>MKWU01000461.1_pt1 | contig 77778 bp, 67 predicted proteins | sample 809101 | NCBI WGS metagenome assembly MKWU01 (sample SAMN05860141, study PRJNA318959) | sponge metagenome | host: Aplysina aerophoba | place: Slovenia: Piran, Adriatic Sea, Gulf of Piran | collected 2013-05-07 | reverse complement strand
CAGAATGGAGGCCCTTGGCATTCTCGTCCGTCCCACAAATCAGCTTCATGTGGGGGTGTCATTTCGGGGCTTCATCCAATCGTTCGCTTTCGCTACGGCCCTCCGGTTCGCTCGCCACCCTGGCTGATCGGACCAGCAGGGCTCTGTGTCTCTGCCGGCCCACGGTGGCTTTCTGCGTCCCAGCTCGCTGGCCGCGGGTTGCCCCGGGACCAGTGGGATATGCTACGGCACCAAACTGAGAACTGTGCCGGCGGGACTTTCACCCGCAAGTTCAGCAGCTAGACTCGCTGCACCCATTCCTGACACCCCGAGGCGTCAGCCGGCGGCATGAACCAGGAAGCGGCGATCAAATCGACCGGCATCGACCGGCGAAAGCATGACACGGATCTCAACCCCGTCTTCCGCCCACTCCTGGGCCATCACCCGGCCGTGTCGATGCAGCCAGGCCAGGGCCGCGCCCTCTCCGGGATCGAGACGGTAGTGCAGGCAGAGGTCGGCGCGACCGAGCATCTGCTCGATTCGCTCGACGAGTACCGCGCACCCCTCCCCCGGCCCCCGCCGGGCCCGCGCCCCTGTCACCGGGTCCCCGTTCGAAAAGCGCATGGCGCTGCGTCTCGTCGAGAAGGTCGATCTTGTTAAACACCTCGATCATCGCGGTCGAGTGCCCGACGATACCGAGTTCCGCGAGGACCCGCTCGACGTCGGCTCGCTGCTGTTCGTGCTCGGGATGGCTCAGGTCCCGTACATGGATGACCACGTCGGCCTCGAGCACTTCCTCGAGCGTCGCCCGGAACGCTGCGATCAGATGGGTCGGAAGTTCGGAAATGAACCCCACCGTATCGGACAGGATCGCGTCACGCCCGGACGGCAGCCCGATCCTTCGCATGGTCGGATCGAGGGTCGCAAACAGCATGTTGCGCGCCATCACGCTCGATCCTGTCAGCCGATTGAACAGGGTTGACTTGCCGGCATTGGTGTAGCCGACAAGCGCAATCACCGGTGTCGGCCCCTTCTGTCGCGCCGAGCGGTGCAGACCCCGGGTGCGGACGACCTCGGACAGTTCGCGACCGAGCTGCGCGATCCGGTCGTCAAGCTGCCTGCGGTCAAGTTCGATCTGGCGTTCACCGGGACCACCCAGGAACCCGGCGCCGCCACGCTGGCGTTCGAGATGGGTCCAGGACCGGACCAGGCGGCTGCGCTGATAGGTCAGCGCCGCCAGCTCCACCTGCAGCCGGCCCTCGTGGGTGCGGGCCCGAGCACCGAAAATCTCCAGAATCAGTGCCGTGCGGTCAATGACCTTGCAGAACCAGGCGACCTCGAGCGAACGCTGCTGCACCGGCGAGAGCGGTGCATTCACGATGGCGAGTTCCACGCCACGTTCCTCGACAACCTCGCGGGTCCGTTCGACGACGCCCCTGCCGAACAGCGTGGCGGGACGCTGACGCGACACCTTGATGATCTCCTCGTGAACGAGATCGAGGTCAAGCGCCGAAGCGAGTCCGACCACCTCGTCGAGACGACCCTCCGGGGTCCGGCCGTCGGGCAAGGCGGAGGACAGGACGGGATGAACGACGAGCGTACGCGTGCGGTCGTCGGGGGGGACGCCGGCCCTCATGCCGCGGACAGGATCAATTGTCGGTCTCTCTGTCGAATCCGAGCCGGACCGGCTGAGACGGCATGATGGTGGCGATGGCATGCTTGTAGACCAACTGCGATGTCGCGTCGCGCCGCAGGAGCAGCGAGAAATTGTCGAACGAGGTCACCATTCCCTGCAGCTTCACACCGTTCATGAGAAAGATAGTGACCGGGATCTTCTCCCTGCGCAACGCATTGAGGAACGTTTCCTGCAGGTTCTGAGATCTTTCGCTTGCCATGAACCCGTCTTTCCATCTGGCGGCGGCTCAGGGTCCCCGGCGTCGGGCACGCTCACACGCAGTCGAGGAACGCGGCCTGCAGGTCAGCCCTGCACGCAAAGACGTGCCGCGGCTGCCACTTGCCGAGGTCGGCATGGCAGATGACGCCACCCTGAATGAGAATGGGGACGCATCTTGCCAGATGCGCACACTGCAAGTCGACCGCCGAATCACCGACGAACCAGACCTCTGGACCCGGTTCGACCCCGGTACCCGCCAGAGCCAGCCGGACCGGCGCGATATCGGGCTTGTCGGCCTCGGCATCGGCCGCGCCGACCAGGCGAACGAAGCGGTCGGTCCAGCCCAGCCTTTCAGCCTCGACCCGCAGGTGGCGGCCGTTCTTGTTGGAAACCACGCCCATCGGCACGCCGTGCCGCCCGAGAACCTCGAGCAGTTCGGTTGCTCCCGGCAACGGGCGGACCTCGTCAGCATGGATCGCGTCAAGCTCGCGGTAGAACATCTCGAGCGCTTCGCGGTCACGGTCCGCAAACAGTCGGCGGAACGCGTCCCGCGCCGAAGCAGTGGCGCGCCGGCGAACCTCGTCCTCGCTCCACGGCGCATGCCCCATGGCAACCAGGGTGGCATTGAGAGCACAGGCGATCGCACCCCAGTTGTCGACCAGGGTACTGTCCCAGTCGAACAGCACAGCGCCGGGGCGTCGAAGCCGCGTTCCGCATTCGCGCCCGGCTGTCACGTGCCGACTCCCCGGGCATGGTCCATGTAGGCGTCGAACAGCTGCAGGGTGAAGGAGCCGGCGCGGCCGTTGCCGATCACCCTGTCATCGATCCGGGTCACGGGCTTGACGAAGGACGTGGCCGAGGTGAGGAACGCCTCACGGGCGGACTGCGCCTCCTCCACGGTAAACGGGCGCTCCTCGAATGCGAGCCCGTTCATCCGTGCAATCGCCAGAACACGCGCCCGCGTTACACCGGCAAGGATGGCGTGGCTGGTGTCGCGCGTGACCAGGGCCCCTTCCCCGGTCACGATCCAGGCATTGGTGGAGGTTCCCTCGGTCACGGTTCCGTCGGCGGCCCCCTCCCCCGGCCACGACCCAGGGATTGGGGGAGGTCCCCTCGGCCCCGTTCCCGTCGCCCCCCCCCAGCCACGCCTCGCCTGCGCCGGCCTCGCGGGCCTGTTGCTTGCCGAGCACGCTGGGAACAAGGGCAATGGTCTTGATGTCGCACCGTTCCCAGCGAATGTCCGGGATGGTGATTACCCCGATGCCCTTCTCGCTGGTCTCGCGATCGGGAAGGACCAGGCGCTTTGCCGTCACCACCAGGGCGGGAGGCGTGGCTGCGTCCGGAAACGGATGGTCCCGGCGTGCAACACCGCGGGTGACCTGCAGATAAAGCAACCCGTCGTGCAACCGGTTGCGGCGCAGGACCTCGCGCAGGACCAGCCGGAGCGGTACGCGTGCCATCGGCGGTTCAATCCGCATTTCGCGCAGTGACCGGTCCAGCCGGTCGAGATGCGGTTCCTCGTCAACCAGACGGCCGCCGCAGACCAGCACCACCTCGTAGATGCCGTCGGCAAACTGGTAGCCCCGATCCTCGACGTGAACACTCGCCACACGGTGCGGGCGGTACGTCCCGTTGACGTAGGCGATCCGTGACATGCCGGTTCCCCTCGACAGTTCCATCACAAACCCGCTGGTCTGCCCGGTCACTGTCCCGCCGGCACAGGTGCCGCGTCAACCGCCGGAAACGGCATGCCCGCGGTCACAGTGGTGTGCACGGCGCGTTCGCGCACCCGCGCTGTTCGTCCCGCCGTGACGGGGATCACCACCGTCATGGGCGGCCGCACGGCCACTGCGGGGAACTCGTTATCCGGTCTTGCAGGTCAGGACAACGCCTGAAGGATACCTGTCGGCGCGACACAAGGGATACGCCGGACCACCAACCGCATCGTCACCAAGAACCCGCTGATCCCGCAAGGTCTGCCGGATGTTTCCGGACACATTCCGGTCACGACAGCTTGAACACACAACAAGCATGCACCCGGGTTTGCCCTGAAGGCAGAGGCTCGATTGACATGCCAGTTCGGTGCACGGTTCCAGCTCAACTCGCTTCGACCATGGACCGGAAGATCTGTCATGATCCTGCCTGTCGGAACACGGTCCGGCCCGGGCCGCTGGAGAGGGGTACGGTGCTGGAAGGGCGAGTCAGTCCCGGGACTCAGGGTCAGGTGCGATCCGCGCGCATGCAAGAGGTGACAACAGGGGCCATGGCGACAGATCGGGCCACCGAGCTGTTTTTCGAGCTTTTCAGCGGGCTGCCCAGGCTGGCGCCGGGAAGCATCGAGGGGACGCGGCGCGCACTCGGACTCGTACCGGGGGTCGGACCGCGGACGCGCGTGCTCGATATTGGATGCGGGACCGGCGCCCAGAGTCTGACGCTGGCGCGGAGCTCACCGTCGTGCATCATCGCCGTCGACAACCATCCACCATATATCGACGTTCTGAACCGCGAGGCACGCCGGCTGGGCATTGCGGACCGACTGGAAGCGCGTGTGGCGGACATGCGCAGTCTCGACTTCGCGGACGGTTCCTTCGACCTGATCTGGTGCGAGGGCGCCATTTACAACATGGGTGTCGAGACGGCCCTGCGGGACTGGCGCAGGCTTCTGCGGTGCAACGGTCACGTGGCGCTGACGGAGGTGTGCTGGCGGATGCGCGAACCACCCGCAGAGTGCGCAGCGTTCTGGAACCGGGAATATCCCGCGATCTGCCAGGTGTCCGCGTTGCTGGAAACCGTCATGGGGTGCGGCTACGAGGTCGCGGGGCACTTCCAGCTGCCCGCATCCGCGTGGTGGGACGACTACTATCGGCCCCTTCAGGACAACGTGACGGCATTCCGCGAACGTCACCGCGGGGCGGCGGATGCACAGGAACTGGCGGACCAGTGCCAGCGCGAAATAGACATCTGGCGTGCCTATTCAGAGTTTTACGGCTACGAATTCCTCGTGCTGCGTATCCGTCGACCTCTGCGGGAGCGGTGATTGCGGGAGCAGGCGTGTACGGGGAACATTCCGGCCCGTCCTGATACGGCGCAGCCGGGAGGCCCAGTTCCGGACCGGGGTCGGGGCGATGGCGACGCAGAACTGGTCTTCGACGTGACCTGGAAGGCGCAGACGGTTCAGCGCCACATCGGCGAGATCATCGAGCGGGACGAACAGCACTCCCGGGTTTCGCCAATGTCGGCTGCGGGCACGCAGCAACCGGCCGGGGCAGCCCGTTTCTCGCGGTCAACCAGCTCATTCGTCTCCCGAACGGCACGATCGGTCGAAGTCGATTCTGCTCCTGCCGTCCTCCCGTATTACGGTGCTTCAGCCGGTCGCCACCGCGGGCGCGCCGTCGCGGCATTCCGTTCCGATCCGGGGCCCCGTCGCCGGGAGGCCAGAGATCTCGACGCGCCCGTGAACCCGGTCGGGGTCCGCGCGATGACCGATACCGGCACATTCCCTCACGGATCCCGGAGCGGCTCCTTCATGTTTCGGGCCCGGTGCCGGGGCGCGGGACCGGCCCGGATCACTGCGCCCGGCGCGCGCTTCCCGGCTCGGAGGGGCGGACGCGGGGAACCGACAGGGGCCGGATCACCACCGCCGTACCGTTCGCGGAGCCAAGCATCAGCAGTCCGAGGCGATCCACCGGCACGCTGCCGGCCGGAACTTCGTCATCGGGCCTGATCCAGCCGCGCAGCGGGGCTGCGGCTCCAACCAGTTCCACGCGGTCCCCGTTGTCGAGACCGAGGGCCCGGATGTCCGCGGGATTGAGCCGGACCACGCGGCGCCGGCTTGGACCGGACGGGCTGTAGGGCGAGCCGTCGTCCGGGACAACAGTCAACCCGATCCGGTTGGCCCTCATGCGTGAGCGCAGGGCCTCGCTGCCCTGTCGATCAACCTCGCCCTTCGCGGTCAGCAGGACACCGTACATGTGCCGCGCCACATGCTCCGACACCAGATCATCGCGGACATCGGCTGCCACTGCCTCGCTGTCGCGATCGAGCGGATCTCCGTAGCCCCCGCCACCGGCGGACTGCAGCACCACCGCGTCGCCGGCCTCCAGTACCTGGCCGCCGACCTTTCCGGGCGAGGCGAAGGCAACGGTCGAGCCGTCTGCCCGCACCAGGTAGCTCTCCACCACTCCACCGGAGTCGCCGCCCAGGATCCCGAAAGGAGGCATGACCGCACCGTCCGCGAGCAACGAGTACCGGGCCTCGCCGCGTGTCAGGCGCAGGGACCGGCGCATGCCAAGCCCGCCACGTCTGGTTCCCGGGCCGCCCGAATCCAGTCCGAGCCGCGACCACTCCACCCGCAGCGGATACCGGACCTCGAGCACCTCGGTCGGTTGCACGGTGCTGAGGTCGCCCCAGTCGATGGCTGCCATCGCGCTCGGACCATCCGCTTCGGCAAAGCCGCCGTTGCCACCCGACGACCATTCGTAATGCACGTACTCGTTCCCGCTTGCCGGATCGACGCCGCCGATCAGGTTGTGGAACGAGGTCCGGTGGATGTCGGCCGACACCAGATCGGGACAGGCACCGGACAGTGCCCCGAGCATGACGGCCACAACCCGCTTGCGGATCTCGCCATGGCTGCCTGCCGGGGCCGGGTGGGTCACGTTGACAATTGTCGCCGGCGGCGCGATCACCTCGACCGGCCGGAAGGACCCGTGGTTGAGCGCATGGCCCGGGTCAAGGACCGACTTCAGGGTAATCAGCACCGATGCCGCCGACACCGCGAGGGTCGAATTGACCGGTGCTGCGACCTGCGGCGACACACCCTTGAAATCGGCCGTCAACCGGTCTCCGTTGATGGTCATGGTAATTGGCAGGAGAAGGGGGGTGAACCCGTCCGCCGTGAAGGTCTCGAGATAGTCCTCGTAGTAGTACTCCCCGTCCGGCAGGGTGCGGATTTTCTCGCGCATCCGCGCTTCGGAGCGATCGAGATTGCGTTCGATTGCACTCTGCAGGGCTTCCATCCCGTAACGGGCGACAAGCTCGTCGATGCGGCGTTCCGCCGTCCGGCACGCCGCCAGCCCGGAGTTGAAGTCACCGAGACGATCCGCGCGTACCCGCATGTTGCTGAGCAGGACCTCCATCAGTGCGTGGTTCTGGCGTCCGGCCTCGACGATCTTGACCGGTGGGATCCGGATCCCCTCCTGGTAGATCTCTGTCGCGGTCCCCGACATCGAACCGGGAACCGCTCCGCCCACATCGGCCCAGTGTTCGCGAACCGCCGGCAGGAATGCGAGGCGTCCGTCGCGGAAGATCGGGTAGACAATGGTCACGTCGTTCAGATGGGTCCCCTGGCGGTACGGATCGTTCATCATGATCACGTCGCCGACCGCCAGCGTGTCCCCGATCTCCTTCAGTGCCTCCTCGACCGACCAGGGAAGCGGCACCACGTGGCTGCCGATGTCCTCAGACTGCGCCACGACCTGGCCCGACGGATCGAACAGGCCGCAGGAGAAGTCCCGCGCCTCGTGGATCGCGACTGACCGCGCTGTCCGGAACACGGTTGCCCGCATTTCGCGAACCACTGATATCAGGCCCTCGGTGATCACCTCGAGGGTGATCGGATCAATCTCGCGCATCACTGCTCCACTCGACCCAGCAACAGGCATCCGGTCGGCACCACCGAAGCGGTGAATCCGGGAGGAACCAGGGTGGTGGCACCGGATTCCTCGATGACAGCGGGACCTTCCAGCCGCGTACCCGCGGCAAGCTGTTCCCGGTCGTAGATTGCGCTCCGGTGCCAGGTCCCGAACAGGTACACCTGGCGAAATCCGGCAGGCGCTGCCGCCGGACCGGGTTTCACTGCCCCCGGAAATCCTGCCTCACCGGCAGGTCCACGGCCGATGACCCGATAGACCACGATCTCCACCGGATCGTCGTCCTCAACCCCGTAGCGTTCGAGATAGGCCTCGCGGAACCGGTCGGTCAGGGCATCGGTCGACCCCAGGGCTCCGTCAACCGGCACTGACAGTTGGAACGCCTGTCCGGCAAACCGCATGTCCAGAACCGTTTCCAGCCGGATCAGGTCCCGGGCCACCCCGTCTGCCACCAGCAAGGCGGTGACCTGATCACGCAGCGGCTCGAGCACGGCGCCGATTTCCTCGCTGGAGGTTCCGGACAGGGCCGTGAGCACCGTCCGGCTCGCATCGTGACGCCGGTCGGCAACCAGCAGGCCGAGAGCGGAGAAATTCCCCGGGACCGGCGGGATGACGATCCGGCCCATGGCGAGTTCGGATGCAATCAGGGCGGCATGGAGCGGTCCGGCCCCGCCATAGGCCAGCAGCGTGAAGTCTCTCGGGTCGAGACCCCGCATGACCGAGATTTCCTTGATCGATGCGGTCATCCGGGTGACCGCGATGTCGACGATGCCTTCGGCGGCACGGGCTGTCTCGAGCTCGAGGTCCCGGGCCAGCGCGGCAACGGCCGCGTGTGCCGCGTCCACATCGACCGCGATTGCCCCGCCAAGTTCTCCCGTCGGCCGGAACCGGCCAAGAACCACGTTCGCGTCGGTCACCGTGGCCTCGGTGCCGCCCTTGCCGTAGCAGGCCGGTCCCGGCACCGCACCCGCCGATCGCGGCCCGACGGAGAAGAACCGGCCCGGGCCGATCGAGGCGATACTGCCGCCGCCTGCACCGACAGTGTTGATCTCGATCTGCGGCACCCGGTTCGGAAATGTCCCGATCCCGCCTTCCACCGCCATCTCGTGGCGGTAGCCGCGCACGAGGCAGGTGTCGGTGCTGGTGCCGCCCATGTCGTAGGTGATAAGGTCCGGTACTTCCAGCATGCGGGCGAGAGTCACCGCGGCGGCAACACCGCCTGCCGGACCCGACAGCATGGCATTGGCCGGACGTTCAGCCATCCGCTCCGCCGTCCACAGCCCTCCGTTCGAGCCCATGACCTGGAGCGGGACGCTCATTCCCTGATCCTCCAATCCGGATCGCAGGGTATGCAGGTAACGTGCGGTGGCCGGTGCCACATAGGCGTTGAGAGCGGTGGTGGAAAACCGCTCGAACTCGCGAAGCTCGGGAAGGATGTCGGATGAGAGGGACACCGTCGCGTCCGGCATCATTTCGCGGATGATCCGGCCGGCCTCGCGTTCATGGTCCGGATTGGCCCAGGAATGCAGAAAACAGACAGCGACGGCCTCCACGTTCAGGCCGGCAAGGGTCCGGCACGCCGAACGGACCCCTGTCTCGTCAAGCGGGGTGGTCACCACGCCATCGGCGTCGCAGCGTTCGGCGACTTCCAGGATGCGGGTGCGAGCGACCAGTCCTTCCGGCCTTACCGCCTTCACGTCATAGAGCCGGGTACGATTGCCGCGCCCGACCACGAGAACATCGCGGAATCCCAGAGTGGTGATGACGCCGAGCCGGGCACCGGTTCGCTCCAGCACGGTGTTGGTCGCAATGGTGCTGCCGTGGCTGAACCTGCGCACACGATCAATGCCCTGGGGTACCGCCCGCTGCACGGCCTCGAACACTCCGAACTCGTGCGCCGGCGGTGTCGAGGGTGTCTTGAGCACCCGGAACGAACCGGTGCCGGTATCGAACAGGACCAGGTCGGTGAAGGTTCCACCGACGTCAACGCCAATCTGGATCATCGCATCATCCGGTTCATGGGCCCGGTCACCAAACCCGACCCGCCATGCGGGGCAGTTCTGGCCAAGGCGGGTTCAGCGGGGACGACCGGACACCTGTCACTTCCCGACACGGGGTCCGGCCAGGCGCCGGACGGGCCGTCCGCGGGACTTTACCGGCTCCGGCGTTCCGTCCGCCAGGGTTCATGGTGACGCGGCTTCGATGAACTCGATGGTGATGCCGTCCGGATCGCGGCAGTAGACGACCCGCCGGCCGGTGTTGGGGCCGCGGTCGATGACCCACGGCGGGTTGATCGGCGCGACGCCGTGGGCGGACACCGCCTCGAGCGCAGCCTCGATATCGTCGACATCGTAGGCGACATGGGCAAACCCGGTATCGCACGGCTCCGCCACCACCTGTCCCCGCGTCGAGGGAGCCAGGTACTGGATGAGTTCAAGACTGTGACCGGGTCCCCGGATGTATGCGACCTCGATCTCGGCGCCGCTGACCCCGGTAATGTGCCGGATGGCCTGCGGGTCGCGCGGCGCCCGCGACGTCACCTCGAACCCCAGTGCGTCGCGGAAGAACGCAATGCTCCGATCAAGGTCGGAAACGGTAAACGAGGTGTGATTTGTGGAAAGAACCCTGAAACCTGACATGGTCATTCGCTCCCGGACACTGTCTGGATGATACGGATCAACCGGCGTCGCCGACCTCGGGTGCATGCGCGGCCCGGCTGGCAGGGCGCATGCCGATCAGGCGGCCGATGTCACGCGCCGCCGCAACCGCGGCATCCGGCGCGACGTCGCATCCGATGTCCATGGATGCGAGGAAGGTCACGATGTCTTCCGTCGGCAGGTTACCGATCGACCCGTAGTCGCCGGGAAACGCGATCCCGCCGCCGATACCGCAGATCGATCCCTCGACCATCGTGACGCCAGCATCCAATGCCGCCAGCAGGTTCGCAGCCGCCCAACCGCGCCGCTCGTGCACGTGAAAGCCGAATTCGCAGTCCGGAAACCGCTCGTGCGCCATGCGGAACAGGGTGGAAACCTGCCGCGGTTCCTCCATCCCGGTACTGGCGGCGAGGTAGTAGCGGCGCACGCCAAGCCTGCGCAATGCCGCGACACAGGCAAGCGTCTGCTCGGGCGCAATGACGCCCTCGTACGGGCACCACAGCGCCATGCCCAGCGCCATGATGTAGTCACGTCCGGCACTGTCCGCCACCCGGAAGCATGCCCCGCCCGCTTCGATTGCCTGTTCGAGGGTCATGTTCTGGTTCTTCGCGAGATAGCTGGCGCTCACCGTCATCAGACCCAGGATTTCGTCGATGTCGGTTTCAACCGCCCGCAGCGCGCCGCGCTTGTTGGGAACCAGGGCCCGGTACACCGTGCCCGGCCGGCGGTGAATGCGCGCGACAACCTCCTCTGCATCACGCAGCATCGGCACCTTGCCCGGATGGGCAAAGCTCGTGACTTCGATGACCGGGAATTCTGCTTCGCTCAACCGGTCGATCATCGCGACCTTGGTATCGGTCTCGACCCAGCGGTCGAACGACTGCAGGCCGTCCCTGGGGCCGACATCGACCACTGTCACCCGATCGGGAAATGACAGCATCCCTCCCCTCCCTGTCAGGTCTCGCCGGCTGGTTCGAGCCGCAGTCCGGCGTTCTCGAGTTCGGCTTCGTCGAATCCGAGCCGTTCCACCAGTATCGCGCGGTTGTGGGCGCCAAGCGGCGGACCGGCACGGTTGATCCGCCCCGGGGTCCGCGAGAACTTGCCGGCGACGTTCTGCATGCGGATGGGCCGGCCGAGTTCCACGTCCTCGATTGCCACGATGTTCTCGCGCGCCCGGAAATGCGCATCCTCGAAGATCTCCGCAACACTGTTGCAGGGAGCGACGGCGGCATCGAAACTGTCGAACAGTGTGATCAGCGGTTCGCGGTCATGCCGGACAATCGCCGCCTGCAACGCCTCGTCGAGCGCTTCGGCGTTGCGGATACGGCACCGGTTGTCCAGGAACCGGGGGTCCTCGACCAGTTCCGGGACGCCGAGCGCCTTGCACATTCTTTCGAATGTCGACTGCGCACTGCCGGAGATCGACACCCACTTGTCGTCCCTGGTCCGGTAGGTGTTGCGCGGCGCGGTGAACGGAAGCCGGCTTCCGTTGCGTTCCTGGATCAGGCCAAGCTGGTCGAAATCGACGACCTGCGGACCGAGCAGCGTGAACAACGGCTCGTAGATCGCGAGATCGACGACCTGTCCCAGCCCCGACGCTTCGCGTTCCTTCAGGGCAACCATGGCCAGGAACGCCGCCATCAGCCCCGCCGTCTCGTCGGCCAGCCCGAATCCCGGCAACAGCGGCGGCCGGTCTGGATAGCCGGTGATGTAGGCGTAGCCGGCATAGCCTTCCGCCAGGGTTCCGAAGCCCGGCCTGTGGCTGTTCGGGCCGGTCTGGCCAAAGCCGGTCAACCGCACCAGGACCAGACCCGGATTGACCGCGCTCAGCACGTCGTAGCCCAGTCCCCAGCGTTCCAGCGTGCCCTTGCGGAAATTCTCGACCACGAGGTCCGCGTCCGCCACCAGGCGCCTGACGATCTCGACACCGAGCGGGGTGCGCAGATCGGCGGTCACCGAAAGCTTGTTGCGGTTCACCATCTTGTACATCAGGCCGACGCCGTTCCTGTCGTTGCCCCAGTAGCGCAGTTCATCGCCGGTATCGGGACGTTCCAGCTTGACCACCTCGGCGCCGAAGTCGGCCAGGAACATCGAGCAGACCGGGCCGGCGAGGAAATTCGCGATGTCGACGACCTTCACACCGGAAAGCGGCTGGTGGGTGCGCGGCATGGTTCGGTTCTCCCGGCGAGGAACCCGGTTCCCGCAGGAGCGGGAGCAACACGGGACAGTCCCGCCGCTTCAGGCAAGGCCCCCAGGGCCCAGCCGAACCCGGCGCGGATGTCCGGCCATCATGGCACAGTCACCCGGCAGCACCACCCCCCGGCTGCCGGGACGGCGCCGCGCGGATGGCGGCGACGGGCAAAAACCCGCAGGGGCAAAAACCCGGCCACGGCATACGGCACGCAAGCCCTTCGCCGGACACGATACTCGCGCAGATGCGGGTGACGCACGGGATCCTGCGCTGGCATGCCGGCGAGTGGTCCCGCGCTTGCAGGTCATGCGGTGCGGTTTCCGCGAACCCCGGTCCGATCGCAATCAGGTTCGAGACCACCAGGTTCCTTCGGTGGCGACAGACTGGCCGGCGGGCCGTGCGTGACGCGGCTCAGAAGAAGTCCAGTCTGACCGCAAACATCTTCTCGACTTGCCTGATCGCCTCGGTGGCGGCAAACAGGATCACCCGATCCCCGGCCCTGATCTCCGTATCGCCGCGCGGGACCAGGACCTGGTCGGCGCGCAGGATGACCCCGAACACCACGCCGTCGGGAAGCCGGGCATCGCGCAGGCTCTTGCCGACCAGGGACGAGGTCTCGAGCGCCTCGGCCTCGATCACCTCACCGAAGCCCTCGCGCACCGTATAGATGTTGCGGATGCGGCCCCGGCGCACGTGCTGGAGAATCGTCGAGACCGTGATCGCGCGCGGATTGACCACGACATCGATCCCGAGGCTGGTGATCAGGGGCGTGTAGGTCGAGTTGGCGATCAGTGCCACGGTACGCGAGACCCCGCTGCGCCTGGCGAGCAGCGAGCTGATGATGTTCACCTCGTCATCGTTGGAGACCGCAACGAAGGTCTCGGTGTTGGCGATGTTTGCCTCCGCGAGGATTTCCGGGTCGAGGGTGTCACCGTGAAACACTACCGTACTGTCGAGGGTCTGCGCGACAACCCGTGCCCGGTCGCGGTCGCACTCGATCACCTTCGCCCTGACGCCTTCGTGTTCGGTCTCGATTTCCTGAGCCAGTCTGAGACCGATATTGCCGCCACCGGCGATCACGACGGTCCGGCCTTCCGTCTCTTCGTGGCCGAATGCCGCCATGGCGCGGGGCAGGTGAGTGGTATCGCAGATGAAGTAGACGTCATCGCCAGGCATCATCACCGCGTCGGAACGCGGCACCACACTCTGCTCGTCACGCAAGATTCCGACGACCCGCAGGTTAAGATCGGGAAACAGCTGGGTCAGCTGGCGCATCGGCTGGCCGACAATCGGACAGTCCTCCTCGCACCGGACGCCGACCACCGACACCCGACCGTTTCCCATCGGCACCACGTCGATCGCGCCGGGCATCTGCAACCGTCGCCCGATCGCACGCGCCACCTCGTACTCGGGCGAAATGATCACGTCGATCGGCATGTGGTCCCGGCTGAACAGGTCACCCCAGATCGGCTGCAGGTACTGCTGCTGGCGAATCCGCGCGATCTTGGTCGGAACATCGAACAGCGAGTGACTGACCTGGCAGGCCACCATGTTGACTTCGTCGGAATGGGTCACCGCGATCAGCATGTCGGCGTCCGCCGCGCCACTGTGCTCCAGGACCTGCGGGTGCGATGCCCAACCCTCGACGCCACGGACATCCAGAGTCTCGGTAATCTTGCGGACCAGCGCCGGATCATGGTCGATCACGGTTACGTCGTTGTTCTCGCCCGCGAGGTGGCGGGCAATGCTGGTGCCCACCTGGCCGGCTCCGCAGATCACCACCTTCATGGCGGGACCTCACGCGGACCGGGAGGACCGTTCGTCCTGCTTGATCCCGAGAGATTTCAGCTTGCGATGCAGCGCCGAGCGCTCCATGCCGACGAAGCTCGCCGTGCGGGAGATGTTGCCTCCGAACCGGTTGACCTGGGCCCGCAGGTATTCCCGCTCGAATGTCTCTCGCGCATCTCGCAGCGGCATGGCCATGGTCTCGACCCCGTGTTCGGCGCGCATGCAGGCCGGACCGACCGCGGTTATCTCCGGCGGCAGCATCTCGGCGCTGATCCGTTCCCTCGTCGATCCCGGCGCCATGATCAGAAGCCAGTCGATCACGTTACGCAGCTGGCGCACGTTTCCGGGCCAGTCGTAGGTCTGCAGGGCCGCCATGGCATCATCCGCAATCCGGCGCGTGGGGATGCTCGACGTCACCGACGACTGCTCCAGGAAATGCTGCACCAGCAGCGGGATGTCCTCGCGACGCTCACGCAGTGCCGGAACGGACACCGGCACCACATTGAGACGATAGTAGAGATCCTCGCGGAACCGGCCCGAAGAGATCTCCTCGCGCAGGTCACGATTGGTGGATGCGATGACCCGCACGTCCACGGCAACCTCGCTCTCGCCACCGACAGGACGGAATCGCTGTTCCTGGAGCACGCGGACGATCTTGCCCTGGGTCTCCAGCGGCATATCGGCCACCTCGTCGAGGAACAGTGTGCCATTGTGCGCGCGTTCGAACACGCCGACGCTGTGCATCTGCGGATGCTCGGCCTCCGGCCCTCCGGTTCCGAACAGTTCGGCCTCCAGTCGTTCCGGGTTCATGGTTGCGCAGTTGAGCACCACCATCGAAGCGGCATTGCGCCCTGACGCTGCGTGAATCATGCCGGCGACGATCTCCTTGCCCACACCCGGCGGACCGGTGACCAGAACGCGGCTGTTGGTCGGAGCGACCTTCTTGATGGCCGAACGCAGCTGCGTGATTCCGGACGAGGTTCCCACGAGATTCTCGACCTGGCCAACCTTGCGACGCAGTTCCTCGTTCTCGCGTTTCAGGCGCGCAGCCTCGATGGCGCGCATCGCGCGATTGACCAGCGGGATCAGCCGGTCCGACTTGAACGGTTTCTCGATGAAGTCGTATGCGCCACGGCGAATGGCGTCGATCGCCGACTCGATGGTCCCGTGCCCGCTGATCATGACGACCGGCAGGTCCGGGTGGGTCTGCTTGACGATGTCCAGGATCTGCAGCCCCCCGTCGTCCCCGCTGCCAAGCCAGATATCAAGGATGATCAGCCCGGGGGCACGGCTCCTGATCTCGTCGAGTGCCTCCGCATACCCGGACGCCTGCCGGACGTCGAACCCTTCATCCTCGAGAATGCTGGCAAGCATGAAGCGGATGTCCGCCTCGTCGTCGACAACAAGAATGTCTGTGCCCATCTCGATCTACCCGTCAAATTCCGGTCCATGTTCCCGCGTCGGGTCGGACCTGTCCACCCGGACGGGAAACTCGAGTGACACGGTGGCACCTCCACCCGGCCGGTCGGACATCCGGATGGAACCATCATGATCCTCCATGATCTGCCGCACAATGGCGAGTCCCAGGCCGGTCCCCTGTTTCCTGGTCGTCACGTAGGGCTCCGTCAGTCGATGTCGTTCCCTCTCCGGCAGGCCTCGACCGTTGTCGGACACGCTGACCACCGCCTTGCCGGCCTCGATGCCGGCGCTTACCTCGATCCGGCCCTGTTCCGGGTACGGTTCCTGCCGACCCTCGATGGAATCGGCGGCATTCTGCAGCAGGTTGGTGACGGCCTGCCGTATCTGGCGTTCGTCGCAGCGTACCTGCAACGGCCCGTCCGGCAGCGCCACTTCGTAGTTTATTTCGGTGTTCGCCGTCTGATGGAACTCGGTCTGCCGATCGAGCAGGTCGGCGAGATCCACGTCTTCCATGACCGCCTCGGGCATGCGGGCAAAGGCCGAGAATTCCCTGAGCAGGCTCGAGATGTCGGCAACCTGACGCTGGATCAAGTCCACCAGGTGCTCGAAGCCGGTCCGGTCCTGCGGGGCGACCCCGTCGGCAAACTTGTTCTTCAGCCGGTCCGCCGCCAGTTGGATCGGCGTGAGCGGGTTGGCGATCTCGTGGGCAACGCGTCGCGCGACGTCGGCCCAGGCCGCCTGACGCTGGGCCGTCTGCAGATCGGTGATGTCATCGAAGGTGACCACGAACCCCGAGATATCTCCTTCGGAGCGCTCGGCGACAATTCTCGCCAGCAGGACCCGGTACCGATCATTCCTCGCATGCTGAACCTGGCCTTCCGCGCGCAGCGAGGGTGCCTTTCTGGCGGCGGCGAGAAGATCCGTCATTTCCGGCAGCAGTTCCGTGAAGCGGCGGGCGACCAGTTCGACCAGTTCCATGTCGAGAAGTGCGGCCGCCGCCCGGTTCGGCAGTTCGATCCTGCCGTCGGCATCAAGCCTGATCACACCCGAGGAGACACCGCCGAGCACGGCCTCGGTGAATCGCCGGCGCGTCTCCTGGTTGCGATGCGCCTCGACCAGGTCGTCTCTCTGGGCCCGGAGTTGTCGTGTCATGGTATTGAAAGACTGGCTCAGCGTGCTGAACGCACTGACCTTGAACTCCGGCACCTCGGCGTCGAGGTCGCCGGAACTGACCCGGCCCGAGGCCTCGATCAGGTCCCCGACCGGCCGGGCAAACCAGCCGGCGAAGTAGAGCCCGACCCAGACCGCGGCGAACAGCATCAGCAGCGCACCGATCGCAAAGATCATCGCAAACGTGATCCGGATAACGAACAGCCGGTCCTCGATCTGCTGGAATTCATCCGAGGCCTCGACCGTCTGGTCGACCGCACCCAGGATGTCGGGGTTCAGGTACCGGCTCGCATAGACGAAGACATCGGGAAAGTCCTCCAGCCGCACGACGGCACGCACCCGGTCCACATCGCCTTCCAGGATGACCGCATGGCCCTCTCTCGCCTGGTCGATCGCGTGGCGAGGAATCGGGTAGCTCTCGAACCCGAGCCCGATACCGGTCCGGAACAGCACCCGGGTGGTTCCGTCGAAAACCACGATTTCGGAAACGTTGCGGAGTTCGGCCTGGTCCTCGAGGATGCGGGCAAAGGTCTTGCTGTCGGTCAGCTGCGAACGCGCCAGTCGGTTGAGGTCGACGGCGATCGCCAGCGTGTCACCGATCACGTGGCGCTTGTGCTCCTCCAGGTAGGCCTCGGCGACGGTGCGTGACGAGGTGACCGCGGTCGAGATCCGTTCGCTGAACCACGACCTCATCGCAAATTCGAACACGACCAGCGCGAAAATGGCGACCACGATGGTCGGGGTGACAGCCACCAGGCTGAACATGACCACGAGTCGCGTCTGCAGGCCCGACCCGGCCTGCCGTTGGCGTCGACGCAGCCACAGTCCGACCAGCTGCTGACCGATCAGAGCCGCGAGCAGGAGCAGAAGCGACAGGTCGAGATACAGGAAACCGAGAACGACCCCGGGATCGGGTCCCTCCAGCCCCGCGTCGGCAAAGGTCAGGTAGGTGCCGATCCCGGCCGCAATGGCCAGGCAGGTCAGCCCGAAGGTCAGGGTCCGAATCAGCAGCGGCCGGTTGACGAACTCGACCAGGCGCAGCAGGGGACCCGCCGAAGGGCGTTCGGCACTCTCTCCAGTTCCCGCAACACTCGACTGGGTCATGACAACTCCGGAGCGGAGCGCGTTAACCGATGCCTGCCAGCAGGCACGGGGCCCGTCCCGGCCAATGTAGCACGGTGCTTCTCGGGCGTATCGCGTTCGTGACAATCACGAATTGGCCAGCGCGCTGACCTGGTTCGCTCCGGTTCCCGCCGGGGATCGGGGATCACGTTCGTGCCGGGCCGGGAGTCCGGTGCCGAACCTGCCTTTCTCCCCACCTCGCCCGCGGTCTTCGTGCGCCCGCCTGCGCCGTGTCACGAGCTGCATGATGCCCTGCAGTTCCGCGGGATGCAGGCTCAGCGATCGACCACAGCTTCGCCGATGTCTTCGGGGCGGGATCCGACGATCCGGCTGTAGATCTCGGGATCGGTCGCGCCTTCGCTGGCAACGAGCAGCACGTCAGAGGAGGCATCGAGCCCGATTGCACTGCGCGCCGGGGAGGCGGCGAGTGTTGCAAGCAGTCCGGCGAGACCCGCGGCGCCCGATTCGCCCGCCACCAGCGGTGTGCCGGGATCGCGTGCCAGCATGGTCATGGCCTCGGGCGCAAAACGCTCGGCGATGGTGATGAAGGCGTCCGCTCCGTGCTGCAGGATTGCCCAGGCAAGCGGGGAAGTCTTCCCGGCCGCAAGACAGGCCATGACGGTCTCCAGCGAGCCGGTCGCGTCGGCAAGCGCACCGCGGACCGCGCTGCGGTAGACACAGTCGGCAGCGTGGGGTTCGACAACGACGCAATACGGCCGCTCGGTCCCGAGTTCCTCCCACAACGGCGCGATTGCGGCGGCCGCCAGGCCCCCGACACCGGCCTGGACGAAGAGGTGGGTCGGGCGCCTTCCTCCCATCTGCCCCATCATCTCGTCGGTCATGACCGAGTAGCCCTGCATGACCCAGGCCGGAATCTCCTCGTAGCCGGGCCAGGAGGTATCCGACACCACGATCCAGCCCCGTCGCCGCGCATCCTCCGCGACCATGCGCACCGAGTCGTCATAGGTGCCCGGGACCCTGACGATCCGCGCACCCCGGGCTGCGATCGCCTCCTCCCGGCCCCGGCTTACGTGCTCGTGCAGGTAGATCACCGAACGTGCGCCGGCGAGGGTTGCGCCCCAAGCGACGGCGCGACCGTGATTGCCGTCAGTCGCACAGCATACCGTGACGTCGCGCACCGCATCCGCGGCCCGTCCGGCAATGATGTCGTCCATCGAACCTCCGGTCCGGCCCGCGAGTACCCTGAGCACGCCGTAGGCGCCACCCAGGGCCTTGAAGCTGCCGAGATCGAACCGGTGGCGTTCGTGCTTGATGCGCAGCCCCGCGATCCCGAGGCGGGCGGCAAGTCCCGCAAGGTCGACCAGCGGGGTCGGTGCGTAGCCCGGCCAGCGCGAGATGGCGTCGCGTGCCTGCGCGCGCGTCTCGCGTGACATCACCCGTCTCTGGGCAGGACCGTAGGACCGGTCGCGGGTGCTGCGGGCATTCAGGTGCAGCCTCAGGTCATCCGCCGCTTCCATGGTGTCATGTCTCCTGCCATGCGCTCGTCATGTCGTCACGGCGCGCGCTCGACGCACGGCGGGCACAGACTCGCACGGTACCGGGCGTCTCAGGACCCGCGGATCACCGGAATCGAGAGATCCCGGATCTTCTTGCGCAACGTGTTGCGATTGAGCCCGAGCAGTTCCGCCGCGCGCAGCTGGTTGCCGTTGGTCACTGCAAGGGTGCAAACGATGAGCGGGCGTTCGATCTCGCGCAGGACCCGATGGTACAGCCCGCGTACACCGATCCCGTCCCCGTCGGCAACCAGCGCCTGAACGTGCCGTTCGACCGCGTCGGACAGCGTGTCCGGCGCTGCGGTGAATTCGCCCACCATCACGCGGCTCTGCTCGGCCAGTTCCTGACCGACGGCGCGTGCCCCGATGATCTCCTCGGAATAGAGGACGACCAGGCGCTTCACCAGGTTTTCCAGTTCCCGCACGTTGCCGGGCCAGGAATGTTTGCGAAGCACCTCCATGGCCTCGGCGTCGACATTCTTCGCCGGCAGACCCGCATCCATCGCCTGCTTGAGAAAATGCCGAACTAGATCAGGGATGTCCGACCTGCGCTCGCGCAGTGGCGGCACCCGGATCGGAACGACGTTCAACCGGTAGTAGAGGTCCTCCCTGAACAGGCCCTGGCGGATGAGCCGCGTGAGGTCGCGATGGGTGGCGGCGATGATCCGCACGTCAGCGCGGATCGGGGTCCGTCCGCCCACGGTGGTGTATTCGCCTTCCTGCAGGACCCGCAGCAGCCGGGTCTGGGCCTCCGGCGGCATGTCACCGATCTCGTCCAGGAACAGGGTTCCGTGCTGAGCCTGGGCGAACCGCCCCGCTGACCTCGTCGCGGCTCCGGTAAACGCTCCCTTCTCGTGTCCGAACAGTTCGCTCTCGATCAGGTCGCGCGGGATCGCCGCCATGTTGAGGGCCACGAAGGGGCCGGCCCTGCGCTTGCCGTAGTCGTGCAGCGCCCTGACCACCAGTTCCTTGCCGGTACCCGACTCACCGGTGACCAGCACCGTCAGGTCGGTCCCCATCAGCCGAGCCAGCACCCGGTAGATCTCCTGCATCGGGGCCGAGCGACCGATGAGCGGCATCGGTTCATCGTCGACCACCGACTGCGCGGCGCCCTGGGTCTGCACCGGGTTCGAAAGGGCTGTGCGGACCACCTCGGTCAGTTTCTCGAGGTCGAACGGCTTGGCGAGGTAGTCGAAGGCACCGCGTTCGCTCGCCTGCACCGCGGTCAGCAGGGTGTTGCGCGCACTCATGACCACGACGCGCAGGTCGGGTCGGGAGCGCCGGATCCTCGTGACCAGGTCGAGACCGTTCTCGTCCGGCATCACCACGTCGGCAATGACGAGATCGCCCTCGCCCTGCTCGACCCACTGCCACAGGCCGGCGGCCGTTGCGGTCGTGCGCACCCCGTAGCCAAGGCGGGTCAGGGCCTGGCCGAGCACGGTCCGGATTGCCGGATCGTCGTCGGCGATCAGGATCGACGCCCGCTCCGTCTCCCCGGGGCCGTCGAGCGGCCCGGTACTATGACGGACGGGTCTCGGTGCGCGCGGATCTGTCATGCGTCCTCTGCGGGGCCGGATCGGCAATCGGCAGTGTGACCCGCACGACGGTGCGGCGCGGAACACTGTCAACCTCGATGATGCCGCCATGGTCGGCCACCGCCTTGGCGACGAAGGCGAGTCCAAGACCGGTTCCCGACGGCTTCGAGGAGACGAACGGATCGAACATGGTGCCGCGCACATCGGCCGGGACCCCGGAACCGTTGTCCTGGATCGTCACGAGGAACGGCAGATTGACCGGACGGTCGGTCCCTCCGGTTGCCACCCGTACCCCGTGCCGGTAGGCGGTCGCCAAAGTGACCTCGCCACCGGTCCCGGGGACCGCCTCGCAGGCGTTCTTCAGCAGGTTCAGGAACGCCTGGATGAGGATGTCGCGATTGCCGAGCACCGGCGGCAATGACGGGTCGTAGTTCTCGACGAACCTGACGTGACGGCCGAAACCGGTCGCCGCCACCCTGTGACAGTGATTGAGTACCTCGTGCAGGTTGACCGGCCCCCGCTCGAGCGGCCGTTCGTCGGAGAACACCTCCATGCGATCGACGAGAGAACAGATCCGGTCGGTCTCGTTGCAGATCAGCCGCGTGAGCTGGATGTCATCCTCACCCACGGTCTGTTCGAGCAACTGCGCCGCACCGCGAATGCCGGACAACGGGTTCTTGACCTCGTGCGCGAGCATCGCCGCCATCGCGGTGACCGAACGGGCGGCGCCGCGATGGAGGAGCTGGTGGTGCATCCGGTTTGCGATCGTCAGTTCCGCCAGCGTGATGACCAGATCGCCCTCGCTCTCGCCAAGCGGCGCGATCCCGAGGGTGACCGTCCGCGTCCCGAAGCGGGGACTGTCGAGCAGCAGGTTGTAGTCGGACAGGCTGCTGCCGGTCCGCCGGACCTGTTCGATCAACCGGAAGACCGGACTGTCGTCGGGCACCAGCACGGACAGCGCGTGTCCGCGCAGCACCGCGGCACTTCCATCGAGAAAAATCTCGGCGGCCGAGTTCAGGAACACGAGCCGGTTGTCGGCATCAATGACGAGCACCGGTGTCGTGAGCGCATTCAGGATGCCCGCAGTTCCGCGTCCGTGTTCCGCCTTGCCGTCCGCCATGTCCCCGACCAAGACTGCTTCGTGACCCGACACCATACCGTGTGACCAAATATTAGTCACTGGAAAAAATTGATTACATTTTGTTCAGACAGCGTCGCCAAGCAGGAAGCCGGTCACGAACTTGACCCCGGGGAACCCTAGGGTGAGCAACACCCACGCCACCAGCACGAACCGGGCCGACGTCCGGCCGCGGGTTCCGAAGCAGAGGTGGGCTGCGAGCGTCGCCCCGAGGACCAGGAAGGCAGCGAGGCTGAGGATGGTCTTGTGGTTGGCGACAAGCACCTGGCCTGCCTCGGCCAGCTGAAGGACCATCCCGGTTGCCACGCCTGCAACAAGGATGACGACGGCTGCAGTGAGAAGCCCGACCTCCAGGCGTTCCGCCTCCATCTCCCCAGGCAGGCGACTCACCAGCGGTCCGGTCGTCTTGCGCTTCAGTGACCGCTGGGTGAGAATCACGGACAGTCCGGCGATCGCTGCCAGGGTGACCAGGCCATAGGTCGCCACCGCCGTGGTCGCGTGAACCAGCACCCACGGGCCCGCCACCTGCCCCGGGTTCTCGCCACCGGATGCGGGCAACGCCACGGTGATCATCCCGAGCACCATCAGCCACGGAACGAGGAGAGGTGTCAGCATGAGCGCGGACCGCCGCACGGCGACAGCGCAGAGCAGCAACAGCAGGGTCGCGGTGATCGACAGCCACAGCGCGCCCGCAAGGTCGCTGGCCTCCGCCCTGGCAACAAGGTCGGCCGACCGGGCACCGGCGGCACTGGCTGCACCGGCCACGCTGGCCGCGAGTACCCGCCCCGACACCACGAAGTACGGGACCGCCGCTGCAGGAAGCAGGGCACAGACCGCCAACAGGCTGAACACGACCGACAGTTCCATGTCCGCATCCTACCACGCCGGGGCGGGGACGTGAGTTCCCGGGCGTACCGTACCGTCGGTCTCGTCGTGGCCGCCGGCCGCGGCGAGCGGGCCGGCGGGCCGGTCCCCAAACAGTACAGGAAGCTCGCCGGCGAGAGCGTCGTCGCCCGTTCGGCCGCGGCACTGCTGCGGCATCCGGACATCGACGCCGTCGCCGTGGTGATTGCGCCCGATCACACGGATGCGTTTCGCGAAGCCTGCGGCCACCTGCCGCTGCTGCCGCCGGTCGCGGGCGGTTCCGAGCGACAGGCATCGGTCCTGGCCGGTCTCGAGGCGCTCTCGGCCCATGCTCCCGAGCGGGTGTTGATCCACGACGCCGCGAGACCGTTCGTTCCCCACGACGTGATCGACCGGCTGCTTGAAGCCCTGCGGTCGGCGCCGGCTGCCCTGCCGGTCCTGCGGATGCATGACACGCTGAAGCAGGTCTGCGGGAACCGGGTCACGGGAACAGTGGAACGCAACACCACGGTGCGCGCACAGACCCCGCAGGCGTTCCGCTTCACGCCGATACTCGAGGCCCATCGGGCCGCAGAGGGCTGGGCACTGACCGACGACATCGCGGTCGGCGAACACGCGGGCCTGGACGCGATCGCGGTCGAAGGCAGCCGGGAACTGTTCAAGATTACCCGGCCCGGGGACGTGGTCCGCGCAGCTCGTCACCTGTCGACAGGCACCGAAACCAGGACCGGGATCGGCTACGACGTGCACCGGTTCACCGAAGGTGACCGCGTGATGCTGTGCGGCATCGCAGTTCCGCACCACCGCGCACTGGCAGGGCATTCGGACGCCGATGTCGGCCTGCACGCGCTGACCGACGCGCTGCTCGGAGCGATCGGTGCTGACGATATCGGCCACCACTTCCCACCGGGCGATGCGCGGTGGCGCGGCGCCGATTCAAGCCGCTTCCTCGCCCACGCCATCGAACTGGTGCACCGGCACCGGGGCAGGCTGGTCAACATCGACCTGACACTGGTCTGTGAACGACCGAAGATTGGTCCGCACCGCGACGCCATGCGCCGCAGACTCGCTACCCTTATGACGGTTCCGGTCAACCGTGTCAGCGTGAAGGCAACCACCACCGAAGGACTGGGATTTACCGGCCGCTCCGAGGGAATCGCGGCGTGTGCCGTGGTTTCGGTTGCCCTGCCCATCGATGACGCCGAAACGCCCGGCTGACCCGGCCGTTCTCGTCGCCACCGTCGGCGGCATTGGGCTGATTCCGATTGCTCCCGGCACCTGGGGCTCGCTTGCCGCGGTCCCGGCCGGCTGGCTGATCGTGAATGTCCTTGGCGTCGCCGGCCTGCTGGCCGCGATCGTGGCCATCTTCGCGCTCGGGGTGTGGGCATCCGGACGGTACGCGGCGCGTGCCGGCGAGCACGACCCCGGAAGCTGTGTGATCGACGAGGTGGTCGGACAGCTGATCGTGGTTGCCGCACTCCCCCCTGATCCCTGGTTCCTCGCCGGCGGATTCGTGATGTTCAGACTGTTTGATATCATCAAGCCCTGGCCCGCCGGCCTGGTGGACCAGCGGGTGCCGGGCGGTCTCGGGATCATGCTTGACGACGTGGTGGCCGGACTGCAGGCGGCGGCAGTTATGATGGTGATCGTGGCGATCCTGGAACACGGAGGATTGCCGTGACGGGGCGGACTGATCCGCTCGAGACCCGGGCACGGGACGTGCTCGAGCGCTGCCGGGCCGGCGGGATCACGCTCGCGATCGCGGAGAGCTGTACCGGCGGACTGCTTGCGGCGACACTGACCGCCATCGAAGGCTCCTCGGCCGTGGTCGACCGGGGCTTCGTCGTCTATTCGAACGCTGCCAAGGCCGCGATGCTGGGGGTCCCGAACGACCTGATTGCCACCCACGGCGCCGTCAGCGCCCGGTGCGCGGCCGCGATGGCCCGCGGGGCGCTGGCCCGGTCGGACGCCAGTATGGCAATCGCGCTGACCGGCATCGCCGGTCCGGGCGGGGGCACCGTCACCAAGCCGGTGGGACTAGTGCACCTCGCGCTCGCCTCGTCGGGCGCCGGGCTCCGGCAGGAGGAGCGGGTGTTCGAGGGAAACCGGTTCGCGATCCGCCGGAGCGCGGTGCTGTGTGCGCTCGACATGATCGCATCGTCAGTCGGAGCGCCCGTCGTCGGGGACGACACTTCGGGCAATTGACCGGTCGAGGGCCTCGTAGTCGTGGTAGCCGATGGTCCGGTAGATGTCCTTGCGGCTCATCAGGCGGTCGAGGTAGTCGCCCTGCCCGCCGTGCTCTGCAAGATGGGAATACAGGTCGCGCACCGCGGCCGCCGCGCACCGCAGCGACGTCACCGGCCAGATCACGATGCTGAACCCGAGTGACTGGAATTCCGTAGCGGCAAGATAGGGCGTGCGACCGAATTCGGTCATGTTGGCAAGGGTCGGGGCGTCGACCCGGGCATTGAACCGCACCATGTCGTCGACCGATTCCAGTGCTTCGGGGAAGATGACATCGGCGCCGGCGTCAACGTAGAGCCGGGCACGGTCGATCGCCGCGTCCAGTCCTTCGGATGCCGCCGCATCGGTCCTCGCGATGATGCGCAGATCGGTGCGCGCCGCCCGTGCCGCGCTGATCCTCGCCGCCATGGCGTCGGGCTCGGCGAGGCGCTTGTCGGAGAGGTGACCGCATTTCTTCGGCAGGACCTGGTCCTCGAGCTGCACCGCCGCCGCGCCAGCCGCCTCGAGATCGCGGACGAGGCGCATCACGTTCAGTGCCTCCCCGTACCCGGTATCGGCATCCACGATCAGCGGCAGTGCGCTCGCCCTGACGATCGAGCGCGCGAACAGCAGCAGCTCCTCGGCCGTCATGACGCCCAGGTCCGGCAACCCGAGGCTGGCCGACACCGCTCCGCCGGAAAGGTAGAGCGCCCTGAACCCGGCCTCGCGCGCCAGCATGCCGGCAATCGCGTTGTGAGCCCCCGGGACCTCCAGGATCGCAGGCCCCGACCACAGTGCTTCCAGCGCCGCGCCAGGTGCGATTCGGTTGCCCGGTGCCGAAAACGCGGTCATCCTCCCTCTCCCCAGACTGCTCCATAGCCGACAGTTGGCCCGTCCGGCAGACTGTGGCATTAACGGGTCGCGCCGACGGCAGCCGGGGGCAACCCGGCGGCCGGCCTGGCGTGGCAACCAGCCGCAGCCGGAATGGGCGAGGAGCAGTGAAGCATATCGTCGGACTCGGTGTAAGCCTGCTTGCGTTCTGGCTGGTGATGTCCGGCGTATACACCGGTCTCATCATTTCGCTCGGCGTGCTCTCGGTCGCGCTGGTGCTCTATATCGCGCACCGGATGGACATCCACGACCACGAAACCTTCCCGGTCCACCTGACCCGCGGCATCTTCGGCTACTGGAAATGGCTCGCCCGCGAGGTGTTCAAGGCCAATATCGACGTTGCACGCATCGTGCTCTCGCGCAGGATGCGGCTTTCTCCGCGGATCGTGCGTGTGCGCTCGAGCCAGCACACCGATCTCGGCCACGTGATCCTCGCCAACTCGATCACGCTGACCCCGGGGACGGTCTCGGTCGAGATCGAGGGCGACGAGATCATCGTGCACGCACTGACAGAGGAACTGGCCGAGGGCGTGCTGAACGGCGAGATGGATCGCCAGGTACTCGCGATCGAGGCCCACTGACCCATGTGGACCGCTGCAGCGATTGCCCTGCTCGTGGCGATGATGATGGCGCTGGCGCGCGCCTTCCTAGGCCCGAGCCTGTTCGACCGGATCCTGGCGATCAACAGCTTCGGAACCAAGATCCTGCTTCTCATCGGCGTCCTCGGTTTCCTGACCGAGCGGCCGGAGTTCATGGACATTGCCCTGCTCTACGCACTGGTCAACTTCATCGGCACGATCGCGGTCCTGAAGTTCTTCCGCTACCGAAACCTCGGCCTGTCCGGTCCGGCGGCCGGAAACCTGGAGAACCGGGAGTGATCGCGCTGGTCCAGGACATCGTCTCCGGAATCCTGCTGCTCGCGGGCGCGACCTTCGTGCTGATCGGTACCCTCGGGCTCCTGCGCCTGCCGGACTTCTATACCCGGCTGCACGGTGCGGGCATCACCGATACGCTGGGCGCGGAACTCATGCTCTTCGGCATGATGGTCCAGGCCGGGTTCAGCCTGGTGACCGTCAAGCTGCTCCTGATCTCGCTCTTCGTCTTCTTCACCAGCCCGACGGCCACCCACGCGCTCGCCAATGCGGCGCGGGTCACCGGCCTCAGGCCCGCCCTGGTACCGGAAGCGGATATCGAGACATTGCGGACCAGGGACGACTGATCGTGGCGCCCGACATGGTCACCGTGATCGACCTGGTCCTGCTCGCCCTGCTGTGCGCCACGGCGATCGCGATCATCCTGGTCCGCCAGCTGTTTGCGGTCGCGATGCTGACCGGCGCGTTCAGCATGCTGTCAGCCGGCCTTCTGGTCACGCTCGATGCCGTCGACGTCGCGTTTACCGAGGCCGCGGTTGGCGCCGGGGTCTCGACGGTCCTGTTGCTCGGCACCCTGGCGCTCACCCAGCGGCGCAGCGAGGAGACCCGCAGGCGCGGGACCGCACCCGCACTGCTCGCGGTCATTCTCACCGGCTGCGCACTCGTCTACGCCACCACCGACATGCCCGGTTTCGGCGATCCCGGGGCACCCGGATTCCGGCACGTGGTGCCGGAGTACATCTCCGGCTCGGAAACCGATATCGGGGTCCCGAACATCGTGACGTCGGTGCTGGCGAGTTACCGGGGCTACGACACCCTGGGCGAGGTCGCGGTGATCTTCACGGCCGGTATCGGCGTGCTGCTGCTCCTCGGGCGGCGGCGCGAGGACGAGATCCAGGACGAGGCGCGACGCTCCGATTCGGGAGGTGAAGGGTGAGACACCACCTGGTGCTGCGCGTGGTCTCCAAGCTGCTGATCCCGTTCATGCTGCTGTTCGCGCTCTACGTGCAGTTCCACGGGGACTTCGGTCCGGGCGGCGGGTTCCAGGCAGGGGTGATCTTCGCCGCCGCCTTCATTCTCTATGCCCTGGTCTTCGGGATCGACCACGCGCGGGAGGTCCTGCCGGAACGCGTCCTGCGCTATCTGGTCCCGGCGGGTCTGGCGCTGTACACGCTGACCGGATTCGCCGGCATCGTACTCGGCGGCAAGTACCTCGACTACGACGTTCTCGGCTCCACGCCGACCGCCGGCCAGCATCTCGGAATCCTGCTGGTCGAGTTCGGTGTCGGCGTCACGGTGAGTGCCGTGATGGTGACGGTGTTCTTCGCCTATGCCGGCCGCACCCGGGACGTGGACGAAGAGGACTGGTAGCCATGCTGGAGGCGATCACCGATCACTACAACTACTGGCTGGTCATCTTCCTGCTCATGGCCGGGCTGTTCGTGACCATGACGAGCGGCAACCTCGTGAAGAAGATCGTCGGCCTCAACGTCTTCCAGACCGCCGTCTTTCTGTTCTACATCTCCGTCGGCAAGCTCGAGGGCGGAACCGCTCCGATCCTGACAGGGGAACCGGAGCAGTTCTCCAACCCCCTGCCGCACGTGCTGATCCTGACCGCGATCGTGGTCGGCGTGGCTACCACCGCTCTTGGCCTGGCCCTGGTGGTGCGAATTCGCGAGACCTACGGCTCGATCGAGGAAGCCCGGCTGCAGGAGGCGGATCGGCAGGACGAGCTGCGGGCGGCCGCGGAACAGGGCCGTTGATGGCATTCCTCGATCACGTCGCAATCCTGCAGGTTGCGGTTCCGCTGCTGGCAGCTCCGCTCTGCGTCATGCTGCCGGGCCGGCACCTGCCGTGGGCGCTCACCCTGTCGGTCAGCTGGTTCACCCTCATCTGCTCCGTCGTGCTGCTGTCCGAGGTCAGTGCCGGCGGCAGCATTGCCTATCATCTCGGCAACTGGCCACCACCGATCGGGATCGAATACAGGGTCGACGCGATCAATGCGCTCGTCCTGCTGGTGGTTTCCGGCATCAGCGCCATCGCCCTGCCCTACGCGCGCACGAGCGTCGAGCACGAGATCGAACCGGACAAGCACGGGCTGTTCTACACCGCCTACCTGTTGTGTCTGACCGGCCTGCTCGGGGTGACCATCACCGGCGATGCCTTCAACATCTTCGTGTTCCTGGAAATTTCCTCGCTTTCGACCTACGTGCTGGTTGCAACCGGCGCGAGACTCGATCGCCGGGCACTGTCCGCCGCCTACACCTACCTCGTGCTCGGGACGGTCGGAGCCACCTTCTTCGTGCTCGGGGTCGGCCTGCTCTACATGGTGACCGGCACGCTCAACCTCGCCGACCTGGCCGAACGGCTGCCGCCGCTTGCCGAGAGCCGGGTGGTGCAGGCCGCGTTTGCCTTCGTGGTGGCCGGAATGGGGCTCAAGCTCGCCCTGTTCCCGCTGCACGCGTGGCTGCCGAACGCCTATGCCTACGCGCCGTCCCTGGTGACCGTGTTCCTGGCCGCAACCGCGACCAAGGTGTCGGTCTACGTCCTGCTGCGCTTCGTTTATACGGTCTTCGGCCACGAGTTCGCGTTCATCGAGCCGGTGCTTGCCTGGCTGGTCCTGCCACTTGCGGTCATTGCCATGCTGGCGGGCTCCGTGGTGGCCATCCACCAGGACAACCTGAAGCGGATGTTCGCGTGGTCGAGCATCGCGCAGATCGGCTACATGATGCTCGGCCTTGCGCTCGCCAACGCGTCCGGGCTGACCGCGACCGTCCTGCACCTGTTCAACCACGCGCTCATGAAGGGCGCGCTGTTCATGGCCCTTGGAGGCGTGATGCTGCGGATCGGAGCGGTGTCGCTGACCTCGGTGCGCGGGCTCGCGCGAGAGATGCCGTGGACCTTCGCCGCCCTCGTCATCGGCGGGCTGGGCCTTATCGGCGTGCCGGGCACCGTGGGGTTCGTCAGCAAGTGGTACCTGATCCTGGCCGCGATCGAGAAGGGCTGGTGGCTGCTCGCCCTGCTGATCGCGGCCGCCTCGCTGCTTGCGGTCATCTACGTGTGGAAGCTCGTCGAGGCGGCCTACCTGCAGCCTGCGCCGCAGGACCGGGAGCGCGTGCGCGACATGCCGCCCGACATGCTGATCCCGCTATGGGTGCTGGCGCTCGCCAATATCTGGTTCGGCGTCGATGCGGGCCTGACCACATCGGTGGCGGGGACGGTCGTCCACGCCTTCCTCGGGGGCGGGTCATGAGCCTCTTCGAGCACCCGCTGCTCCTGATCCTGGCGATCCCGCTCGCAGGCGGGGTCCTGGTGGCATGCACCGGGCGATGGCCCAACCTGCGCGAAGCCGTCACGCTCGTGGCCTCGGTGCTGCTGTTCCTGGTCGCCTACCGGCTGATGGAAGAGGTCGGAAGCGGCGGGCGGCCCGGGCTGGTGCTGGTCGAGGTGCTGCCCGGCCTGCCGATCGCGCTCGAGGGCGAGCCGCTCGGGGCCCTGTTCGGCTGCATTGCTTCGGGCCTGTGGATCGTGAACTCGCTCTACTCCATCGGCTACATGCGAGGGAACAACGAGCACAGGCAGACTCGGTTCTACATCTGCTTCACGATCGCGATCGCCAGCGCCATGGGCATTGCGTTCGCGGGCAACATGTTCACGCTGTTCCTGTTCTACGAGATGCTGTCGCTATCGACCTACCCGCTGGTGGCACACAAGGAGAACGAGGAGGCGAAGATCGGCGCCCGGGTCTACATCGGGTTGCTGATCGGCACGTCGATCGGATTCCAGCTTGTCGCCATCATCTGGACCTGGGTTGCGGCGGGAACACTCGACTTCGAACCGGGCGGCATCCTCCGGGATGCAGTGCCGCCGGCGATCCTGCCGGTCCTGCTCGCGCTGTACATGTTCGGCATCGGCAAGGCGGCACTGATGCCGTTTCACCGCTGGCTTCCCAGCGCCATGGTGGCCCCGACACCGGTCAGCGCGCTGCTGCACGCGGTCGCCGTGGTCAAGGCCGGCGTGTTCACCGTGCTCAAGGTGGTGATTTACATATTCGGGATCGACCTGCTGGCCGAGACCGGCGCCTCGAACTGGCTGGTCTGGGTCGCGAGCTTCACCCTGGTCACGGCATCGCTTGTCGCCATGACCAAGGACAACCTGAAGGCGCGGCTCGCCTACTCGACCGTCAGCCAGCTCGCCTACATCGTGCTAGCCGCAGCCTTGGCAAGCGGGCTGGGCGTGCTCGGAGGAGCCCTGCACATCGCCAGCCACGCCGTGGGCAAGATCACGCTGTTCATGTGCGCAGGCGCGATCTACGTCGCCACCCACAAGACCGAGATCAGCGACATGAAGGGGCTCGGTCGCGCCATGCCGTTCACCTTCGGCGCCTTCTGCATCGGTTCGCTCAGCATCATCGGGCTGCCCCCGCTCGCGGGCGGGCTGAGCAAGTGGTACCTGTCACTGGCCGCGGCCGAGAGCGGGCTGGTCATCGCGGTGCTGGTCTACATGGCGAGCGCACTGCTCAATGTCGCCTACCTGATGCCGGTCGTCGTCCTGGGGTTCTTCGGCCGTCCCGACGGCACACCGGCCGACTGGCAGCACGAACCCGTCAGGGTGCCCTGGCTCTGCGTCCTGCCACCGTGCATCACCGCAATCCTGTGCCTGTACCTGTTCCTCGACGGCGACGGCGTGATCGCGCTGCTGCTCCCACTGATGGAATGACGTCATGATGCCAGCTGGGTCTCGGACAGGGTCGGCAACCGCACCGGGTGAGCGGGCGGACCGGGAACTCGCGCGCATTCGTTCCTGGTCGATCGCGGGACTCGTGCTCCTGGTCGGTGCGAGTGCCGTCATGCACCTGGTTTCAGGGTCGGCGGTCCCGGTCGGCGACGCCGTGTACGCCGTCACCGGTCTCCTGGCGATCCTGGCACTTGCACTGGCAATCAGGCTTCTCGACATCATTCTGCCCCGCAGCGAGATACGCCATGACAGCGATCGCTGACCTGCTTGTCCGGACACCGCCGGGTCTTCTGCTGATCGTGCTCGGCACGGTGGTCGCGGTCTTCCCCGGCCGTCCCGCGCGGGCTGTCGGCATCGTCGTGCCACTGGCGCTGCTGGGCCTCGTGATCGCCTCCGACCCGGTCTCGCACCAGCAGGCGAGGTTGCTCGGCCACACCGTGAGCCTCTATCACCTCGACGCGATCAGCCGCCCGTTTGCCGCGATCCTGCTGTTCGCAACCGCGCTTGCGGGCCTGTACGCGGTGAGCATCGGGGCCGGTCTGAAGGAGAGGGTCGCCTTCCCGCTGCTCGCCGGCAGCGCGGTCTCCGCCGTGACCGCGGGCGACCTGGTCACCCTGTTCGTGTTCCTGCAGACCGGAGTCGCGGCGTCGGTGTTCCTGGTCTGGGCGCGGGGGACCGAACGGGCCCGGGCCGCCGGCATGCGCTACCTGGTGTTCCTGGTGCTTGCCGGGGTGCTCATGCTCGAGGGTCTCGCATCGAACGTCCTCGCTGCCGGCTCCGGCCAGCCGGGCAGCCTCGGCTCCGGCGGGCCCGGCACCCTGCTGGTCGGACTGGCCCTGCTTGCCTACTGCGGGGCTCCTCTGCTGCACAGCTGGATGACCGACGCCTGTCCCGAAGCCACGACGGGCGGACTGGTGATCCTGCCGATCTTCATCACCCTGGTCGCGGTGCACGCGCTGTTGAGACATGGCGCGGGAAACGAGTACCTGCTCGCCATCGGCGCCGTCATGGCCGTCTACCCGTTGCTATTCAGCGTATTCGAGCATGACCTGCGCCGGATCCTGATGTACGGCCTCATCACCCAGGTCGGGTTCATGCTGGCGGGTATCGGGACCGGGTCGGACGCAGCGGTCAACGCGGTGGTGCTGCACGCGGTCAGCTATCCGCTGGCCATGATGATCCTGCTGATGGGAACCGGTGCGATCCTGCTGCGGACCGGGTCGTCGAATGCGGCCGAGCTCGGTTTCCTCTGGCCGGCAATGCCGGTGACCGCCGCGCTCACCGTGATCGGAGCGGCATCACTTGCCGCCTTCCCGCTGTTCGCCGGGTTTGTCTCCCAGTCCTGGATCATCGACGCCGTTCGATCCGGCGCCGGCCAGGAGTGGACCCGCGTCCTGCTGGTATCGGGAGCAGCCCTCACGGTCCCGGCCATCGCCTTCAGGGTACCCTGGCTCGCGTTCCGGGCCGATGCTCCCGAAGCGAATGTCCCGGAGGCGCCGCCCACCATGCTGGCGGCCATGGCCGCCGCCGCGGTCGCCTGCATGGCGATCGGTATTGCGCCGGGCATGCTGCACTCCCTGCTGCCGTATCCGCCCGAAACCGATCCCCGCGACCTGGACGGCGTGCTGCATCAGCTGGTCCTGATCGTGGCGGCCATGCTCGTCTTCGTCCTGTTCCTGCGCAGGTTTCTCGAGACACCGCGCGAACCGGCCGCGGTCTTCGGCGTGGACTGGATCTGGCGCCGGAGCCTGACGGGGCTCGCGCTCCGGCTCGGCCGCTCGATCGGGCGGGCCCGGGGCGGGGGGGGGCTCGCCCCCCGACTCGGCCGCTCGACGGAGCGTGCCCGGGTCGTGATCGTTGCCGGGCTCATGGACCTGGCGGGTTTCGTCATCGGCGACAGCCGCCGCCATTTCGGCTCCCTCGGCACGTTCGGGCGCACCATCGGCATCGGCAACGGCGTGGCCTGGATCGTTGTCCTGTTGCTGGTTGCACTTGTTGCGAGCTATGCGACAGCCTGACGGCCCAGCCTGCGGGGGGGTCACCCGGTGACGCTTGCCTCGGGGCACCGGTAGTCCCGGGAGGCGGGACTGTGGTAAACAGTCAACGGGTGTCAGGATCGCGGGGGACATGGTGACGGGAGCACGCTGTCGATGAAGATGACGGGCGAATACACCATCGCCGCGCCACGCCACGCAGTCTGGAACGCACTCAACGATCCGGACGTGCTGAGGCAGTGCATTCCGGGATGCCAGTCGGTGGAGCAGACCGCGCAGACCGAGTACTCGGCGACGGTGATGGCGAAGGTGGGGCCGGTCAAGGCGAAGTTCTCCGGCCAGGTCACCCTGTCCAACATCGACGCGCCGAACGGGTACCGGATTTCCGGGGAGGGATCGGGCGGTGTCGCCGGGTTTGCCAGGGGCGGCGCCGACGTCACGCTTCAGGATGCACCGGAAGGCACCACTCTCAGCTACGCGGTCGACGCCCAGGTCGGCGGCAAGCTGGCGCAGATCGGATCACGACTGATCGACTCCACGGCCAAGAAGATGGCCGGGGACTTCTTTCGCACCTTCGGCGAGGTGGTTGAGGGCGCGGTGGAGGACACAGCCGAACACTCAGCATCAACGGGGGAGGATGCCATGGCGGGCGACGAGCAGGTCGAGGAGAATGTCTATCCCGGGACCCACTGGCTGGTCTGGGTCACGGCCGGTGTGGCGCTGGTCGCACTCGTCGCATTCGTGTCCAATTTCTGACCGATCTCCGACCGGTCACGCAGCAGCGAACCGTTTGCCTTGCGGGAGGGAAGTTCATGGAAACCAGAGCCGCCGTAGCACACGCCGCCGGACAGCCGCTCTCCATCGAGACCGTTACGCTCGACGGGCCGAAGGAAGGCGAGGTCCTGATCGAGGTCAAGGCGACCGGGATCTGCCACACGGACGAGTTCACCCTTTCCGGAGGTGATCCCGAGGGCGTGTTCCCGTCGATCCTGGGACACGAGGGTGCGGGTGTCGTGGTCGACACCGGACCCGAGGTGACCAGCCTGAAGCGGGGCGACCACGTGATCCCGCTCTACACGCCGGAATGCCGCCAGTGCAAGTCGTGCCTGTCGGGCAAGACCAACCTGTGCACCGCCATTCGCGCCACCCAGGGCCGGGGCGTGATGCCGGACGGCACCAGCCGGTTCAGTCTCGGCGGCGAGACCCTCTACCACTACATGGGCTGCTCGACGTTTTCCAACTTCACGGTCATGCCGGAGATCGCGGTCGCGAAGGTGCGCGAGGACGCTCCCTTCGACAAGATCTGCTACATCGGCTGCGGCGTGACGACCGGGATCGGCGCGGTGATCAACACCGCCGGCGTGGAAGCCGGTTCGAACTGCGTGGTTTTCGGGCTCGGCGGCATCGGGCTCAACGTGATCCAGGGGCTGCGGCTGGTCGGCGCCAACAAGATCATCGGCGTCGACATCAACTCGGAACGCGAGGCGCTCGGCTCGCAGTTCGGCATGACCCACTTCGTCAATCCCAACGAGGTCGAGGGTGACCTCGTCCCCTACCTGGTCGATCTCACCGACGGTGGCGCCGACTACAGTTTCGAGTGCATCGGCAATGTCGAAGTGATGCGCCAGGCGCTCGAGTGTGCGCACCGGGGCTGGGGCGAGAGCATCATCATCGGGGTCGCGGGCGCCGGACAGGAGATTTCCACGCGGCCGTTCCAGCTGGTAACGGGGCGGGTCTGGAAGGGCACGGCCTTCGGCGGCGCCAAGGGACGCCGCGACGTGCCGCGGATCGTCGACTGGTACATGGACGGCAAGATCAACATCGACGACCTGATCACCCACACGCTGACACTTGACGAGATCAACAGGGGGTTCGACCTGATGCACGCCGGCGAATCCATTCGTTCGGTCGTCGTGTACTGACGGCCAGTTCTTCCGAACTGGGAGACCTTGGAATGCACCCGCTTCATCCGTTGTCGGACCAGGAAATGCATCGGGCGATCGCCGTCGTCCGGGAGTACCCGGAACTGCCACCGAACCTGTTGTTCGAGACCGTGGAGCTCGAGGAGCCGGCGAAGCAGGAGGTGCGCAGCCACCGGCCGGGAGATCCGGTACGCCGGCGGGCGCGCCTCGTGGTCTTCCCCGCGGAGACAATCGGTGCATGGCACGTGGTGGTCGGGCTCGACGAGGGCGAGGTGCTCTCGGTCACCCATTATCCGGCGGCGCGGCCGATGATCCAGCCGGAACAGCTTGCCGGAATCGAGGACCTGGTACGCGCCGATCCCGCCTTCATCGAGGCCTGCGGCAGGCGCGGGATCACGGACATGAACCGGGTGATGTGCGATCCCTGGTCCGCCGGCCGGTTCGGGCACGGGGACGAGGAGAACCGCCACGTCTGCCACGTCTTCTGCTGGGTCAGGCCGGAGGAGGGCGAGAACTTCTACGCCTACCCGCTCGAGGGGCTCAACGCCGTCGTCGACATCCGCAGGCTCCAGGTGCTCCAGGTCGACGACCACGGCGTCACTCCCGTGCCGGGCGGCAGCCACGAGTATGCTTCGGGCTCCCGTGAGCCGCGCAGCGACCTGCGGGCGATCGACATCGTCCAGCCCGACGGCGTCAGCTTCGAACTCGACGGTCACCGGATTACCTGGCACGAGTGGGAACTGGTGATCGGGTTCAACGGTCGCGAGGCGGTTACCCTGCACGACATCCGGTACGGCGGCCGTCCGGTGGTCTACCGTGCCTCGATCGCGGAGATGGTGGTCCCCTACGGCTCGCCCGACCGGGCGCACTACCGCAAGAACGTGTTCGATGTCGGGGAGTACGGCGCCGGCAAGCTCGCCAACTCGCTCAGGCTGGGCTGCGACTGCCTGGGCGCGATCCGCTACCTCGACGCCTGGGTCACCGACATCCACGGCGACCTGGTTCGGATCGACAATGCGATCTGCATCCACGAGGAAGACGCCGGCATCCTGTGGAAGCACCGCGACCAGCGCAGCGGACAGGTCGAAGTTCGCCGGGCACGGCGCCTGGTGATATCGAGCATCATCACGGTCGGAAACTACGACTACGGCTACTACTGGTACCTGCATCTCGACGGCTCGATCGAGTTCGATATGAAGGCAACCGGCATCATCAACACCACCGCCTGCGTGCCGGGCGAGCCGGCGCGCCATGGCAGGGAAGTCGCGCCGGGCGTGGTCGGCCAGATCCACCAGCACCTCTTCTGCGCGCGGCTTGACATGGCGGTGGACGGCGACGCGAACACGGCCATCGAGTGCAACACCCAGGTCGAGCCTCCCGAGCGCAACCCGTGGGGCAACGCCTATTTCGAGGAGGAGACGGTCCTCGAGAGCGAAACGGTGGCGGCGAGACGGGCGAATCCCGCCACCCAGCGATACTGGAAGGTGGTGAACACCAACCGGAAGAACGTGGTCGGCAGGCCGACCGGCTACCGGCTGGAGCCGACCAGCTGTGTCACGCCGTTCGTGCTTCCGGGATCGCCGTCAGGCACACGTTCGGCCTTCACCCGCAACCATCTGTGGGTCACGGCGCACGACCGGAGCGAACGCTTTCCGGCGGGAGAGTTCGTCAACCAGTCCGACGGCAGTGACGGAGTTGCAACCTGGATCGAACAGGACCGGCCGCTGGTCAACGCCGACCTGGTGCTCTGGCACGTGTTCGGCCTGCATCACCAGCCGAGGACCGAGGATTTTCCGGTGCAGCCCTGCGCGCCCTGCGGCTTCAGGCTGATGCCATCGGGGTTCTTCGATCGAAATCCCTGTCTCGACCTGCCGGGCTGAACCTCCTACTCGGCCGCCATCGCTCTCCAGGCGCCTTCCGACCGCTCGGCGGCGCGCTCCCGCACGGCGCGGCCAAACGCCTCCAGGATGGCCCGGTTCAGCGGCTGGTTTTCGGCATCGATCTCGACGTGCCACTGCACGCCGAGGGCAAACGAACGGGCCGACCTCACCCCGACCGCCTCGATGGTTCCGTCATCTGCCACCGCCTCGATCTCGAGACCCGGAGCCAGCCGGTCGATCCCCTGGCCGTGCAGGGAATTGACCATCGCCTCCCCTTCCTCCATGAGCGAGGCGAGGATGCCCCCGTCACGCAGCGTGATGCGCTGGCGCGGTCCGACCGAGATCTCGATCGGCTGCTCGCGGTTGCGCCGGTGGTCGTCGCGGCCCGGAACCTCGTGGAGACGCTGGTGCAGGGTCCCTCCCAGCGCGACGTTGATTTCCTGGATGCCGCGGCAGGTTCCGAGCAGCGGGACGCCAAGCGCGACCGCGCGGCGCACGAGCGCAATGGCGAGGCTGTCCCGGCCCGGGTCACGCACGTCCTCGCCCGGTGCGCAGTCCTGGCCGTAGAGGTGCGGTTCCATGTTGGAGGCACCGCCGGTCAGCAGGATCCCGTCAACGACCCCGAACAGCCGGTCAGGATCGATCAGCTCGCCCAGCGCCGGGACCAGCAGCGGCATCGCGCCGGCGAGCCCGAGCACCGAGGTGGCATTGCGCTCACCGGTGGTGTGCTGGCGGTGAACACCATCGATCCTGAGGTTGCAGATGATGCCGACCGCAGGAACGGCATGGGACAGGCGTGTCATCGAGTGACTCCGGAAACCCGCTTGAGATCAAAATGCCCGGTAGAGGAACGACTCGCCGCGAGCGAAGCGTGCGAGGTTCTCGAGCCACATCTCGCCGACCCGCACCGCGTAGAGCGGTGACGAAGAGCCGATATGCGGTGTGATGAACAGGTTGGGGATATCCCACAGGTCATCGTCGGCCGGCCAGGGCTCCACCGGAAGGACGTCAAGGAAGGCGCAGGCAATCTGACCGGTTGCAAGCGCGTCTCGCAGGGCGTCGAGGTCAACCAGCGCGCCACGACCGACATTGACCAGTGTTGCGGTCGGCTTCATTCGGGCAAAGGCACCGGCGTCGATCATTCCCGTGCTCTCGTCACTGATCGGAATCGCGAGCACCACGTAGTCCGCCTGCGCAAGGAACTCGTCGAGATCCGCCGGCGTCCCCTGCTGGTCAACCCCGGCCACCGTCCCGCCCGACCGCCTGATCCCGAGCACACGCATGCCGAAGGCCTTCGCGTAGCCGGCAACCCTGGCGCCGATGGCCCCGAGCCCGACGACAAGTACGGTCCCGGCGCTCATGGCCTGGAGTTCGAACTTCTTCCACTCGTGCGCCCGCTGCTGGCCATGCAGCCGGTCGAGCCGCTTCGCGCCCCACATGACGCCGGAGAACGCGAGTTCCGCGACTTCGGGCGCGTTGGCGCCCGGGCTGTGGGTGACCGGCACCCTCTTCTCCCGCATCACGTCGTAAAAGTATCCGTCGATGCCGGCGTCCTCGGTATGCGCCCAGCGCGGCGCGGGATCCATTGAACAGACGGCGTCGACCCATTCCGTGCGATAGGCCTCGCCGGCGTAGACGATCAGGTCCGATCCCTCGGGTGAGCCCGACCAGTTCCCCGACCCGTCAACGGTCGCCCATTCGATACCCGGCACGATCGCCTCGGCCCTTTCGCCAACCTGCAGGTAGAAGTCATGCCCCGTCGTGACCTTCATGGCTCTCCTCGTATTCGCTACCTGACCATGATGCGCCCGGCCCCTGTGGTTCTAGCCGAAGTCTGCGCGCAAACATAGTCCGCACGCCGCCGCCTCTCAAGGCCTGCTTGTGGACCCCCCGGAAAACCACGCCAGATATTGTGTGCACCCGTCGCCCCGGCACGACCGCGGGGCCAGGAGACGAAGCCCGGGGACTCCGGCCACGTTCCACCGGCCCGGCGGACTGAACCACGCCATCCTGCCACCGGTGTCCGGACCGGTCACCAAGGTCTGCCGGACCTGTTCCGGAGTCCAGCCTCGGTTCTCGCGGCAGCCCCGGGTCGGGGTCCGGAGCAGGCTCCGGCGGTCGAGCGTTGCCTCCACCGACTGCGTCGGCATTGCGGGCAGGGATGGATCCCGGTTCAGGTCCGGGGTGATGGTGTTCGCGGGAGCGGCGAAAAAGGCGCCGACGCTATCGGTTTGCGTCGATGACTGCCGGTATTACACTGTCCCGGCGGGCACATCCGGGAAAGGGACTCCCCCAAGCATGGCCATCGGCACAATTCCGGTTATTGATCTCGCCCCCTGGCGGTCCGGCACTGACGTCGACCGGCAGGAGGTGGCCGGGCAGGTCGCTCGGGCCTGCGAGACCGTCGGCTTCCTGATTGTCTCGGGCCACGGCATCCCGCAGGAGGTCATCGACCGCGCCTTTTCGGTCTCGCGGGCGTTCTTCGACCTGCCCGTCGAGGAAAAGGCGCGCTTCATGCCGGAAGACGGCGTGGCGCCGCGCGGCTACCACGCCGTTGCGACGCGGAACCTGGCGCGCACCTACGGGCAGGAGACGCCGCCCGATCTGCGGGAGCAGTTCTTCATCGGCCCCCTGGTCCCGCAGGCCGACCGGCTCGCCCATATTCCGGAGGCCGCGCTCTACTACTCGGAGAATATCTGGCCGTCTCGTCCCGCCGCATACCGGGAGATCTTCACGGAGTTCTACAGTGCGTTCGAGGTCCTCGCAGAGCGTCTGATGGGGATTTTCGCTGTGGCGCTCGGGCTGCCCGAGGCGTTCTTCGACAACAAGATCGACAGGCATTTCAGCACCTGTCCGTCAAACCACTACCCCGTCATCCAGGACGACCCGCAGCCGGGCCAGCTCCGCTGCGGGGCACACACCGATTTCGGCAGCCTGACGATCCTCGCCTTCAACGATGCGCCGGGTGGCCTGCAGGCGCAGATGCCCGACGGCTCCTGGCTGGATGTCCGGCCCGGGCCGGGGCAGCTGGTCGTCAATCTGGGCGACATGATGCAGCGCTGGACCAACGACCGTTGGAAATCCACCGTCCACCGCGTCGTCAATCCACCGGCGGAACGGCGCGGGGAAAGCCGCCGCCAGACCATCGGCTATTTCCTCCACCCGAACTACGACGCCGAGATCGACTGCCTGGAAGGCTGCTGTGGCCCCGGCAACCCGGCGAAATACCCCCGGATCATGGCCGGCGACCACATGCGCGAAAAGCTGGAACGCCGGATCGACGGCTAGAGCGGATTTCTTTCTGATGGACTCATATTCCGGTCCGAGCCCAGAATCGTCACCCCGGTCTCCGCACTGCTTTTCGTCATCCCGGCACCGAGCCGGGGTAACGGGCGAGGCTCTGCGGACGAGTCCATTTCAATCCGAACGGCTCGGCGGGCAGGCGCGAGTGCGGTCGAGTTGACGACCCTCGGGTTCATCGGGCTCGGCGCCATGGGCGGGCCCATGTGCCGGAATCTCGTCCGCCGCGCCGGCCTCCCCGCAACTGTCCACGATATCGACCCTGCGGCCCGCTCCCGGTGCGTCCGAGAGGGGTGCGTTGCGACCGCGGACCCCGTGCGGGTGGCGCGCGATTGCGACATCGTCTTCCTGTCGCTGCCGGGCGCGGCGGAGGTCCGCCTCGTCTGCCTGGGCGGGGGCGGGCTGCTGGCCCATGCAGACACCGGCGCGGTCATCGTCGATTGCAGCACGGTTCCGCTGGACCTGACCCGCGAGCTTGCTGCCGCCTTTGCTGAGAAGGGCGCGCGCTATGTCGATGCTCCGGTCGCCGGGACCGTCGGATCGGTCGCAGACCGGGATATCAGCATCATGGTCGGAACCGACGAGCGGACATTCGCCCGGCTGGCACCGCTGCTGGAATGCATGGCCCGGATGGTCCAGCATTGCGGAGGAAGCGGGAGCGGCACGGTCACCAAGCTGCTGCTGAACATGGTGCTCGCCCAGTCCGTCACCGCGCTAGCGGAAGCCCTGCTGCTCGGCCGCCGCGCGGGCGTGGACGGCGCACGCCTGTTCGAAGCCTTCCGAAACGGGTGCGACAGCTTTGCGCTCCGCCAGCACGGCATGACGGCCCTGCTGCCGGGCCGCTTTCCCGAAGGCCGGTTCCCGACGCGCTACATGCTGAAGGACCTCGACTATGTCATGAAACTGAAGGAGTCGCTGGGGATGACGCTCGGGGGCATGGATGCAACACACGGCCTGCTGCAACGCGCCGTCGCCGCCGGCCTCGGCGACGCCTATTGGCCCTCGCTGATTGAGGTCATCGACGGGGACAGGAAATGCAGGTAGCGGACAGCGTGCGTGTCGACGGCCATTGCGAGGGGCGTTTCGCCGGGGTGGCCGACGCCTTCGCGGAGAATTTCCGCAGCCGCGGCGAAGTCGGCGCGGCCATCGCCGTCACCCTGAACGGGGAGCCGGCGGTCGATCTGTGGGGCGGCTTCGCCGATAGCGCCCGCACCCGCCCCTGGGCGGAGGACACACTGGTCTGCATGATGTCGGTAGCGAAGGCCGTGACCGCGCTCTGCGCCGCGATGGCCGTGGACCGGGGGCTGATCGCATGGGATGAGCCGGTGGCGCGCTACTGGCCCGAATTCGCGGCCGCCGGCAAGGTCGGTATTCCCGTGCGATGGGTTCTCGACCACCGCGCCGGCCTAGCGGCCATCGCGCAGGACATGCCCGAAGGTGCTGCATACGACTGGGACTCGATGACCGGGGCGCTGGCCGTGCAGGCGCCGCTGTCTGCGCCGGGCAGGTCGCGCGCCTACCATTCCGTGACCCTGGGCTACCTGGTCGGCGAGCTGATAAGGCGCACCGACGGGCGGAGCCTCGGGCGTTTCCTCGCCGAGGAGGTCTGCGCACCGCACGGCATCGACTACTGGATCGGCCTGCCGCCGGCGCTGCACGGGCGGTGCGCGGAATTCTTCGGCGAGACCGCCGGCACGCTGTTCGACCGCTCGGACCCGGACTCCCTCATGTGTCGGGCAATGGCGCAGGTGCCGCCGCAGGATTTTAACACCGGACAGTTCCGCGCTGCGGAAATCCCTTCGATCAACGGCATCGGCACCGCAGGCGGCGTAGCGAAGCTCTTCGACGGCCTCGCCGCCGGCGGCGTGCTGGACGGCAGGCGCCTGCTGGGCGCGGACATTCTGGCGGAAGCCACGACAGAACAATGGCACGGCAGGGAAGATCTGCTCGGCCACACCCGGCGGATGGCACTTGGCTTCGCGCTCGGCCTGCCGGGGCATCTGGCGATGGGGCCGAGCCCGCGCGCCTTCGGGCACACCGGCGCGGGCGGCGCCATCGGCTTTGCGGACCCGGATGCGGGCCTCGGCTTCGCCTACGCGCCCAACCGCATGTATTCCGGCCCCGGCATCAGCCCCCGCCTCAGCGCTCTGGTGGATGCCCTCTACGCCGCGCTCGCCTGACTCCCTTTGCCAGAAAATCCTGATGCAAGAGATTGACAGCAAAGCCACTTGCAAGACCGGGATCAGGCGAAGAAATAAGGCCTCCCGGATGGGAATCGTGCCCAGGACCCACCTGGACCTGGAGGGACAGGGTGTTCATGCCACGCCGCATGTCCGTTGCCAGCCATAGCCGGACACCGGCCAGAACCGGGATCATCGCGGTTCCGGAACCGCCAGTACCCGGGCCAGCGCCGGAGCATTGACCGTCGCGTCGACAACTACCCGCAAGCAACCGTCCGGCACAATCTCCATCCACCCGTCCGACTGAGGACCAAGGCCATCGTCCGAAACACCTCGCCCGGGGCGACGCGACTGCTACCGGAACGAACGCTCCGGGGCGGATCTCTCCATCGTTCTCGCGAGGCCTGCGCCGTCAGTCGAAAGGCAGATTGGCGCTGATGGCATGGCGCTTCGCCACCGCCGACACCGGTACGCCGGGCGCGGAGCTCTTCGCAACGATGCGACGCTTCCCGACCTCGCGCGCCCGCATGACGAAAACGGCCAGCGCCGTTTCCGGAGACCAGACGGTGTCGAGCGGCATCATCGCCCGCACGAAGGGATACGAGATATCGAGCGTCATCCAGGCGACAAACACCCATCCCACGCCCGGGACGAGCCCGGTCGCCGTCCGGGTTTCCGCCTGGCGCAGAAACCAGCGGACGGTCGCATGCAGCGAAGACTCCGGAAAACTCAGGCGATTTCACTGGGCGCCAGGCCTCCCATCGAGGCGGCGAGCGGGTCTGCAACGCCGCGTTCCCGGGACCGGGATGCTGGAACCGGTGTATCGAACGCATAGCCGGGATCCAGCTGCTGGCGTTTCCAGGTCTCGCGCATCTCGCGCCATGCGCCGATCAGCGTGCGGGGCGGCGGCATGTCCTCCCGCACCGTGCGATGCAGCTTCTTCAGGTTGTAGCAGGGCACCACGACGAACATGTGGTGCTCCAGATGCCAGTTCATGTGCCAGTAGAGGAACTCCGTCACGGGATCGAGCGTGACGGTCCGGACGCACTTCCTGAAATCGGCGACATTACTCCTGAGCCCGCAATGCTGCGTCACACCGGCGAAGTACCGGAGCCAGTTGGCGATGAACGGCGAGCCGGAAACGATGACGGCGAGGATGGGTTCCCCGATCCCGATCGAGAAGACGGTCACCACCGCATGCAGGCCCAGCACGGTCCGGGCCCATGCCTTCGCTTTCGCACGCTGCTTCGGGAACCCCTCGTAAAGCTCCGGTCCCCATGAATTGAAGGGATTGTCGAACCGGTTGAGCGCGATCCTGACGAACTGCTTCAGGTTGGGGACCAGGCCTCGCGACTGGTATCCGCCCGTCAGATTTACGGTGAAGAGCTGAAGCAGGTAGAGCGGGTGGAGGGACGGCGTCTCCGGCATCACCTCCTCGCGGTCGCCCTCGGGAAACAGCGTGTTGCGGTGATGGTAGGTGTGGCTGAACCTGTAGATGTGGAAGTTCAGCCAGCCGAGGAAGGAGAATACCCGCAGGAAGAACTCGTTGAGCCACCGCGTCCGGAACACGGTGGCGTGGCACAGCTCGTGATGGGGCGCGGTGAAGAACGAAGCAACCGTGCCGTGAAGGAACAGGGCGACGGCGAACGCCCACCAGATCTCCTGCTGAAAGAAAAGTAAGGCCGACGCGCCGGTTACAAGCCAGATGGCCAGGTGCCCGACCGCCTGAAACAGTCCGCGCGTGTCGCTGCGTTGTACGAGCGCGCGAAGCTCGGAGGGCTCGACCGGACAGCGGTACCAGCGGAGCGGGCGCTTCCTTCGAAACTCCGCGGGCGGCAGCGATTCATCCGGCGCTATTCCTGTCGCCTTTGGGTGCATGGCATTGTCCGCAAGGCCGCGATCCGCGCCACTTTAATCGCGGGCGCGGCGCGGAACAACAAGATGCCGCCCAGTCCCGGAAACCGCCCCGGCGCAAGACAATGCGGGCACTTCGTGGCATGATCGCCGCGTCGGGCGGCCCCATCCCGCCGGCGAGCGAGGAGGCATGATGGCTACGCGCACGATCCCCGTACTGGACCTGCAGCGCTTCGAGAGCAGAAACCCCGCGACGGTCGCCGCCGCCGCGCGCGAACTGGACGGCATTTGCCGCGAGATCGGTTTCGTCGTGGTCGGCAATCACGGCGTGCCCGAAGAAGCCCAGCAGGCGCTCTACGATTCCGCACAGGTATTCTTCGACCTGCCGCTCGAAACAAAGATGATGGTTCGCCGGCCGCAGCACGACCAGAACCGCGGCTACATCCCCTATGGCGAGGAAACGCTGGCCCGGATGCACGGCGGCGACACGCCGCCCGACTACAAGGAAGTGTTTACCATCGGGCCGTTCAGCCGGCCGGACGACCGCTACCATTCGCACGAGCTTTCCTACCCGAACTTCGCGCCCAATCTCTGGCCCGCCCGCCCACCGGGCCTTGAACCCGCGATGAAGGGGTATTTCCTGGCGCTCGAAGAGCTTTCGCACCGGCTCTCCCGGTATTTCGCGCTGGCGCTCGGGCTTCCCGAGGACTGGTTTCTGGACAAGCTCGACCGCCATGCGAGTCAGCTCCGCCTGCTGCACTATCCCGCGCCCGACCGCGAGCTCGAGCCCGGCCAGTTGCGCTGCGGCGTCCACACCGACCTCGGCATGATGACGATCCTGCGCAACGAGGCGGCGGCCGGCGGCCTGCAGGTGCGCCCGCGCGCCAGCGACTGGATAGACGCGCCAGCCATCGACAACACCTTTGTCGTCAATATCGGCGACCTGCTGATGCGCTGGACCAACGACCGCTGGGTGTCGACGCCGCACCGGGTGGCCGTGCCGGAGGCCGAGGCGAGGTCCCGCTCCCGCAGACTTTCCATCGGCTATTTCACGCGGCCGAACTATGACGCGCAGATCGCCTGCATCGGCACCTGCGTGGATGCCCGGCACCCGCCGCTCTACGCGCCCACAACGGTCAAGATCTACAATGACGCCCGCTTCGCCCGGGGCGCCGGCCCCCGTCACAGCGACCCAGCGCGGGCGTAGATGGACGGCCCCTGGGAGCCTGTGCCGTAGGAACGGTCAGTCGCACGGGATTTCATTCAAGCGGGTCGATTGTGCGATCTGCTAACCCGAAGTTCTCCGTGAGCAAGCGTTCGGTCCTGCGGTGACGATGCATCTTCAGCAGGCTGTTTCCCGGCTGGTTTGATTGTCATTTCCGCCCGTTGGTAACGCGCGGAGCAGTCGCTTGCCGTCATGCCGCAACTGACGGTTGCCCTGCCGAGGAGTAGTAGCCGCGACGGAGGTCGCGTTCAATTGTCTCGGGCAGCCGCTCGCTCGGCAAGCCGTAACCGCCGCCGCCGGGAGTTCGCACCTGCACCCAGTCGCCAGGCTCCAGAGTATAGCCTTCGCCTTTCGATATGTGCTCGGGCAACGCCACACTGCCGCCTTGGGAGATCTCGATCTGATTGGTGGCGCCCGGTTCACCGCCCATCAGGCCTGGCGGACCGAAACGACCATGGTCCATCAGGAAAGAGGCCTTGCCCTCGCCGCGCAGCAGCCGAATTCGATAGCTCACGCCGAAGCCGCCACGATGACGGCCGGCGCCGCCGGAGCCCTCGCGCAGCGCGTATTCCTCGAACACCAACGGATAGTGCTGCTCGAGAATTTCGATCGGTTGGGTCTTGGAGATGCCGACAGTCGAACAGCCGTTGGTCAGGCCATCGGTCTCCCACCACCCGCCATAGCCGCCGCCCGAAAAAAGATACATTATGTAGTTCTGGTCTTCTTCAGGGTCATATCCGCCGAGTGCAAGGTTACCGCTGGTCCCCGCCGGCGCCGCGAACATGCGTTCCGGAATGATTTGCCCCATGGCGCCAAAGACCGCCTCCATGATCCGTTGCGAAACCTCTGCCGCGCAGCCGGCGACCGGTCGCGGGTATTCGGCATACAGAAAGGTGCCCCCGGGTTTCGGGATATGAAGCGGCGCGAAGCAGCCGGAATTGATCGGCACATCCGGAAAGATGTGCTTCATGGCGACGTAAACCGCGGACTGTGTCGTCGCCCAGACACAGTTCATTGGTCCTCGGCAGGGGGGACTCGCTCGGGAGAAATCGAAGGTTATGTCGCTGCCTTGCACGGTCATGTCGAGGGCGACCGCCAATGGTTCGTTGACCACACCGTCGCTGTCGACGTAGCTTGTAAAGCTGTAGGTACCGTCCGCGAGCGCCTCGATGCAGGCGCGCATCTGCATCTCGGAACGCGCCCGAAGCTCCGCGATCGCCGCCTCGACGGTCGCCGCTCCGTACCGGTCGAGCAAGGCGGTTAGTCGTTTCTCCCCGGTCCGGAGTGCGCCAATTTGTGCCCGGATGTCGCCGATCCGCTCTTCGGGTACGCGAATGTTGGTGAGGATGATGTCGATGATGTCCTGGCAGAGTTCGCCACCCTCCATCAGCTTCACCGGGGGCAGGCGCAAGCCCTCTTGCTGGATCTCCGTTGCCGTCGAGTTGAAGCCACCCGGCACCATGCCGCCGGTATCGGGCCAGTGACCGGTATTGGAAAGGTAACACCAGGGCCGGCCGCGGTAATAGAACGGCATGACCATCTTTACGTCCATCAGGTGGGTGCCGCCCAAATAGGGATCGTTCTGGATAACTATGTCACCGGGTCCCAGATCGTTTCGCAGCTCGATGACCGCCTCGGTCGCGAACTGCATCACGCCAAGAAAGATCGGTAGACCGAGAGCGCCCTGGGCGATCATTTGACCGTTTTCGAGGGCATAGATGCCGTTCGATCGGTCGAAGCCCTCCGAAATCACCGGCGAGAAAGAGGTCTTTTCGTGCACCAGGTCCATCTCGCTACAGATCTGGTTCAGGCCGTTTTCGATAACAGCCAACGTGACTGGATCAAGAGTCATGGCTACTACTCACTTTCGCTCAGACTACATTTCCAACATCGATCGTTAGGTTGCCCAGGCGATCCGACGTCGCGACTGCGCCCGGATCCAACACAATCGTTGAATCCGCCTGCTGGACAATTGCCGGCCCCTCGATCACTGCGCCCGCGCCGATCATCTCCCGGTCATAGATCGCGGTTTCGACAAAGCTGCTTTCAAAATACACCGCTCGCTTGTCGATGGGGTCGGGATGCCGCTCCGCACTGGCGTTGGCACCAAACAGCGCGAGATCGATCTGCTTGCGGCGGCCAACCACGGTGGTGCGCAGACTTGCCAGAACTGGGGTCATCTCGTGCAACTCGATTTCAAACCGGGCGCGATAATGTTCCCGGAGAGTCTTGACGACACTGTCATGTGTAAAACCTGGGCTTAAGACTGGTATGCGAAATACATGGCTCTGGCCTCGATAAAGCAAGTCGGCTTCAAAGATTACCTTGATGTCGGCGATCGGCACGCCTTCCTCGGCAATCATCGCGCGGCCTCTGCTTTCCTGTTCGGCGAACACCGCCTCGGCGTGTGAGGGATCAACCTCCGCAAGCGACCTCCAGATCGTATGGGAGAAATCGTGCCGCAGGTCAGCGAGCATGCAGCCGAGAGCCGATGTGATACCGGGGAACCGCGGCACCAGCACATTCGGCACGCCGAGCTCCCGTGCCAGTGCAACGGCGTGCAGGGCGCCTGCCCCGCCAAAGGGAAACAGTGCGAAGTCGCGCGGGTCGTTTCCCTTCTCGATCGACACCAACCGAATCGCCGAAGCGAGCTGGTTGCCGGCCACTGCCAGGATCGCCGATGCGGCCTCGACGCTGTCGAGGCCCAGCGGCCGCCCGACCTTTTCGGTCAACGCCGTTTCCACCGCCTCGATCGCGGCGCTGCTTTCGATGCCGGAAAATTCCGCAGGATCGACCCGACCGAGGATGACATTGGCGTCGGTGACCGTCGGTCGGCAGCCGCCCCGGCCATAGCAGATGGGGCCCGGCATCGCGCCGGCACTTTCCGGACCGACCCGCAGGATGCCGCCGGCGTCGACTCGCGCGATCGATCCACCTCCGGCGCCGATGGTATGGATGTCGACCATGGGTACCCGAACCGGCACTCCATAGGCGAGGTCCTTTTCCGCCGATACGACCGGGATCCCGTCGCGGATGAGACTGACGTCAAAACTGGTGCCGCCCATGTCGCAGGCGATCAGGTTTGGAAAATCCGACTGATGGCCAATGTGGGCCGCGGCGATCGCGCCGGCGGCCGGACCGGACATCACGGTCTGCACCGGCTGGCGTACCGCCAAATCTGCGGCCATGATCCCCCCGTTTCCTTGCATCACCAACAGGCGGTTCGGGAAACCGTTGGACGCAAGCTCGTCGGATAGTCGACCAAGGTATCGCGCCAACACGGGCTGAACGTACGCATTGACCGCCGCAGTGCTACCGCGCTCGAACTCGCGCACTTCGCGAAGGACATCGCTGCTGGCCGTGACGTATCCGTTGGGCCAGACCTCACGCGCGATCTCGGTGGCGCGCTGCTCGTGTGTAGGATTGACGTAACTGTGCAGAAACTGAATGACAACCGCCTCGGCGCCCAGTTTCAGCAGCTCCTGCAAGGCATCCCGGACCTGATCTTCATCGAGTGAAGTCAGAACCCTGCCGCCCGCATCCATACGCTCGTCGACCTCCAAACGGAACGACCGGTCGATCAGTGCCTCGAAGCTGCCAATCATTCCATAGTTTCGAGGTCGGGTGCGCCGACCCAGTTCCAGGATGTCGCGGAAGCCGCGCGTCGTAATCAGGCCGCACCGTGCACCCTTGCGTTCAAGTACGGCGTTGGTTGCGATCGTGGTGCCGTGAATGATTGCCGTCAACCGATTGAACGGCACCCTGGATTCCACCAACCCACGAATTACGCCTCTGGATTGGTCCTCCGGCGTCGAGGATACTTTCTCTACTCGGATCTCGCCGCTTTGCGGCTCAAGGAGTAGCAAATCGGTGTTGGTGCCACCAACGTCGATTCCGGCCTGCCATTGGCTCATTCGTCTGGTTTCTCCCTGAATCGTACGAAGCACGTATTGTAAAATTGCACATTTTCATATCGCTTCTACCGGGAAACTAGAACAACATCCGCGGGAGTGTCAATATGATTTCCGGAAACAATATGCAGATGGCCAAGCCGAGCAACATGAGAAAGACAAACGGTATGATCGACCGATAAATGTCGATCATCGTCACATTCGGCGGCGCCACGCCCCTCAGATAGAACAGGTTGTAGCCGAACGGCGGCGTCAGAAAGCCAATCTCCATATTGATTATGAACAGGACCCCGAACCAAACCGGGTCGAAACCCAACGCCAAGATAATCGGCAGGAATACCGGAATGGTGATCATCATGATCCCGACGGTGTCGATTACCATGCCGAGCAGGATGAGGAGGCCCTGCATGGCGAGCAGGATGACGTAGCGATTGACCTCGAGCCCGATAACCGCGTCGTTGATCAGACTGGACGCACCCATCGCAGTGTACAGCGTGGAAAACGCGCTGGCCCCGATGATGATCCAGAATATCAAGCAAGAGACCAGCAGCGTTGTCTCGGCGGCCTCGCGGAACATTTGCCACTTGAAGCCACGCTTGATCAAGGTCGCTACGATACTGCCGAAGGCCCCGACAGCCGCCGCCTCGGAAACGCTGGTGAAGCCCGATAGAATTGCACCGAGCACGCAAACGACTAGCAAAAGCGGGAAGATTAGACCAGTGAGCGAGACGAGTTTCTCGCGCCAGGTGAAACGATCCTCCTCCGGCAAGGCCGGGGCGAGTTCTGGCTGAAGCTTTCCGCGTATCAATATGTAGGCTATGAACAGCAACGCAAGCAGGAGCCCGGGCAGCACACCACCGGCGTACAACTTGCCGATCGAGGTATTTGCGATGAGGCCGTAGATGATCATGGTGACGCTCGGCGGGATCAGGATGCCTAGCGATCCGCCGGCGGCTACACTGCCGAGTGCAAACTGCTTCGAATAGCCGCGCGACAACATCGCTGGCAGGGCAAGGATCCCCATGGATACCGTCGCGGCGCCACTGATTCCGGCCATCGCAGCGAAGATCGTGCAGATCGCTACCGTGCCAGCGGCGAGCCCACCACGGAGGGATCCGACGAACCGGTACATGGTTTCATAGAGATCCTCCGCGATGCCCGAACGCTCGAGCATGTTTGCCATGTAGACGAACAGCGGAATTGCCAGGAATTCGAAACTTGAAGTATTGCCAAAAGCCTTCAGAACCATCATGGAGAGCGCGTTTGGTCCCCAGAATATCAGGACCAGAACAGCGCTGAGGCCCCCCAACGCGATGGCGATGGGCACACCGATCGCCAAGCAACCGAACATCGCGGCGAAAAACAAGGCCGTGAGGCCGAAGACATCCATTATCCGGCGACCTGTGCGCCGGCTTCGGGCTCGATCGAAGTCGGATCGATCAGGCGCAGCACTTGCCGCATGCACCGTGCGAGCCATGATGCTGTCAGCAGGACCATGCCGATCGGAATCATGAACTTCGCCGGGTACACCGGTCCCGACCAGACACCGGTCGAGGAAACCTCGCCCATCTGGAATGCGAGATAGGCGAATTCGCTGCTCTTCCAGATTATGGCATAGGAGAAGAAACCGAACAGCACCGTACTTACGGTCAAATCGATCAGTGCCTGCGCCCGGAGCGGTAGTTGGGCATAGATGATGTCGACGCGGACGAGGTACCCGCGCTGCAGGGCGAAGGCGCCACCGAGAAAGACATAGCCGACTTGCAGCCAACCGCTGATATCGTGCGCCCACGGCGTCGGCGCATTGAAAAAGTATCGCGCGATCGTCTCCCACATGATCACGCCAATCATCACGAAGATGAGCAAAGAAATGCTGCGCCCGATCACGGCGTTACACGCATCAATGCCGACAGCAATCCGCCTCATTGCCGGGTCCTGCCGTTCGTCATGACCACGCCTCGACACATATGAGGCGGAGCAGGCGCTTGAGGCGGAGCAGGCGCTTGAGGCGGAGCAGGCGCTTGAGGCGGAGCAGGCGCTTGAGGCGGAGCAGGCGGTGACCCACCGGCACATGTTTCTACGACATGCTTCAGGCCATTTGGACCCGCCGGTTGCATCCACCGTGGCCGGATTCTAGGGGAAACCTAGCGTCCAAGCTCGATCAGGTATTCCTGGAGCATCTCGACCGCACGGGCGGAAAGGTCATCCTCCTTTGCGTACTCCGCCCACAGTACGCGGACGTTCTGCTCCATCTTGCTCCATTCATCGGCCGGGATATGGACGAACTCGATGCCCGACTCTTTCATGGTCTTGGTCGCACTCGCGTCGAGTTGCGCGCCACGTGCCATGTAGTCCAGTGACGCCAACTTTGCCGCCTGTCTCATCATTTCCTGAATGTCGGCTGGCAACGATTCCCAAGCCTCTTTATGGATCAGGAAATTGTTGTTCGGCGCCGGCATTGGAGACGGTTGGATGTAGAACTTTCCGACCTCGTGCAAGGACTTTTTCAGATTGGCATGCGGACTGCCCCAGCGAACAGCGTCGACGACACCGGTGGCAAGACCAGTATAGACTTCCGCACCGCCCAGGAAGACGGCCGATGCACCCATCGATTCGTACCACTTGGCTTCGATCCCGAACGTCCGGATTTTTAAACCGTCAAAGTCGGCAGCGCTGCGAAGTGGCTTTTTCGAAATGATGTCCCAAGAAGGCGAGAGATGCGGCGCCAAGTAGTGAATATTGTACTTGTCGTATGCCTCCCGTGCCAGGTCGATGAAGCCTTTCCGGTAGAAGAATGCATAGCGCTCGATCGGGCTCCGCTCAGCACCCGGCACCCCGGACTCCAGCGTAGCGATCGGTCCGAGCTTGCCCGAGAAGTAGCCGCCAGTCATCATGCCGATTTCGACGATGCCACTGCCGACGGCTTCGAGGCCTTCTTTCACCGGGAACAAGGCGCCGACGGGAAACAACTGGATTTTCAAGCGGCCGGCCGACATCTTTTCGAGGGTCTCGGCAAAGTAAATTCTAACCGACTCGTAGCCGGGTTCACCCGCCGCCAAGTTGCTCTGCATGCGCCAATTAAACTCCGCCGCTTTACCCGGCGCGGCAAACGCGAGTGCCCCCACTGCGACTGTCGACAGAATCCCGATAAAGCTTCTTCTTCGCATCATCATGACGTCCCTCCAACCAAGTTAACTTTTGGTGGCAATCGTCGTTATTGCCGTCGCGCATCCATAGGCCACCATACACCCGGCTGCCGAACGCCCAGAATCGAGCAAGGCACACGTCACGAAACTTGTCAAGTCCCGCCGGAACCATGTGTCGCTGGGAGCCTGCGCCGTAGGAGTGGTCGGTCGCAGGGAATTTTTTCTAAACGGGTCGATAGTGTGAACTCATCTCGGTGTTCCCGATGGAGGATAGGTTGGATGCCCACGACGTTCCGTCCCTGTCAGCCGGACCAGTTGCTGGTGTTGTCGCCCGGCGTTCGCGAGTGACTCGTGTCGGGACATCTGGCCCATCACGTCAACGACCTGGTCGATGCGCTCGACCCGTGCGCGTTCTATGCGCCGTATGAGGGTGACGGTCGTCGCAACGCCCCCTACGAGCCGTCGTTGATGGGGAAGGTTCTGAATTTGGGCCCATGCGACGGGGTGTTCTCCTCGCGAGCCATTGCGAGGAAGCTCGAGGAGGATGTGGCGTTTCGGGTCCTGGGGGCGGAGAACTTCCTCCGGCACCGCACGATTGGTGAGTTTCGTCGGTGTCATCTCGAGGAGTTCGAGCGGATGTTGGTCGAGGTGGTGCCGGTGGCGCGCGAGATGGGGGTGGTGCGGTTCGGGACGCTGTCGGTGGACGGGACGAAGGTGCGAGCGAATGCGAGCAGGCGCAAGGCGATGAGCTACGGTCGGATATTGAAGGAGGAGGCTCGGCTGAAGGAGGAGATGCGGCGACTGTTGGACAACGCGGGCGCGGTCGATGCCGAAGAGGACGAACGCTACGGCGAGCAGATGCGCGGTGACGAGCTGCCCTGTAATCGGGCGCGGCGACAGATGTGGAAGACATTCCGGCGGAATGATATCTTGCGCCTCCCGCAACGAGCTGGCGATGAGCGCCCAGGAGGCCCGATGCGACAGTTGATCCGCCGAGTTGTCCTCGGCCTGGCCCTGGCGCTACTGGCGTCGCCCGGCATGGCCCTGGAGTACAGGCCGGCCGTCGTCTACGACGTCGGCACCAAGTTCGACAAGAGCTTCAACGAGAGCGTCTGGAACGGTGTCGAGAAGTTCACTGCGGAGACCGGGATCGCCGTTACCGAGTTCCAGATCACCAACGAGGCCCAGCGGGAACAGGCGATGCGACGTCTGGTGCAACGCGGTGCGACACTGGTGATCGCGGTCGGTTTCTCCCAGGCCGATGCCATCGATGCCGTCGCGGCCGATCATCCCGACCGGCAGTTCGCGATCATCGACGTGTCCTGGCTCGACCGGCCAAACCTGCGTCAGTACGCCTTCAAGGAACACGAGGGCAGCTACCTGGTCGGGGTCGCGGCGGCGCTGGCCAGCAAGACCGGGACCGTCGGGTTCATCGGCGGAATGGACATCCCGCTGATCCGCAAGTTCCAGTGCGGGTACGTTCAGGGCGTACGCGCCGCACGCAGCGATGTCACGGTGCTCCAGGCCATGATCGGGACCACCCCCTCGGCCTGGAACGATCCCACCCGGGCCACCGAGCTCGCCCGCTCCCAGTTCGATCGCGATGCCGATGTCATCTACCACGCGGCCGGCGCAAGCGGCACCGCGGTGATCCAGACCGCGGTGGAGGCCGGCCGGCTTGCGATCGGGGTCGACTCGAACCAGAACGGCATGGCGCCGGGCTCGGTGCTCACCTCGATGCTCAAGCGTGTCGACATTGCGACCTACCGGACTCTGGTCGACGCCATGAACGGGCGTTTCACCGCCGGCGTCAACGTACTGGGGCTCGCGGAAGGCGGCGTTGACTGGGCACTCGACGAACACAATACACCACTCGTGAGCGAAGAGATGCGCACCTCGATCGAGAAGGCCCGGGCCGACATCATCTCCGGTGCAACCCGGGTTCACGACTACACCACGGACTCCACCTGCCCCGGGTGAGGCCCGGCGTGGCGGTCCCGGCGCTGCGCCTGCGCAACATCTCCAAACGCTTCGGGACCGTTCAGGCCGCCCGCGGTGTCGATCTCGACGTGATGCCGGGGACCGTCCACGGCATCATCGGCGAGAACGGAGCCGGCAAGTCGACACTCGCCTCGATCATCTTCGGACTGCACACGCCCGACTCCGGCACAATCGAGATCGATGGCGCACCGGTAAACAACCTGCGTCCGGTCGACGCCATCGGCCACGGCATCGGCATGGTGCACCAGCACTTCATGCTGGTGCCGGGCTTCAGCGCGCTCGAGAACATCGTGCTCGGACTGGAAGCCGGTTTCCGGCTTGGACCCGGTCTCGCCCGGGCGCGGGTCCGCCTCGCCGGGGTGTGCCGGGAACACGGTCTCGACATCGATCCCGATGCCACCGTCGACGACCTGCCGGTCGGGGTGCGTCAGAGGGTCGAGATCCTGAAGGCGCTCTACAGGGGCGCACGGATCCTGTTACTCGATGAGCCGACCGGCGCCCTCGCCCCGCACGAAACCGAACAGCTGCTGACATTGCTCGACCGCATGCGCGCGTCCGGTGCGACCGTCGTGCTGATCACTCACAAGCTTCACGAGATCATGACGGTGTGCGACCGGGTCTCGGTGATGCGTTCGGGACAGCTCGTCGCCGAGCGCGACGTGAAAGACACCAGTGCGGACGAGCTCGCGACCCTGATGGTCGGCCATGACCTGCCGGCGGATGGCGAGGAGAAAGCGGCGGTCAAGGTCCGCACCGTGCTTGAGGTCTCCGGTCTTGGCGTCCGGGACGCGGGCGGCGTCAGGCTGACGGACGTGAGCTTCTCGTTGCGGGCGGGAGAGATCCTCGGCCTCGCCGGGGTTTCCGGCAACGGCCAGTCGGAACTGCTCGAGGTCCTTGCCGGCATGCGGCCGGTTTCCGCCGGCAACGTGAGCGTCGGCGGGCGTCGGATCGATCACGCCCATCCCGCAAGCCCGGCCGAGATGCGGTCGCTCGGTGTTTCCCACGTGCCCGAGGACCGGCAGCGCCAGGGCCTGGTCCTGCCGTTCGACATCCGCGAGAACGCGGTCCTCGGCCGACTGGAACGGTGCGGTCCCGGCACGCTGGTGCGACCCGCCGTCCTGCAAGCGCGCGCCGAGACGATGATTGGCGACTTCGATATCCGCCCGCCTGTCGCGGACCGGCCGGCGGGGGTGCTCTCGGGCGGTAATCAGCAGAAGGTCGTGGTGGCCCGCGAAACCGCGGAGAACCCGCCGATCCTCCTGCTCGGTCAGCCGACCCGGGGCGTCGACATCGCGACCATCGCCCTCATTCACTCCCGGATCATCGAGCTCAGGAACCGGGGGTGCGCCCTGCTGCTGGTCTCGGCCGATCTCGACGAGATCTTCGCGCTGTCCGACCGGATCGTCACACTGTGCTCCGGACGGCTCGCCGGCCCGCTTGAAACCAGGAGCGCCGACCGGTCGGTCGTGGGGATGATGATGGCCGGCCTTGGCGGCGGGGCCACAGCGTGACGCCGCTTCCGCGCTGGATCGACATCGGCCTCCTGCCTGCGATCAACCTGCTGCTCGCACTGGTGACCGCAGGGATCGTGGTGGTCCTGATCGGCGAGAATCCGTTCCGGGTCCTCCGGGTCCTGATCAGCGGCGCGTTCTCGGCCGAGACGCTCGGCTACACCCTCTACTACGCCACCAACATGCTGTTTACCGGGCTTGCGGCCGCTGTCGCCTTCCAGGCCCGCCTGTTCTCGATCGGAGCCGAGGGACAGGCGACCCTGGGCGGCCTCGGGGTGGGCCTCACCTGCCTGCTGCTCGATCCGACGCTCCCGCCCGTCCTCGTCGTGGCGATCGCGTGTCTTGCGGCGCCGGTGTTCGGGGCCGCCTGGGTGCTGGTCCCCGGCGTCCTGCAGGCGTGGCGCGGCAGCCATGTCGTGATCACGACCATCATGTTCAACTTTCTCGCATCCGGCCTGATGGTCTGGCTGCTGTCGGGCCCGCTCAAGGAGCCGGGCCGCGGCTCGCCACAGACACGTCGGTTTGCCGAGGACGCGGCCCTGCCCTACCTGCACGACCTGCTCGGCTCCATCGGCATCGCGCGTTCACCGCTCAACGTCTCGATCGTGATCGCGTTGCTCGCAGCCGCCGGGGTCTGGGTACTGGTATGGCGCACCAGGTTCGGCTACGCCCTGCGCGCGCTTGGCCACAGCAGGGAGGCAGCCCGCTACGCGGGTATCCCGATCCGACGGATGATCGTGGTCACCCTGCTGATCTCCGGCGCGCTGGCGGGAGGCATGGCGCTCAACGAGATTCTCGGGGTGCAGCACAAGCTGATCCTCAATTTCTCGGCCGGGTACGGTTTCACCGGCATCGCGGTGGCACTGATGGGACGGAATCACCCGGCCGGCATCTGTGCCGCCAGCCTGCTGTTCGGCGCCCTGTTCCAGGGCGGAGCCGAGCTCAATTTCGAGTTCGAGACCATCACCACCGACCTCGTGCTGGTGATCCAGGGACTGATCATCCTGTTCTCGGGCGCGCTTGCGGGAATGTTCACACCGTGGATGACACGGCTGGTCCTGGCGCGGGCGGTGCGCGATGGCTGAGACGTGGATTGATCTGCTTCGCCTGCTCGACGGCGCACTCAGACTGGCCACTCCACTGATTCTGTGCGCCATGGCGGGCTTGGTTTCCGAACGCTCCGGCGTCATCAACATTGCCCTCGAGGGCAAGTTGCTCACCGGCGCCTTTACAGCCGCGGCCGCGGTGACGCTTACCGGGTCGGTGGCGGTCGGGCTCGCCGCCGCGGTCTGTGCCGCCACCATGCTCTCCATGGTGCACGGATTTGCCTGCATCACCCACCGCGGCGAACAGATCATCTCCGGAGTGGCCATCAACATCGTCGCCGCCGGACTGACCGTGGTTGCCGGTAACGCGCTGTTCCGCCAGGGAGGCCACACTCCGCCGCTGGCGTCTGACGACCGGTTCCCCGCCCTCACCCTGCCCTTCGCCGAGACCCTTGCAGCGGTACCGGTGCTGGGCCCGTTCTGGGGAGAACTCGTCTCCGGCCATACCCTGCCGGTCTACCTGGCACTCGCCTCGGTCCCGGTGGTCTGGTGGCTCATCTACCGCTCCCGGTTCGGCCTGAGGCTGCGCGCTGCCGGCGAGTTGCCCGAAGCGGTCGAGAGTGCCGGGGTTTCGGTCACCGTCCTTCGCTACCGCGGACTGTTGATCGCGGGAGTGCTGTGCGGTGTCGCCGGGGCCTACCTGTCGACCGGGCACGGCGGCGGGTTCGTGCGCGACATGAGCGCAGGCAAGGGATTTCTCGCACTCGCTGCGCTGATCTTCGGACGCTGGAAACCGTGGCCGGTGCTGTTCGCCTGCCTGCTGTTCGGGGTGCTTGATGCGGCGGCACCGCGGTTGCACGGGCTTGAAGTTCCACTGCTTGGTACCGTTCCCGTCGCCCTGGTCTCGGTCCTGCCATACGGGCTGACCGTCGTCCTGCTTGCCGGTTTCTTCGGCCGTGCAGAGGCGCCGGGAGCGCTGGGCCGGCCACCGGGACGGACAGGTTGAACCGCTTGGAGCCGGGCGCGCCGGTTGCTAGCGTCGGATGGTCCTCACCCGCGCGGGAGCCGAAGATGCGCACGAGCCGGCGCGACCTGTTGATGACCGGTGCCGCGGCACTCGGCGTGCTGGCATCGGGAAGACCGACAACGGCGCGACCCTCGTCCGGTATACCCGCGGTCGGGCTTGGAAGCTGGATCACCTTCAACGTCGGCAACGACCCGGCGCTGCGCGACCGGTGCGCGCGGGTCATGGCCGCCTTCGTGGAGGAAGGTGGCGGCGTCATCGACAGTTCGCCGATGTACGGTTCCGCCCAGGCGGTCATCGGTGACGGCCTCGGCCGGCTCGGGCATCCGGCCTCGGTCTTCTCCGCCGACAAGGTCTGGACCTCCGCCGACCGCGGCCCGGCACAGATTGCCGAGACCACCCGGCTGTGGGGTGTGGACCGCTTCGACCTGCTGCAGGTCCACAACCTGCTCGACTGGGAGGCGAATCTCGAAATCCTGTTCGAGATGAAGGCCGCGGGCAGGCTCGGCCATGTCGGGATCACCACCTCGCACGGCCGCCGGCACCGTGAACTCGAAACCGTGATGGAACACCACGCCATCGACTTCGTGCAGCTCACCTACAACATCCTCGATCGGGAGGCGGAGGAACGCCTGCTGCCGCTCGCGCACGAGCGGGGGATCCGGGTGCTGTGCAATCGCCCGTTCCGGCGGGGCTGGCTGCCGGACCGGCTCGAGGGCAAGCCGCTGCCTGAATGGACCGCGGACATCGCCGTCAGCACCTGGCCGCAGTTCCTGCTGAAGTTCATCATCAGCCACCCGGCCGTCAGCGCGGCGATTCCGGCGACCAGCAGGGTCGATCACCTGCGCGAGAACAAGTCGGCCGAACACGGCCCGATGCCCGATGCCACGATGCGTTCGCGCATGGCGGCACATGTCGCGGGCCTGTGACCGAGTGGTGGACCTACCGGATCAGTGACCTGGTCCCGTTCGGTGCCGAAGCATACTGGCGTCTCTTCGCCCATGAGAACCTGGTGTTCTGGCCGGTTCCGCTGGTCGCCGCCGTGGCCGGGGCGGCGCTGGTCCTGAAGCTTCTCAGGAGCCCCGGGGAACACTGGGGCTATCCGGTCCTGCTGCTGCTTGGCGGGTGCTGGATCTGGGTCGGATGGAACTTCGTTCTGCATCGCTACGGTACACTCAACTGGGCCGGGGACTGGCTGGTCTGGCCGTTCCTGCTCCAGGGCGCCCTGCTGTGCATCCTGGCAAACCGGGTGGAGTTCGCGCCGATCCGCGACATCAGGACACGGACCGGTGCCGCGGTCATTCTCATCGCCTGCTGTCTCTACCCCGGTCTCGCGATCCTTGACGGGCGGTCCCTGCTCGAGAGCGAAGCCTTCGGCATCGCGCCGGACCCGACGGTGCTCGCAACCCTCGGGATCCTGTCCCTGACCCGCCGGCACGCGTTGGTGCTCGTGGTCATTCCGGCCCTGTGGCTCGCGGTGTCCTGCCTCGTGCTGACCACCATCGGAGCCTGGCAGGGAATGATAACAGCGGTTCTTGGAGCAGCGGCCCTCTGGGCGGCGGCCCGGCCGCGCGGCTCACCTACCCGGCCAGGGCCCTGATCACCAGCATCACGGCGCGTCGGGCATCCTGTTCCAGTTCCGCCCTGTCGCGGATCCTGCCGGCCGTCGTGATCGCCGGGCCCGGCCCGTCGGCGTGCAGGAGACTGTTGCGCCTTCGGCGCAGCCACGCATAGTCGCGGCCGTGTCGCACCGCATTCAGGACAGCCGCACCGGTCGGGTCGCGCTGCTCGAACTCGGCCTCGAGCACGGCGTGGGCAAGGATCACGGTTGCAAGCCAGGCGGCGGCTGCAAACACGTCGACCATCTCGGCGAACAGCGCTTCGGCGTGCGGGCCAGCGGCGAGGCCTCCGTCTCCGGCGGATTCGACGATTCGATCCTGCACCCAGCGGCGACGCACCATCTCCGCCCGGTGTTCCCTGACGCTTCGTGTCACGTGTCAGGCTTCGCGTGAAATCCCCGGGCAACGGGGCCGTCCGGCCCCGGTTCGCTCTCGACCTCGTGCACCCGCGCCAGGGCGGGGCCCCGGTAGCAGAGCAGGGTCAGGGCCGCGACCTGCGCCGGCGTTCCGGAAAGCACCATCTCGACGCTGCCGTCGGTGCGGTTCCTCACCCAGCCATCAAGCTCGAGATGGGTTGCCTCGCGCAGGGCCCAGGCCCTGAATCCGACGCCCTGAACCCGGCCGCGGATCCGCAGGGTGACGGTCTCGTCCCAATTCATGCGCCGGCGCCTTTCCCGCGATCACGACATGTCGACTATAGCCCGCCGACCCGAAGCCTGCCACCGCCGGACCCGGGCGTGGGGCCGCGCCCGGGACGAGGGCATGTCGGCAGGGCAAGACCCGGAACCGCCTGCCGTCGTTTCGCGGCACCTGTTATAAATCAAGCCTGTCCGCGGTTGCTCGCTCGCCGATGAGGGGACGGTCACATGCTTGTCTCCGCCCTCGTCCCTGTCATCGCGCTCATCCTGGTCGGATATGTCCTGAAGCAGTCCGACCTGTTTCCCGGGCCGGTCTGGACCGGGATCGAACGCCTTGTCTACCTGGTGCTGCTGCCTGCCCTGCTCGTGGTCAAGCTCGGCACCACCGACCTTGCCGGCTTCGACGTATGGCCAATGGCGCTCGCGATGGCCGGCGCGACACTCGTGGTCACCTTCGCCCTTGCCCTCGCACGGCCACTGAGCGGAATCGACAGGCCGCTCTATACCTCGATCCTGCAGGGCGCCATTCGCCAGAACTCGTTCATCGGCCTCGCCGCGGCGGAACCGCTGTACGGCGGCAGCGGCCTGGCGCTGGCAGCCGTGGGGATCGCGGCGGTCATCCCCATGGTCAACGTGATCTCGGTCTGGTCGCTCGCGGCCCTGGACGCCGGCGGACGCCCGGGGGTCGGAACGATCGCGGTCCGGATGCTGACCAGTCCGATCATCATCGCCTGCGCCATCGGGCTCGGCATCAACGCGGCCGGGGTCCGGATGCCGGACATGCTGGTGACCACGCTTGACCTGCTCGCCGGCGCCGCCCTGCCGCTCGGACTGCTCGCGGTCGGCGCCGGGCTTGCCTTCCGGGTCGCCTGGAAGAGCCCGGCGTCACTGCTGTGCAGTACGGTGTGCAAGCTGCTGGTCATCCCGGCGCTTGCCGCCCTGTTCTGTCATGTCCAGGGCGTCGACCCCGTCGCGACCGGGATCGCGGTGCTGTTTACCTCCCTGCCTTCGTCGGCATCGGCCTACGTGATGGCCCGCCAGTTCGGCGGCGACCACGAGATGATGGCGACCATCCTGACCACCCAGACCATCCTCGCCGCCGCCACCGTACCATTCATGGTGGGACTTCTCGGGTAGCTTGCCGATGCCGATGCCCCGCCCCTATAGTTCCGGCCTCATGATGCGGGATCCTTCAGAACCGGTGGCCACCGGACGAAATCGCCGCCTGGCCCACCTGCTGGGAATCGAGGGGCTCGATCGCGGGACCATCACCGAACTCCTCACCTCCTCGGACCGGTTCGTCGACTGCAACCGGTCGGAAGACAAGAAGCTCGGGACCCTGCGCGGTCGCACCCTGATCAACCTGTTCTTCGAGAACTCGACCAGGACACGTACCTCCTTCGAACTCGCCGGCAAGAGGCTCGGCGCGGACGTGATCAACATGTCGGTGGGGTCGAGTTCGATCAAGAAGGGCGAAACCCTGATCGACACCGCGATGACGCTCAACGCCATGCACCCGGACGTCCTGGTGGTTCGGCACGCATCCTCGGGGTCGGTACATCTGCTTGCGGAAAAGGTGAACTGCTCGGTGATCAACGCCGGCGACGGCACTCACGAGCATCCGACCCAGGCGCTGCTCGACGCGCTCACCATCCGGCGCAACCTGGAGCGCGGTCTCGAGGGACTGGTGGTGGCCATCTGCGGCGACATCGCGCACAGCAGGGTAGCGCGGTCCAACATCCACCTGCTGGCAATCATGGGGGCACGGGTCCGCGTGGTCGCGCCACCCACCCTGGTCCCGGCCGGTCTCGACCGTCTGGGGATCGAGATCTACCACGACATGACCCGCGGACTTGCCGGTGCCGACATCGTCATGATGCTGCGGCTGCAGACCGAACGAATGAGCGCAGGCCTGGTTCCGTCGCTGCGCGAGTATTACCGGTTCTACGGCCTGACCTACGAGAAGCTCGAATACGCCAAGCCGAACGCGCTGATCATGCATCCGGGCCCGATGAACCGCGGCGTGGAAATCGATTCCGAGGTGGCCGACGACATCGATCGCAGCGTGATCCGCCAGCAGGTGGAAATGGGTGTCGCGGTGCGCATGGCCTGTCTGACCGCCCTGGCCGGTTCCGGGTGAGCCGAACCGTGACGGCGCGCACGCTCTATCGCAACGCACGGCTGCTGGATCCGTCCAGACACCTGGACGTGCAGGGCAACCTGCTGGTCTTGGACGGCCGCATCGTCGATGCGGGAGCCCACGTGTTCGTCGATGCGGTCCAGGACGACGCGAGGGTGGTGGACTGCACCGGTCTCTGCCTCGCGCCGGGCCTGATCGACATGCGGGTGACAAGCGGCGAGCCCGGCAACGATCACCTGGAAACCCTGGCGACCCTGTCCCACGCCGCCGCCGCCGGCGGCGTCACCACCGTGGTCTGCCTGCCCAATACCGCCCCGGTGATCGACGACGTTGCACTCCTGCACTTCATCGAGCGCCGTGCCGCCGATACCGCACTGGTCTCGATCCTGAGCTACGCGGCGGCCACGCGCGGGACCGAAGGCGTGCAGATGTCGGAAATCGGCCTGTTGCACACAGCCGGGGCACAGGGCTTCACCGACGGTGCGCGCACCATCGGCAATGCCCGGGTAATGCGGCAACTGCTGGGCTACGCGACCGCCTTCGGCGCGATGGTGATCCAGCACGCCGAACTGCCGGACCTGGTGGGTGACGGCGTGATGAACGAGGGCGAGACCGCAACCCGACTCGGCCTCGCCGGCATTCCCGCCGAAGCCGAGGTGATGATGGTCGAACGCGACCTGCGGCTGGTGGCCATGACCGGCGGGCGCTACCACGTCTCCCGGGTCTCGACCGGAGCCACACTTGATGCGATTTCCGGAGCGAAGGCGGCAGGGCTGCCGGTGACCTGCGATACCGCTCCGCCCTACTTCGCACTCGCCGAAGACGCGGTCCATGACTACCGGACCTTCAGCAAGCTCTCGCCGCCGCTGCGTTCGGATGCGGACCGGCGCGCCGTCCTGGCCGGCATCGCCGACGGTACGATCGATGCGATCGTGAGCGACCACTGTCCCCGCGACCAGGACTCGAAGCGGCTGCCGTTCGACCAGGCTGCCCACGGTGCGGTAGGACTGGAAACCCTGCTGGTGATCACGCTCGAAGCGGTACACAACGGCTCGCTCGACATGCTCCCCGCGCTGTCCTGCCTGACCTGCACCCCCGCCCGGATTCTCGGCCTCGAGACCGGCACGCTGGCTCCGGGGTCGCCTGCCGACCTGGTGATCTTCGACGCAGATAGTGCCGGCAGGGTCGATGCGGCGAAGTTTCACAGCAAGTGCAAGAACAGCCCGTTCGACGGGCGCCCGGTTCAGGGACGGGTGGTGAAGACAATCCGCGGCGGGTGTTTGATCTACGATGCGCTCGACGGCGGGGTGCGGCACGCGAGGACGCGCCGGGATGCCTGATCCGCTCGGCAGCTTCGCCTACACCTGGCCCTTCTACGCGGCCGCTGTCCTCGGCTATCTCATCGGCTCGATCCCGTTCGGCGTGCTGCTGACCCGCCTCGCCGGTCTCGGCGACATCCGAGCGATCGGGTCCGGCAACATCGGGGCGACTAACGTGCTGCGCACCGGTCGCCGCGGTCTGGCCGCGGCCACCCTGGTGCTCGATGCCGGCAAGGGGGCGGCTGCGGCCCTGCTCGGCGCGTACTACGGACCCGACACCGGCGTCCTTGCCGCGGGCGGTGTCGTGCTGGGTCACTGCTTTCCGGTATGGCTTCGGTTTCGCGGCGGCAAGGGAGTGGCGACCGGTCTCGGCGCCCTGCTCGGCCTGCAGCCCCTGGTGGGAGTGGTTGCCTGCGCGATATGGCTCCTGGTTGCGGGGCTCGCGCGCTACTCCTCGCTCGCGGCACTGTGCACCTTCGCCTCGGTTCCCGTTCTTGCCTGGTGGCTCGTGGACCTTCAGCATGCCGAACTCGGCGGGTTCATGGCGGTCGTGGTGATCGCGAGACACGCCGGCAACATCGTCCGGCTGGTCCGGGGCGAGGAAGGCCGGATTTCCCTGGCACGCAAGCCGGCCCCACCTCCCGAGTAGCGTGCCGGAGACTGCCCGATGCCGAGTCACGCCACCGAGTCCGTCCTCTACGGCGCGAGTTTCGCGACCCCTGAACTCCTCGCCGTCTTCAGCGACGAGAACCGGGTCCGCAAATGGTATGACGTTGAGGTCGCGCTGGCGCGGGTCCAGGCAGACCTCGGCATGATACCGGAGGCCGCCGCCCGCGAGATCGCGCGCCGGGCCCGGGTGGAGAACGTCAACCTCGTCGAGATCGGACGCGGCATCTCGGAGACTGCCCATCCGATCGTCCCGGCCATCCGTGCCGTCGAGGCGCTGTGCGAGGACGGTGCCGGGGAGTTCATCCACTACGGCGCCACCACCCAGGACATCATGGATACCGGCATGACCCTGCAGGTCAGGCAGGCCTGGCCGGTACTCCGTCGTGATCTCGACGCCTGCCAGGACGCGCTCGTGGTTCTGGCACGTGCCCACAGGTCCACTCCGATGGCAGGCCGGACCCACGGCCAGCAGGCGCTGCCCGTGACCTTTGGCTACAAGTGCGCGGTGTGGGTGGACGAAATCCGGCGCCAGAAGATCCGCATGCGTGAAGCCGAGGCACGGATCATGTCCGGCAACATCACCGGCGCAGTCGGGTCCATGGCGTCGTTCGGTCCGCGTGGCCGCGAGATGCAGCGACGGACCCTTGATGCGCTCGGGCTTGCGACCCCCGCCATCTGCTGGCACTCGTCGCGTGACCGGGTGGTCGAGCTCGCGCATGTCATGACGCAGATCGCGGCCACCCTCGCGAAGATTGCACGCGAGTTCTACATCCTGCAGCAGGTCGAGTTCGGCGAGGTCGCCGAACCACACCATCACGCCAAGATCGGCAGTTCCACCATGCCGCACAAGCGCAACCCCGCCACCCTGGAGCTGGCGATCGCGCTCGAGCGGCTGGTCCGGGCCCAGCAGGTCGCGATCATGGACGCGGTCCACCAGGAAAACGAACGGTATACCGCCATGCTGCGCATCGAGCTCGCTGCGGTGCCCGAGATGATCGTCTACACCGGCTCCCTGCTGGCAAAGATGCGCTTCGTGCTCGAGGGGCTGGAGGTCTATCCGGCACGCATGCGCGCGAACCTCGACCTGCTGGGAGGCCTGCTGCTGTCCGAGCGGGTCATGCTGGCGCTGGGCGAGATGATCGGCAAGCAAACCGCCCACGAGGTCGTCCACGACATCGCCATGATGGCTCACGAAACCGGAACACCTTTCCGCCAGGCGCTTCTTGACGACGAACGCGTCAGTGGGCATTTCGACGCGACACGGATCGACGCGCTGCTCGATCCGGCCGGCTATATCGGCTCGTGCGAGGCGCTGGTCGACGATGTCGTGGCGCAGGTTGCGTCCGACGCCTGAGCTGACCCGTACGACAGTTTGCAGGTTGACGAACAGGTTTCGCGGTGCGATTAGACGGTCCCCCGGCACGGATTTCAGGTACATTTGCAGAACATCCGGCAGGCGGGCGTGTCCCGGAGCCGGTTTTCCTTCCCGCCGCGATCATCCATGGTCCGGCCTTTCCGGCACAGCTTCAACCGAGGACGGTGCGCATTCATGAAACTGGTAGTCGTCGAATCGCCGGCCAAGGCCAAGACCATCGAGCAGTATCTTGGCAAGGACTACACGGTTGTCGCCAGCTACGGGCACGTGCGCGACCTGCCCGAGAAACCGGGTTCGGTGCGTCCCGACGAGGACTTCGCGATGGACTGGTCGGTCGAGGCGAAGTCGCGCGAACACATCAGGAAGATCCGGGACGGCCTGAAGAAGGCGGACGGGCTAGTCCTCGCAACCGATCCCGACCGCGAGGGGGAAGCCATTTCCTGGCACCTGTTCGACGAACTGCTCCGCCAGAAGGCGCTCGACGGCAAGCAGGTCGAGCGTGTCATGTTCAACGAAGTGACCAGATCGGCGATTCTCGAGGCGATGAAACATCCCCGGGAACTCGACGAGGCGCTGGTCTCCGCCTATCTGGCGCGACGGGCACTCGACTACCTGGTCGGCTTCACGCTTTCCCCGGTGCTGTGGCGAAAACTGCCTTCCGGATCGAACGGACGGGGACAGTCGGCCGGGCGGGTGCAGTCGGTGGCGCTTCGGCTGATCACCGACCGCGAAGCCGAAGTCGAGCAATTCCGCGCCCGGGAGTACTGGAGCGTCGAGGCGCGGCTGCGAACCGTGGCCGGCGCGGAGTTTGCGGCGAGACTCACCCATCTCGACGGCAGGAAGCTCACCCGGTTCTCGCTCGGGTCGAAAGACGATGCCGACCGGGCCGTGGCGGCGGTCAACGCGTGCTCGTTCCGGGTGCGCGATGTCGAACGCAAGAAGGTCACCAGGACCCCGCCGCCGCCCTTTACCACCTCCACCCTGCAACAGGAGGCATCCCGCAAGCTCGGCATGGCGACCGACCGGACAATGTCCATCGCCCAGAAGCTGTACGAAGGCGTCGGCCTCGGCGGCGACACCACCACGGGTCTGATCACCTACATGCGCACCGACGCCGTCACGCTGAGCAGCGAAGCCCGGAACCGGATCCGCCAGGCGATCGAGAAGACCTGGGGTGCCGAGTACCTGCCGGAGCGACCGCGCGCCTTCCGCAACAGGTCGAAGAACGCCCAGGAGGCACACGAGGCGATTCGCCCGACCGATGCCATGCGCCATCCGGACGAGGTGGCACGCCATCTCGCCCGGGACCAGGCCCGGCTTTACGAACTCATCTGGAAGCGGGCGGTCGCAAGCCAGATGCAGTCCGCCAGTCTCCTGAGGACCACCGTCACCATTGCCGGACACACCCGGGCCGGTGTGCCGGACGATGAGGCAAGCGCCGAACTTCGGGCAGTCGGCACCGTCATCACCTTCGACGGCTTTCTCGCGCTCTACCGGGAAGGATCCGACGATCCGGTCCCCGGCGAGGACGAGGGGGAAGGGCGCGTGATGCCGATGATGTCCAGGGACGAGGTCCTGGCGCGCGAGGGCGTTGACGCACAGCGCCACGAGACCCAGCCCCCTCCCCGGTTTACCGACGCCAGCCTGGTGAAGCGGATGGAGGAACTCGGGATCGGCCGCCCGTCGACCTATGCCTCGATCATTCGCAAGTTAAGGGATCGCAACTACGTCCGCATGGAGCGCCGCCGCCTGCTGCCGGAGGATCGGGGTCGCCTGGTTACCGCCTTCCTGGTGCGGTTCTTCAACCGCTACGTCGAGTTCGACTTCACCTCGCGGCTCGAGACCGAACTCGATGACATTGCCGCGGGCCGTCGTGACTGGAAGGAGGTGTTGCGCCAGTTCTGGGAGCAGTTCATCCGCGAGGTCAGGGACGCCAGCGATCTGAGCGTCACCAACGTACTCGACAGCATGACCGAGGAACTGGGCTCGCTCCTGTTTCCGGCGGACGCCGACGGCAAGCCGGATCGCGCGTGTCCGCTGTGCAGCGATGGCCGGCTCTCGCTCAAGCTCGGTCGTCACGGTCCGTTTATCGGCTGCTCGGCGTATCCGGATTGCCGGCACACGCGGTCACTGTCGCCCTCCGAGGAGGGGTCCGGCAATGACGACACGTCCCTGGACCGGCCGCGTGATCTTGGCAAGGACCCGGAGACCGGACTGGAGGTCACGCTGCGCAAGGGGCCGTACGGGCCCTACGTCCAGCTCGGAACCCAGGAGCCGGGAAAGGCAAAGTCCAAGCCGAAACGCTCATCACTGCCGAAGGGCCTGTCACCGGGTGATGTCGATCTTGCAACCGCGCTCTCGCTGCTGGCGTTGCCGCGCACCCTCGGCCAGCATCCGGAGTCCGGTGAACCGGTCACGGCCGACATCGGGCGCTACGGCCCGTACGTCAAGCACGGCCGGTCCTACACGCCCGTTCCGGCAGCGACAAGCGTGCTCACGATCGATCTCGACCAGGCGCTCGAGCTCATCGCGGGCAACCGCAAGGCATCGACGGCCAGCACGACGCTCGGCGAGCACGACGGCGCCCCCGTGCATGTGCGTTCGGGCCGGTACGGGCCCTACGTCGAACTCGGGAAGGTGCGGGCGAGCATACCGAAGGCGACCGATCCCGCCTCCCTGACACTCGAGCAGGCACTCGAACTGATCGCGACGAAGCAGGCGAAGCCGGCGTCCGGGAGTACTCCGCGCAGAAAACCGGCGAGGAAGCCGCCGGCGCGGGCCCGAAGCCGGCGAAGTCCCGCCGCCCGTTCAGACTGATGCCGGGCGCCGCGCAGGGTTCGGTACGGGATCGGCACAGGCCGCCTCGCAACGAGCAGACCGAACGGTGAGTAGTGCGGGCTCGTGCCGGCCGGTACGCCGGTTCCGGGTCGGGTTGTCGACCTTGAAAGGTCTGTCCCACCGTAGCCGGAAACACCGATGCGCTGCGACTGTCCTGCGCCTGTCGACGGCACACATTCGTGCGGCCGCGCGGCGACGGTGCTGATCACGGCCCCCGGGACAGCGAGTGAAGACGTGTTGCCGTTCATGGCAGTCAACCAGGCGTCGGGGACAGATGCGTTCGAAAGCCTTGACCATCCACCAACCCCGCATCCTCGGTGCGCGGGGCGTGCCGTCTCGCCAATCGGAACGATGCCCGCCGCCCGGTTCCCGGGCGATCCGTGCGTAGTGCCGGATTGCGTTCGGGAAACGGCATGACTCCGTCCAACGGACAGGACCGATCCGACGGGACCGGCCCGCGCCGCGAACCCTCGGTTTTCGTGGCCGAGGTGCTCGACATCAACGAGGACGGAGATGCGCTCGCGCGCCCGGTGACCAGGCGACGCGAGACCGCGGACGGGGAGGTGATCATCCTGCCACTGGTTGCCGGAGTGCCGGCGCTCGCCGTCGGTGACCGGGTGCTTGTGCGAATCCGCAGGCACGCCGGCGGCACGCGGCGGGGATCTGTCATCCGGCGGTTCGGGCGAGGCGAATCCGGCCCGATCGTCGGCCAGCTCGACCGTGACCACCGCGGCCTCTTCCTGGCGCCGCTCCGCGGAGGCCGCCGGATCCCCGTCCATCGGTCCGGGACCCGCAATGCCCGCGAGGGCGCCATTGTCTCCGCGCGCCCGGATGCTTCGGGTCACGCCCGTGTCGAACGGGTGCTCGAGCCGGCCGGTTCCACGCCCTCGCCCGACCTGCTCGCCATCCTCGGGCACGACATTCCCCATGTGTTTCCGTCCGACGCGCTCACACTCGCCGCAAGCGGCTTCCCGGAAGCGGCAGATCGTGTCGACCTGACCCAGGTCCCCTTCATCACCATCGATGACGCCGATGCGCGGGACTTCGACGACGCGGTCTGGGCCGGACCGGACCGGGATGGCGGCTGGCACCTCATGGTGGCGATTGCCGACGTCGCGCACCACGTCCGGGCGGGTGACGCACTCGATCGCGAAGCCAGACTCCGGGGCAACTCGGTCTACCTGCCCGGCCGCGTGGTGCCCATGCTTCCCGAGGAGCTCTCGAACGACGCCTGTTCGCTGGTTCCGGGCAAGGACCGGCTGTGCCTGGTAGCGGACATGCGCATCGACGCCGGCGGACAGCGGACCCGCCACAGGTTCCTGCGCGCGGTGATGCGCTCCACCCTGCGCACCACCTACGAGGATGTGCAGCGGGTGATGGACGGGGACATGGACGACGGCGTCCTCCGGGCCCGTGCCGAACCCCTGCTCGGGGCCTTCCGGACCCTGCGTGCGGAGGCGCAGCGCCGCGGAACCCTCGAACTTGATGTGCCCGAACGGCAGGTCAGCCTCGACAGCGACGGGAATGCCGTCTCCATCGGCCTGCGCCCGCAATACGACAGCCACCGGCTGATCGAGACCTTCATGGTCTGTGCCAACCGTGCTGCCGCGCAGACCCTCGGCGAGGCGGGGCGCCCGGGCGTCTTTAGGGTCCACGACCCGCCTTCACCACAGGCGATGGAGACCCTGCGCAACGACCTGCTCGGGATGGGTATCCCGCTTGCCCGCGGCCAGGTGATCCGCCCGAAAGTCCTGAACCGGGTTCTCGAACGCGCCGCCTCAGCCGGCACCGCCGTACCGGTCAACCTCATGGTCCTGCGTGCCCAGAGCCGGGCTTGCTATGCTCCTGCGGACACCGGTCACTTCGGACTGGGGATCGCCTCCTACACCCATTTCACCTCGCCAATTCGCCGGTACGCGGATCTCCTCGTTCACCGGATGCTGATTGGCGCCTGCAACCTCGGAACCGATGGCGCCTGGCCGGGACGCGAGGAACTCGGGGAGATGTGCCGTCACGTCTCGGCGACGGAACGCCGGTCGCTCGCAGCCGAACGCGGCGCCATCGACCGCTACGCCGCACGGCAGATGCAGGAGCACGTCGGTACTTCCCTTGTCACGACGGTTTCCGGCGTCGGGCGCGCCGGACTTTTCGTCGCCATGCCCGACGGCTGCCCCAATGCCCTGTTGCCGGGCCGGCTTCTGCCGCCCGCACTCGCCCCGGTCTGGCGTTCCGGCAGACGGGCCGGCAATTCCGCGCTCCGCGTCGGGGACGAGGTGACCGTTACACTGGAGCAGGCGGACCCGATCACCGGGCGCCTGCTGGTTTCATATGTTGGCAGCACTCCCGTCAGCCGTTACCGTTCACGGGCACGGTGACCGGCCCCGGCCACGAGAGGCCGGGTGTGCGCTTGCGAAGGACGGATGATGCAGCATACAGGGAGAGGATGGAACGTCGCCGGCCTGATCCTGTCCCTTCTGGCGCTGGCATCGTGCACTCTCGGGCCTGTCGACCCCGAACGCCCCTACGTTTCCGGTGAGACGACAAGGGTCCTGAAGGCCGGTCTCGGGATCGTGGACCGGTATCACCTGGCACCCCGGCCGCTTTCCGAGATGGTCCTGCGGGGACTGAAAGGGCTTGCCACGCTTGATCGGGACCTCCGGTTCGACCTTCCCGAGGATCGCGACCAGCTCGTGGTCGGGCGAGGCAGCTGGACGCAGCGGTACCCGCTGAGCAACGCGGTGACCGCCGAGGAATGGAGCAGGCTCGCGGTTACGGCGATCGACGCCGCGCGCAGCGTCTCGCCGTCGATACGCGCCGCGCGCGCGGAGCAGGTCTACGAGCTCCTGTTTGACGCGGCATTCTCCGGCCTCGATCGCTACACGCTCTACCTCAGTGCCCGGGAAGCCCGCTCGAACCGCGCAAGTCGTCACGGGTATTCGGGTATCGGGCTCAGTATCGACAGCGAGGACGGGCTCATCCGCGTGAAGGAGGCCTTCGCGAACGGGCCGGCACGGCAATCAGGGATCCGGAAGGATGACATCATCGTGCAGATCAACGGCGTTCCGGTCGCGGAATGGCCGCTCGCCCAGGTCGGCGAAACCCTGCGTGGTCCGCGCGGCACACCCGTCACCCTGCTCCTGTCCCGGGACGGCCGCAGGTTCGAGGTCACGGTAACCCGCCGGGACGTCGTGGTGCAGACCGTGTTCGTCGAGATCAGGGACCGGTACGGGCTGATAAGGATCAGCGGATTCAACGACAGGACCGCGCGGAGCTTTGCCGGTGCGATGGAGACGATCGAGGACGCGGCCGTTTCCGGCCTGGTCATCGACCTGCGCGGAAACCCCGGCGGCGTGCTTGACGAGACCATCACCATTGCCGACCGGCTGCTGGCGGACGGAACGATCCTCAGCACCCGGGGCCGTCACCCCGGCGCCCACCAGCAGTTCGAGGCCCGCGACGCGGAGTCAGATATCGCAATCCCCCTCGTGGTCCTGATCGATCACGGCTCGGCCTCGGCGACCGAAGTGCTGGCCGCGGCACTCCGCGACCATCAACGCGCGGTCTTGATCGGGGGCACGACGCGGGGCAAGGGTACGGTCCAGCGCCTGCACGAGCTGCCCAACACCGGACAGGTCAATGTCACCTGGGCCCGCATGCACAGCCCGAACGGCCGCTCCATCGACGGCCACGGCGTGCGTCCCGCGATCTGTACCGGCGATCTTGACCGCGATCCCGACCTTGCGCTCGAGCAGATCCGTCATCCGCGCGGAGTCGAGGTTTCCTCCGACTGCAATTCTGCCGCCGGAACCGACTTCAACATAGAACTGGCTGCCCGGCTGCTCGCCAACCAGGACCTGTACCGGCGCCTGCGCATCGGCGGGATCCCGGGAACCGCGCTGCTTCACCAGCCGGTCTACACTGTCGCGAACACCTTTGGCGTTGACCATTTGCGATAGGTTGAAGCGCCGGCGGGCCCCAGGTGCGAGGTGATCCCCCTTGCCGGAGCGGACATCGAGTGCGGGCTGCGAACATGCTCCGAGACTTTCGCAGATGATGAAGAGAAAGCCTGCATCAGGATGCGTGTCCGGGCCACCATCGCCCCGACCGCTGCTGCCTGGTCCGGTGTCATGGAGACAACGCCCGCGCTGTCTGCGATGCCGCTCTCGCACAGGCTGGCACGCGCACCCTCGAAGAACAGATGCGCGTCATGATTCGCGGAAAGAGCCTCGACACCGCACTCTGGAAGGTCGTCCTTCCGAGGTCCAGTGCCGGTCCGTTTCTCCGGCCTGGCCATCGGCTTTTCTTCCTGCCGCAGTCGCCCGGCAAAACCGTTCGCGGCCGGGGACGGGTGCGTCTTGAACCCCGATGTGTGCATGTGCAGCGGGGTTGCGCTGTCATGCAGGTTCCCGGCCCGGCCGCACGGGTGCAAGCCCGCAAGCCAGTCTCACCATTTCCGGGGCAATCCCGGCGGAGTATCATCCCGGCCATGGACACATCCCTGCATCAATCGAGCCTCTGGTGGCAGACGGCCGCACCCGGACCGGATACGCCACCGCTGTCGGGCTCGCACCAGGCCGATGTCTGCGTCATCGGTGGCGGGTACACCGGCCTGTCGGCAGCCCTGCATCTTGCAGAAGGCGGGACCCGGGTGGTGGTTCTGGAGGCGGAACATGTCGGGTTCGGCGCGTCCGGCCGGAACCACGGCCAGGTCGTTCCCATGCTCTCGCGATACGGTCCGGACGACATTGCCCGGAGGTTCGGTGATGAACCGGGTGAGCGGTTCAACCGGTTCGTCGGCGAAGCGGCCAGGCTGGTGTTCGACCTCATCGAACGCCACGGCATCGATTGCGATGCCCAGAGGGTCGGCTGGCTGCTGCCGGTTGACAGCCCGGCACGCGCGGACATGGTGCAGCGCCGCGCCGAGGCCTGGGCCAAGCGGGAGATGCCGGTCAGCTACCTCGACGCCGACGCGACATCCGCCGTCACCGGCAGCGACTACTGGAAGTCGGCGCTCAGGCATGACTGGGGCGGCAACATCCAGCCGTTGTCCTACGCCCGCGGCCTTGCGCATGCCGCCATACACGCCGGCGCCACGATCCACGGCAGGTCTCCGGCGACCGGCCTCGTGCGTTCCGGCAACCGATGGACGGTGGCGACTGACGGAGGGACCGTGAGTGCGGAAGCGGTGGTGCTCGCAACCAACGCGTATACCGGCCACCTGTGGCCCGGACTCGGGCAATCGGTCGTCCCGTTCCGCCTGTTTCTGGGAGCGACGACTCCCCAGGGTGACAATGTGAGACGCACGCTGCTTCCAGGCGGACACAGCGTGTCGGACAGCCGGACCATACTCTGGGCGTTCCGTTGGGACCGGGACGCGCGAATGGTGCTAGGCGGCGATATCCTGCTGCCGTGGCGAGGACAGACACGAACGGTCTCGGTGGCGCGCAAACGCCTGTCCGCCGCCTTTCCCGAAATCGGCGAAGCCGACTTCGGTCACGTGTGGGACGGCAAGGTGGCCATGACCATGGACAGGCTGCCGCGGGCGGTGGAACTGGGGCCGGGAGTGTGGGCCGCGCTCGGATACAATGGCCGGGGCGTTGCACTCGCAACCGCGATGGGGAGGCTCCTGGCACACAGGTGCATGTCCGGCATCGGTCCGGACGACCCGGTCCCCACCGAACTTCGAAGCCTGCGGCCGATCCCGTTCCACACGATCGCGGTTCCGACCGCCCGCGTCATGCTGCTCCATTACCGCAGGCTCGACAGCCGGGCAGAAGCGACACGCCGGTAACGCCGTGCAGTGTCGGGAGCCGCACGACTACCCCCTTCCGGTTTCCTGTCGCCACGGTTCGTAACTGCCGGGATGCACGCCACCGGTGTGTGTTTCGGCATTGCCACATGACACCGGCACCGTTGTGTCCAGCCAAACGGAAGAGTCCTCCACGCCCGCCGGACCCCTTCAGGAGTGCCGGCCGACCGAAAGGAACGCAGAATGTTCGGATGCTTCTTTCCGAGTCCCCGCCTCTTCGCAATCACCGGGGCGGGATGGACGTTCGCTGCCTACCTGTTCTGGCAGCTGGTGGCGTCCGACATGGCCTCGGTCCTCGGTATCGGCGAGGTCGCAGGCGTTTCGGGGGACACGATCTGGCTCTACGTCTACGCAGTGTCCTGCACCGCGGTGTTCGTCTTGTCCTGGATATGGGGTCGGCCGCACCGGTGGGCGCTGTGGTCGGTGGCCGGTTCCAGCCTGATCCTCCTGGTCAGCTGGTTCCAGGTGCAGATGGACCTGTTGCTCAACGACTGGTTCAGAGTCTTCTACAACACGGTCCAGACGGCGCTTGGCAACCCGGGTGCGGTCTCGTTGTCGGAGTACTTCTCGCACCTGATCACCTTTGCCACCATCGCGATGGTGATCATCTTCACCTCCGTCGTCATCGCCTTCTTCACCAGCCACTACGTGTTTCGCTGGCGAACCGCCATGAACGACCGGTATGTCGCCATGTGGCAGCAGGTCCGCCATATCGAGGGAGCGTCCCAGCGCATTCAGGAAGACACCATGCGCTTCGCCGCGATCATGGAGGCTCTCGGATCACGGTTCATCGACGCGATGCTGACCCTCATCGCCTTCCTCCCGGTGCTGTGGGCGCTGTCGGAACCCATCAAGGAGATCCCGGTCGTCGGCGAGATCGCCCAGGCCCTGGTCTGGGTGGCCATCGTCTGGTCGGTGTTCGGAACCGGCTTACTGGCCCTTGCCGGCTATCGCCTGCCCGGGCTTGAGTTTCGCAATCAGCGGGTCGAGGCCGCATTCCGCAAGGAACTCGTGATGGGAGAGGACGCGGACGAACGGGCACACCCGCCAGCCCTGAATGAACTGTTTGCCAACGTGCGCCGCAACTATTTCAGGATCTACTTCAACTATCTCTACTTCAACATCGCGCGTTACACCTACCTGCAGGTCAGTGTCCTCGTTCCCTACATAGCGCTCGGACCGACCATCGTCGCCGCCGGGTTCACGCTGGGCGCCATGCAGCAGATCATCCGGGCCTTCGAACGCGTGCAGTCATCGTTCCAGTTCCTGGTGATGTCGTGGACGACGATCGTCGAGCTGATCTCAATCTACAAGCGTCTGGCTGCCTTCGAACGCGCCATCCGGGGCGACGGTCTCGCGGCCATTGAATTCGAGACCGGCGGTCTGACGGCGACCGGCAACTGACGACGCCCCGGCCGGGTGCCCCGGGGAAGTGCGTGCCGCAGATCCGGATTTGGCAATATCGCCGTCACATCCTGGCTTCCACTCCTGGCCCTCGGTCCAGCGCCCCCGATCTCGACGGTAATCGTTCCCTCGGGCCGTATTGACCCGAACTGCCAGAGGTGGCCGCTGCGCGCAGCGCGTGGAAATCCGTCGCCCGGACGCATCCAACATAGCAGCCCGCCGGTCGACTCCACGGCTTCGCGGAACGGCTACAAACCGATCAACCTTAGCCTGAAGTTCCAGCAGTGTTGAAACGCAAGTGGTTGATACGAATGGGATTCATGAGATTTCAGTGGTGGTTTACTGGGTACACTATGGCCGGATCTCCAGGAGTTCGAGTACCTTGGCCTGAAGCGGCGTGGGCCGTGTGGTGACCTGGAAGTGTTCGGCGCCTGGCAGCCTGGGCATCACGGTGTTGCGGGTTATGGTGGCAAGATCGTCGATGAGGGTGCGGAAGCTGTGCACCGGATCACCGTCGGTGGTTGTTCTGGTGGCCGCCTTGTCCTGAGCACTCACTGATCTCTTCGCCGACACCACGACCGACGGGCGCCGGGCCTCGGCGCCTTCGGCATCCTCGTCGTCAAACAGCATGGGTTTGAGCTTCCGGCGCATGTGCCACTCCACGTAGTAGGCGAGCATGCACAACAGGACGTGGGCCCGAACCCGGGGTTCGGTGCGGTGGAAGACGGGGCGGACCTTGAGGTCCATGGTCTTCAAGCTGCGGAAGGCCCGCTCCACGGAGCTCAACCTCTTGTATGCCTGCACCGTTCCGGGTCCGTCGAGTTCGGTCTCCGGCAGGCTGGTGCGGATCACGTAGAGACCGTCGAGCCTGGCCTCGGCAGCGATGGAGACGTCATCACGCTGCCATGTGAAGACGCCGTCGTCGTCGATGGACCATGTGAAGTGCTTTGCCATCTTGTGCCTGCCGATGACCCTGCCGACCCTCTCTCCGATCTTCTCCTTTCCCTTGAGACGGCGCTTGTTGCGCCGTATCGCCGCACCGATGGGTTGCAGCAGGGCCTCGGTGGCTTCAAGGAGTTCCGAGCGCTTGCGGGCCCGGTCATCGGCCAGCAGGGGATTGCGACAGACCATGAGGCGCTCGCCGGGGTATGCGTCACTGGTGATCTCCACCAGGTCTGTTTCATCGAACAGCGACATCTCCACGTCACCAGCCTCGACCAGGGCACGGATAGCCGGTCCCCTGAGAGCACTGATCCAGTCCAGCCCCGCAGGTTTCACCTCTTCGCGGATCCGCGCCTCGGTCAGCATCCCGCGGTCTCCCACCAGCA
>MKWU01000460.1_pt1 | contig 77915 bp, 62 predicted proteins | sample 809101 | NCBI WGS metagenome assembly MKWU01 (sample SAMN05860141, study PRJNA318959) | sponge metagenome | host: Aplysina aerophoba | place: Slovenia: Piran, Adriatic Sea, Gulf of Piran | collected 2013-05-07 | reverse complement strand
CGAACTTGGAACGATCCAGGCCTCCTGACGCGCCGAGACCTTCAATGTTGGGCCAGAAAGTCCCGTCGTCGTAGCAGCGGGCACCGTTAGCCACAAGGAACACAACGACGGATGCGGAGTAGCGGCCAGCCCAGAAATTGCCCGAAGCGTTCACACGGCTGAACACTTGTTCCGCCATTTCGTATGCGGAACCGTCCGGTGAAAGGTCCAGTTCTCCTACGAGCCGTTTGCCTTGCAGCATCTGCCGCAACCGGCGTTCGGTTTCCAACGGCCGTTCGGCGGGGTTGTCGGCACCGGTGGCGGTTGTTGCGGTGGTGCGGTCCTGTGTGGGTTCCGGGCTCACAGCGGACGGGACCTGTCAACCGTGCCGACGCACCTGCCGCAGCGCAGCAGACACCACGAACCGGCGTGGCCTGTGTCTTCTTGGCGGATTTGGCAGCTCATGTCGGTTATCCGTGCGGCGATGTGCGGTCTCAAGGATCAGATCCTAGGTCTAAGGCGACATGCCGGTGACCGCCCGACTGTTGCATGAACCTACCGCGCAGTGCGCTGGTTGCGGGACCAGAACCGGCGCCAGTGCTCGTCATCGTAGGGAATCGAACCAAGACCGATCTGTCTGTCCGGCCAGTTGGCGGGTGCTTGCGCCAGCGGCTCGGGTTCAGCGTGTCGCCAGCCGAGCCACAGCAGATGGCGCCTGCGGGTGAACTTCCAGATGCCTTCGACTCGCACATATCGGTCCTCGTACTTGATCAGCTGCTGAATCAGGCCCTCGGCACCGTCGTCAATGAATCCGTGTGCCCAGACTGTGCCCCGGGCGGTATACGAGTCATAGGGGCTCGGAGGATCGAACTCGATGAGATGGTTGGCCACCAACAGCACCGCCATGCCGATCTCGCGCAGCGATTCCGCAAAGAACGCCCGTGCCGCCTCGGCACCCTCACCGTGTTCACCGAACCGCGCGTCGGCACGGTACAGCGATACCAGCAGATCAAGGTCTCGGCGGTCGATCGCATCGGCGTACGCGAACGCCAGCTGCCGGATCTCATCGCGCGCCACCGCCCGTTCGATTGCTGTCATCTCCCCCACGCTGTCATCTCCCCCACAAGCCCACAGCAGTGCCCTCAATCAGGTTCGGTCCGCTCGGCTGCCGAGGCAACGACATCGAGGAAACCGTCGATCGCAGCTACCGCAAAATCCAGGAACGCCAAGCCTTGCGGGGATGGTTCAGGGTCGACGACCACCCCCCAGGAGACGTGGCATTCGTCTCCGTCGTCGCGCAGCACGAACGTGCCGTGATACAAGTCGAGGCCCGTGGGCCCGGTCACCGAATAGGCGTGCCGCCATGGTGGTTCGAACGACAGCACCGTCTCCACCAACGGCTCGTCGCAGTCCAGTAGTTCCTGCAGGCCCGGCAGTTTGAGGTGCAGCACCGCACCCTCGCCGTGCGGCGGCGGGTCACCCTCGACCACGTAGCCGCCGCACGCCTGCTCGATCAGGTCGTGCAACACCTTCCAGGCGTGTTCACGCGGCGCCTTTACATGCCTGGAAAGCGAACGCGAAACGTGCTTGGCGTTCATGGCTCAATACCTCCGAACCGACATGGCATCCACAATCCTGTCACGGAATGCCGGCTTGCAGATGATGAGACCCGGCGACCAGGGATCGGCCTTGTTGAAGCAGAGTTCGCTGCCATCGACCCGGCAGGCCACCAGTCCCGCAGCTTCAGCCACCGCCGCAGGAGCGCACACGTCCCATTCATACAGCCCGCCGCCATGGACATAAGCGTCGACTTCGCCGCGCACAACGGCCATCGCCTTCACCCCGGCTGACCCCACAGCCAATATCTCGGCGTCGAGCGCTCGCTGCAGCACACGACCGTCCACATGACGACGCGAGCGTGAGACCAGCACCCGCGGCGCGTCCCCCACCCGTGACATGATCGGCGTCGGCGTCGGCTCGGTCGCCCAGGTCGTGTCCCATCCCGGCACCGCCACGGCGCCCGCTGTCGGCCTGTTCGCTTCGACCAGCGCCACATGAACCGACCAGTGGGCGCTCCACCCGAAATCATTGGAGCCGTCCAGCGGATCGACGATCCAAACACGCTCAGCCGACAGCCGAGAGCTCAGGTCGCGCCCCTCCTCGGAGAGGACCGCATCATCGGGACGATGCTCGGCCAGTTCCTTGACGATGAATTCATGCGCTGCCCGATCGGCCGCGTGCTCGAGCGACGCCGAGCCTCGCCGCGCAGGCGCCGGCTCGTCGAGCATCCGCTGCAGCAGCTCGCCGGTCTGTGAGGCGACACGGTACGCCAGGGCGTGATCAGACGAATCAGCCATTCGACCCGCTCAGATCTCCCAGGGCGCGACGCTGCCGCCCGCGGCGATCTGTTGGGCACGGGCAACGATCTGCTCACCGAACTGCGGGTGCGGCAGGACGTAGAACCTCTCGTCGACGATCGCTTCGAACACCTTCTGCGCGACCTCGCCGGGCGCCATCCCCGAAGCAACCAAGTCTCGCACCGCCTCGCGCCGCAGCTCGCCCTCGACGGTCGGCTCCTCCAACGACACCAGGTGTTCAGGGATGTTGCGGTCGGAGTCCGCGATGCGGGTATGCACGAATCCGGGACAAAGCACCGAGACCCGCAGGTTGGTGGTCTCCCGGGTCTCAAGTGACAGCACCTCGCTCACCGCGACGACGCCGTACTTGGCCACCGTGTAGGCGCCGAGCGACGGGGTAGGCAACAGACCGGCCATCGAGGCCGTGTTCACTATGGCGCAAGGTTCTCCGTGAGCGACCATGGCGGGACCGAATGCCTTGATTCCATAGATCACCCCCAGCAGGTCGACGCCGAGCACCCAGTCCCAGACCCCGATGTCGTCCGGCTCGAGGATCGGCCCGCCGCCAGCCACGCCAGCGTTGTTGAACAGGACATGGACATCTCCGAAGCGTTCATCGGCCGCTCCGGCGAGGGCCTTGACTGAATCGTTGTCGGCAACGTCGGTGGGCACGCCCAACACGCTCACTCCGTCAGCCTCGAATCCCTCCACCGCAGATTCGAGCGCCGAATGCTCGATGTCGGCAATCACCAGGTTCATTCCCGCTTGTGCCAACCGTGAGGCCAGCCCGTGACCGATGCCGCTGGCGCCGCCGGTAATGACCGCTGTCTTTCCGTTGAATTCGCGCATCTGTTGATCCTTGCATCTAACCCCGCATAAACAGAAGTCAGGTCGCTGCAGTACTCCCGCGGGTCAGCCAGCCACTGAGGTGAGCTGGTGGAGCGAAACAGCGTAATTCCCGTCGCGGTACCGCTCCTGCTCCCAGGTTCCCCATCGTCCCGCCAATGTCAGGCCGGCCGCGGCCGCGTGACGGTCGTAGTCGTGGAGACTTAGCCGACCAAGCTGGAAACCGGCCAGTATCAGTCCATCCGGTTCAAGATGTCGCGCCATGTTGGTCAACACCGTTGCTTCGGTGCCCGGCGCCACGAAGATCATCACATTGCCGGCCATCACGATCAGGTCAAACTTGCGACCGAGGTCCGCATCGCAGAGATCGCCTTGAAACCACCGAAGATCCGGTGCCCTCGCTTCTGCTTGGGCGAGCATGTCGGGGTCGAGATCCACCCCGACCACAGAAATTTTCCGCCGGTCGAGCTCAATGGCGACGCGACCCGTGCCGCACCCCGCATCAAGCACCGACGCCCCCGGCCCGTGTCCGTAGGACGCAAGCAGCAGCGACACCAGATCGGCCTCACCGTGGATGGACTCACCGGCCGCTTCCATTGCGGTCCATCTGCTGTCGTAGTCGGCACCGCTGCGAACATCGCGGCGGTCGTTCCATCTGCTCACGGGTCACCTCTGCTGATCGCGGATTGCAAATCATGCATCCGATTAGTTGCAAAACATACATTCATATGTTGCAATTGACACATTGAACTACTCGCCAATACGACATCCGGCGCTACTCGGCCGAGAGGAACCCCCATGGCACCGACCCCGCGACACGGCGAACAGTACCTCCATAGAGTAGCCGACGGCGTGTTGCAACGGCGGCTGCGGTCCGCGCCCGCAGTGCTGATCGAAGGACCGCGGGCATGCGGAAAGACCACCACGGCCCGCCAACTAGCGGCGAGTGAGGTACTCCTCGAACGAAGCATGGCATCGGTCTCACTGGCCTCGCTGGGCTCGCTGGCCGTGCTTGACGGGGCAGCACCCCGCCTAGTCGACGAGTGGCAACTCGTGCCCGACATCTGGGACATGGTCCGGCGCGAATGCGACCGCCGCGGCGTTCCGGGCCAGTTCATTCTGACCGGCTCGGCCGATCCCCCAGCCGATGTCAAACAGCACTCCGGGGTGGGCCGAGTCGCACGAGTACAGATGCGTCCGCTGTCGCTGTTCGAGTCGGGCCTGTCCACCGGCGCCGTGTCGTTGCGGGCACTGTTCGAACGAGCCGAGTGCTCAGCGCCAGCACCGTCTGTGGAACTAGGCGACGTTGTCGAGGCCGTCTGCAGGGGCGGCTGGCCCCTGTGCCACCTCATGGACACCGACGACGCCCAGGACTTCGTCAGCGACTACCTCCATGAACTGGCCCAGACCGAAGTCTCCGCGGTGGACGGAACCCGGCGCGACCCTGCCGGAGTTGCGCGTCTGCTGGTCTCGCTGGCTCGCAACGTCTCCACCGAGGCCACCATGAGCACCCTGGCTGCAGACACCGGCGGAGAACGGCCCATCGATCCCCGCACCACGGCCTCGTACCTGTCTGCGCTGCAAAGGCTCTTCATCGTCGAAGACGTGCCCGCCTGGAGTCCGCGGCTGCGCTCCCGCTCCAGGCTGCGCAACGCTCCCAAGAGGCAGCTCACCGATCCCTCTTTAGCGGCGGCTGCTCTGGGCGCTGACCGCGAGCGCCTGCTGGCCGACCCCGAGACGCTCGGGTTCCTGTTCGAATCGCTGTGTGTGCGGGACCTGCGCGTCTACTGCCAGACCCAACGAGCCGAACTCAGCCACTACCGCGACAACACCGGCCTGGAAGTGGACACGGTCATTCGGCGACGCAACGGCGAATGGATCGCAGCCGAAATCAAACTCGGCGGCCGCAACGCAGTCGACGACGCCGCCGCTTCGCTGCACAGACTCCGCGACCGGATCGATACAGCCGCGGTGGGAGAGCCCCGCCGCCTAGTGGTGATCACCGCCACCGGATTCGCCTACCAACGCACCGACGGCGTCGCGGTGGTGCCTCTAACCAGCCTCGGCCCATAGTGTCGAGCATCGTTGTGTACGCAACTGGACCCATACAGTCCCGTTGCCGGAAACACACCCCGCGCACTCGTCGGACGCGATGCCGAGCGTCCCCGCTGATCGCGGCGCAGGACTCGAGACCGAATTGGAATCGAACGCTAGAGTCGAACGGGTGATACGCACTCGAAGCGATCGTGGGCCCTTGGCGCAGACGGACTCCCACGACACCCGGCGGTCGGGCCGGCTGCTGACAACGTTGTTGTTGCTCGGGGTGTCGTTCACTTTGACCTCTGTCCTCTTCTTCGGACCCGCGAGTTCAGCGCAGGATCCGGTCGCGGACAGGATTGAATGCACTGACGCGAACGATGAAATCGTCGCGCCCGATGACTTCGTGCTGCTGTGCGTCGCCTTCAAAGCGTTGGACGAACATTTTGTGGATGATGTGGTCGTAGCGGATCTGGCAGAAGCCGCCAGACAAGGGGTCATAGCCGCCGGCCTTGCCGCGCGGACGACCGATGCGCCCCCCTGTGCATTGCCAGCGTCCGAGTTTGAGGCAATGTGCGCCGAGATCGACAAGGCACAAGACACGACCGCCGCCGCTCTCGCCGCGACCGACGCGATGTTGGCCTCGGTCAACGATGCGCGGACCCGTCGCCTGACGCCCGCCCAGCACCGTTCATTCGACGAAGCTCTGACCACCGACAGCACCCGAATCGGAATCGGAATCGAGTTTGGGCTGTTGAGCGCTGAGGGGCAACCCTGCACGACCCCGAACGATGCCTGTCGTCTGGAGGTAGTGGAGGTCTACTCACCGAGTCCCGCAGCAACAGCCGGTCTGATGGTCGGCGATGTGATCGTCAAGTACGGCGCTGTGGTTGCGGGCAGCACCTGCAGCGCGCTACGAAGCCTAGACAGTGGCCACGAACTTGGAGACACCGTGTCGCTGTCGATACTCCGCAACGGCACAGCCTTGGATCTCGACCTGGTGACCGCTGAAGTAACCGATCCGGCGGTTTTCAGTCAGACTGTCGACAACAACGTCGGCTATATCCAACTCACTATTTTCTCACAGGGTTCTGATGCGGAGTTCCTGAGGCACCTGGCCGATCTAGTCAGTGCGGGCGCCAAGGCAATCGTCGTGGACCTTCGAAACAACCCGGGCGGCTACCTGGCTGAAACCAGCCGTATTTCCGCCGCTTTCCTGAAAAATGGTGACCTTCTATATCGAATTGCCTCGGTTCACATGGATGAATCCACGAATGCAGGCAAAAACGGCATAGCTTCGGACGCGGTCGCGCTGCCAATGGCCGTAGCAGTGAATGGTCGTTCAGCATCGGGTTCGGAACTGTTCGTCTTGGCGATGCGCGGGAACGACCGAGCAAAAATCGTCGGCAGCACCACTTTCGGCAAGCACACGGGACAGGGGACAATCAGGGCGGCGACCTCAGGCGGTGCGTCGCTGGGTGCAATCCAGGTGACGACATTGAGATTCTTCGGGGCGGGCGACCTCAGCTCTCAAGGCGGAATCCGACCCGATTCCGTAGAGTCAATATCGAACTGCGCGCATCCTATCGGTGTTGTCCGTCAGTCAGTTCCCTCGCTGTATCCCCGAGTGTCGGAAGTCTCCTTTACGTCCGTGCCGGACTCTGATGGCTACAAATCAGGCGAAAAGGTCACGGTGACGGTTTCATTCGATGCTCCGCTGGACGTTGATACGGCGCAGGGACGGCCATACCTTGAGTTGCAGGTCGGAGCCGAGGTCCGTCAGGCCGTCTATCAGTCGACATCGACGACCGGAGGTCTGAGCATCGTCAAGTTCGAATACACCGTAGGGAACGACACTGACGATGACGGCATCAGCATCGAACCGGACTCGATCGTCCTCAACGGCGCGACGATCCGCAGAAGTGGTGTTGGTTGGGATGCGATTCTCGACCATCCGCTGATTGCTGCGGACAGCGCACATGCCGTCAGCTCCGCCACCGACCCGTCGGCCATAATCCGCCCCCTCCCCGCCCCCCCCGCCCCCGCCCCCCCGCCCAAACCCCCCCCCGTCGTATTCCCCCCCCCCCCCGTCGTATTGGCGCCCGAGCGCGAGCCAGAACCAGAGCCCGAACCCGTCGTATTCGAGCCCGAGCGCGAGCCAGAACCAGAGCCCGAACCAGAACCAGAACCAGAGCCCGAGCCCGAGCGCGAGCCAGAACCCGTCGAACTTGAACCCGAACCAGAACCAGAACCCGAGCGCGAGCCCGAGCGCGAGCCCGAGCGCGAGCCAGAACCAGAGCCCGAGCGCGAGCCCGAACCAGAGCCCGAACCGGTCGAACTTGAACCCGAACCAGTCGAGCTTGAACCTGACCGCTACTTCAGCGACATATCCGACACACGGTTCATCGAAGCGATCAACTGGTTGGCTGCGCAGCGGATCACCACAGGCTGCGGACCAGACGCCTACTGTCCGGACATGCGCGTCACCCGCGGCCAGATGGCCGCCTTGGTGAACCGGGCACTGCAACTGCGGGCCGCGGACCGCGACTACTTCAGCGACGACAACGACTCGACGTTTGAAGACGACATCAACCGCCTCCGACACGCCGGCATCACCACAGGCTGCGCCGCCGACAAGTTCTGCGCCGACCAACCCGTCACCCGCGGCCAGATGGCCGCCTTCCTGAACCGGGCACTGCAACTGCGGGCCGCGGACCGCGACTACTTCAGCGACGACAACGACTCGACGTTTGAAGACGACATCAACCGCCTCCGACACGCCGGCATCACCACAGGCTGCGCCGCCGACAAGTTCTGCGCCGACCAACCCGTCACCCGCGGCCAGATGGCCGCCTTCCTCTACCGAGCCCGAGACCTCATCGCGGCTACCCGCCAACAGACTCCGTGAACCCCTCGGCGCCCGACTTTCGCTGAAAACTGCCGCGCTCAACGCTTTGCATGATTAGCTCAAGGCCGTGAGTGCATCACGACCCAGCCGATTCCCAACACCGACGACGGGAGACCTGATCGCTGGGATCTCGGTGGCGCTGGTGTTGCTGCCCCAGTCGCTGGCGTACGCGGAGATCGCCGGAGTTCCGCCGCATGTGGGTCTGTTCGCCGCGGCTCTGCCTCCCCTGCTGGCCGCTCCCTTCGTGTCGTCGCCCTACCTCCAGACGGGTCCGGTAGCACTGACCGCGCTGCTGACCTTCGGTGCGCTTTCAGGGTTGGAGAGCACCGGCACTGCCTCCTACATCGAGCTCGCCGCGCTGTTGGCGCTGATCGTGGGGGTCGTTCGCGCCATACTCGGCCTGGCGCGGCTGGGCATCGTCGCCTACCTCATGTCGCAACCGGTGCTGACCGGCTTCACTGCCAGCGCCGCGATTCTCATCGTGGCCTCGCAGGTTCCTTCAATGTTCGACGTGGACCCCGACGCCGCGGGGGTCCTCGAGCGGGCTCTGTGGGTTCTGGCAAGACCCGACCGCTGGGACGTGACCGCCATTGTGCTGAGCGTGACCACCGTGGCGGTGGTGTTGGGCGCACGGCGGGTTCACCGACTGTTCCCCGGCGTGTTGTTGGCGGTCGTGGCGACAGTGTTGTGGAGCGAGGCCACCAACTACAACGGGAGCGTCGTCGGCGACCTTCCCGGAGGCTTCATCAGCTTGAGCCTAGACCTTCCTTACAGTCAGGTCCCGTCGCTGACAGTCGCCGGGATCGTGATCGCACTGGTGGGGTTCGCCGAACCCGCATCGATCGCCCGGACCTTCGCGACCCAGGATCGCATGCGCTGGTCGGCGAACCGCGAGTTCCTCGGCCAGGGCGTCGCCAACATCGCCTCGGGCATCTCGGGTGGCTTCCCCGTGGGCGGATCCTTCTCCCGCAGTTCGCTCAATCGCTTCGCCGGGGCGCGCACGCAGTGGTCGGGCGCGATCACCGGGGCGTTCGTGTTGGCTGCGATCCCTTTGTCGGCCACACTTAAGTCCCTGCCGACTGCGGTGTTGGGGGCGATCGTGCTGACCGCGGCCTACCGTCTCGTCGACTTCGGGGCCATGCTCACGATCGCCCGTGGCTCGCGACTGCAGGGGCTCGTCGTCTTCGGCACATTCGCGGCGACCCTGCTGTTCGCGCCCAACGTCGAACGCGGCGTGATCGCCGGCGTGGCCCTCGCCGTCGCAGTCCATCTCATCCGTGAACTCCGGGTCGACCACACCCACGAGGTCGACCACGACACCCTGGTGCTGAGGCCCCGCGGCGTGATCTGGTTCGTGACCGCCCCACAACTCGAGGCACGCTTCATCGCCGCGCGCGCCGAGCATCCCCAGCTTCAGAACCTGCGCATTGACTTCGCCAACGTCGGGCGGGTCGACTACGGGGGCGCGGCGACCCTGGCCGAACTCGTCGATGACGCAGTGGCCGCGGGCCTGACCGTCGACATCGTCAATATCGAGCCCCACGCGAAACGTGCGGTCGCGGCGCATCTCGGCGGTCGTCACGGAGTTCCCACACTTGCGGAGCTGGCCGACGACGAGCGGCATCAATGGCGGCTCCGCCGCAAACCTCGGAGTCTCTAGCTGTGACAACCACCGAAGTTGTCCCTTTTGTGAGGGGCCGCCAACCACACGCAGCCGCCAACGACGACTAGCTGTGACAACCACCGAAGTTGTCCCTTTTTTGAGGGGTTTAGGTGTCGGTGCGGTCCTCCGAGGGTGGTTGCGGGGGTTGGAAGGTCAGTGCTCGCTGCAGATTCGACAGGTAGTCCGCAAAGGCGCGTCGCCCGCTCGGTGTCGCCTGGACCCAGGTCCGCGGCTTGGTGCCGCAGAACTCTTTGGTGATCTCCAGGTAACCGGCCTGCTGGAGCTTGCGCAGGTGGATGGTCAGGTTCCCGCCGGTCAATCCGAGCGTCTCTTGGATGAATCCGTAGGCCAGCCGGTCCGCCTCGGGAACTGAGACGAGCACGGTCATGATTCGCAGCCGGGTTGCCTGATGGATGGTGTCGTCGAGGACGATGTCGTCGCCGGCGGGCGCGGCGGCGAGGCTCACCCGCTCACTCGATTCTTGGTGACCCAGATGAGCGCGGCTGTCGCAACGATCAGCAGCGCGGCGCCTGAGATCGCTGGGGCGGCGTCACCCGCGACGTAGAAGGGGATGTAGAACGCCAAGGCGTAGCCGATGCCCGCAGCCGCAATCAGCGGGCGGTGCATGATTCCGAAGAGGATGTGGCCCAGTGCCACGATGCCCACCGTGACGACCACGATGCTCCTGCCTCTGTCGGCCACGTCTGCGTTCCACGATCCGGCCGCCAGCGGAATGAGGAACGCGGCTCCAACGACTGCGAGCCAGAACAGAAAGACCCGGATCCCTGCGCTGCGCGCCGCCTCTCCGGCTCCGAGAATTTGGCTCGCTCGGTTTCCGATGATGGCACAGGCCACCATGCCGAACACAGCGAGTGCGCCCCACAGCGGACCCGGAAACCAGGGAAACCGCTCGGTGAAGCCCGGTGCCAATTGCGCGATGGCGTATTGGGCGACGAGGCCGGTCCCGGTGATCGCGGCCCACAGCAGGAGGATCGTCGTGCTCCCTGCGACGTACATCGACCGCCGGGCATCGTCGACGGTGGCGTGAATGGACACCCAACTCTCCTCGTCGGTGATCCTGTTGGCGTCCACTTCGAATGCTTGGCTCATGATACCTCCAATGGTAAGTTGGTTTGCATCATAAACTAGTTTGCGTAGCGTTGCAAGTCGTTAGATGCCGGTGTCGGTGGGGGAAACCTCGGGTTCGGGGCGGAAACCGGGGCGTCCGGCTGCGAGCCAGCCGTCGAAGGCGACTCGTTGGCCCAGGTCAGCGCCTGCTCGGCTGGATGCCTCATAGCGATAATTCAGGAAGTCGCAGTAACCCTGCAAGACATTGTCATCCCCCGCCTCAGCTCGAATCCGCCGGACTGCCGGCTCCCAGCGTTCTGTGCGCCAACGGATCGCCGCCAACGCCATGTCCCCGCTATTGTCAACGCGTTGGCCCGCTGAGAAGTGGTAGATGTCGCTGAGCAGGTGCCGGGCTTGCCACTCCGAGGCTTCTATCCCAGTTATCTCCCGCAAGCGGCGGCTGTTGTGGTTCCGAGGGCCGACGCTCGGACGCACCCGCAGTCGGGTGCCTCCATCGGTGGAGGTCAGGTCGACTTCGTCGACCGTGAATCCGAGGTCATTGAGACGCCGCACCCGTTCGGTTATGCGATAACGCTCGTCGCTGCCGATGACGGTCTCGCGGGTGGTCTCATCCCACAGCCATTCGTACCAACTGGCCATCTCCTCTCCGAGGTCGGTGTCGGCGTCGTCGAGGCTGACACCTCGTGAAGCCGCGATGTCGGCCATACCGCCTGCCACGTTGATTGTCATGATGTCGATGTCGTGGAGGCGTTGACCGTCGCTGAGCTCGGGATGGAGTTCGGCGGTCTCTGCGTCGACCATCAGAGCCTCGATGGCCATCGCGTCGTACTTGAAGAGGACGTTCGACAGCGAACAGTCACCCCAGAAGCAACCCGCCAGATGCAGTTCGACGAGCAGACCGGCGAAAGCGGCCAACATCTGACGGCGCCGTTGGCCGAAACCGGCGCCTTCGAGCAGTTCCCGGTAGGAGAACGAGAAGTCGACATACCTGGTGATCAGGGCTGCCGAGCGCTCCGCTCCGGGATCGTCTGAACGGTCCTCCACCAGCCCCACCGCGGTGACCGACGGTGCCTCCATCCGTTCAAGCTCGCGCAGCACCTGGTAGTCGTTGCGAGCCGCCTTGAGGGGCAGTTCCTTGACCGCATACAGGCCCTGGTCGTAGGCGACGAAGCGGACTTCGTGGCGGGAGATCCCCTTGGGCAGTGTGACGAGCCGAGAGCTGCGCCAATCGACGACGGACTGTTCCCAGGCGAGGTCCAAGAAGTCAGGGTGCCCCGGGCGGACTGTGATTCTCGGCTCTGTCAAGCCGACCAGGCTAGCGGTGCGCGGGGGCCATGCAGAACCAGAAAGGGAGCGTGTGCAACTTACTGGGCGGTACCTCCCGAAGCAGCCGCGGCAATCGCACCGTAACTGATCGATGGAACCACCAGCGACGCTTCGCTCAGTTGATCGGACGCGAAGGCGCCACGGTCGACCGCCAACACCGGCAGACCAGCCGCGACCGCAGAGGCGATACCCGCGGGAGAGTCCTCAACAGCGACCACCGTGTCGCCGCCCAACAGCACTGTGGCGTGTCGATAGACATCGGGGGCGGGCTTGGGCGCATCCACCTGATCCACACCCACAACAAAGTCCACCAGTTCGCTCAACGCACCCCGCTCGAGCGCTGACCGCACCGCCGCGGTCGTCGAGTTCGAAGCGACAGCCACAGGCACGGAGCGCTCACGGAGCTCAACCATCGTCTGGCGCGCATCCGGATACGACTCAGTGCGATCACGCGCCGCGGCTGTGAACAGCTCTTCGAACTGCGACCCGAGAATGGGCAGTTGATCCGGTCCCAGCCACCTCGCGAAGTAGGCGATGCTCTCGCGGTCCGAGCATCCGGTGACCGCGCGGAGGTCGCTGAGGGTCAGCTCAATCCCGTAGTCCGACGCCAGCGACCGCCAAACCCCCCAGCAGAGCTCCTCGGTGTTGACAAGCACCCCGTCACAGTCGAACACCACCCCGATCATGGTCTCAACCCGAGCGAGTTTCCCGAAGGCGGAGAATGCGTCAGGGGGGTTCATGGGCGGGCGTTTGTCAACAGTGCCAACAGCGCCGCAGCGGCCCCTGCTCCTTCGGCGCTCGCAGCCGCCAACACTCCGCCCAGGTCAACCGGGATGACCAGGTCGGTCGTCGACAATCGGGCCCGGACCGTATCGCCGTCGATCACGAATTCTGTGACACTGAGTTCGGGCGGGGCTTCGTCGACGGGAAACGACAGCGCCAGGGGCAGACCCGCCACCCGGCTCGTCGTCCGACCCCACAGACCTGCCGAAACCACATGCAGATAGACCCGTCGATTATGCAGCTCCGGACCGCCGCCGCTTGAAGTGAGCCGGGACGACCACCCGGGCCGAATCACGAAGACGCCATCGACGATCTCTGCCTTGGCGTCCAGATCTCGCAGTTCGAGCCAGCGCTGCAGCTCTGCAACCGAAGTCTCGACTTCGGCAGTGAGCCGCCCGACTTCGACCCGGTCGAGCTGTCCGGGATCGAGCCCGACATCGTGCGCGGTGACCAACGCCCGATCAAAGCCGTAACCCTGCCAGGAACCGTCCGTGAGCTCGATGCCGAGCCGCTGCCATACCGCGATGCGGCCGGCGGCGATCACCGGGAGCGCGAAGGACGGAACAACTTCGACCACCCGCTGGAGAGTCGCCGAACTGTCCTGGTGTGCGGTCGACTGGATCCTGCGGCCCTCCAGCGCCATCGACGCGGCCTTGACCGCTGCCTCGAAAGCACTGTGGGCGGTCACCGGCACGCCGACCACACCCTCAATGGCCTTGCCGAAATCCGTCCCCAGCAGACCCAGCGATGCCAGGTACTCCGTCCAGCGTCGATTCGGCACGTCTTCACGCTACTCCACAGCACCGGAGCGGCACCGGCCGCGAGGTGGATCTCAGCGAGTCCCCCTTCGAGCTTCTTGCGCTACCCCACAGCACCGGAGCGGCACCGGCGGCGAGTACTGTTCGGGGCGTGACGGCATCGATGCAAGCACCCGAAGGCGCCACCGTCCACGAAGGCGTCGAAGGTTGGACGGTCGACGGGTCGTCTGACGACCAGAGGATCCTCGACGACGCAACCGCGTTGTTGAACGCCGAACTCCCCGACCCTCGCTTCGTGTCGTCGGACTACCTGCGTTGGGCCTACCGCGAAAACCCGCTGGGACGTGCCATCGAGAGGCACCAGATCGTCGCTGGCGGCGGCAAGCCGCGACTGGTCGCCCACTATGCCAACATGCCTCGGGTGTACCGCGGGCCCGACGGCGAACGCGCCAACGGGGCCTGGTCACAGAACGCAGTCGTGCACGCAGACCACCAGCGAACCCGGCACTTCAGTCGTATCGGCCTAGAGATCTACGACGAAGCCGCCGCTCGGGGCTGGTCGTTCGTAGTCGGCGTGACCAACGAGAAGTCGTCTGGTGCGGTCGTCAAGTACATGGGCTGGCGGCTGGCCGGACCGCTGCCGGTTCGGGTCATCAGCCCGCTGGGCCGTGGTGCACGCCGTATCCGGCACATTGAGGTCAGTGCGGGATTCCTTGATTCGGGCGTGTTCGAAGAGTTCGCCGCCGCCGTTGACCGCCACCGAGTCGGCGGTTGGGCGACCGACTACACGCCGGAGGTGCTGCGTTGGCGTCTGGCGTGCCCGCACACGCAGTATCACCTGCACGTCGCCGACGACGTCGCGTTGATCACGGCCCGTGCTGCCGCAGGTCCGATTCCCGCCTGCGTTGTGCTGAAACTCTTCCCGTTGACCAGCAGCAACGCCAGTGTTGACGCCACCCGTGCCATCCGCTCGGCGACGCGCCGGCACCGCGGGGCCTTCGCGGTCTACGCGGGTTTCAACGGTTCAGTCCGGGTTCATGGGGTCCGTCCTCCGAGGAGGCTTCAACCGTCGCCGCTCAACTTGATCATCCGGCATCTCGACCCGACAGTCGACCAGGACGCGATCACCCTCGACACCTTCGAGTTCCTCGACATGGACGCCTACTGACCGGGGCTCTCGGGCAGTTCGGGTCTGTGCCGGGGCGGTGAGAAGAGGTCGTTCTCGTCGTCGGCGAGAAAACCCTGCTTGCGCATCCTCGCTCTGCGTTCTGCCTCCAAGTAGAGGTACCGCGCAACATCATCGGGGGTGTCGTCGTTGCACATGAGCTCAGTGGCGAAGGCATCGCGCATCAACTCCGAGCGGATGTCGTCACGGGTCACCCCGTGCTCATCGGGTTTCCCCGCGGCTCTCCGCAGGTGTCGTCGGAACAGCCGCATGCAGGTGTAGGTCGAAAGCGACATCCCGAGGGTGAACATCACACAGCCGAAGATGAAAACTTCCAGCGTCAAGAAGACTCGCGCCATACTGATTTTCCTTAATCATCAGGGAATTGATGGCGCCCGGCAAGTAGGCCGCGATACTCACGACGGAACATATCGCCCGCCGCAGCAAAAGTCTAGGGGTATTTTGCCTTCGCAGCGGCCGCCGGGCTCAGACGTCGGCACCGAAGCGTTCGGCCAGGTGATCGACCGGATTGCGCAGCACCACAACCGGGATCTGCTCGATGAGCTCCCGGTGACGGCGCAACAGCGCGGTCCAGAAACGGCGCCGACGAGCGCTGCGGCGCAACGGCAGGTATCCGAGTTCCCACATCATCGCCAAGCCCCAGAAACCGAGGTCGCTCTGCACCCCGTCAGGCGCCAGCGCGGTCCGGATGCGCATTGAGCCGTGAACCAGATGCAGGATCGTGTCGTCTATCGCCTCAGCGAGAACCGCTTCAGGAACTGTGGTTATCCCGGAGCGGTCCGCGGGAGGTTCTGCTGACCGGCCCACCGACCGGGAACGAAACGACACCCACCAGTACGGTGTGGACTCGTCGGACCGCACATGGAAGACGAAGGGCTTCGGCGCCAGCCGCCGACCGAACACCCTCGGGATGTCGCGCACGAAGCGGGTCAGATAGGACTCGAAGTGGTGCCAGTCCACAACTGCGCCCTCCTCGCGGGCGGCGCGCTCGGCGATCTTGGGGCCATGCAACTTCAGCAGGTCTTCAAGATGTCGGCTGCGATCGGTGTACCAGTCTGTTTCGGAGCGGGTGAACCCCGCCTCGCTGTCCCAGACATCGCCCGGCGCCATGGTCACCACGTCTGTGCCTGCAATGCCTCCGCGTTCAGCCACGCCGTCTACGACCATGTTGGGGGTCACCAAGTGTTCGTTGACCGGCCGGCTCTCCGGGTGCAGGAAACCGGCCATCGAACCGAAGGGCACCGCAAACTCAGGTTGCAGACCCGACATCACGTCGTGGAAGTCGTCGATGTAGGTGTCGCGTGAGACCAGTCGGAGCTGCTCCGGGTCTTCCGCCTCGTACAGGACGGGATACGACTGCGCGAACGAATGGCTCTTGCAGGCCAGCGTCGGCCGACCGAAATCTCGCTTGATCTGGGAGAGCGAACGCCTGCGGATCTTGCAGTCGTTGATGTCGATCACAACATTGTCGTCTTCGGCAACCACGAAGGTCGTGTCGTCGAATCCGTACTGGTACGAAGCCACCCGAACCCCGTCACCGAGCTCGACGATGCGGCCATGCACCAGCTCCTGAGGCGACTCGAAGCCGAGGCTCCTCACCTCGTCGACCATCGCATCCACCCCGAAGCGGGGGATCATCACTTTGGCCGACCGGTCCATCCGCCGCATCGACGGATAGTGGAAGTGGTCGAAGTGATGGTGGGTGAGATAGATCCAGTCGGGACTGAACATCTGCTCATCGGGTTCAGCGCTTGGAGGGAAATGCCACCACGACCGCCAATAGCACGAGCCCGACAGCCACGGGTCGATCAACACGGTGCCCGCACGAGTCTTGATGTGCAGGCAGCTATGGCCGATAACGGTCACATGCATAGGTCGTCACGGTATAGCCACAACTAGGATTGGCGGGTGTGCAGACCCTTCACTTCATTGAAAGGCGGCACTTCCCTCAAGAGTGGCACTTCACTGAAAGGTTGCGGGTCGTTCAACCGTGGTGCGTTCGGTTGGCTGGTGGCGGGAGTGTTCCTCTTCGCGGTGGCCGTGCGCTGGTTCGTGTTCCTGCGGTGGTACCGATACCTGCCGATCGGCGAGGTGAACGACAACGTCTACTACCATGTGACCGCCAACCTGTTGGCGGACGGGCACGGTTTTGCCGACCCGTTCGAGTACAAAATCTTCGGTGAACTCCAGCCAACGGCCGCACACCCGCCCGGTTACACGCTCTACCTCTCCATCTGGTCGTTGCTCGGACTCGACAGCGTTTCTTGGCATCGCCTTGCCGGCGGCGTCGTGTCTGGCACTGCCGTCATACCAGTGGGAATGCTCCTGCGACGCCTGTTCAACCAACGCACAGCAGTCATCGGCATGGTCGCAGTGGCGCTTCACCCGCCTCTATGGATGAACGACGCGTTGATTCTCTCAGAGTCGATGTACATCCCGATCGCAGCATGGACTCTCTGGTTCGCCCACCGTGTCTACGACGAGCCTTCCTGGCGGCGAATCATTGAACTCACCGTGGTGCTCTCTGCCGGAGCCCTGACCCGCAGCGAACCCTTCATGCTGTTCTTCCTGCTGCTGGCACCGATAATCCTGACCCACCGCTGTTTGGACTGGCGTACCCGGATTGCCCGCACATCCGGCGCGGCTCTGATCGCCATGTTGGCGTTGACACCGTGGGTCGGCCGCAATCTGGCCACCTTCGACGAACCTACCTTTCTGGCGATCGGCCCAGGCTATGTACTCGAACTCGGCAACTGCGACGAGACCTACTCCGGGCGGCTGCTCGGATACTGGAGCGGCGACTGTGATGCGACGGACTCTCGGGGTGCGCTGAGTTTCTGGAGCGCCGAGGACCGTCAGTCAACCTGGCCCGACGGCGACGAATCGGTCATCGGAGCCGCAAAACTCGACAAGGCCCTCGGATACATCGGAGACCACCTCAGCGAACAACCGAAGGTGGTCGCCGCTCGGGTCGGGCGGGTGCTCGGGCTGTTCAGGCCCCTGCAAACCGCTGATTTCGATGTGTTCTTCGAGCGGCGGATATCTTCACACGTCCACATCGGCCTGCTGAGCCACTATGTAGTAATGATCGCTTCGATCTACGGTGCGGTGGTGATGCGCCGCCGGACATCTCTGCTGCCAGTGGCCGCGGTTGCGGGCACGTCGATCCTCACCGCGGCGATCACGTTCGGGATAACCCGCTACCGACTCGGTGCCGATCTGGTGTTCGCAGTGTTGGCCGCGGTGGCGCTGGGGGCGCTGCTGGATCGTTTCAGACCGCCCTCGGCACCTTCGACGGGGCATCTGGAATCGGCCGACACGCAGCCGGCGCCGGAGGGCGTGTCAGCATGATCTCGCGGGTTCGTGAAGTCGTCGGCGGGCGCGGCGTTCCGATCATCGTCGGTGTCGGACTGGCCGGCTGGTTCCTGCGGATCGCCGCGGTGCTCTGGTACCGCCCCACCTGCACCACCGGCGCAGCGGACTGCTACACCCTCGCTGGCGACGCTTACTACCACCATCATCAAGCTGATCTGATCAGCAGGGGCCACTGGTTCATCAACCCGCACGAGTACATAGTCAACGGCCACATCCTCGATTCAGCAGGCGACCCACCCTTGTATGCGCTCTACCTGGCGTTCTGGTCGCGTCTCGGACTCGACGGGGTGACCGACCACCGGCTGGTGTCCACTCTGGCGGGCTTCGCGCTGATCGTCTCGTTGGGCTTGCTGGTACGACGGTTGGCCGGAGACCTGGCGGGAATCATCGCCGCAGTACTCGCCGCTGTGCACCCGCTCATGTGGATCAACGACATGATGCTGTTGTCCGAGGGTCTGTACCAACCGGTGATCGTGGCAGTGCTCTGGGCCGGGTATGCGTGGATCAACGAGCCGACGGCGAAACGGGTCGTCGTGCTCGGCGCGGTCATCGCCATTGCGGCCCTGACCCGGGCCGAGGCGTTGGCCCTGTTCGGGTTCATGGTCATACCGCTGGTCTGGTGGCTCAGCGGGGTTGGTTGGCGCGAGAAGCTGCGGCAGATCGTGTTGTGCGGTCTGGCCGGACTGATAGTCCTGTCGCCCTGGTTGATCTACAACAACCTTCGGTTCGAGGATCCGGTGACGATGAGCGCCGTGCCCGGCACGGTGATGATGGCCGGTTCCTGCGATGAGGCATGGAGCGGAGAGGCCATGGGGTTTTGGACGGTCTGCTTCGATTCCCGCGGGCTCTGGGACGAGCTGGAAGCTGAGTTGCCCGGTTCGACTCTGCGCGGCGAGTCCCGGGTCGTCTACGACGAGTCCGTTGTCGATTCATTCAATCGGAAGTACGCCTTGGAGTACACCGCCGACAACTGGGAGCGGTTCGGGGTTGTGGCCCTGGCCCGCATGGGTCGGTCACTCGAACTGTTCAAACCCGGCCACTCTCTGCGCCTGAACTATCAGGTCGAGGGGCGTTGGGAGGAACCGTCGACGTTCGGCCTCGGCTTCTACTATGCACTGCTGCCGTTGACGATCATCGGCGGAATGGTGTTCTGGCGGCGTGGCATAAGGCTGACACCGCTGCTGTCGATGTGGCCGACGATACTGCTGGCTTCAGCGATCACTTTCGGACTGACCCGCTACCGAGTCCCCATAGACATCGCCATGATCGCCCTCAGCGCCGTCGCCGTCTCCTGGCTGGTCGAGCAGCTTGTTCGATCCGATTCGCCTCGGATGCCTTCGGAAACGCCCGCGGAGGACTCGGCCGAAGTAGGTTGAGGGCACCTGTCGTGAGCAACATCGTCTTTACGCTGGATCTTGAGGATCATCGGCCGCACGAGTCCGTTGAGCCGCGTTTCGGCGCGGTCACCGACGAGTTGTTGTGTGACCTCGATGAATGGGGCGTTACTGGAACCGTTTTTGTTGTCGGTGAACTGGCGCGGGACGACCCGGATCTGGTGGCTCGGGTTGCGGCCCGGGGCCACGAGATCGGCTTGCACGGTGCCGATCACACACCGTTGCCTGAGGTCGGACCGGAGGTTTTCCGCCGGGTCACCGCTGAGGCTTGCGATCGGCTCGCCCAGCTTGTGCAGGCCGAGATCAAGGGGTTTCGGGCACCGATCTTCTCGCTTGTGCCCGAGTCGGCCTGGGCGCCTGAGATACTCAGCGAGCTCGGATTCGAGTACTCCTCCAGCGTGCTGCCGGCCCGCAACCCGCTGTTCGGGTGGCCCCAAGCTCCCCGAGTCCCGTTTCGCTGGCCTTCGGGGCTCATTGAGATCCCATCGCCGGTCTTCGGGTTCGGGCCGCTCACGCTCCCGCTTCTGGGCGGGACATACCTGCGCGTGGCGCCCGGACCGGTCGTCGGCTGGGCGAAGAAGAGAGCCCCCGATCACGCCTGGCTGTATGCCCATCCCTACGACTTCGACCCCGACGAAGGGCGCTGGGTCGTCCCCGAGGTCGGGCACCTCGGCAGCAGAGTGTTGTGGTGGGGCCGGAGCAAGATGAAGGCCCGGGTCGAGCAACTTGTGGCGGGCAGCCGACGCACCCTGGCCGAGGTGGCCGCCTCCATGACTGCACCACCGGTGTTCTCGCCAGATTCGGGCAGCGAACTCGAAACAGAGTCGGGCCGATGAACTCCGAGACTCCCGAATACAGTCAGGACGAGTTGGCACACGAACTGCCCCATGCAGAGATCGTTGATCGCATCGAATGGCTCACCAATCAGTGCGCCAACAAGCGGGTCATCCATGTCGGGTTCGCAGACGCCGGGTTCCGCCGCGAACAGGGCCGCGCCGGGAGCTGGCTTCATGGTCGCCTCCATGACGTCGCCACTGAACTCGTGGGTGTCGACAGCGACCGTGCCGGTGTTGCCGCTGCTGCCGAGGAGGGCTTCGAGGCCCACCTGGTGGACTGCACAGACGCCGGAGCAGTAGCCGCCCTCGCCTTGGAGCCCGCCGACGTCGTGTTGGCCGGCGAGGTGATCGAACACATCTCCGCCCCGGGTCCGTTCCTCGACGCTCTGCATCACCTCTGCAAACCGGACGGCACGCTGATCATCACCACACCCAACGCCTACGGCCTGATCAACGTGGCTGCTTCGATCTTCCGAGGGGTCGAGATCAACCATCCAGACCATGTGGTGATGTTCAGTTGGCGCACCCTGACTGAACTGTTGCGCAGGTCAGGCTGGGAGCACGACCAGACGGTGACATATGTGCCTGCGGTACGCGAGCGCGGCGACCGGTCCCGGCTAGAGGCCGCCGCGGTTCGTATGGTTGTCGGTCTCGAACGGGCGCTCGGCAAGCTGAACCGTCCCTTCTCCGCCGATGGTCTCATCGTCACCGCCACGCCTGCTGCCAAGCGAATGTCCCGCAACAGCGAATAAGCGGCTCTCAGGGCGTGGAGCGGGGGCTGACCGCTTCGACTTCGACGCGCAACAGAGCCAGTTCCTCGGCCAGGTCCTGGGTCCGGGCCTCGACGCGGGACATCTCGTAGGACAGATGCACCGTCGTGGCGAACAGGAACGCTGTGGCAGCGAAGAGCACCGTGGCGGGCTCATATTCGATCCCGATGAAATCCGAGATCGGGACGAGAATGTCGGGTACCGCTGCCAGCGGAAGCAGCGCCACGCCGACAAACGACCAGAGCAGCGCATACTTGCTCTTGAGTACCTGGCGGCGAACCAAGCGGAAGATGAACAGGACCGTCAAGAAGATGACGGTGGCGACGACGATGTGGGCCGAGGTTGACATGTCCCAAGGCTACTCAACCAGTGGATAGCAGTCGCCGCACACCACCGCGATCTCGGCACCGCGTCAGAAGAGCGGCGACTGCGCTGACCGGTAGGGGTCGGTGTCATCCTCGATGCGCCGCATTCTGCGGATCTGGTGCCAGATGTCCGCAAGTTCTTCTGAGGCGAGGTATCGCCGCCCTCGCTTATCGCCCCTGGGGCTGAGCAGGCCGGCTCTCACCATTGTCTGGAGATCGCGGGAGGCCATACCCTCGCTGATCGGCTCACCTCGGGTTGTCTCGGTGCGGATGAGGTACAGCGACCGGCGCACGGTCCACCCGCGGGCTGCGTCACACAGCGTGCCGACAGCTCGCTCAGGCACCCCGCGACGCTGTGCAAGCTGGCTGCAAACATCCCACAGAGCGTCGAACTCGGAGACTCGACGCAGCACGGTTCGAGCCTGGCGCAAGTGCGCGGTCAGGCAGAACTCGATCCAGGGTCGCGCGCTTCGCTGCGGTGACCATCGACCGCCCGCGACGGTGTCGAGCGTTGCGTAGTACTCCAGTGTGTTGCGTCCGAGGTACTCCTCAATGCTGAGAAACTCGGGCGCGACCGGGTCATCGTCCCGAACCGCCGCTGCTGCGAGCAGCAGCGACTGCACGCAGCGCGCCATGCGACCGTTGCCATCGCTGAACGGGTGGATCAGCACCAAGTTGAGATGTGCCATCGCGGCTGTGACCATCGGAGGAACCGTCTCGTCGGCGAAGAGACTGGCGCACTGCTCGAACAGCTCCTCGAGCAAGGCCTCGATCTCCTCCCGATCGGGGGCGTCGTACACCGAATCGCCGTCGGGGTCTTGAACCCAGATCGCCCCGGGGCGCAGCTGACCCGGGTTGTGTGCAAGGTCGTGCTTGATCATCATGAAGTGGAGAGACCGGAGGGTGGGAAGGTCGATCAGCGACAACGGTGGGCTCGATCCGTCGTCGAGGAACGCTCGGGGCACTGATTCGCGGAACCGTTCCCTCGGTGATGTGCCCGCTGAAAGTTGCAGCGCGAAGGTCATGGCGTCTCGGTAACCGGAGACCGCGCTGATGGTGTCTTCGGACATGTCGGCGAACGGCTCGTCGTTGTCGATGACGGCCGCTGCATCTTCGACGCTGGCGTGGTACCCCTCGATCGAGTTCGAGCCCTGGACAGCGCGCGCGAACTGAGCGCGGCGAAGGGTGCCATACCAGCGCCGTCGCATGCGGACATAGGGCCGGAGTCGTTCTCTCAACTGCTCGATCTCGCCCGCGACGTCCTCGTCTCTGGACATCATGCGGGGCAGATCGTAGATCACACGGGTGATACTATCAATTCATTCATCATCAAGCGACGAATAATATCCGCCATCACTCGACGATATGATTTTGTGAACCGATCATGGCGCAACCCGGACCGGCGACGACGACGATGTGGGCCGAGGTTGACATGTCCCAAGGCTGCTCAACCAGTGCATCGCAGTCGCCGCGCACACCACCACCGCTATCTCGGCGGGCGCCCGGAAGCGGGGTATCCCGTAGAACAGTGCCCCGATCAGCGACACATGGACTGCGAGAACCGCGAAGGGCCACCGCATGAGTCGGTCGCGACCGAGTCGCCACCAGCCGATCAGCGCTAGGGGCACGGCTACCCAGAACCCGGCGAAAGCAAGGTTCGAGGCCCAGACCTCGCGCCCCTCCCCGGTGTTGAAATCAGACATCTGCAAGGGTCGAAAAACCGACCACAGACGACCGAGCCGTGCGGCCACGACCCGAGGCAGATCATCCAGATTGTCCCCGATGTAGCTGAAGGCCTCCGACCGCCAGACCCGCGACGCTTCGCTGACATCGGCTCCCTCCAGTTCAGGAAGGTCACCGGCCAGCGTGTCGGCATACTCCAACGACCAGAAACCGATCGCGCCGCCCGAATATGTCTGCGGTGAGTTGGCGCCGATCAGGGTCACGCCGTCGTTGGTCGACATCAACACCGGTTCGTTGAACCGCAGGAGGTTGGGGACCACCCAGGGGGCGATCACCAGAGCGGTTACGGCGCCGCTGACCACGACCGCCTTGGCACGTTCGCGCCAGCGCGGATGACCCAGCACCATCAGGGGCGCAACCAGCAGCGGCAACAGCAACAACGACTCGGACCGGGCGAGCGCAGCAAAACCGATCCAGGCACCGAGTTCTATTGCCAGCCGACCCGACGGAGCCTGTCGGTAACGCAGAGCGGCCCAGACCCCCCCGGCGATGCAGAACACTGTCAGCGATTCGGCCATGACCAGCCCGTCATTGATCCACAATGCCGGATAGACAGCGGCGATACCAGCCGCGGTGAGTCCCACTGCACGTCCTGCCAGCTGGCGCGCGAGCAACCCGATCATCACGATCACGCCCGCACCGACGAGACACATGATGAAACGCTGTTCGAAAATGTGTTCACCCTGTCCACCGGGCAGCCACGAAGCGGGAGCGGTAACAATTGCCGTCAACGGTGGATGGTCCGCCGCGTGGCTGGCTTGAACACCATCAGCCACACCCGACAACCCGTGCCACGGAGTGACGAATCCCTTGCCGTCGGCAAGCGCGTCGGCAGCCAGGGAGTAGTAGAACTGGTCGCCGGGGAAAACGTCGACCGTCTCCAGCGTGTGGTCGCGCTTCACCGCTATCACGTAGACGACTCGCAACGCCAGCCCAGCCGCCGCTATCACCGCCAACTGCAACCGGAACGTCGCCGCCCGCCAAGTTGCCGCAAGCCGCTCAACGGCCGACTCGAACCTCGTTTGACCGTGCGATTCACGCCGAACCAACCCCTGCATGCGCAGACCCAGGCGTTCGACCAGATAATAGCTGGCCACCGAGACCACAAACACGGGTACGAGAGCCACTGCACAGAGGCGCCAATAGTTGGTCTCGAACAGCTTCACCTCGCCGAAAATGTCGGTCATCGGACCCCACGGGTGGACGATGAAGACCATGTGCCAGAGGTAAAACGAATACGAGATCTTTCCCAGCCAGTCCATCGGCTGGCTGGCCACGAATCGGCGCACGTACGACCGGCGGTCGGTGCCGAACACCAGGGGGAACAACAACGCGAATCCGATCGCCCCATACACGAACTGGCGCCCAATCTCCCGGGGCCATGAGGCCGCGTCGAGCCCAAGGGCCAAGCCCATCCGCTGGGACACGACATAGAAGAGCAGCGCCGCACCAATCCACCACCAACCGGCCAGCGCCGCCAACCGCTCAAGTCGGACCCGTTGAACCGAACCGTGCTCGAACCCGACTCGGGCAACGGCGAGCGCCATGCCTATCGCGAAATAGTCGAACATTGCGGGAAGCCAGAGCAGTGCGTCGACGCTCCACGGGCTGTCCAGATTGAGCATGCAGATCCGAAAGAAGACCGACAGCAGATAACACCCGGCAACAAAGACGAAGAGCGCATTGCGGCGCTGCGGGTGCCCGCGGTCGGCCAAACAGGGGATAAGGAACCGGGCGAACAGGGGCAGAGCCAGATAGAAGCTGACTTCGGTGGCCAAACTCCAAGCCTGCGGAATCGGCCCGACCACATGGTCGGTCCAGTAGATGTGGGACAGCAGCGAGGTGGTGATCCCGTCGGCGAGACCCAGGTCCTCGCTGGTGAACAGGACGATCAACGCCAGGGCGACCCAGAATGCCGGATAGATCCGCATGAACCTGCGCCACAGGTATTCCGCGGTTGGACGTAGGGGGCGTTCGTCTATGACCGCCGCCGCGATCGGCCTGAACAACAAGAACCCGGAAAGCACGAAGAAGATCGGCACACCGATGTCGAGACGGCCGATGTAGCGGCCGATCGCCCCGTCGTAGGTACGGCCCGAGTGGAACCCGACATGGTGGAAGAAGACGGCGAAAGCAGCGATGGCGCGGAGCCCGTCGAGCCCCACGAGCCGACTGATACCCATCCCTGTGCCAGTCGAACCTGTGCTGGCGGGCTCAGATGAATCAGCGGGCATCAGACAGCAATCCTAGACCGGTGTCTGAATTCGGAACTTAACCTCCGAAGGCTGCGAGCCACTGTTGGCGGGTCTTGGGGCGGAACACCACGTTGCGCTCGCGAGTGACACCCATGGTCGCCGACGACTCCAACGAATAGCGGTGACCGGGATACAGCACGGCATCGTCGGGTACCTTGGCCAGCTTCTGGGTCAGGCTCTCATACATCTGCGCGGGGTCTGACCCGGGGAGGTCCATGCGTCCACAGCCGTCGAGGAAGAGCGTGTCGCCTGCCACCAACCGGCCGTCGACCAGGAAACACTGGCTGCCCGGGGTATGGCCAGGTGTGCAGATCAGTTCGATGTCGACGGCTCCGACCGACACGACGTCGCCGCTCTGATGCTGCACCAGAGCGGCGTCGGTCAAACCCGTGACCGTGCGTACGAACTCAGCTTCCGGCGCCTGGATGTGGATGGGCACGTCCACCTGCTCCAACAGTTCGGCGACACCCTCTAGTTGCATGCCCATCATTGCTCCGCCGACGTGGTCGGGGTGGTAGTGCGTGGCCAGCACACCGGCGCAGCGCATGTCGTCGGCGGCAAGCACGCCGAGCAGACCCTCAACGTCGTAGGCCGGATCGACCAGCACCGCCTCACCGCTCTGACGGTCTCCGATCGCATACACGAAGTTGACCATCTGCGCGGCGATGGGATCGTTGGTGGCAAAGTCGCGACCCGACAGCAGCTGACGAAAGTAAAACCGCGGGGAGGTTGAGAAGGTCACTGGGACACCAAGTCTAGCGGACGAGGGTTCACCAGAAGGCTCGGTAGGATCCGACCCTGCAAACGGTGGAAGGTCAGCTTCGCTGGGCGCCAGCCCGCCGGTCATTTCGGCTACAAGCTGGTCATGGGTGGCCGTATCGACCATGACTCGATACTACCCGCCAACCCCGTGCTGCGCTATGGGGCCGACCGCTCCTGCCTGCTCCTGTCGACAGCTGCGGTCAGCAGTTCCTGTAGAGGGTGCGCGGGCCGAACGACGCAACCTCACAGAACGACGATTCGACCACCGCGTCGGCGCGCAGGTCCCCGTCGGTGGTCGAGCTGTTGGGTTCGGACCAGCCCTCGAACAAGTCCGTCAAGATCAGCCAGTCAGCCCGTTCGATGTCGGCGGCGAGACGGCCTCCCTCCCTGTTCGCCAGCCCGGGGTTCATCTGGATGTGGTACGAGGCGGGCTCGTAGTCAACAAGCAGGTGGTACAGGAACGTCTCGGAGTAGTTGGTGCGAGCCAGCGTCTCGGGGCCCACGAACACGCTGTCGCCCGGCTCCGCGGAGTTGTCGAGGGCCGTCAAGATGCTCAGCAGGTCGGCAGCATCGTCCACGTCCACGGTGACGCTTCGGCCGGCGAACGTCGCCTCGATTCCAAGCTCCGATTCAAGATAATTCTCGAACGTGACGCGACCCATGTAGTGCGGCGCGATCGTGACCAGACACGCAAAGACCCAGACCGCCGCCAGTCCACTCACCGTTCGCCATCTGAGTCGACGGGCCAGCGCGATCGCCAGAGCGGGGAAGATCAGCACTCCCACGAACTTGATGTGATTGGGAGTCGGCCGCTGCAGCAGTTGGGGAACGGTTCCCGCCGCCAACAAGGAGAAGGCGAGCAGCCAACGGTCGCGTCGCGCCAGCCAGACCGTCAGAGCCGCGGCCAGCAGCGTCACCCAGAACAGCGCGGTGATCTGCGCTGGGGGACCCAGACCGGGCAGACTGTCGGGTCCACGGATGAAGTCGTCGAGCCTGGCGAAGAACTCGTCGGCGGTCTCCGAGTTCGGCGGAATCGGGAGCCGCCGCCCTGAACGGAGCCTGATCACCGGATCGATGAACATTCCCTCGATCACCGCCACCGGTCCTGCCGTAGCGAGATGAACGATGTACCCGACCGCACCCCCACCCAGACCCGCTATGAACCGCAGCCTCTGTTCGCGGCCCGCTGACCAGACCAGCGGCCCGACCCCCAACCCCAGCGCAAGTATGAAGTCGGCACGGAAGAGCAGGGCAACGCCCGCCAGCAGCCCCGCTGCCAGCCATCGCCGTGAACTCTCGCTGGCATCGAGTGCCACTGCCAGGCTGGCGACACCGAAGGCCAGCGCCGCAACCCAGGAATAGGCGATCAAACCGAAAGGGGCGATCAACAACCAGGCCAACCCGGCCGCGGCTGTCGCGACACCCGTTCCCCAGCGCCTGGCAATCGCATAGATCGACCCGACCAAGACGAGCCGGTACAGCAGCCCGACGATTCGCTCGACAGTGATCGACACGCCGAATACCGAGAATGCTGCGGCCAGGGTCCACAGATCGGCGGGACCGTAGAGGTGCTCGAAGTCTCCGTGGGGAGTCCAACCCCGCGTCACGAGCTCACCACCGATGAGCAGCGTGCCCTCTTCCATGGTGTTGGCCGGTTCTCGCAACATCACCCATAGCGGCAGCTGAATCAGGAATCCCAGAGGAACCAACGACAGATTCATGCGTTGGCGGTGGACAAAATCGCCAAGACGGCCCGCACCGCCAACCCAGGGTCGATTCTTCGGGACCGGATCGGCAGGTCCCAGATCGTCCATGCCGACAACGGTAGCCGCAGGGGTCGATAGGTCTGACGCTCCTGTCGTCCTATCCTTTGGGCGTGAACGAATCGCCGTTGGACAAGCCGGTCGTGTGCTACCTCGGACCGCGCGGCACCTTCACCGAACAGGCGCTCCACACCCAGCCCGACCTCGTGGAGATGAACCACCGTCGGTTCGGTTCGATCGTTGATGTGCTGACTGCAACGGAGACTGGGGGGATCGACTACGGCTTCGCGGCGATCGAGAACATGATCGAAGGATCGGTCAACGCCACGATCGACACACTCGCCTTCGATGCCGACCTGCTGATTCAGCGCGAAGTGGTGATCAACATCAACCTCAATCTGCTGGTGCAGCCCGGGGTGCGCCTAGATGGCGTCAAGACTGTCCGTTCCTTCCCGATGGCCTACGCGCAGTGCCGTCAGTTCCTGCGCAACAAAATGTCGTGGGCGACCATTGAGGCAACGAACTCCACGGCGGACGCCGCCCGTGAACTGGCAGAATCGCAACGGCGGGACACGGCCGCGATCGCTCCGCAACGCGCCGCCGAGGTCTACGGACTCGAGACGTTGGCGGCGGACATTGAAGACCACCCCGACAACCAGACCCGCTTCGTGCTCGTCGCCAGCGAGGGCATCAGCGAACCGACCGGTCACGACAAGACTTCGATCGTGGTCTTCCAACGGGCTGATCAACCAGGCTCGCTGATCAGCATTCTGCAAGAGTTCGCGGCACGCCGCATCAACCTCACCAAGCTGGAGAGTCGGCCGACCCGAAGCGCGCTCGGCGACTACTGCTTCCTGATCGACTGCGAAGGCCACATTGCCAACGAAGTGGTCGGCGACGCTCTGCGCAGTCTCCACCAGCAGCGACACGTCGTGAAGTTCCTAGGTTCCTACCCGTCTGCCTACGGGACCGAGGAGGAGCAGGAGAACAACCGTGTCGGCACCAAAGAATCCGCCCGTTGGCTCGCCGACCTGCGCTCCCAGATCCGGTCAGCGGACTGAGTCCGCAAGAACCAGAGTTGGATGCAACCGGCCTCTGACCTGCGGACCGGCGATTCTGGAACTGCTGGCCTCCGGCTGAGTCGGCCCGGTCGGCTGAACAGTGGTGAACGGTTATGTCCAACCGCCGTGACCGGGGCGGGTAGACCAGCGGCGACCCGCGAAACGCCATCGAGACACGGGCTGCGGGGGGTTGGCAGCGCCAGGTCGGGGCCACAACAGTTCGTAGGCCGCCAGAATGGCTGCCGCCTCCTCCTCAGTCGGTGCCGGTGAGACCTCGATCATCGCAACGGTCCGATCTGCGAGCCCGCGCTCAATGCTTGGTCCCTGCGTTCACGAAGATCGTCGCGTTTGACGTTCATTGAGTGCTCAACCACCGTCAGCCACCGATGGGTTCTTGTTCGCGGAGTGTATGGTCAGCATCAGCTCCGCATCGTCGAGCACGCGGTATTCGGGTTCGCGCCCCGAGAGCGCCGTGCTGCTGTCGAGTATTATCGGCACTCCCTCGCCGCGTTTTTCCATCAGGTGTGCACGACCGATGGTCAACCACGGCTCGTCAGGCGCGGTACATCGCGTCAGCAGACTGCATACCGTTTCGTTGCGCGCCGTCTGGCGGTACCGCAACGAGTCGACTGTCAACGAGTTCGCCAACGCACCGGGCGAGAACAGTTCCAGTCTGTCATCGAAGAGGCGCAGCCGTATCTTCGCTCCGTGGATCGCGTAGTCTCGGTGAGCGACAGCGTTCACCAACGCCTCGAATACGGCAGCCATGTCGAATTGGGGTTCGTCGACACGTCCGACTACCTTGGATGCGCCCTGACGCATGTTCTTGGAGACGAATCGACTGGCCTCGATGACCTGCCGATCCAACGGTCCAGTGAAGTCAGACGCGTCGAGTTGATAGTTCATGGCGACGCTTTCGGGGAGGACCGACGTGCCCCGATACGCCACTGCTTGCACATATGCGTTCGGTAACCATTGTTCGGGTGCGTCGCTGCCTATCAGAACTCCCGCAACTGACGGCCTGACAGCGCCATCGTGGGCTCGCACGGCCATACCGAGTTTGGCCAAGAACGTTTCCGGTTCATGGTCCGAACGCGGGGTGCGGAATCGCGCCCACAACTCCTCTGAGAGATCACCGATGCGCGCGTTGGTCACGGCTTGCTCATCAAACCGGATCAGCCGCGTCTGACTGCGTTGTTGAAAGAGCCGAGCCAACAAATCTGGCGTCATGATTCGTTTCGAGTCACCGGCACGATGCCAGTATCCCCCCGGGCTACGGTGCACAAAGAGGCTCCGTGGCACCTCAAGTTTCACGACGCTTGCCATGCGCCCGGTAGCGGAAGGCAGCGACACTCGATCCAACACGAACTGCTCGACCGGCGGAGTGATGGAGTCGTTGCAAATTTCCTTCGCGAAGTTGACAACAGCATCAAGCCTGTCATCGGGGACACCGATGATGTCACGGGAGCTGTCCTCTACTCCGAGAACGAGTACTCCGCCCCGGCTGTTCGCGAATGCCGCGATTTCATCCGCCAGATCATCGCGAGACGGGCCTGCAACCTTGAGTCCTGAGAAGCGTACTTCTTTGAGTTCAAGAAAGCTGGTCTCGCCCAGTCGAATCGCCTCAAGCAATTCACCGCGATTGTCAAGCATTGAAGCGACCTGCTTCCAGCCGCCGATACCGCTGTTCAAGGGCGAACCGGCCACCTTCCACAACCTTGCATACCTGCTCACGCATCTCGACATTCTGCAGTGAACCTGATTCCGCGACGATGCACTGGCCGTTCTTGAAGTCAAAAACGTGCAGCATCTCGGCATCGCCGTTCACCACGATGTTTGGATTATGAGTAACGACGATGATCTGGCGGCGCAACTTGTTTTCGCTCATCTGCCTGACAACGAGGTCGAAGATGAGTTGGTTGTCCAAGTCGTCCTCAGGTTGGTCGAGCACCAGCGGTTCATCACCGTGCGCAAGCAAGAATGCCAACATTGCGGCGGATCGCTGACCTGCTGAACCCTGCCCGATCGGCCTGAACTCTTTTCCATCGGCAGCGAGGCTGTGCTTCACATTCAGGCTGTCTGGTGGAAACCACGTCAGCATCCGATCTACGAAATCCTCGCTGCGATCGTGTTGACGTTGGAGATAGTTGATAAAGTGCCCGCCGAATCCTTCATCGCTCTCGACGGACTCGACAATCTCTTGACGCGTCGACTCCAACCGCTTCTCAAACTCGATGCGTCGCTCTTCGGGATCTCGGGGAAGACTGTCGATCAAACCGTGTACAAGACCCGAGTCGGAACTTGATTCATCCGTGTTGCCGATATCATCAAGGAATCGATGATCGTCGGCGATACCGAGGGCGTCTCTCAGCGAGCGCGCGATCGTTCGTGGATTGTCACCATACGGCACAAGCCGGATTTGCACGTAATCACTATGCGCGAGGGTTTCGCTAAGGAACTTCGATCGGACATCACTAAGCGCGCGACGAGCCTGGAGCAGCTCTCCCAATTGTTCGTTCGCTCGCTCTTGCGTCTCGCCGAGTTCTAGACGCAGTTCGGCGAGGCGGTCCCGTTCGGAATTCAACTCCTGGTGCTCCTGAACCAATTCAGCATGCGATCTGGCGTCGCCGAGGCCAGCTTGTGCGAGTGTCTCTACTGCTAGATCGTACGCAGCCTGCGCCTGTCTTGTTTTGGAACGCCACGGACTCGTCTGCAACGTCTCCCGCTGTTGCTTGATGACTCCGTGCGCAGCGGCGCTTGCTTCGCGCAGTGCCGTCTTGGCATCGTCAACAACACAGCGCAGCGATTCCACAATGTCTAGTGCAGAGCGCTCACTGCCATTGCTGGGATTTTCATCAAAGACGGCCTCCAGAATGTCTTCAGATTGAATCTGATCGGCGACCCGGTCGATTTGGGTGACCGATTGCTCTGCGACAGCGAAATGCCGTTCAATCTCGCGTTCCTGACGTTCAGTTTCACGAAAGGCCTGAAACGCGGTTGCGTATCCCGCTTCCTCGATCCGCGAGAGCGCCCGAACAGTGTCCTCAAGAGCGACCTTCACCTCCTCGGTCCGCTCTAGTTCAACCTGAATCTCGCGAATTCGTGCACGTGTAGCTAAGAATGTGCGACGCGCCGTTTCCAGCTTACGTTGGCAGTCTTCGCTGCTCGCACCTTCATCGATCAGGTCCAGCAGCGCAGCCTGGTTGTCGCTTGCTAATTCGGCAATTTGGCCTTGGTTGAACACCCGAATGGGAAATCGATCGGCATTGACTATTTGCGAGGTTGAAGCGGTCCATTCGTGCTCATCATCCTGAGTCTCGACAACATTAGCATCAGGCTTCGGCGCTTGATCCCAACTAATCCGATGGGTCACACTGTCTCGTGAAACCACCAACTCGATGCGGGTGTCTTCCCTGAGGCCTCCATCGTCGTCGCGGGTGCGCGGTACATTGTTGAATCGATCAAACGTGCTCCTGGAAATGCTGTTTTCATCGAGTCGGTCCAGGTCGGCCTCGCGTCTCGCGGCGAGTCGCGTACAGTTCAGAACAGTCGACTTGCCAGTCCCGCGACCGCCGACGAGCACGTTGAGCCACGGGCTGAATTCAAGCTTGACAGGTTCTCCGTTCCCCATCAACCGCGCTTTGGAAATAGAGATCGCTTTCACATGATGCTTGGGCAAGGATTGGTCGGGTTGATCCGGGTCGTCGCTCCGCCGAACAGAGAACCCTATACCGTCAAGCAGCGCCAAGCGTAGACCCTCAATGGACGGCCGTTCCATCTTTATCCATGTGTAGCGGGACCCCGGCACGTTAACGGCTCCTCCGGCGAGACCATGCGTATCCGAGCCGAGCACTTCTGCCCAGTGCGACGCGTGCTGGTGGACGAGGTCTGGTTTCGCTTCGGTCGGGTCCACGACTTCGACAGCGAACACGGAATTAGCGGTTAGCACCGGCTTCAGCGTATTTCCCGGCATCCGCCACAGGCCCCGGGCTTGGTCAACGTGGGCGGGGATTGCAATGCCCCCGTGTTCACCGACTACTTTCCCGATCTGGGCCACCGAGCTGTCGGCGGCCCGATCGCTCTTGCCTGAAACTCCTTGGTAGCCCACTGCGCCCAATAGTCGGTCCACGTCGCTTGATGCCCTGCTCGGATCGAAGAGAGCGAGCACATGTGTACCGTCGTTCGCGGTGATTTCGACACCAGGAAAAAGATGAAGTCGCCGGAAGTCAGGGTGCCGTTCCTCTTCGATCCGGACCAGTGCCGATTTGAGCCCGTCCACCCAAGCGCAGGAGTTGTGATCTGTGACGGCGACGCAATCAATGCCGGCTCGCATGAATCCCAGCAGCCACTCGTCGTGTCTCACCTCGTTGTTCCGATAGTCGCACGAAGCCGGCGTGTGTGTGTGAAAATCAAACCTCCACCAGCGTGCGCCGGGGTAGTCCCAAGTATCGGTGTCGGCGGCGACCATGAGTCCACACTACTCGCGGCGGTCGGCCTTGAGCGCCCCTACAGGGGCACGTTGCCGTGCTTGCGCTCCGGCAACTCCTCGCGTTTCGACTCGAGCAACTGGAACCCTGCCACGACCTTCTGGCGGGTCTGCGACGGCTCGATCACGTCGTCCACATAGCCGCGCTCGGCGGCGACATAGGGATTCGCCAAACGGTCGGTGTAATCGTCGATCAGCTCGGTGCGGCGCGAGTCCGCGTCGGCCGCGTCTGCCAGTTCACGTCGGTAGAGAATCTCCACCGCGCCCTGCGGGCCCATCACCGCGAGCTCTGCGGTCGGCCAGGCGAACGACAGGTCTGAACCCACCGATTTCGAGTCCATCACCACATAGGCACCGCCGTACGCCTTGCGGGTAATGACCTGGATGCGCGGCACGGTCGCCTCGCAGTAGGCGTACAGGAGTTTCGCCCCGTGCCGGATGATGCCCCCGTACTCCTGGTCGACACCGGGCAGGAAGCCGGGGACGTCAACGAAGGTCAGCAGCGGGATGTTGAAGGCGTCGCAGGTGCGAACGAAGCGGGCGGCCTTCTCCGACGAGTCGATGTCGAGCACGCCGGCCAGCATCATCGGCTGGTTGCCGACGACGCCGACGGCCCGTCCGTCCACACGGGCGAAACCGCAGGTGATGCTGCGACCCCAACTGGCGTGGTACTCCATGAAGTCGCCGTCGTCGACAACGGAGGCGATCACCAGCTTCATGTCGTAGGGCACGTTGGGGCTGTCCGGCAGGATCTCGTCGAGTTCGGGGCAGAGGCGGTCAGGATCGTCGCTGGACTCGACCCGGGGGGTCTGATCGAGATTGTTGGACGGCAGGAAACTCAACAGGTCCTTGACCTCGTCGAGCACCTGCTCCTCGGAGTCGGCGACGAACGTGGCGACGCCCGACTTGCTGGCGTGACTGCCCGCTCCGCCGAGCTCCTCGAGCGACACCTCCTCACCGGTGACCGTCTTCACGACGTCGGGACCGGTGATGAACATGTGCGACTTCTCGCGCACCATCAAAATGAAGTCGGTCATGGCCGGGCTGTAGACCGCGCCCCCGGCGCAGGGGCCGAGGATCACCGAGATCTGCGGGATGACCCCCGAGGCCTGGACGTTGCGGAAGAAGATGCCGCCGTAGCCGTCGAGCGAAACGACACCCTCCTGGATACGGGCACCGGCACCGTCGTTGAGCCCGATCATCGGCGCTCCGGTGGCCAGCGCTAGGTCCATCACCTTGTGGAGTTTCTCCGCGAAGACTTCACCGAGCGCGCCACCCATGACCGTGAAGTCCTGTGAGAACACGAACACCTTGCGCCCGTCGACGGTTCCCCAACCGGTGATGACCCCGTCGGTGTAGGGGCGCTCCGCCAGTCCGGCTTCGTGCGCCCGGTGACGGGCCAGCATGTCGAGTTCGTTGAAAGAGCCCTCATCGAGCAGGTAGTCGATTCGCTCCCGGGCCAGCATCTTGCCTTTGTTGTGCTGGCGCGAGACGGAGCGCTCAGAGCCTGCACGCAGCGCTTGATCCTTGCGATCACGAAGATCGTCGAGCTTGGCGCTCATTGACTGGTCAACCACAGCCGCAATCTATCTGCCCGAAGCAGCCGCGCCCGAACCCGACCCGTTCATCGCAGCTGCGGACTCGCCGAAGACGCGGATGCGAGGGGTCTGACCGCTCAGCGCGGCGGGCCGCTGATCACCGCGTCGAACACGGTCGCCGGGTCTGTCACAGCCGGGAAGGAGCGCAGGAGCCAGGTTGCTCCCTGGTCTGCGAACGACGGCGGTGTACCGTCGAACTCGGTCCGCAGACAGACGTCGAACCCGTCGAGGCTGCCGCGCACCGCGACTACCTCGTCGAGAGCCCGACGAAAGCTGTCGCGGTCCACCTCGATCGGGAACATCCCCTCGTAGCGCGCCGCCCGGCGCACCGGTCTCATTGCGGTGCCCCGGGCCGCGCACCAGATCGGCGGGCGGGGCCGCTGCACCGTAGGGGGCTCCGCCGACACGCCGTCCACGGTGAAATGCTCGCCGAAATGGACCACGAACTCTCCCTTGAGCAGCCTGTCAACGATACCGAGGCCCTCATCGAGATGCCGGCCGCGGATCCGCGGATCGATAACCTCGTCGAAACGGGCCAGTTCGCCGCCTGTGTCGGTGCCGGATCCGACACCGAGCGTCAAGCGGCCCTCACTCAGCAGATCGACCGTCAGCACCTCCCGCACCAGCTTGATCAGGCGGCGGCGCGGCAGCGGTGTGACCATCGGACCGAGACGGAGCCGCCGCGTGGCCGTTGCCAGGGCTGCCAGCGCGATCCAGGTGTCGATGATCTCGTTGCTCTCGGGACGCAGCACATGGTCCCACAGGTAGAGTCCGTCCCACCCTGACTCCTCCACGGCCCGACCGAGGTCCATGAGGCGATGGGGGTCTGCGAAGGGCCCGAACGGCGCCACAAATATCGCGTGCTGCACGCCTCCAACAGTACGCGCTCGGGCCAGTCGCTGCCCTGCTGGCGATCCGAACCCAGCGACTGACGACAGTCACCGCGCAGTAGGGTTTCTCGATGCGCAAGTTTCAACGTGTGTGCGTGTTCTGCGCTTCATCTCCAGGCACTGACCCAGAGATCACCGAGGCAACAATCGAGTTGGGCAAGCTTCTCGTTGAGCGCGACATCGAGCTCGTCTACGGCGGCGGTGCTGTCGGGCTGATGGGCCTGATCGCCGACACGGTGATGTCACGCGGCGGGCGTGTCACCGGCATCATCCCCACCGACCTCTTCGACGACGAGGTCGGCCACGAGAGTCTCACTGCGCTCGAGAAGGTCGATTCGATGCACACCCGCAAGGCGCTCATGTACGAGCTGTCGGACGCTTTCATCGCCCTTCCGGGCGGTTTCGGCACCCTCGACGAACTTGCCGAGACACTCACCTGGAACCAGCTCGGCATCATGGCCAAGCCTGTCGGCGTGCTCAATGTCAACGGCTTCTGGACGCCTCTGCTCGAGCAGTTCGACAGGATGGTCGACCGCACCATCCTCAAGCCGTCCAACCGCCAGACCCTGCTGGCCGAGGATTGCCCCGCAGCGCTGCTCGACGCGCTCGCCAACCACAGCAACTCCAGCGACCCCAAGTGGATCCGCGCCTGAGCCGAACCCTCTCACGCGGCCGATCCCCCGCACATTGTGGTCCTGTTGAAGGGTGGTCCTGTTGAAGGGTGGTCCTGTTGAAGGCCGTCAGACGGTGCCGATTCTCGCCTCTTGATCTGCCGGGGTCGAGGGGCAGGGGACCTGTGTCACCCCTGACCGTAGCGTTTCACGTCGCCGACGGTCTTCTCGAAGAGTGCGAGGACCTCACCGGGTTCGTCGTGGCGTCCGGTCCGGTCTTTGGAGTAGATCAGTTCGCCGTCGACGGTGACATCGAACACACCTTGAGATCCCGTGGTCAGCGTCAAGCGTTCTATGACGTGCTGGTAGTTGGTGAGCAGGTCTTTGGCTGCGCTCACGGCGTAGCTCGAATAGTCTCAAGGTACGCAGTACTTGATGTCGATGATATGTCCCATGCGCCTGAGGCTACCGTGTGTCTCGGAGCGGGCGGTGGGCCCGGCGAACAAGAGCAGGGATCGCCGCGTCGCCGATACACAGCCTCTCACCTATCTTGGGGCGCTCGCGGTTGGGCCGCTCCCGGCCGCGTCACCGAGCCGCCAGCCCGCTTGGAAGGCGAGCCAGGTGCCGCGCCCACAGACCACGCCCGCCCCAACGCCAGTTCCTGAGCACGGTCGAACTGGCGCAGATGCCCAAACGTGAACGACCGCAGCCACGTTCCCAAAGTCGACGGCGCCGACACCTCAACGGGCAGCACCTGAGCTGTTGACCCCGACCGCAGCCTGTCAGCGTCGTCGATGAACGAACCGCCCACAAGCATCGACGCCACCACAGACAACGCCTTCGCGCCCGACCCCCGCCCCGAACTCGGCGGACGCACCACCTCATCAACCATCGCCTCAAGCCCCAAACGATCCATCACCGTGCCCGCCAACGACAAACCCGCATCCCCCACCAAAGACCCGTCATCGAAATGAACCTCCACCCCATCAATCCCACCAGATATGCGGCTCACAGGAAGTGCCTCCTCACATGTTCGAAATGCCTGTCTCCAACGACAGCATTCTCCCATGTGAGGAGGCCTTTCTAGTGGACACCCCACACCCCAACACCGCACCACACCGGTGGATCCAGGCTGACGGATCGTGGATGATTGCTGTCGCAGACGGGCTCGGCGGGTGTCCGTACGGTGACGACGCTGCCCAGGTAGCAGTCAACGCGCTGCCCGAGCGCATCGCCACCGTCGCCGAGACGACGGCCGCGTTCGACGCGGCGAATGCTGCAGCTAAGCTAGGCCGTCGTATCAGGGCCCTACGCTCCGGTCAGGGCTACTAGCAGGAGGCGTTCGCTTTGGAGTGCCACATCGACAGGAGCTACATGGGTCACATAGAGCGTGGCGAAAAGAACGTGACGCTTCATACGCTTCTCGTGCTAGCGCGCCATTTGTCGATTGACCCGGGCGAACTAGTACGTGGCCTCGAACTGAGTCGTGGGGCGAGCTGCAGATGATTCGCTACATGGGGACCAAGCGGTTCCTGGCTGACCCCGTTGCACAAATCATCTCCGATCTCCCACCGAGGCATGCGAGCGCACGTGTTGTGGACCTCTTCTGCGGCACCGGGGCAGCTACCTCTGAGTTGGATGGCGTCGCTTCAGTCGTCATGAATGACGCGAGCGCCTTCCTCGGCCCGCTACTTCGATCGCGGTTCGTCCACGAGGAGCGGGTTGCGCCGTTCCGTCTCCTGGACCAACTGGCACCACACTATGAGGCGCGATGCAAGGCTCTCGCCGTTGAGTTCGACGGTCGTCTACAGCACGAGCGAGATGTACTCCTTAGGAGGCCATCAGATCTTCTCGCCTACATGGAGGACGTGCCGCATGTCGGCACGTCCGACGAGTGCAGGCGACAGGCTCGGCTGGCCGCGCGTCGCCGCGGGCCCGGGAGGTACTGCCTGACGGTGCTCTATTTCTCTGGCGGTTACTTCTCCACCTGGCAGGCCGTACAGCTCGACGCAATCCGCTATGCCATCGCCTCGCTCGATGACGAGCGCAGCCATGATCAGGCACTCGCTGCCTTCCTCGGCACGGTGGATCGTTGTCTCAATAGCCCTGGTCACTCTGCCCAATTCTTGCGCCCGAACTCCGAGGCCGCCCAGAAGAGGATTGTGAGGGTGTGGCGGCGAGACGTGTGGTCGGTGTTTGTGGATACCTTGGCGGAGTTCGCACCATCCGGCTCGCCGGCGTGGAGGGTCCAGAATGAGTTTCAGAACGGCGACGCTCTAGATCTGCTGCCGCAGCTCAAGTCGGATCAGGTCCGAGCGGTGTACGCGGATCCGCCGTACACGAAGGATCAGTACTCGCGCTATTACCACGTCCACGAGACCCTTTTTCTCTACGACTTCCCGGACTCGATCGGTCGGGGTCGCTACCGCGCTGGGAGATTCTCGTCGAAGTTTTCAGAGAGCGGCTCAGTCGAGAGCGCCTTTGAAGACTTGCTCCGGGGCGTGTCGGAGCTTGGGTTCCCGCTCGTCCTCAGCTATCCCGAGCGAAGTCTTCTCTCTCGCCGCGGAACTGATATTCGCGACCTCGCTACGAAGCACTTTCGCACGATCATCACTCGCTCGTTCGCCACCAAGCACTCCACACTCGGCGCATCCAAGGGCGCGAGCACCAACGACAACACAGAGTTCATCCATGTCCTCACAAACTGACTCAGGCCCACCCAACGCTGCGCAGGTCCAAGACCTGTCTGTCACCGCCGTTCAGGCAAACCCACGAAACCCACGTCTCGTCTTCCCCGAGGAAGAGCTTGATCGCCTTGCCGAGTCGATTCACCAGGAGGGCATCCTCGTTCCAATCGTCGTGTATCCCGAAGACGATGGGAAGTACACGCTCATCGATGGTGAGCGCAGGTTTCGGTGTGCACTTCGGTTAGGGCTCGAGTCGGTGCCGGCTCTCATTACCGACCGGAAGGGCGACATCGAGAATCTTGTCTCGATGTTCAACATCCACCAGATGCGCGAACCATGGCGCGATATGCCAACGGCGATCGCACTCAGGGAACTGGAAGATGCGATGAAGGCCGACGGCGCGGCCACTCCGTCTGATCGAGCTCTCGCCGACCGGACTGGCCTGTCTCAGGAGCGTGTGAAGCGTCTCAGGTACGCCGTCCAATTGCCGGACGAGTACCAGCACTACATCCAGGAAGGCACGATTCCGCTCAACTGGTTCTGGGAGCTGCACCGGAACGTCATCCAACCGTTGGCAAACAAGCGTCCGAAGCTCCACGAGGAGTTCGGGGAGGATGCGGTACGTAGCGCATTTGTAGCGAAGCGGCTCGGTGGGACGATCACCGACACAGTCTCGCTCCGGGATGTTCGGCCGATCATCAACTACGCCGGCAAGGATGCAGAGGCGTCTGATAGTGACGACTCGGTGCTCGACGACACGCTCCGCCGACTCTTGCAGGACCCGGATCTCACGATCGCGACGGCGTATGAAGACACCGTTCAGATAATGGTGGAAGCTGACAAGCTCGACCGATCAACTGAGAACATGATCAAGGGCTTTGACCGGCTGTTCGCGCGGGCTACGGGCAATGAGGAGCGAGCTATGGTCATGGGCATCGCGGAGCGGTTCGCCCAGCAACTCAAGCGAGTGATCGCGGAGAACGCCGGCGGTGAGTGAGTTTGGCAACGAGGACGAACTGCCCTACGCGGACGAGGATCTCGAACCGGAGGGCATCGAGATCCCGGAGTCTATGGTCGGCCCGACAAGCGAGCCCATAGTCAAGGCACTGTTGGCGACTTCCGACTGGTCCGAGTCGGGGGAGGCGATCCGCTCCGAGAAGGGTATGGCCTGGCGGCCGTCATTGGTCGGTGCCGGCGATCCCGACCTCGTTCTGTACGTCCACATTGCCGACGAGCTGCGACCCCACATGCAAGCCCGGCTTGCAATGGCGCAACAGGTGGGCTGCTCAGTCGTCGTCACACTTCGGCTCGACGCTCTGTACGAGAGCGACACAGTCCGGTTCCTCGGAGCGATCGATGCCGAGGTCATCGTGGTTAAACCGGGTGGATCTCCCTCGGGGCGCGCTCACATCTTGACTGCTCTGTCTGACTGCGCGGTCGCAGTCGACTATGAAACCCGTACGGCTATCGCCAAGAAGGCCTGGGATCTCCGATCGGAGGGCACGAACTTCGAGAAAGGTCGACGTTTCGAAGGGCTGCTGGCGTTTCTGTTGCAACAGGTTGCCGACTTTCGTGTGGTAGAGCGAAACCTCCGCGGCAGCACAGATGAAGTCGACCTAGTCCTGCAGGTCGACAACTGGTCGTCGAGATGCTGGCAGCTACACGTACCGTTCGTCCTCATCGAGGCGAAGAACTGGTCAGCCAGCGTCACCGCAAAGGAGGTGCGGGATCTCCACTCGAAGGTTCAGGACCGCACGGGGGTCGCTCGCGTGGGCATCCTCTTCTCGGCATCCACTTTCACCAGCGATGCCCGTGACCAAACACTCAAGTACGCCCAAAGCCAACAGGTCGTCGCCCTTATCGACGCGGAAGGACTCGTCCGTTGGATCGATAGCATCGAACCGGACGATGTCCTCGAGAACCTGGTCCGCGCCGAGATGCTGCGATAGGGATGCAAGCCGTGGAATCCTTCTCTATCCGTGTCTTCCTGCTTGATGGTGACCCGACAGCTGACGGAGGTTGTTGACAGTCCGGGCATTTCGTGAGAGGAACATCTAATGGACGACCGCGAGCAGCAACGCGAGATCCGGCATCGCCTGTCGGTACTTCGCCACGCCAAGGAGGTCTCCGGCAACGTGGCGGCGACCCAGCAACGAACAAACCAACGGGCTCCTACGACGCTGGCTACCCAAAGGCACCAACCTCAACATAAACCCCATACACCTCGCGCTCATCCAAGACGCCCTCAACCACATGCCCCGCAAACTCCACAACTGGAAACCTACACAACACATCTACACTATGCTCTGTCGCAACCACCGATAGATCTTGCCAAGCCTTTCTGATCGACACCCCACACCCCAACACCTCACCGCACCGGTGGGTCAAGGCTAAGGCGTGAGGGTGGCAGGGTCTGTTGGTCGATACAGCTGGCCGCTGGTGAGGATCTCGTCGGCGATCTGCAGCATTGAGTCGATGCTGGCTCTGGTATCGCTGTCGGCGGTGCCGTCCTGGTCGCCCATGGCCCCGGCTGCGTAGCGCACTCGGACCCCTTCGCTAATCGCTGACATCCGCCAGTGTTGGAAGGCGACGTACCAGGGGAGATCCGAGATGTCGCGGTCGGAGTTTTGTCCGTACCGCTCGAGCATCTCTGAGCGTGATCCGAAGCCGTCTGCCTTGGTGGGCACATCGCGCAGGCGGCCTGTGGCGCGAGGGTCGTCGCCCCACCACATCGCCATGCTGGCCACATCGGCGAGCACGTCGCCGAGTGTGCATAGCTCCCAGTCGAGCACCGCGGCGACCGTTCCGTCAGGGCCCACCATGGTGTTGTCCAAGCGGTAGTCGCCATGGACGATCCCGGCGCCCTGTTGCGGGGGCACGGTCCGGGTCAACCTCTGATGCAGGTCGTCGAACAGCGGCACCACTCGGTCTGAACCGTCATCGACCTGGCGTTTCCAACGGCGCAACTGCCTGGCGCAATAGTCTTCGGTGCGTCCGAGGTCGCCGAGTCCGACCGAGGCGGGATCGATCTTGTGCAGCGCTGCGAGCGTGTCGGTGAGGGAGTTCGCCATCGCCGGCCGCAATGCGGGGTCCACCGCGTTGCCGTCGGCCTCGTTGAAGACGATCGAGCCTTCGACGAACTCCATGACGTAGAAGTCGGCGCCGTTTACGGAGTCGTCGGTGCATAGGCCGACGGTTTCGGGGACCGGCACTTCGGTGTCGCGCAGCGCGGAGATGACTCGATGCTCGCGTGCCATGTCGTGGGCACGGGGCAGGACGTGGCCTGTCGGAGGGCGCCGCAGCACCAGCCTTTGGCCCGACTGGTCAGTGACCGCGAAGGTGAGGTTGGAGGCGCCGCCGGTGATCAACTCGAAGTCGAGCGGAACGGCGAGATCCGCCCGACGCATCAGAATCCATTCGCTCACAGGGTCAGGATCGATTCCGGAGGGCGCTGAACTCATCTGGTCATCGTGCCCATCTGCTCATCGTGCCCTGCTGATCATCGTGCCCCATCTGATCATCGTGCCCATCTGGTCATCGTGCCCGGCTGGTCATCGTGCATTGGGGGCGAGGGTGTCGAGCAGATTCCAATCCGGGTGCTCGCGGCTCCCGTCAGCAGGCACTGCCTGGATGCAGACATGGGAGGCCCCGGCGTCGTAGTGCGCCGAGATGCGCGCCGCAATGTCGTCTTCAGTGCCCCAGGCCACGACCGCGTCCACGAAACGAGCGGCGCGCGAGTCGATCTCGTCCTCGCTGAAACCCAGGCGGAGCCAGCTGTTGCGATAGTTGGGGAGAGCGGCGTACAGCTGCAGCTGCTCGTTTGCTCTGGTGTGCGCAAGCTCCCGGTCGGTGGTCAGCACGCACTTCTGTTCCACGCACAATAGAGCGTCGGGCCCCATGATCTGGCGGGCTTGGGCTGTGTGCTCCGGTGTGGTCCAGTAGGGGTGGGCGCCAGCGGCCTTCTCAGCGGACAGTGCGAGCATCTTCGGGCCGAGCGCGGCGAGCACGACGGGCGGCGGCTCGACCTTGGGGGCGGGCATGATGAGCGCCCCCTGCATGGCTTCGAGATAGGTACGCATCGTGGACAGCGGCTTTTCGTAGGGCAGGTTGCGAAGCCCTTCAACCATGGGAGCGTGCGAGACTCCGATCCCGAGCAGGAAGCGACCGCCCGAGAGCTCCGCGAGGTCCAGTCCCGCCTGCTGCATGGCCGCTGGATGACGAAGGTGGATGCCAGCGATCCCGGTTGCGATGATCAGCCGTCGGGTGCCGGAGATCAGGGTTGCGGCGTTGACGAAGGCGTTCTTGCCCATCGCCTCGCCGAACCATTGAGCGGAGTAGCCGAGCGACTCGATGCGCGCAGCGGTCTCTTGGGCTTGTTGGGCGCTTTGGCCGTCGGTGAAATGCCAGACACCGGGATCAGCGATTTGTTGTGCTATCGACATGCCCCAACGTTCGCAGGCCGACGCCCCCACTGCCAACCCTGCGACAACGATCGGTCAGGAATGCCGCGGTCAGCCGAAGGCACCTGCGTCTCGAAGGGCGGCGATCTCGGCGGGGGACTTGTCGAGCACTGTGGCCAGCACGTCTTCGTTGTGCTCTCCGACGGTGGGTGCCATCGTCGGGCAGCGGAGCGCCTCGCCGTCGACGAACACCGGCAGCGGCAACTGCTCGCAGCCGAGTTCCTCGGTCGGGTAGAAACCCATGCGGGCCTGGAACTGCGGGTCGTCGCCGATGTTGGAAGGCGTGTTGACCGGGGCGATTGTCGTATTGTGCTCGTTGGCGAAATCGAGCCACTCCCGGCTGCTGCGGGTCTTGAAGATTCCCTGGAGTTCACGCTGCAGCTCGGTGTTGCCGCGCGCATGATCGGCATAGGTGGAGCCCGGCCAGCGCTCGAACAGGTCCATGCGCTCGACCCCTTCACAGAAGTTCTTCCAGAATGCCTGTTCAGAAGCCATGAACAGGACATGGCCGTCGGTCGACTCGTACATCTGGTAGCGGACACCCTCCCACATCCCGGCCAGACCGGCGGGGCGGCGCACGTAGTCGTCTGAGGGGTTGCCGGTGACTTCGTCCTCGGGCCGCAGATATGCCCTCTCCGACTCGATCCGGTACCAGTCCATGTAGGCCGCGGCGTCTGACTGGGCCATCTCCAACGAGCATCCCTCACCGGTCTCACGAGCCGAGACGATGCCAGCCAGTATCGCCATCGCCGCCACCATCGGGCCGACGTTGATCCCCACGTTGGGCATCGTCGGGGGGATCCGAGTGAAGCCCTCGTCGTCGGTGACCGGCTGGACTATGCCCGACCAGGTGTCGTAGGCGATGCCGTGGCTCGGCATATCCCGGTACGGGCCGGTCGATCCGTAGCCGGAGAGCGTGGCGAAGACGATCCTGGGGTTGACCGTCTTGAGGTCTTCGTAGCCGAGCCCCAGGCGGGCCAGGGTGCCGGGCCGCATGGCCTCCAACACCACGTCCGCGGTGGCTACCAGGTCAAGGTAGAGCTGTTTGCCCTCATCGGTCTTCAAGTTGAGCGTCACACTCCGTTTGCCGCGGTGGGTGTGCAGGTGTAGCAGCGACACGCCGTTGACGATGGGCCAGGTCATCGCACGGATGTAGTCACCGGCGGGCGACTCGACCTTGATCACATCGGCGCCGAGATCGGCGAGGAACGTTGCCGCATGCCCGGGCCCCAGCAAACTCGACTCGATCACGCGCACGCCCGAGAGCAACCCCGCTTTGTGAGACGATCCGTTGTGAGACGCTCCCTTGCCAGACGCTCCCTTGTCAGACATTTCACCTCTCCATGTTGGCAAGCGGTCAGAAACTATCGTGATCGGACTCAAGGCGCATACGCTGGCTGAGTCCGCCGGCGCCAAGAGATGCCACAATACGGCTGCCGTCACAAATTCAAGGAACTGCGATGGAGATTCACGACTCGGTGCTCGACATGGTCGGCAACACCCCCCTCGTCAAGCTCCGACGCATCAGCGACGGCCTGCCGTGTCCGGTCGTGGCCAAGATCGAGGCCGTGAACCCCGGCGGCAGTTCGAAGGACCGCCCGGCGATCGCCATGATCGACACCGCTGAACGGGAGGGCCTGCTCCAGCCCGGCGGCACCATCGTCGAGCCGACTTCGGGCAACACCGGCGTCGGGCTAGCGATCGTGGCAGCCCAGCGCGGCTACCGCTGCATCTTCGTAGTGACCAGCAAGGTGGGCGCTGAAAAGGTCGACCTGCTCCGCGCCTACGGCGCGGAGGTTGTGACCTGCCCGGTCGCGGTCGCTCCTGATGACCCCGCCTCCTACTACTCCACGGCCGCCCGGCTCGTGAAGGAGATCCCCGGAGCGTTCCGGCCCGACCAGTACCACAATCCTGCCAACCCTCAAGCCCACCTGGAGACGACAGGTCCCGAGCTGTGGCGCCAGACCGACGGCCGGATCACCCATTTCGTCGCCGGCGCAGGGACCGGCGGGACGCTCAGCGGCGTCGGCCGCTACCTGAAGGACAGAAACCCCGACGTGCAGATCATCGCGGCCGACCCGGAGGGGTCGGTATTCTCCGGGGGCAGCGGTCGCCCCTATCTCGTCGAGGGGATCGGCGAGGACTTCTTCCCCGACACCTACGACGCCTCGATCATTGACCGCACCATCGCAGTGAGCGACCGGGACTCCTTTCTGACCGCCCGCGAGGTGACCGAGTCCGAAGGGCTGCTGATCGGAGGGTCCTGCGGCACCGCGGTCAATGCTGCGGTGCAAGTGGCCCGCGGGTGCGGCCCCGACGATCTGGTGGTGGTGCTGCTCCCCGACAACGGGCGGCTCTATCTGAGCACCGTCTTCAACGATGAGTGGATGGCCGGATTCGGGTTCTTGCGGGGATCGGGACCGGTGGTCGCCGAGGTGCTCGACTCGCGCCGCCAAGACGTTCCGGACCTGCTCTATGTGCAACCTGACGCCACTGTCAGCGAAGCGGTGCAGATGATGGGCGAGCACGGGGTCTCGCAGCTACCGGTGGCCAAGGGCGAGATGCCGCTGGCCAACGCCGAGGTGATGGGGTCGGTCAGCGAACTGCGCATCATGGATCTCGCCTTCGGCAACGATTCGGTACTCGACAAGACGGTCTACGACATCATGGGCCCGAAGCTGCGCACTGTCGGTTCCGGGCAACCGATCGCCTTGGCAGTCGAGATGCTGGAGTCGTGTTCAGCGTTGCTGGTGCTCGATGGCGGGCGGCCCCGAGCGGTGGTCTCTTCGAGCGATGTGCTGTCGTTCCTGTCGAAAGGTGACTTTGGTGGCTGACGATATTTTTGCCGACGCGCAGGCCTGGGGTTTTGAGACCCGTGCAATCAGGGCCGGACAGCCCCACGATGTCAGCAGCGGGGCGGTGGTCACACCGATCTCGCTGGCGACGACCTTCGTGCAGGAGGAGGTCGGGGTGAACCGGGGTTACTTGTATGCCCGGGTCTCCAACCCGACGCGCACCGCGCTGCAGGAGTGCCTCGCATCGCTTGAGGCTGCCGACCACGGACTGGCTTTCGCTTCCGGCATGGCGGCTGAAGACACCTTGCTGCGCACGCTGGCGCCGGGCGACCACATCGTGTTGGGCGACGATGCCTACGGCGGGACTTTCCGTCTGATCGCGCATGTGCTGGTCCCGATGGGCATCACCTGGTCTGCGGTCGACCTGACCGACCTGGCGGGCTTGCGTGAGGCACTTCCGTCGGCGACGAAGGTCGTTTGGGTGGAGACGCCCACCAACCCCTCGTTGACGGTGATCGATATCGCCGCGGTCGCCGAAGTCACGCACAGCGTCGGGGCGAGGCTGGTCGTTGACAACACCTTCGCCACTCCGTACCTGCAGCAGCCCTTGACGCTGGGCGCCGATGTGGTGGTCCACTCGACCACCAAGTACTGCGGCGGCCACTCAGACGTGGTCGGCGGGTTCTTGGCGCTGAACGACAACGAGTTTGCTGAACAGCTCGAGTTTCTGCAGAAGGCGGTGGGCGCGGTCGGCAGCCCGTTCGACAACTACCTGACTCTGCGAGGCCTCAAGACGCTGGCGGTGCGGATGGATCGTCATTGCGACAGTGCCCGCGCCGTGGCCGAGTTCTTGACCGGCACGGCCGAGGTGGTTGAAGTGTTCTATCCGGGCCTTACCGATCACCCGGGCCATGAGACCGCGGTTCGCCAGATGCGCGACTTCGGCGGGATGGTGTCGTTTCGGGTTGTCGGCGGTGCGGATGCAGCGATGCGGTTGGCGGCGAGCACTCGAGTGTTCGTGCTGGCCGAGTCGCTGGGGGCGGTCGAGTCGCTGATCGAGCATCCAGGCGCGATGACCCACGCATCCGCGGCGGGTTCGCCTCTGGAAGTCGCTGATGACCTGCTCCGCCTCAGCGTGGGCCTCGAAGCCCTCGACGACCTCCTCGGCGACCTAGAGCAGGCATTCGACCGCCTCTAGCTGGATCAGGGCCAACTTCACGCGTCTTCCCACACCAGAGCGGCTTTTCGAGGACGCGCACCCCTCGGCCCCACCCACTGATGAACGATTTGGGACTAGCGAGTTCTGACCCGCCGCCATAGTGTGACCGGGAGTATCGGCGGCAAAGGATCCAAGACATGTCACTTGAGGTTGTGTACGGCGAGAGCCGGAATCGAACGATTGCCCAAGCGTTGGTTGAGCAACTCCAACCGGTCGTTGGGGAGGGGACCGTCTATCTTGGCTATCCGGTGCTGGCGACCGCAGACGAGCGTGTTGAGGTAGACGCTCTCTTGGTGTGCAGAGCGCACGGACTAGTCGCGTTCCTTCTAGCCGATTCGGTGCCAACGTGCGACGAGGAGTGGAATAAGATCATCGCTGATCAGGATCGCCTGTTCGCGATCCTCGAGAGCCACCTCAGTCGCCACGAAGGCCTTCGGGAAGGACGGCGCGTGGCGATACGCCCCGAAACGGCCACAGTTTTCGCCAACACTCCACCCTCCAATGCACCAAGTGATTCAGAGGGGTTCTACGGTTCGATAGAGAAGGTTCGGGACTGGGTGAAGGATCTGCCCGCGATCTCTGCGGAGATTGAGACAAACCTACAGGCCGCGTTGCAGCGAGTCACGACCATCAAGCCGGCCAAGAAGCGAAGTGCGGTAACAAAGGACAATTCGCGGGGTGCCATCCTCAAGAAGATTGAGAGCGGCATCGCGAACCTCGATCGATGGCAAAAAGCTGCTGCGATCGAGAGCCCAGAAGGGCCACAGCGAATTCGCGGACTCGCCGGATCAGGCAAGACGGTCGTCCTAGCTCTGAAAGCCGCCTACTGGCACTCGCAACATCCCGACTGGCACATCGCTCTGACCTTCCACTCCCGCGCCCTGTACCAACAGATCAACGACTTGGTGACTCGATTCACGTTCGAGCACACGAACGATACGCCCGATGAGAGCCGGCTCCGAATTATTCACTCATGGGGGTCGAGCGCCCGGGCCGGTGCGTACAGTTTGATCGCGTCGGCGCTTGGTGAGCCTGCGAGGAACTGGTCGTACGCGAGGGGCAAGTACGGGATGGACGGGGCATTCGCAGGTGCATGCCGCGAACTTCTCGAAGTCGCCCGCTCACATGACGTTCGACCGATATTCGACGCAGTGCTGATCGACGAAGCGCAGGATCTGCCAGCGGAGTTCTTCCAGCTCGTGTACCTGTTTACCAAAGACCCGAAGCGGATTGTCTGGGGTTACGACGAACTGCAGAAGCTCTCAGAGACAGCCATGCCCACCACCGACGAGTTGTTTGGGACTGGTCCAAACGGCGAGAACTTGATCAGCCTCGCTTCAGCCGATGGAGAACCTCGGCGCGACATCGTCCTCCCGGTCTGCTACCGAAACACTCCGTGGGCGCTGGCGACTGCGCATGCGCTTGGAGTCGGTGTCTATCGCGATGAAGGACTGCTTCAACACCCCGACGAGCCAACCCTCTGGCGTGAGGTCGGCTACAACGTCGTGCATGGGCACCTGTCTTGGGGTTCGCCAGCGACATTGGAGCGTTCGGACACGAGCTACCCATCGTATTTCTCAGAGCTGCTTGAAGCGCCGGACTCGATCGCGGTCTGGTCGTTCTCGACCCGGGACGAGCACGACGCACGGATCGCGAGCGAGATTGAGCGTAACTTGTCGCAAGACGAACTTGAGCCCGACGACATCCTCATCGTTCTTCCTGACTCCTACACGGCGAAGTCCCGCGCTCCGCGCCTGATGCGGCATCTCAGCCGTCGAGGTGTCCAGTCACACCTTGTAGGAGTCAACACAAGCGCTGACGTGGTGTTCCAGCCTGACTCCGTCGCAATAGCTCACATATACCGCGCCAAGGGCAACGAGGCACCGATGGTTTACGCGGTCGATAGCCAGCACGCGGCTGAGCAGTTCAACGTAGTCACAAGGAGAAACAGCCTCTTCACGGCCATCACGCGAAGCCGCGCCTGGGTCCGTATCACCGGGTGGGGAGCGCAGATGGATCCGATAGTGCAAGAGGTTAAGACCGTCTGCTCCAAGGGCTATAAGCTTGAGTTCACTATTCCGACGAGTAGCAAGTTGGCGGAGCTGCGACACCTTCATCGTGATCGACCACAGGGTGTCGAGGAATCACTGCGTAAAGCGACCGAGGGCCTCTCCGTGTTCCTTGAGGCTTATGAGCGGGGAGAACTGGATCTCCTCGATCTGCCGCCAGCACTACGTACCAAACTAGTCCACAGCCTCAAGTCCGACATCGCAAATGGCGACCGTTAGGGTTATCCGAGACCAGATTCGCAACGCGCTTGACTATCTGCGTGACGCGGAACTGGCGCTGTTCGCGACTGAGGTCTCGATGGGACTGGATGTGGTGTCGTGGCACCCTCTCCATCGCGACGGCGCTCTCATTGAGAGCTTTGAGCACCCGACGATCGACCAGTACGTGACCTGGCTCACGAACGGTGACTATTCGGCCCTGCTCTATGACGGCAGCCTCATCCAGCTCTCTTACACGGTGGAAGACGGCGAGGTCACGCGGCATCGTCTCTCCTACTTCCCGTGCCCGTACATCCTTGACCACGCTATGCTCAGGGAAGGGCAGCCACTGGCCGACATCGTCGACCTCTACCGAGATTCCGACGCAGTCTTACGCTCACCGATTCGCTTTGACTTCGACAGCGAAACCTCAGCCCAAGGGCACCCTGCGAGCCACTTTACGATCAACAGCGTCGATTGTCGGATCGCTTGCGTTGCACCGCTTCACGTCATGCGGTTTCTCGACTTCGTCTTCCGCCACTTTCACGCGCCCCTCCACGCCGCTCACCGTACGTTCTTCGCGACAGCACATGCCCTTCACATAGGTCCGGGTTCGCTGGCAGACAATGACCGCAAACAGATTCACTTCGCATGGGATCTTCACGCAACCGCGACGGGCGGAGCGATAGCAAGATAGACGCGATCTCTGAGAATTGGATGAAGCTATCCTGGAGCTTCGCGTTTTAGGTCGGAGTGAGGGTTTCGAGGAGGGCCCGGAAACATAACCCCACGGGAGTCTATAGCAAGGTCTGCTGATTGATACGTGCGGAAGCTGTCGCTGCCGTTGCGATCAGGTTTGGCCAGGCGGCGATGAGGGCGTTGTAGGCGCCGGCTTCGGTGGCCCAGCCCTTGTCGTTGGCCTTCTGGTACAACACATAAGCGAGCTGGCGGGCCCTGTCGGCATATCCGCCGAGTCGACGGAACAGTTCCGCGGCTTCTGACTCTGACCTCTCCAGAGCAGCAACGAGATATTGCAACGCCTCCCAGACGGTAAGGCGGGGATCGTCCACCGGCGACCAGTCGTCGGCCAGTTCGCCGCGCTCGAAAAGACGGAACTCGCCTTGGCGCGCCTCACCGATACCGGAATCTCTGATACCCCCCAGCGACGTGTTCTTCGCCCGAGCGACGCTGTCCGCATCTCCTGACGGGCCGGGGTTGTAGCCGTGTTGTGCGAACCAACTCAACGCGAACCGTGTGTCGCGGTCGAGTTCCGCTTCTTCACCGTCAAGTATCTCACCAAGCACATCGTTGATGATCCGCAACGCCACCGACACCGACATCGACGACCCGTCAGCCTCCACCACCTTGGCATACCGAGAGAACACCTTGATCCCCGGCCCGATAGTGGACTGAGCCATGTCCACCGGGGCGATATTACCCGACTGCAACAACCGCACCGCCTCCGGCAGTTCACTACGAAGCGCCCCCATGAACTCACCACGAGTCGCCAGCGAGGCCGACACCGCCCGGGGACGACACGCCAACACGATCGACGACGCCAACGCGTTGGCAGCTTGTGCGGTTAATCGGCTCTTGTTCTCGGTCCTTAGGGGCCAAGTAGCGTTGACTTGCAGACCCGCATCCAGAACAGCTTGCAAGAACGTGTCCCAACCAGTGGTGCGGACCTGGCCATCTTTGGTCTCGGTCGCCTTATAGGCGTAGTAGATCGTTGCTGGCACATCGTGCGGGTGGCTCTCTGCGACCTGCGCCATGAACTCGGCCATACCCGACTCGAAATGCTCCTCCGCTTCCTCCCTCGAGCCAGCGCGGTAACGGTTCGCGATCAACTCCTCAGCCTTCGGGGTCAGCAACGTCGAACACTCGACCGGCCACACATCACCAGCATTCCGCCGCAACCACACATAGAAGAAATCCGACAGGTCCGCATAGGAAATGTTGTCGTAATACGGCGGATCAGTCGAGATCACAGCACCCGAACATTCCTGGACTCTTGCTCGCGCATCCCGTTGAGTTACTTCCGCCTCAGTACCGAGTACTAGTCCGAGACTGAGCAGACCCTTGACCGTCCCACCAAGACACACACCAAATGAACCAGAACTTGAGCTAAACGGATTTGCCTCCGCGTAGTCCCAGACCATTGGAATAGCCTGCCGACCGAACAGCTGTCTTGGGCATTGGGCAACTGGTTCCCACCGAACTAGCGAATTGCCCAAATCGGCGCACTTGTCGATTGCGAACGCGAGGTAGGTCACGATGGCGTCCGCGTACGCCGGCGCTCCTCGCCCGCCGTCGCGCAACCGCATCCCATCATCAGACAAACCAGCCGCGACGGCATCCGCCAGAATCCGTTCTTGAACCTCACCCAGCAGATCCGAAAACGTCGTCAACGCCACCAACTGCCGCCCCGAGAACAACTCCTCCAACCTCCCCATGCCATACGCCGGAGTCTGAAAGTTGCGGTGTTTCGTCGGCATAGCACCAAACGAAACCTCAGGAGCGTCACACGCACCCTCAACATCTTCGTCTGTAGGAGCCAAATACACTCTTCCCGGTTGGCCCTCAGCAACAACCGCGACCAACTGCTGGCTCATACGGCCAGCCAAGCCCTCGGCCCTCACATATGCCAACGACATAGCCGAGCCCGTAGCAATGCATGTTCCACCGCCCCTACCAACCGTCCGTTCGACTGTGGGTTCGCCGCCTTCGCGGATCTCGTAGCTGATCGTCTGGGCATCCCGGTCGATGATGGGCTCGATCCACACCTTGGGCTTGCCGGGTTTGTTGGCGAGCGTCCACGATGCCACCAAAGGTACGTGGCCCGACCAAGACGGATCCGGCGACTCGACAGTCCGCGCCCAGATCCAGGCGATAGGCGTGAGCTGTTCCCCGTCGGGGCCTGTCGCGTCGGGATACAGATGCCCGATCCGGCGTTTCGCTTCGTCGCGCATCCACTGGCCGTAGGCTTCCACATCGGCCGCCAGTCCCTGCGCCCGCTCCCAAGTGGTCAGAGTCTTCTCGATGCTCGGATGGACCGGCACCATCCCCGCGAACCGCGGCGGAATCTCGATCATCGCCTTGTTGATCAACACCGCCACCGGGTTCAAATCCCCGGCAAGCGCGGTGAGTCCAAGCCGCTGCGCCTCCAACGGAATCGCCCCACCCCCAGCAAATGGATCAAGGATCGGCGGCGGCCCGTCTGGAAAACACCGGTCGATCTCAGCCTTCGCCTCCGCCAGCACCTCAGGATCGTTGGAGTTCTCCCACACCACCAACCGTTCAAGGATCCCGAACAACCGCTGCCGCTCCGTTTCCTGCTCCGCCAGCGTCAACGACTCATCGCCCGACGGGTCATCCACCAACGAGGCCCAGATCACCGCCCGAGTAGCAGCCAACGGCCGACGAGCCCACCAAAGATGCAACGTCGAAGGATGCCCATGCCGAATCGACTTCTCCCTCGCCGCCGCCTCGTTGATCGCAACCAACGGCAACGCCACCTCAATCAGCTTCGGTCTGTCGCCAGTCACGGCCGTTTACGCTACCTCGTGTCGATCACCTTCCCTTGAGAATCGGAGACAGCACATGGCAAACGCCAACTACCGAGACGCTAGGTGGGCGGCCTCCATCGGTGGTTGCGCCGCCGGTTCCGTGGGCAACACCGCGGTTGTCGCGTCGTCGGGGTGTTGGCGCAAGTGATTACCGCACTTCAATGCGTCGCTCTGCGGCTAGCATGAGGTCGGCTTCGGTGTATTCGATGGCCCTGACACCGACTTGTTGTTCTTCGAGGCGAACGAGGACCCCCTCAACGTCGTTAAGTTCGGCGGATGCCTGAGCGAAGCCCGCTACGCAATCCCAGCTATGTGTGGTTGCTAGCACCTGTACGTTGTTTCGTTGCGCGGTCCTGAGAACCATGCTCCAGAAATCCTTCTGGGCCGAATGGTGTATCCCAGAAATCAGCGATGAAATCTGGGCCGTAGTCTTCGTCAAAGGCGTTCACGAACTCTTCGCGTTGGCGCAGCAACTCTTCCAGAAGTCTTGAACGGCCCCTCGCCGCGTAGACGCGCACTGCGTCAAGTACCGTGGTTTTGCCGACTCCGTTGCGTCCAGCGATCAGGTTGACGCGTCCCAGTCGGGGAATCTCGAGGTGTTCGATTCCGCGGAAATTGCTGATCGAAAGGTCGGGAAGGTGCAAGTGGTCGCTTGTGGATTCGTCAGACATGGGCACCGGTCGCTCGGGCAGGGTGTTGGATTTCGCAAGGATCCTGTTGACGCGAGAACGCTAGCAGGTCTGGCTCCGGTTCTGATGCGGCGAATCGCCTGGGTCACTCGAACTCGCCAACAGTGTGCGATTCGGGCTATCGTGGGACGAGTCTCGGGAGGAGCGTTTCATGTTCGACGGAAACTGGCGCACGGCCGTTGACCGCAGCCTCACCCCGATTGGCCACAGCTTGCGGCGCACCGGCGTGACCCCAGACCTCATAACCGTCGTCGGGATCGTCACCGCGACCGCCGCGGCAGCGACGATCGGTGCTGGCTACCTGCGGATCGGCCTGCTCTTCTTGCTGATCGCCGGGATCTCCGACACGCTCGACGGGGCCGTGGCCCGCGCCGCCGACTCGGGATCCGGCAGGGGCGCCTATTTCGACTCGGTCTCGGACCGGTTGGCCGATGCCCTGCTGTTCGGCGGCGTCGCTTGGCATCTCGCCGGCACCGAGCCGGGCCGGATCATGATGCTGCCGGTGGCCGTCATGGCGGCGGCTAGTTTCGTTTCGTACCAGCGGGCCAAGGCCGAGTCGCTCGGCTATGACGCCAAGGGCGGGATCATGGAGCGCGCCGAGCGCATCATCATGCTCGCGCTGGCGCTGCTGTTCCCCGAGATACTGATACCGGTCCTGTGGATCATGCTCGCACTCACCACGGTGACCGCTGTGCAGCGATTCGTCAAAGTATGGCGCCAAGCGTCGACAGACAGGCCGCTTCCGGCCCCCCGCCCTCGTCGCCGGCTCCGTCAGCGCCCGGGGGGACGCAGCGAGTCGGCCTGGGCCCAGCGGATGCGGGAACGTCGGACGCTGCGCGAAGGCTGAGCGTGGCATCGGTCTCCGCCTACCGGGCGGGGTCTCTGCTGGCCCGCCGCGTACCCGTCGTTGTCCAGAACGCGGCCGCGCGTGCCGTCGCCGCCTCCTCCGCGGTCGGCGCCGGGCAGAAGCGCCTGGTCGCGGCCCGCAACCTCGAACGGGTGCTGGGACGCAGCATGTCAGCAACCGAGCGGCGCCGCCGGGTGGCTAAGACGTTCGAGTGGTATGCCCGCTACTACGCCGAGAGCTTCCGTCTGCCGAGTGTCCCGGTCACCGAGATCGATCAGCGGTTCGGCTACGAGGGGTTCGGTGAGATCGCCGCGGCGGTGGAGCGCGGCCAAGGGCCGATCCTGGCCCTGCCCCACCTCGGTACTTGGGAATGGGCGGCGTGGTGGCTCGCTCTGGTGCCGAAATTCCAGGTCACCGCAGTAGTCGAACCGCTGGAGCCTCCCGAAGTGTTCGAGTGGTTCAGGGGCTTTCGCGAGGGCCTGGGCATGAGCATCGTGCCTCTGGGGCCCGACGCCGCAAGATCCAGCATTCAGGCGCTGAAGCAGGGCCGGGTGCTGTGCCTGCTGGCAGACCGAGACATACAGGGCAACGGCGTTGCAGTGGAGTTCTTCGGCGAGCGGACCACGCTTCCGGCGGGCCCGGCGACCCTGGCCCTGCGCACCGGGTCGCCATTGATCCCCTCGGCGGTGTACTGGCGCGGCAACACTCGCCATGCCGTGTCGACCGCGCCGCTCGACACCACACGGCGCGGCAAGCTCCGCCAAGATGTCGCCCGGCTTACCCAAGACCTGGCACGAGACTTCGAGTATCTGATCTCGCAGGCGCCGGAGCAGTGGCACATGCTGTCGCCGAACTGGCCGAGCGACTATGAGGCGCTGAACCTGCCGCTGCCCGAGCACCTGCGCGGCCTCTGATGCGCATCGGCTTGATATGTCCCTACAGCCTGACGATGCCCGGCGGGGTCCAGTCGCAGGTGTTGGCGCTGGCGAGAGCGTTGCGGAGGCGCAGCCACGCGGTGCGGGTGCTCGCGCCCTGCGACGGCCCGCCCCCCGACGCAGGCGTGACCCCCCTCGGCCTGAGCCTGCCAGCGTCGACCAACGGGTCGGTTGCCCCGGTGGCGCCGGACCCGTCAGCGCAGCTCCGCGTCATCCGCGCCATGCGCGACGAGGCGTTCGACGTGATCCACCTGCACGAACCGCTCGCGCCGGGGCCCACTACGACGGCGCTGCTGACCCGGCCAGCACCGCTGATCGGGACCTTCCATGCTGCGGGCCGGTCGTTGTCGTATGAATTGATGCCCAAGGCAGTCCGTTACCTCGCCGCCCGCCTCGATGATCGTGTAGCGGTCTCTGAAGATGCCCGCGAACTGGCGATGCGCCACCTCGGCGGAGAGTACGGCATGCTCTTCAACGGGGTGGAGGTGAGCCGTTACCGCCAGAGCCCGGCCCACGCATCGGGTTCGCCGACTGTGCTGTTCGTCGGCCGCCACGAAGAGCGCAAGGGACTGCAGGTCCTGCTCGAGGCGGTGAAGCTGCTTCCGGCCGACATCCGGGTCTGGATCGCTGGCAGCGGGCCGGAGACGCAGCGGCTCAAGTCGGCCTACGGCGGCGACCCGAGGCTCGAATGGCTGGGCCCGATCGACGAGGCCGACAAGACGGCTCGACTGCGCGGCGCCGACGTCTTCTGCGCGCCCTCGCTGTTCGGTGAGTCGTTCGGGATCGTCCTTCTGGAGGCGATGGCTGCGGGCACTCCGGTAGTCGCGTCCGATATCGGCGGTTACGCCAACGCGTCGAGGCAGGGCCGCGATGCCTTGTTGTTCCCGGCTGGAGACCACCGGGCGTTGGCAGAGGCGGTCGGCGGCTTGCTGGCGGACCGCCGCAAAGCAGCCGAGCTCGTCGTGTCGGGAAACGACAGGGCCGACGAGTTCTCCATGGACCGCCTCGCGGAGCTGTATCTGCAGCGTTACCGGGCACTGCTGCGTTGACCGGGCGCTGAGACTGCCTGAGCGCCGATATTCTGGACCGACGACGAATCGACTCGCGGCCGAACCACCGCGGACCACAGATCTTGCGGAGAGCACCTCTATGCCCACAGCGGCACCCCGATCGGTTTTACTCATCCCGGCATTCGCGGTCGGGCTGCTCGCCGCGTCGCTGGTGGCGCTGCTGTCGCCGTTCGGCCCGAGGATCGTCGTCGCCGCGGTCGTCGGCGCAGCGGTCGCCGGCGCATCTGCGGTCGCGCTCGACAGGCGCGCGCCCGCCGCGGTTCTGCGGGCCATCTCCGCGACTCCGCTTCGGCCGGGGACGCAGCCGCGCCTAGAGAGCCTGGTCGCGAGCTTGTGCGCAAGCCACGGGATCGCCGAGCCTCAACTGCATGTGGTCGATTCTTGCGCCCCCGACTCCGCGGTCGTTGCACGGCCCGGTGAGACTCATCTGGTGGTCACGACGGGGGCGTTGCAGAAGCTGGACCGACTGCAGCTCGAAGTGGTGGTGGCACGGCAACTGGCCCAGTTCAGCTCCGGCGTGCATGCCGCCACGACCCTGGCCTCGGTGGGGCCCCTGCTCGGCCCGTTGGCAGAGACGGTGCGTCGAGCGCAGCTTGATGCTCAGCGAGTGGTGCTCACCGACGTCCAAGGGGTGCGGATGACCCGGTATCCTCCGGCGCTCGTCGGGGCGTTCGAGCAGGCCGCTGAGGGAAGCGGCGTGGCTTGCACCCGCACCACCCGGCATCTGTGGATGATCGGGCCGCTCGATGCCGACCCGGGGGTGCAGCCCCGGCTGCAGGATCGTATCGACGCCCTGAGGGAGCTTTGATGCGGACGCTGCTGCTGGCCGCGGTCGCGCTGTCGGTGCTGCTGGTCGCGGCGTGTCTTGACGGCGGGAGCCGGATCGAGGCCAATGGACCCGCAGCGGAGCCGGAGCCGGAGCCGGTCTTCCCGTCGGCTTCGGTGAGCGCCGGCACCGCCGCGGCCCCCGAGCTTCGGACCAGCACGACGACCCTGGTGGAGGGCCCCCTCGCCCCCTTCACCGGGCTGCCCGCGGCCGATGCCGCGGCTGCTCGTGGGCCTGCGGTCGCGGTCAAGGTCGGCAACAACAATGATCAGTCCCGGCCACAGGTGGGGCTCGCTGAGGCCGACATCGTCTTTGAGGAACTGATCGAAGGGCTCAAGACTCGCTTCTTGGCGGTGTTCCAGTCGCAGACGCCTCCTGAGGTAGGGCCGGTCCGTTCGGCCAGAACCACCGACGTCGACCTGTTGGCCGGGCTCGGAGCGCCGGCGCTGGCGTTCTCCGGTGCCAACACCGTGACACTGGGTGAACTGCGTGAGGCGGTGAACCGGGGTGTGTTCGTGGACGCGGGCGCGCTGCGCCTGCTGGACCCGTACTCCCGTCTGAACTCGCGCAGCGCGCCTTACAACCTCTGGGTAGACATGGAGATGATCGAGTCTCTCGGCGCCGGTGTGCCCGCGCCGATCGTGGTCCACGGTGAGCTTCCCGAGGGTGCCGGTTCTGCGGTCGGGGGTGTGGAGGTCGCCTACGAAGCCAGTTTCGGGCGGCGGGTCAGCCATCTGTGGGACCCGGCGACCGCCGGCTGGGTGCGGGTGCAGGACGGAACTCTCCACACCGTCTTGCGAGACGGCGCCGAGGTGGAAGTCGCGCCCGCCAATGTGGTCGTCGTGCAGATCGTTTACGGCGTCTCGCCGGCCGACCCGGCTTCGCCCGAGGCCAAGTCCTTCAACACCGGTCCAGTCCAGGTCTTCACGCGGGGGCGCGTCGTGGAGGGCACTTGGAGCAGGTCCGTCGAGTCGCCCGCCTGGGACCTCAGGGGTGCCGACGGAGGCGCAATCGCGCTGGCACCCGGCACCACCTGGTTCATTCTCGCTGCGGCCGACGGTTCGAGTTTCTCCCGAGCCCGCATCACTGCACTCGATACTGACGACGCAGCAGCGGTTCTCGAAGCTGCCCGCGCGGACGCGGCGCTCAAAGGTTGAGGGCCTTGCCCAGCAGTTCGGCGTGCTCCTGGGCGTGGACCTTGGCGCTGCCACACGCTGGGCTGCCGGACTCGACACGGCTGACCCGGCGAATCGAGTGCGTCTGTTCGTGCGCTTCGTACAGGCGCCCCTTGATGGCGTTCCACGGGCCCATGTTCTCGGGTTCTTCTTGAAGCCAGACAAGCTCTGTGGCCGCCCAGTAGCGGGCCAGTTGCGCGGCGATGGCATCATAGGGCCAGGGATAGAGCTGTTCGACCCTCACGATCGCCACCGGTGCCCCCGTGCGGTCGCGCTGCGCCAGGGCGTCGACCGCGACCTTGCCGCTGGCCAGGACCACCCGTCTCACCGACGCGGGGTCGGGTTCGCCGGGATCCTTGAGAACCTCCTCGAACGTTCCCGACAACAGGTGCCCCACCGGCGAGCGCGAGGCCCGTGCCCGCAGCAGCGACTTGGGCGTGAACACGATCAGCGGCACCCGCACGTTCAGCAGCGTCTGACGGCGCAGCAGATGGAAGAACTGGGCGGCCGTGGTGGCGTTGCAGATCTGCATGTTGTCCTCTGCGGCGAGCAGCAGGTAACGCTCGACACGGGCCGAGGAGTGCTCGGGCCCCTGTCCCTCGAGGCCGTGGGGCAACAACATGACCAGACCGGTCTCCTCGTTCCACTTGTCCTTGGCGGCCACAATGAACTGGTCGATGATGATCTGGGCGCCGTTGGCGAAATCGCCGAACTGCGCCTCCCACATCACCAGCGCCTCGCGGTTGGCGATCGAGTATCCGTACTCGAAGCCCAGAGCCGCATACTCCGAGAGCAGCGAGTCGTAGATCCACAGTCGCGTGTCTCCGGAGGCGAGGGTCGCCAACGGCACGTACTCGGCGCTGGTCTGGTAGTCGACCAGTGTCGAGTGACGGTGGCTGAAGGTGCCGCGGCGGGTGTCCTGGCCCGCGAGCCGGATGCTGTTGCCCTCCAGCAGCAGCGAGCCGAGGGCCATCGCTTCGGCCAACGCCCAGTCGACCTCGCCGGCTGAGAACATCTCGTCGCGCTTCTCGAACTGCACGGCGAGCTTGGGGTGGAGCGTGAACCCGTCGGGCATGATCGACAGCGCCCGGTAGATCCGCTGCACGCTGACGTGGTCTATGGAGGTTCGCACATGGGGCAGGACGCCGACGGGCTGCGGTGGGTGCGCGGCGCGCGCGTCGGGGTCGGTGGCCATCCCGCGTGTCTCGTCGAGCGCCGACTGCAGGCGTGCTCGGAAGTCCGCTAGGGCCTCCTCGGCCTGCGTCGGGGTCAGGTCACCGCGCTTGGTGAGCGCCTCGGTGAAGTGGGCCCGCACCGAGGGCCGGGCATCGACCCGGCGATACATCTCCGGGAGTGTGTAGCTGGGGTCGTCGCCCTCGTTGTGTCCGTGGCGCCGGTAGCAGATCATGTCGATCACGACATCTTTGTTGAACCGCTGACGGTAGGCGAACGCCAGGCGGGCCACGCGCACGCAGGCTTCGGGGTCGTCGCCGTTGACATGGAAGATCGGTGCCTGGATCATCTTGGCCACGTCTGTGGAGTACTCCGAGGAGCGGGCCACGTCCGGCGTGGTTGTGAAGCCGAGTTGGTTGTTGATGATCACATGGATCGTGCCGCCCACCCGGTATCCCTGAATCTGCGAGAGGTTGAGGGTCTCGGCGACCACCCCCTGCCCCGCGAAGGCTGCGTCGCCGTGGATCAGCAGCGGCAGGACCGGGAACCTGCCGTATCCGCTCTCGGGGTCGATCAGGTCCATCTGCGCCCGAGCCATCCCCACCACGACCGGATCGACGGCTTCGAGGTGGCTCGGGTTGGCGGCCAGCTCCAGGGGGAGCTCGTTGCCGTTGCGGCTCACGAAGACCCCCTTCTGGCCGAGGTGGTACTTGACATCGCCGGACCCCTGGGTCATCTGCTCGATGTCGCCCCCCTCGAACTCAATGAAGAGCTCCTTGTAGGTCTTGCCGACGATGTTGACCAGCACGTTCAGGCGGCCCCGGTGCGCCATGCCCATCACCGCGCCGGCCATGCGGCTGTCTGCCGCAGCGCCGAGCACCCCATCGACGAGCGGGATCGTGCTCTCGGCCCCCTCGATGCCGAACCGCTTCTGACCCAGGTATTTCGTGCCGAGGAACGTCTCAAGTGCTTCGGCGGCGTTGAGCCGGCTGAGGATGTGACGCTGCTCGTCGGGCTCGATGTGGGAGTCTGCCCCCTCGAGCTGCTCCTGCATCCAGCGCTTCTCCACCGGGTCCTGGATGTGCATGTACTCGACGCCGACCGTTCGGCAGTAGGCATCGCGCAACACGCCGAGCAGGTCGCCCAGAGCCATCTTCGGGGTGTCGCCGACCATCGCATAGATGCCCGTGTCGGTGCCGGTGAGGAACTCGCGGTCGAGGTCCCAGATGGTGAGCCCGTAGGTCGCCGGGTCGAGCTCGGCGTGCATCTTGGGCTCTTTGACCTGCAGCGGGTCGAGGTCGGCGATGAGGTGGCCGCGGACCCGGTACATGTTGATCAGTTGGTTGACCTTGGCCTGCTTCTCGAGCAGTGACCCCTCGCGGTCGACCGGATTGACATCGCGGCGCCATTGGACCGCCTCGTAGGGAACTTCCAGCGACTGGAAGACCTTGACGTAGAAGTCGTCGCTGCCGAGCAGCAGGTCATGGACCTTGCGCAGGAACATCCCGGACTCGGCGCCCTGGATGATCCGATGGTCGTAGGTGGAGGTGATCGTGACGACCTTCGAGAGCCCGAGATCGGCCAGAGTGGCGGGATCCGCGGCTTCGAAGCCGGTGGGGTAGGCGATCGTGCCGACCCCGACGATGAGGCCCTGGCCCGGCATCAGCCTGGGCACGGACTGCAGCGTGCCGATGGTGCCCGGGTTGGTGAGGGTGACGGTCGTGCCGGTGAGGTCGTCGGGGCTTAACTCGTTGTTGCGGACACGGCGGATCGTGTCTTCGTAGCGGTTGGCGAACTCCCGGAAGTTGAGGGTGTCGGCCTGCTTGATGCAGGGGACCATGAGCGTGCGGGAGCCGTCTGACTTGGCGATGTCGACTGCGACGCCGAGAGCCACATGCGGGTTGCGCACCAGTGTGGGGCCCCCGTCGGGGCCCTCACTGAACGAGTTGTTCATGACCGGCATCTCATCGGCGATCGCCCGCACGACCGCGTAGCCGATGAGGTGCGTGAAGGAGACCTTGTCGGACATCTTGCGTCCGAGGTAGCCGTTGATGATCTTGCGGTTGACTTCGAGGAGCTTCGCCGGGACCTCCCGGAAACTGGTGGCCGTGGGCACGCCGAGCGACGCTTCCATGTTGGCCACGATGCGCGCCCCGCTGCCCCTGATCGGAGCTGTGCCGGTTCCGGGCGCAACCGGAGCCGCCGCAGTCGGTTGACGCGGCGGGACTGTGCCGGTTCCGGGCGCAACCGGAGCCGCGGCAGTCGGGGGAAGGGGGGGGGGGGGGCGCGGGCCTGTGCCGGTTCCGGGGGGGGCCGGAGCCGCCGCAGGTGGTTGACGCGGCGGGACTGTGCCGGTTCCAGGCGGGGCCGGAGCCGCCGCAGGTGGTTGACGGGGCGGGTGCGGGTCGGCGGTGATGCTGCGGGCGGTGGTTTCTATCAGGGTGGAGGCTGAGGTCGTCGCAGCGGTACGGGTTCCGTTCTCGCCGTCGAAAATCACCCGCCACTCGTGGTCCACCGAAGCCGGGTCTGCGTTCCAACGCGCCCGCATCTCGTCGATCAGCCAGTCGTTGGGACCGTGCTGTTCAGAGGCGTCGGTTGCCGTCACGCCGCCATTGTAGGCACACGCCGCAAGCCGCATGTCTCCTCAGCCAAGACCGGTGCGCCGAACCCTGCGGCACCGGCCCCCGACATTGGTGCGGATGTAGGTGGTTGGAAGGGCAGCCAAGACCGGTGCGCCGAACCCTGCGGCACCGGACCGGCAGCGTCTCCGCAGCGCCCGAAGCAGACTCGCCGAGCGCCGCGTGCCGCGTCCGGCCGCTGGGCCACCGCGGACGCGCCGGAACTCGAAGGATCCAGGGAATCGGTGCTCCTCGGGAACCGGACGGTGTCACACGGTCGTCCTATGGTGGAGTCACCTAGAGAGGCATTTCCATGATGACGAAACGTCGGCGCTGGCTGTTCCTCGGGATCGTGCTGTTGCTGTTGACCGCGGCGCTGTGCGCCGCGGCACTCTCAAGAAACCGTGAACCGACGGAGGCGGCCGATCTCGATCAAGACAGCACGACGGAGCCGATCGTCGCCAACAATTCCGGGCTGGCCGCCGTGGGCTCAGACGCCGCTGACCGACCGAGTGCGCTGACCGTCAGCTTGAGCGAGGGTTCGGCCACCGCTGCTGAAACCTTTGCCTTGGTCGACCGGGTGGTCGGCCGCACGCTCACGGAGGCGGAGATCACCGCGGTGACTGACCGACTGCCGGAGTGGGACGCCGGCGCTGATCGCAACGCAGATGCCTTCAACTTGCCGGCGGAGTCGCTTCGCAGGCCCCGCGTCGGCGACACGGTCGGCAATCCGTTCCCCACCGATTCCGACGTCGACGCCCCCGCAGTCGAGGCGGGGCCCCTGGAAGTGCTGCGGGTGCAGCCCGACGGTGAAGTGGGGCTGGCTCCGTTCATGAGCATCACCTTCAATCAGCCGATGGTGCCGCTGACCACGCTGGCCCAGATCGACACGACCGACGTTCCGGTGACGATGACTCCGCAGCCGCCGGGGCGGTGGCAGTGGATCGGCACCCGCACGCTCCGTTTCGAGCACGATCCGCAGGTCTTCGACCGCCTGCCGATGGCCACCTCCTATGTGGTCGAGGTTCCGGCCGCAACGACCTCGCAATCCGGCGGCGAACTGGCCGAGACCGTCCGCTTCGAGTTCGCGACGCCAGCGCCCGACATGTTGTCGTTCACCCCGCAGCACGATTCGCTCAAGCTTCAGCCTGTCTTTCTGGCCACCTTCGATCAGCGAGTCGACGCTGACTCGGTGCTGGAGACCATCACCTTGAGCGCCGGTGGCGCCGAACACGACCTGAGGCTCGCCACCGAAGCTGAGATCGAGGACGACGAGGAGATCAAGCGACGCGTCGCTGTGACCGTCGACGGCACCTGGGTCGCATTCAGGCCGGTGTCCGCGCTTGAACCCGATACCGACATCACCATCGAGGTCGGGCCGCATGTGCCTTCGGCCGAGGGAACTAAGACGTCCGCCGCCGCGGAGGTAGTGCAGGCCCGCACCTATTCAGCCCTGGCCGTCGACGAGACGAGCTGTTCGCGGCGGTATCCGTGCCAGCCCGGGAGTCGGCTCGGCATCTACTTCAACAATGTTCTCGACCCCGCAACACTCGATCTCGACGACCTGGAGATAACCCCCGAGCTTGCGGGCGCCCGAGCCTGGGTGGAATACAACTCGGTCAACATCGTCGGCCCGACGCAGGGAGACGCCGTCTATGAAGTGGTGATCCCGGCGACGCTCGCCGACGAGTTCGGTCAGGTGCTGGGTGAGGCTGTGACCGTCGAGTTCCATACCGACGACACCAGTCCGTTCATCAGCGCCCCAGGCCTGCGGCTCGTGACGCTCGACCCGCTTGTTGAACGCCAGACGGTCCCGGTGACGGTGCTGAACCATGACCGACTGCGGGTCCGGCTCTACGACGTGAGCCCGAGCGACTTCGAGTCGTTCGTCGATTTCTTCGAACGCATGGAACGATCCCGCAGCGGAGCACTGCCCGATGCGCCCTGGACGCTCGTCTCCGACGAGGTGGTCGATACCGGCGCTGTTTCCGACACAGTCACAGAGGTGCGCATCGATCTCGACGAGGCCCTCGACGGCGACCGAGGCCATGCGATCGCGATCATCGAGGGGGTCGGGCGCTTCGCGAACCTGACCCACCAAGACGACGAATACTGGTCCAACCGCCCGGTTGTCGTCTGGGTGCAGGACACCGACATCGGCGTCGACATGATCACCGACCATCAAGACGTGGTGGTGTGGACGACCGGCCTAAGCTCCGGCGAGCCCCTGGCAAACGTCGAAATCAACCTGCAGGGCAAGACCACGACCCTCACCACCGATGACGAGGGACTGGCACGGTCCTCGATCGGCAGCGAGTTCAACTGGATCGTCGCAACGCTCGGCGACGACCAGGCGATAAACCGGGCGAACGGTCAGGCCTGGTCCCTAACCGACCAGTTGATCTGGTACACCGCCGATGACCGCGGCACGTATCGCCCCGGCGAGACGCTCCGTCTGAAGGGTTGGGTCCGCAACCTCGAGCTGAGCGGCGATGGGGGGCTGAAATTGCTTCCCCCTCGACAACTGGTCAGCTATCGGGCCAGCGACCCTTTCGGCAACGAGCTCGGCGACGGCAGCGTCCGCCTCGACGAGCACGGCGGGTTCGACCTCACCGTCGAGTTGCCCGAGGGGGCGAACCTGGGCGAAGGGTTTATCGAGTTCCAGGGTCCGCAGAACCTCGACAACAGCTGGCACTACCACTCGTTCCAGATCCAGGAGTTCCGTCGGCCCGAGTTTGAAGTGGCCACTCGGCTCGAATCGGCCGGCCCGTACTTTGTCGGCGAACCCGCGACCGTGGCGGTCGACGCCAACTACTTCTCGGGCGGGCCTCTGCCGAACGCCGAGGTGTCGTGGTCGGTGACCACGCGCTCAGCGACCTACTCGCCGCCCAACTGGAGCGAGTTCACGTTCGGTGTGTGGACCCCGTGGTGGCACCACGATGCCTTCGGCGGCGGCGTTGACACCTACTGGGCAATCGACTACGGCTTCGACTACGGCTTCGGCGATGCCTGGACAGAACCTGTTCGTGAGACCTTCTCCGGCTTGACCGACGCCGCGGGCAGCCATTATCTGCGCATGGACTTCGAGGGCGACGGCGACCACCTCCCGACCACGGTCACCGCAGAGGCCGAAGTCGTCGATGTGAACCTGCAGCGGTGGGCATCGTTGACCGATGTGCTGGTGCATGCCGCGGACCTCTATGTCGGTGTTCGGTCGACCCGAACGTTCGTGCGGGAGGGCGACGGTCTTGAAATCGAAGCGGTCGTCACCGATCTCGACGGCGACCCGGTCGCCGACCGGTCCCTCGAGATGACCGCGTCTCGGCTCGTTGAGGAGTACGTCGACGGTGAATGGACCGAGGTGGCCGTCGACGCCGAAACCTGTGACGTGGTCTCGGCGGATGCGCCGGTCACATGCGAGTTCGAGGCTGCGGTCGGCGGTCGCTACCGCATCGACGCCAGGGTCGTCGACGACGCCGGGCGAACCAACCGCAGCGAATTGACCCGCTGGGTCACGGGAAGCCGCAGCGGCGTGCCGAGCCGCAACGTCACCTTGGAGAACGCCGACCTCGTCCCGGACGCTGAGACCTACGCGGCAGGCGACACCGCTGAGATCCTGGTCGATTCGCCCTTCAGTACCGGAACCGGCCTGCTGGTGATCGCCCACAACGAGATCATCGAACTGAGCACCTTCGAGATCACCGACCACGCGGCTGTGCTCGAGGTGCCGATCACCGACGATCATGTCCCGGCACTGACGGTACGGGTCGAGATCGTCGCGACGACAGAACGGACCGCCGACGACGGCACTGTTGTGGACGGCATCGCTTCTCGACCGGCCTATGCCGCCGGGGAGATCCGGCTCCGTGTGCCTCCCGCGCGGCGCGCGCTCGACGTCACGGTCACCCCGGAGGCGCCCAGCGTGAAACCGGGGGCTGCCACCAGCGTTACCGTGCAGGTGAACGATGCCGACGGCGAGCCGGTCGACAACGCCGACGTGCTGCTGGTCGTGGTTGACGAGGCGGTGCTGGCCCTTTCGGGTTACGAGCTCTTGGACCCGCTCGAGGTCTTCTACCGGTCGCTGGGCGTCTACCTGAGCGCGCAACGAGCACGGGGCAGCATTCTGTTGGAGAATCCGCAGGAGTTGCTTGCTGCGCTCGGTGGCGACGGTGAGATCCCCGTCACCACCACCGCCACGGCTTGGACCGCGGATTCATTCGACGAAGGCGACGATATGGCCGCGGAGTCGATGGCCGACGACTCTGGCGTTGCGGATTCTGCCCGGCGCACCAATCTCAGCGCGCAAGGCCTTCAGATCGAGGTGCGCTCCAACCTTGATGCTCTGGCCCTGTTCGACCCTGAAGTTGCGACCGACGCCGAGGGCTTGGCCACCGTCGAGTTCGAGATGCCCGACAACCTGACCCGCTACCGGGTGATGGCTGTAGCGGTCGACGGCGCGGAGCGCTTCGGTTCGACGGAGTCTTCGATCACCGCCCGCCTGCCGTTGCAGGTTCGGCCGTCCGCGCCCAGGTTCCTGAACTTCGGCGACCGGTTCGAACTGCCGATCGTGGTGCAGAACCAGACCGATTCGGCGACTGAGGTCGACGTGGTCGTGCAGGCGTCCAATCTGAATCTTGCTTCCAACTCCGACATTGAAGGCGACCCGGACCTCGGGGGGACCGCCGGGAAACGGATCACCGTGCCGGCCAACGACCGCGTCGAGGTTCGCTTCGGCGCAACGACGAGTTCTGTTGGCACCGCCCACTTCCGGGTCGCGGCCGTCTCGGCTGACAACGCCGACGCGCAGGAGGTCTCGTTGCCCGTTTACACGCCCGCCACCAGCGAGGCGTTCGCAACCTACGGGATTCTCGACTCCGGTGTCGTGGGCTATTCGCTCGCCGCGCCCCAAGATGTGTTCAGCCAGTTCGGAGGATTGGAGGTCAACACCTCCTCGACGGCGCTGCAGACCCTGACCGACGCGGTCCTGTACCTCGCTGAGTACCGCTACTCCTCCGCGGACGCCTACGCCAGCCGCATCCTCGCAATCTCCGCGTTGCGGGACGTGCTCGAAGCCTTCGACGCCGAGGGTCTGCCGAGCGCCGCTGAGCTCGACGCCACCATCCGCAGCGACATAGCCGAGTTGGCTGCGCTGCAACATGGTGACGGCGGTTTCGGTTGGTGGGCGCGCAAGGGGATCTCTTACCCGTACCCATCGATCCAGGCAATGCATGCGCTAATCACCGCTCAGAACGCGGGGTTCACCGTCGGTGCAGAACTGATGAGCAAGGGGCGCGGCTACCTGCGCGACATTGAGAGCCGGATCCCGTCCGACTACAGCAGGAAGTCGAAAGACATGCTGTCGGCCTACGCACTGCATGTCCGCGCTCTCGACGGTGACCAAGACACGCACAAGGCCCGCGCACTCTGGGACCGCACGGGGGCGGACCTCGAGTTGGACGCGTTGGCGTGGATCTGGCCGGTTGTCGGCGATGAAGAGACTGAAGCCGAGATCGAGCGGGTGTTCAACAATCGAGTCACCGAGACCGCGCAAGCGGCAACATTCACCACCGATTATGGCGAGGACGCTTACCTGATCCTGGCTTCGGACCGCCGGACCGACGGCATCGTGCTCGACGCCCTGATCACCATGGCCCCCGATTCAGACCTGATACCCAAGGTCGTGGCCGGGCTGCTGGCGAACCAGGTGAAGGGCCGTTGGAACAACGTTCAGGAGAACTCCTTCATCCTGGCAGCCCTCGACAGGTATTTCGAGACCTTCGAAGCGGTGGCGCCTGACTTCGTGGCCCGTGTCTGGCTCGGCGACCAGTACGTGGCAGAGCACGAATTCTCCGGTCGGAGCACCGACTTCGCCTCGACACTGGTCCCGATGGGGAACCTGATCGAGGCGGGTGACGCCGACCTGACCGTCCAGAATGACGGCGACGGCCGCCTCTACTACCGCCTCGGGCTTCGCTACGCACCCGCAGACCTCGATCTGGGCCCGCTCGACCGCGGCTTCGTGGTGCAGCGCAGCTATGAGGCCGTCGACGATCCCGACGACGTATGGGTCGACTCCGACGGCGCCGTCCATGTCGTGGCCGGCGCCGAGGTGCGAGTCACTCTGACGATGGTCAACGACAGCCGCCGCACCAACATGGTCCTGGTTGACCCGCTGCCCGCAGGGTTCGAGGCGTTGAACCCGGCCTTGACCGTGACCGGCGAAATCGAGCCGCCCCGTGCCGACGCAGCCGACTATTGGTGGCGTCGGACCTGGTATGACCATCAGAACCTGCGCGACGACCGGGCCGAGGCTTTCTCGGCACACCTGTGGGCCGGTACCCACGAATACAGCTACGTCGCCCGGGCGACCACTCCAGGAACCTTCGTGGCGCCCCCCGCCCGAGCCGAGGAGATCTACGCCCCAGAAGTGTTCGGCCGCTCAACCTCCGCCACCGTCATAGTCGAGGACGCGGCAACGATGTCTTGAACGAAGCGTGCCGTGCGCCGCTGTCACGCTCGCGCTTGTAGACTTCGACTCGTGCTTGTTGACTTCGACTCGGGTCTTCGCGCCCTCTGGAACCTCACCGGCACTGTGGTACCGCACCTCTGCTTCATCGCCTGACAGTGCTTCGAACCGCACCACCCCAGTTACGAATCGCTGTGCCACTCGCGCGGCACGTTTGGTGTATGGTCACCACCGGATCGTGTCGGTCCACTGTTTTTTCGCTCTGACTAGGTATTTCATCCTGCAGGACCACGATCCACCATGCTGTCACACCCGCCTGTCATGATGCGAGAAACAGATCGCTCGTTCCGTACGAGCCTCGGAGAGAACACGCTAGGAGCAGGATTATGGAAGCCACGGAAACCGTCCCTGACCAAATTCAACTAGCCGACCGGCTCAACAACCTGCACCATTTGCTCTACACACGGGGAGGCATCCGCCCCTCAAATGCGGCCGTAGAGGAGTTGTCGAAGCTTCTTCTCCTCAACATCGCAGCGCATCGCGACCCTCATACGAGCGTGGGTGGCAAGTGTCTAGCCGACCTTCTCGACCCAGATGCGGTCAGGGTCATGGCGGACCCCCAACCGTTGAAAGACGCCTTCGCGGTAGTCAACGCGTTGCCTGAACTGAGCGGTCAGGTACCCGGGGGCGGAACCCAGTCCATTTGGCCAAGAGACGAGCCCTTGCGCATCAGTCGTTGTGACGTTTTGGCCGAAGCCCTAGCCATACTACCTCACACAGGAATTGGTGCTGAACCCCCCCACGACATATTGGGAACCGCTTTTGACGTCTTCCTTCGTGGTCGATACGAGCACGCTGGAGGTCTCGGGACGTACCTCACGCCGGACTCTGTTGTGAAAGCAATGGTCCAGGTTGGTTTCGACCTGATCGACCCGCTGGATGCTGAGATGCCTTGGCCAGTCATGGGCGATCCGTGTTGCGGTAGCGGACGTTTCTTGATTGGTCTCATTGAGGAAGCTGTCTCCCGTAATCCAGATATTCACCGAGCGCAACTTCGGCAAGCGATCGTGGGCGCAGACCAATCAGCTGCGTCAGTCGCGATGGCCAGAGTCAACCTGCTCGCTTACGGAATGAGCTCCCCTGAAGTGTTCGCAGTCGAAGATTCCATTACGGAGGCTCCAATTGACAGCCTACGCGGGAAGATGCGCTTGATTCTCACGAATCCACCATTCGGAGAAGGAAAGTACGACTCACCATCTGGCATTACTAGAACAACTAATTTCTTTCGTGGTCTGCATTCCAAGCAACGTATCGACCCGTCCCTCGCATTTGTCGCCCGTTGTGTCGACCTCCTCGCTCCAAACGGCGTCGCTGGCATCATCCTCCCCGATGGAGTTGCGGATGGCCCTCACATGAGGGAAGTGCTACTCGAGGCAGACGGCCTGTTCGTGGAGGCAAGTGTCGAGGGAGTAATCAGCCTGCCGTCGGCGACGTTTGCTCCCGCGGGCACCACGGCCAAGACCAGCGTCCTGTTCCTCCGTAAGGGGGCGCGACAGTCGAACCAAGTCTTCCTTGCTCGTGCCGATCACGTGGGATACATCATGAAAAAGGGAGCCATAGCAGTTGATCCAAAAGGGAACGATCTCCCGAATATTGCCGATAACATAGGTCAGTTTCTCGAAGGTGGGTCGGAAAACAAGGGGAAGGTCGTCTCAGTTGATGGTGCCACACTCAAGAGAATCGATGCTGCCACCCTCGACCCCGAGGCCCTGATAGCCGAACAGCAACTCAAGGAAGCGGGAGGAGAGCCATTTGCCAAGGTGCTATTCTCAAAAAAGAGGCACCGCACAAGCACGCAAGAGTTGATCCCGTTCATATCGGTGCTCCATGTTGATGAGTTGGGAAACGTTGACTGGGTCAAGGCGAGTCGGTACCGGCCGACGACTCCGGGACTCATTGCTCGCGGCGGACAGATAATTGTGTCGCTCCTAAATCCAGCGAAGTTCCGGGCAACGGTCATCCCTAAAGATCTCGACCGAGTGCATTGTTCAGCTGAGTTTGGTATCTACGAGTCGACAATCGACCCGTACGCAACCTTGGCCTTGCTCCAACATCCGTTGGTTCGAGCACAGATCGCACCACTAGGTCGCGGCACCTCAAGTTCAAGGCGCCGAATTGATGCGAATGGGGTACTGGATTTGATCGCACCGCCATACCAGGAGGATTGGGTAGACAAAACAGGGCGTGTAGTACGGGATTCCCTTGAAGTGGTAGCAGAAGCTAAGTCTAGACTCAGCGTGGCGTACAACTCGTGACACGAACTCCCGTATTCAGCACCGCCGCAATGATTCCCAACTATTCGTAACTTATTTCGGCTCGCAACGTCTCAACCAGTGCATCAACGTCATGGGTCGGAAGTAGTTCCCGCAACGTATCAACGTTAGGGAGCAAATCCGCCGCACTCGTGAGACGACTTGGTCGAGCATTTGGCATCTTGAGCTAGAGTGCCCATGTTGTGATTCCAACGTGGTCGATCCACACCTGAGATGATTGCCGCACTCTTTACCTCGGATCCGTCCATGAGATCTAGGCCCTTACCCTTGAACCCCTGGCCCGGTTCGGCAAGCAGGATAGACGCCACATGTTGCGCAATGTAACCGGTATCCACCTGCGAAGACTGGCCGGTCAACGCTGCCCATTTCAACAGCGTACGCCATTGCTCAACGAAAAAGTCCACAAAAAGATCTTCAAGCAACTGGCGCCTGTCATCTGACGAAAGCTGCCGGAGCACTTTTCTGCGGAATTCAGCTGCTCGACGTAGTGCGTCTTCGACTTCAGGTTTCATCGTAGCCAACTATCGAATGATCGGATACAAGTATTAGTCAGTGTTGTAGGGATGCGCCGACCGCCGATCCTTGAATGGCAAGATTGATCTCGTTGGGCAGCACGGACATCGAATTTCATTCGCAGGTGGCGGTTCTGTGACCAATGCGCCATGACCTGTCGAGTCAGGCTATTACCTGCCCCTTCCAGTCGCGCCATGAGCGACTGGGTGTCCCCAGGCTGCGGCGTTTGTTCAAGGTCTAGTCCCGCCAGCTCTATGAGGCCGAGCAAGGGGTAATCAGAATCCAGGAGGGTCCCTTGATCTCTACGGTCTCGGATTGCTTCGAGATTGTCTCTGCACTCGCACATCTTGTAGTTGCATTACTCCTCCACTTGGTGATATGGCCGCCCCACCTTACCGGGGGACGTTGCGAAGTAGCGCTAGCGTAGGTGTCGGTTCGCGCTGCTAGCCCAGAATTGAGTCGGCGACGCGGTCCTCGCAGGTCTGTCTGTCCCACCAGCTCAGTTGCAGTTGCTTGGCTCGGCGGAAGTAGAGCTGGATGTCGTACTCGAGGGTGAACCCGACACCGCCGAAGACCTGCTGTGCCATCGCGGTGATGTCGCGGTAGACCCTGCCGCTGAAGAGCTTGGCCATGGGCGCGAGCCGGGAGACGTCATTTCCGACGGACTGCGCCCAGGCAGCTTCGTAGACGAGGACCTTGCCTCCGTCGAGTTCGGTCTTGGCATCGGCAAGGTAGTGGGAGATCGATTGGAACTGGGCTAGGGCCTTGCCGAACTGCTCTCGGTCCATGGCGTACTGCGCGGTGATCTCGAGCGCGAAGTCTGCGCCGCCCATTGCCTGGGCGGACGCCAGGATGACCGCCCTGTGCATCACCGCCTCCCAGGTGGCCCACCCGCTTCCGGGGGTGCCGAGGCGGCTTTCGGCGGGGATCCGGACATCGTTGAAATCGACCCGGTACTGGGTGTCCGACGAGATCGACATGCGCTGATCGAGCGTCACCCCGGCCGTGTCGGTCGGAACCAGGAACAGGTCGATCCCGGTTTCGGCGGGGGCGGGGGGGGGCGGCACCCGACGTTGGTGGGGGGGCCCCCCGGAGCAGACAAGGCTCATGTTAACCTTCAGGGCACAGGTGCGGGCCAGCACCAGCAGTTGGTCGGCGGCACCGGCGAAGTAGACATGCATCTTGGAACCGTTGAGCACGAGGTCGCGGCCCTCGGCTGCGGCGCTGAGTTGCACACCCCTCGGTGAGTACCCGCTCTCGGGTTCGAGCCAGGCGGGCGTCACGATCGTTTCGCCAGAAGCGATGCTGGCCAACAGCGAAGCGTGCTGCTCGCCGCATCCCGACTCGACTATCGCCCCGGCTGACAAGACGCAACTGACAAAATGGGGAACCGGTGCCAGCGAACGCCCCAGTTCCTCATAGAGCACCACACCTTCCAGCAGACCCATGCCCGACCCGCCGTACTCCTCGGGCAGCATCAGGCCGCAGATTCCCAGCTCGCCGAACTGCTCCCACAGTTCGCGGGCAACTCCGTCGGGGTCGTCCTCGAGTTCGCGCACCGTGTCGATCGGTGACAGCTGCGCACAGACGCCGCGCACCATCTCGCGCAGCATCTCCTGCTCTTCTGTGAAGTCAAGGTCCAGCATCAGGGTTTCCAATCTTCGCTTCTTCGTGTCCACGGGTTGTCGGTTCCGTCGGTGGGAAGTGCGACACGTGCCGTGCAGGTGCAGCAGAGCCGATCGCCCGCAGTCACCGATATGTCGACGCTGGCCCATCCGCAGCCAGATTCGTCGATCTCGGTGCCGCTCACCGTTCCGGCGAAGACCATATGGTCGCCGGGAAACACCGAATCGCGTATGCGGAAGGTCAGCCGACCGATGCGACCTTTGGGGCCGGTCCAGTCGGTGATGTAACGCTCGAACCAGGCGGCCAGGTTGGGGGTGTTCAAGAAGATGTCGGCTGTGCCGTTACGTTCGGTGGCGAACTTGTGGTCGTGATGCATGGGCCGCCAATCGCGGCTCGCCAACGCACCCAGCACGACCGTGGTCGCGCTGACATCGTAGCCGAGAGGCGGCAGCACGGTCCCAGCCGACACTTGATCGAGCACGATCTTGTCTGTGCCTGTGTTGTCCATGGCTGCGCTGGATGTGGCAGGGCTGCCTGTGGCTGCGCTGGTTTGTGGGTTCATGAGTTCACCTCAGTGGAACGTCTGTAACCAAAACCGGTGTACGACTCGACTCCGACCAGGTCTCCGTTCTGATTGTGGTACTCCACGTCGATCACCCAGAAACGGCCGGTGCCGAGTTTCGTAGTCTTGACGTCGCTGATGGAGCGAAGCACCTGATGGTGGCTGATCACATCGCCGGGCCGCACGGGTTCATAGCCGATCAGAGTGTTGTCGCTCATGATCGCCTCAGGCAGGCCAAGTCGTTCCTTCAGGTCGAAGTGGGTCTTGAGGGCGACCTGCTCGCCGGTCGCACCGGGTGCCCAGCGGTGTGGCCGCATCCACAGCGAGAGGGTCGACACGGGCAGGGTCATGCCGCCCGTCAACTGCTCGGCAACTTCGAAGTCCCAGTACAGGGGGTTGCCGTTCTCCGTGGCCGCCAAGGTGTTGTAGGAGTAGCCCATCTCGACCGGAAAGGTCGCCGTCTCGTGGTACTGGGCCTTGCCGATGAGCGCGCGGACGTCTTCAGGCAGATCTGCGGCGGGGGCGGGTTCAGTCACGCGACTGCTCCTCGGGCGATGAGTTCGGAGATGGATGTGTCGTCGTATCCGGCGCCTGCGAGCAGCTCTGCCGTGTCGGTAACAGCGGCGTCGCGCAGCCGGTAGGCGCCGTCTGGTCTGGTGGTCCCGGCCCATACCGCACCGGTCTGTCGAAACCTTCCCTCGCCGGCATGGTCGGCATCGACGACCAGGCCGCGGGCCGCGTACTGCTCATCGTCGACCGCCTCGGCCACGGTGTTGACCGAAGCCACACAACAGTCGGTAGGTCCCAGTTGCTCCGCCCATTGCTCTCGGGTCTTGGTGGCCAGCACCGCGGAGATCGCAGCCCGGATCTCGTCCTGGCGGTCGTCGTCGGTCTGGTGGTCGATGTAGCGCTGCAGACCGAGCTGCACGCAGAGGTTGTGCCAGAACTGGGGTTCGATCGCACCGATCGAGAGAAAGCGGCCGTCGCCGCAGGCATAGACATCGTAGCAGGCGTAGCGTCCGGTCAGGATGTAATGACCCGGGCCGGGTTCGGTGCCGGTGGCGAGGAACTCGTCGGCATACAGCGACATCAGGCCGAAGGCACCGTCGGCGATCGAGACGTCGAGGTATTCGCCCACCCGGGTCTTGGGGCGTCGCAATAGAGCGGCCATGATCGCCATCACGGCGTGCATTCCCCCGGCGGCGATGTCGGCCACGGTGGCACCGGGCAGCGGTGGTGATCCGTCCGCACGGCGCCCGCTGCAGTCCAAGTAGCCGGACAACCCCAGATAGTTGATGTCGTGACCGGCCCAGTCGCGGCGTGGGCCGTTCTGGCCGAAACCGCTGGTCGAGCAGTAGATGATCCCCTCATTGACCGCCCTCACGTCGTCGTAGCCGATACCGAGGCGATCCACTGTGCCGGGCCGGAAACTCTCGAGCACGACGTCGGCACCCTTGACCAGAGCTACAAAGGCCGCGCGTCCATCGTCGGACTTCAGATCCAACAGAGCCCGTTTCATCAGACGATGCCCCGAGTAGGCATAGTGCGGAGGCACGATCTGGGCTGCTTGTCTGCTCGGGACCGGTCCCAGTTTGATGACTTCGGCGCCGTAGTCCGAGAGGATGCGCGAGGCGCGCGCTGCGGGCCCGACCGACGCAAAGTCGAGGACACGCACGCCGTCGAGCGCCCCGACGGCAGTCACCGCGCGGCCCTGGCCGGGTATCGGGGGATGCCAGCGTCTCGGGGGATGCCAAGGTCACGGCTCACACCAGCGTCTCGGGGCATACCAGGGTCTGGGGGCATCTCAGAAGTTCTTGGGGAGCCCGAGGCCGCGGCGGGCGATGATGTTCTTCTGTATCTCCGAGGAACCGCCGCCGATCGTGTCGATCACGGTGTAGCGGTAGGTCGACTCGGAGCGCCCCTTCATGGGCGCGTCGTCAGTCTTGACGCGCAGCTGTGCGCCGGGTCCGGCAATGTCCATTGCGGCGTCGGCCAACCGCTTGGAGAGCTCGGTAGCGAAGAGCTTGTACTCCGATGCCTCCACGGTCGGGGGCTGGAAACCCTCTTTCCCGGCGCGCACGCCCTGCTCAACCTTGACTGCCTCGGCAACGAACTTCAGCCCCATCACCCGTGCCACTTCGGCGTCGGTATGGAGCTGGGCCAGGCGCGCACGGACCCGCGGGTCGTCGCGCAGCGGCTCTCCGTCGCGTTCGGCGGTCTTGACATAGTCGGTCAACACGTCGAGGCGCTGTTGGATCGGCGACATCGTGAACATGGTGAAGCGTTCGAGGTCGAGGGCCTGACTGATGTAGCGGAATCCGTGGTTGACCTGGCCGACGACGTAGTCGTCGCTCACGAAGACGTCGTCGAAGAACACTTCGTTGGTCCGTTCGTCGCCCATAGTGTGGATCGCGGTGATGCTGATACCCTCCTGGTCGAGCGGCACGAGCATCAAGGTGATCCCCATGTGCTTGTTGTCGGGGTCGGTGCGGGCGCCGACCCAGTACCACTCGGCGAAATGCGCGGAGGTCGTCCAGGTCTTCTGACCGTTGAGCAGCCAACCGTGCGCGCCGGCGTCGCTGGTCACCCGCTCGGCTCTGAGCCTCATCGCCGCTGCGTCGGAGCCTGCGTCGGGTTCGGAATAGCCGACCGCGAACTCAACGTCGTTCTCGAGGATTTGGGGCAGAAACTCCTGCTTGAGACGGTCTGAGCCGTGCGCGATCAGGGTCTTGCCGATGATCCCGACGCCCTTGCCGATCTGTGGCCCCCCTCGACCTGCCAGCTGTTCGTTGAGGATGTACTCGTAGACGCCCTCGCCGTCGGCGCCTCCGTACTCCTTGGGCCAGGTGATCCCGAGCCAGCCCTTGCGCCCGAGCTTCTTCATGAAGGCGCGGCGCTTGGGGGTGTCGACGATCTGGGCCATGTTCTCGCGGCTCACGTCGAACACCTCAGGATCATCGTTGGCATCGAGGAACTCGGTCACCTCTGCTGCGAAGGCCCTCTGTTCGGGCGTGAACTCAAAGTCCATGACTCAGAGGCCGAGCGGATCGGTCCCGCACACGGATGTGACAGAACGAGGCCGTGGCCCGAGCGGCCCGCCCGTGGCCCGAGCGGCCCCGTGAGCGCAGCGAACAAGAGCGGGAAGTGGAGCGCAGCGAACAAGAGCGGGAAGTGGAGCGCAGCGAACAAGAGCGGGAAGTGGAGCGCAGCGAACAAGAGCGGGAAGTGGAGCGCAGCGAACAAGAGC
>MKWU01000459.1_pt1 | contig 77951 bp, 82 predicted proteins | sample 809101 | NCBI WGS metagenome assembly MKWU01 (sample SAMN05860141, study PRJNA318959) | sponge metagenome | host: Aplysina aerophoba | place: Slovenia: Piran, Adriatic Sea, Gulf of Piran | collected 2013-05-07 | reverse complement strand
ACCTCCGAGGGTCACGGACGCGACCTTCTATCCCCTGTGCGGGCCGGTTCCGGACAGTATGAACCCTGCCACGGTCCGCTCGACGTCGGAAACGAACCGCCGGTGTATGCGGCTATCTGCCATTGTGAAACGAGCCTGTGACAGATACAGCCTGCTCGTGGCGTTGGTCGGTTCCGGTTCGGCTCATCAAGCCCGGAACGTAAGCGAAACAGAGATACAGGACACTAGCCGGGTATCGCGTCTCTGCCTTGTAACGCGCCCGTTCCGGCGCCGGAAGGCGCCGGAACGGGTTTGCCGGACCGTGGATGGAGAGGAGGGCTGGACTGTGCACCATCCACGAGCGGTCCGGACGGGTTCGGTGGCCCTTACTTGCCTGCCGGCTCGATCTGTATGGTCCTCGGGACCACCTCAGTCCGTTTCCGGACGACGATCTCGAGAATCCCCTCGGAGAATCTGGCGGCTACCTCTTCGGGATCGAAGTCGTCCGACACCCGGATAGACCGGGAGAATGAACCCTCGGCCAACTCCCGGATGCGATACACGGCGCCCTCAGGAGTGTCCTGCGAGCGGGTTCCCTTGACCGTCAGAAGGTTGTCGTCAAGCGTTACCTCGAGATCTTCGAGTCGGAAGCCGGCAAGTTCGTACCTGACGGTAAGAGCATCGTGGGTCTCGATCACATCGACGCGAGGGAGCCATGTCCGGCGGGACAAGTGGCCTTCTCTGAGATCGAAGCGGGCCGCGGTCGAGCGCGGCAGTACATTGAGCAGTGCTTCCATGTCGTGGGGAAGCCGGAAAGGTCGGGTTCGAACCAGATGCATTCTGTCAACGCCTTTCTTGGGTGGAGTGCGGGGGTCCCTCCACGGGGCCCTCGATTGTCTAGTCATATAATCTAAACCATATGTGCTTAGATTTATTCCATATGCCTGTCGCGTTCCGTGTATCCGCCCCCTGCGAAGCTAGGTACCGGGGATCTCGATCGCGGTCCGGTTCGGATAGGCGCTGCAGGCTTCCACAGAATGGATCCTGGTCCAGGAACCAACATGCGATCCTTCCCCGACAAGGCCAGGACGGCAGGTCTCCCGCCGGTGGATGCCTGATCGAACCCATGAACGAGAATGGGATTGGCGCCCGCTTGGGCTGACCGTCCGGCGCGATTCACGAGATTGCTTGTCCGGCGCCCGGTTGTATCTGGTAGACATTCCGATGAAAGTGTGGGAAGGGTGACGGCCGGCAATCGCGACCTGACGCTCGGTATCGACCTGGGCGGAACCAAGATGGCTCTGGCTCACATCGACGCCGCGGGCGGCATCGTCGACTTCATGTCGATGCCCCGTCCCGCCACCGCAGATGCGATGGACATCATCCCGGCGGAGGCGGCAAGTTCGATGTTGGATCCACGCGTGAAGGCGGTGGGGATCGGAGCAGCCGGCCTGGTCAAGGCGGACGAGGGGGTGCTTGTGTGGGGACCCAATGTTGAAGGCAGAGAGGTGCGCTTCCGGGAGATCTTCGAGCGCGAACTGGGGCTTCCCACCGTGGTGGACAACGACGCCAACCTGTCAGGGTTGGCGGAGACGCGCATTGGTGCGGCGCGTGGTTACCGGCATGTCTGTATGATCACGCTGGGGACCGGTATCGGGGGTAGCTGGGTGATCAACGGCCAGCCCTATCGTGGACGCGCCTTCGCCGGGGAGATCGGCCACATGCCGGTGGACGTGGGAGGGCCTCGCTGTACTTGTGGCCAGCGGGGATGCTGGGAGACGTTCGCCTCCGGGAGGCGTCTCGATCAGATGTCCCGGGATCTGGTCGCTACGCGACCCGACGGCTTGGTCGCCAAGTTGGCAAAGGGCACTGTCCCGGCCGGTCTGCATCTCACCCGAGCCGCTATGGAAGGTGATCCCGACGCGTTGGAATCTCTGAAGGAGATGGCGTGGTGGCTTGGCTTGGGCATCGCCGGGCTGGTTGCTGCTTTCGATCCCGAGGTGGTGGTGATCGGTGGGGGAGTATCCAGGGCTGGCGATCTCTTCTTGGATGAGGCCCGCAAGGCGTTCGGGGATGCTCTTGAGGGTGCTGATCATCGGGAGCCAACTCCGATAGTCTGTGCCGCACTCGGTGAGGACGCGGGAGTGATCGGCGCAGGGCTGTACGCTTGGGAGCGATTGCTGTGACCTGGGATTGGTTGGAACGGGTGCTCCCCGACCCGGCCATTCGCGACCGGGCTCGCACGCTGCTCATGGTCCTGCCGAACCTGGTCAAGTTGCTGGTGGGGGTGGCCCGGGATCCCCGCGTTCCGGCGCGGGCCAAGCTATTTGCTGCCGCGGCGGCCGCCTACGCGCTGTCTCCTGTCGACTTCGTACCCGACTTCATACCGATCATCGGCCGGACCGACGACATCGTGATCGTGGCTCTGGCCCTCGACCAACTCATCGAGCAGGCAGGCATCTCGGTCATCCGGGAACACTGGGATGGTCCCGATGAGATTCTCGCTGTGGTGGTCGATCTGGTTGGCATGATCGCCGGTCTGGTCCCGCGCCCGGTGAGGTTCGCCATCCACGCCTACCTGCGCGGCTGAGGTCTGGTGCAGGTTCGGATAGTCCCCGGCGCGCATACCCGAGGGAACGGGCGGCCTTTGACGCGGTGACCAGGGCTTGGCTCGGTCCGCTAATCTCGTAGGTGTGGATATGTCATCTTGAACGTGTAGACCGTTGTTTAGCCTGCTATCGATGTTTGAAGGGGGTTGAGATGCAATACGATCTGGAATCGTTTCGCGGAGATCTGTTCGGAGGTCTCACATCGGCCGTCGTGGGTCTCCCCGTAGCCCTCGGGTTCGGGGTCGTTTCCGGTTTGGGGGCGCTGGCCGGCATGTACGGTGCGATTGCGGTCGGGTTCTTCGCTGCCATCTTCGGTGGGACCCGTTCCCAGATATCGGGTCCTACGGGTCCGATGGCTGTCGCTATGGCAGTGATCGTGACCAGCTACGCGGACAGCCTCGCAGAGGCCTTGACGATCGCGGTCTTGGCCGGCCTCATCCAGATCCTGCTCGGAGTTGTGGGACTGGGCCGCTTTGTCGCTTACACGCCGTATTCGGTCATATCAGGTTTCATGTCCGGCATCGGCATCATCATTCTCCTTCTGCAGAGCCTGCCGTTCCTTGGAGCGACTGTCGCCGAGGGTGGGCCGCTGGGAGCGATCCGAGCCTGGCCGGATGCGTTGGGCAACCTGAATGTCGGTGCTCTGGTGATCGCATCGGCCACGCTCTTGGTGGGTGTGACCTGGCCGGCGCGGTTCAGGAAGTATGTTCCTCCCACGCTGGTCGCGCTAGCGGTCGGAACACTGATCAGTATTCTCTGGACGAGCGATGTGCCCGTGATCGGCGAGGTGCCGACGGGCCTGCCTGAACTCAGGTTGCCCACCTTCTCGATCGACTTCATGCTGCGAGCCCTTCAGCCTGCTCTCACGCTCGCGTTGCTCGGGTCGATCGACAGCCTGCTCACCTCCTTGATCGCTGACTCCATGACCCGGACCAGGCACAAGCCCAACCGGGAGTTGGTGGGCCAGGGTATAGGAAACATGATTGCCGGATTCATCGGAGGCCTACCCGGGGCGGGCGCCACAATGGGTACTGTCGTGAACCTGCGGGCGGGTGGACGTACCCCCGTTTCGGGAGTCGTACGGTCTGTGGTCCTCCTGGCTCTTGTGCTGGGACTCGGCGACTTTGTCGAGGCAATCCCGCATGCGGTCCTGGCGGGGATCCTGATAAAGGTGGGCTGGGACATCATCGACTGGCGGTTCCTGACCCGGGTCCGCCAGGTGCAGAAGGACCATCTTCTCGTGATGATCGTGACGCTTGCCTTGACGGTGTTTCTGGATCTGGTCACGGCGGTGGTCCTAGGCCTGATCGTGGCCGGAATGGTGGCGGCTCGCCAGTTCGAGCGCCTGGAACTGGACAGCGTCATCTCAGTACCCCTGCTTGATCAGACCTTCCTGGATGGACATGCGGAGGACGATTTCTCGGCGCGGGTCGGGCTGGTCGCCCTGCGGGGGAGCTTCACCGTCGCCTCATCCAGCAAGATGATCAGCACCGTGAGTGTGGACATAAGGGACCACGAAGTAGTCATCCTGGACTTCTCCGAGACGCGCTTCATGGACGATAGTGCCGCTCTCGTGGTCGAGAGCCTGATCGATTCGGCACTCGCGGAGGATACCGAGTGCGTGATCGTCGGTCTGTCCGGAACCCCCGCAGTGGTGATCGGTGCCTTGGACGTCCTACGTCGCGTGCCTGAGGAGCAGATCGTCGGTAGCATGGACCAGGGTCGGGAGGTCGCGCATCGCCTGCTCGAGCTCCGCAAAACCTGACCTAGGCTTGCTGCGTTAGCGCGAATCGAGGACCGCCGTCCAACACCGCGGGGAGGGCCCGATCTCCGGGTTCGAGTCGGTCCGGTTACTAGCGGATGCGCGACTCCGGTTGCCTGCATGTCGGAGAGGTGTCCGTCGGGGAGCCTGTCGAGTTCCCGTGCAGCGAGTTCGGGGTGCCCTGTCCGGGCCTTGGAGGGTGTGTAACCGGGGGATCACGCTATTGCCGGGATCCGGCGGCTAGGAAGGTGCTGAACAATGACGACTGCTCGGGCCTGCCGCCCGCCGGCCCATGATCGAAACCGGTCGGCGGGCCCATCACCGGTGCGGTGGGAGACACGACCGGAGCGGTCTGGGCAACTCTGTACGGTGCGATCATCACGGGTCTGGCTGTGATGGTGGTGATAGCTGTCCACCGGCGGATCAACTCCGAGCGGATCCCGGTCGGCCGGTAACGTTCTCGGGAGCGTCGAGGTCGAAGAACAGCGTGAAGTATGCGGTCCTCTTTCCAGGTCAGGGAAGCCAGCGGGTGGGGATGGGCGCCGAACTGTTCGAGTCCAGGCCCGACCTACTCATCGGAGCGGCTGACCGGATCCTGGGTTGGTCCCTCCGCGACGTGTGCCTCCAGGGACCAGAGGCAAGGCTGACGGCCACCGAACATGCCCAACCGGCTCTTTACGCTCTCGCTTGGACCCTCTGGGCCGAGTTGAATGATCGCCTAGGCCATCCCCCTGCAGCGGCCGCCGGACACTCGCTCGGCGAGTACACGGCTCTAGCGGCCGCCGGTGTGCTGTCGTTCGAGGAGGGACTGGAACTCGTGGCGGTTCGGGCTCGCGCAATGGCGGAAGCAGTCGGGAGGGAACCGTCCGGCATGGCTGTTGTGTTGGGGGTCGCTGACGATCGAGTCGAGGAGGTGGCGGCCGACCGGCGGTCGGCGGGAGGGAGGCTATGGGTTGCCAATCTGAACGCACCCGGCCAGGTCGTTCTCGCGGGGACTCTCGACGACATCGACTGGTTGGTTACTAACCAGCGGCGGCTGGGCCTCCGGAGGGTTGTAAGACTCAAAGTCGCCGGGGCATTCCACACCCCCCTTATGGATCCGGCGGTACCCAGGCTCCAGGCCGCCCTGCGAGCGGTGGGCATGGGTGATCCCGCCTTTTCCGTGTGGTCCAATGTCACCGCGAGCCCCATCACCCCAGGGGAAGAGGGCTGCCTGCTCGCCAGGCAGTTGGTGGCGCCGGTGCGGTTCGCCGCTTCCCTCAAGTCCATCGCAGCATCCGGGGTTGGGACCTTCGTTCACGTAGGGCCGGGGGATGTAACGGCCGGGATGGCCAAACGGACAGTCAGGGGGTCTCGAATACTGGTCGTCTCATCCATCCCGCAAGCGGGGGAGGCGGCCACATTTCTTGCCGTTTAGGGAGCGTTCGCCTTCCCCAATACAATGGAGGGTCTGCGGGCACGCCGGAGGGCGGCGAACGGTCGTGGCCGGTGGGACTTGAGCCGCCCTATGTCGGGCCGTTCCTGGCCCGAACAGAAGGCCATGGGCGATTGGACGGCATCCTCGTGAGAGAAGGGTTGGGATGATGGCGCGGTACGCGGAGATCACCGGATGGGGCAAGGCCCTGCCGCCAGTCGTGCTCACCAACTCCGACCTCGAGTTGATAGTCGATACCAGCGACCAGTGGATAACCAGCCGCAGCGGGATCAAGGAGCGCCGGATCTCCCATGTGCCCGCATCTGACATGGCTGAGTTGGCTGCTCGCCGGGCAGTGGCTGCTGCCGGGATCGCGATGGAAGAAGTCGATCTCATCGTCAACGCGACGTGCACCCCGGAGTCCATAATCCCTGCCTCGGCGTCGTACGTCCAAGCCAAGCTCGGAGCGGTCAATGCCGGCGCGATCGACGTGAACGCGAACTGCTCCGGGTTCGTATACGGATACGTGATGGCCGACTCGTTGGTCCGGTCAGGAGCAGCCGGCGCGGTGCTGCTGGTGGGTGTCGAACGTCTTAGCTGGTTGGTGGACTACACGGACCGATCGACGTGCATTCTGTTCGGCGACGGCGCGGGAGCGGTAGTTGTCCAGGCGAGCGCGACCCCTGCCGGTGTGCTCGCCTCGGAACTGGGGGTTGACGGGACGATGGCTGACATACTGTGCGTCCCGAACGACGGAACCATAGAGCCGGGTTCAGCGAGCTCAGTAACCAGATTGGTGATGGAAGGCTCGGACGTCTTCCGTCGCGCTGTCACGGCAATGGCCGACGCATCTGAGAGCGTCGTACGGCAAGCCGGATGGGATCTCGATGACATTGACCTTCTTGTTCCTCACCAAGCCAACCAGCGGATAATCGATGCCACCGCCCGGCGGCTGAAGCTCGATTCTGCCCGGGTGTTTCTCAACATCCACGCATACGGCAACACCAGCGCCGCTACCATCCCGATTGCTCTGACCGAGGCCATCGAAGCAGGAAGGGTACCCTCCCGCGGCAACCTCGTCTTCGCCGCGTTCGGTGGGGGGCTCACATGGGCCGCGGCAGCTGTACGTTTCGGGGAACGCGTTGAGCCCGTAGGGGTTATCGAGGACGAACTTCCAAAGTCCGATCAAACAGTCTGGGAACTGATCCAACCCAATTTCGACTATTACGGCAGGCTGGAGCGTCAATGAGCCGGGTGGCTCTCGTCACCGGAGGATCCCGCGGGATCGGGAGGGCGGTCTCCCTCAACCTCGCGGCACGGGGCCACGCGGTGGCTGTCAACTACGCCGCGCGAGACGACGCAGCGAGGCAAGTGGTCCAGACGATCCTGGCGGGGGGAGGGGTCGCCGCGCCGTTCAAGGCGGACGTGAGCCGTTCCGATGAGGTCACGAGACTCTTCGCCTCCATAGAGGAGAGCATGGGCCGCCCGGAGATCCTGATCAACAACGCCGGAATCACCTCCGACAGCCTTCTCGTCCGTCTCGACGAGACGCAGTGGGACCGGGTGATGGACATCAATCTGAAGTCGGTCTACCTCTGCAGCAAGGCAGCCCTGCGGGGCATGCTGCGGTCTCGATGGGGAAGGATCGTATCCCTGGCATCCGTAGCCGGCATATCCGGGAATCCCGGTCAGACGAACTACGCGGCATCCAAGGCCGGGGTGATAGCGTTTGCCAAGTCCCTGTCCAAAGAGGTCGGTTCCAGGGGCATTACGGTCAACGTGGTCGCTCCGGGTTTTATCAAGACCGAGCTCACCGCCGGGTTGCACAAGCGGGTCGTGGAGCAGGTACTCTCTGGAACCAGCCTCCGTCGGTCGGGCAGGCCAGAGGAGGTCGCTTCGGCTGTCGCGTACCTGGCGTCGGAAGAAGCCTCCTACATAACGGGACAGGTCCTCGTCGTCGACGGTGGGCTTGCTCTGTGACCGGTAGACCGTTCCTAGCAATCACACCAAGGGAGACAGCAAGATGGATCGCTCGCAAATCCAATCAAAAATGCGGGATCTGCTCGTGGACGAACTCGGCTTGGACGCTGCGAAGATCAACGACGCGGCAACCTTCGAGGAAGATCTCGAAGTGGACTCCTTGGGAGTCGTCGAACTGTTGATGGCACTCGAGGACGAGTTCGGGGTCCGCATCCCCGACGAGGAGGCCGAGAGCATCACGTCGGTTGGCGAGGCGGTCGATCTGGTGGTCGCCAAGCTCGGCTAGTACCGGCAGCCTCGAGGTTCTTGCATGCGTCCCGAAGCCCGGCGGGTGGTGGTGACCGGAATGGGCGCTATCACGCCGCTCGGTCACACTGTAGACGACACATGGGAAGCGGTTCTTGCAGGCCGCTCCGGTATCGGACCTATCACGCAGTTCGATCCGTCGAATGTGGCCACCGCCTTCGCCGGCGAGGTCACCGGATGGGATCCCGAGTCGGTGATCATCAAGCGGGAGGCACGGCGTCTCGACCGCTCTGCTCAGCTGTTCATCGGTGCAGCCCAGCAGGCACTGGACGGCGCCGGGCTTGATTTCGTGAACGACGAGACCATGGCTGAACGCGCCGGGGTGATCGTCGGGTCAGGACTGGGTGGCATGCTGTCCTTCGACGCGCAGCTCAAGGTCATGCTCAGCCGGGGAGCGCAGCGTATCAGTCCGCTGGCTGTGACCATGATCATTCCCAACGAGGCTGCCGGAGTTGCTTCGATGCGCTTCAACATGCGGGGACCGGTCACCTGCGTGGTCACCGCCTGCGCAGCTTCCGCGAACGCGATCGGAGACGCCGCTGAGATCATTCGTAGGGGTGCTGCCGACGTGATGCTGGCGGGGGGTGCCGAGGCGACGATCTGCGAGTTCGGAATCGGTGCCTTCAACAAGAGCCGGGCCCTGAGCACCCGCAACGACGATCCTCAGCGAGCCAGCCGACCCTTCGACCTCGACCGGGACGGGTTCGTGATGTCCGAAGGGAGTGCCTGCGTGATACTCGAGGACCGGGAGCGAGCGTTGTCCAGGGGAGCTCGCATACACGGCGAGGTGATCGGGTATGGGATGACGTCGGATGCCTACCACGTCACTCTCCCTCGCCCAGGAGGAAGTGGCGCCGCCAAATCGATGGAGGCTGCGTTGAACGATGCTGGACTCCAACCTGGACAACTGGACTACATCAACGCTCACGGGACGTCCACCAAGGCCAACGACGTCACGGAAACGGTGGCCATCAAGCAGGCTCTCGGGGAGAAAGCGGCCAGGGCGGTCCCTGTCTCCTCGACCAAATCGATGACAGGGCATCTAATGGGAGGGGCGGGCGCGATCGAGTCGATATTCTGCTTGCTGGCGATGGAGTCCGACATCCTGCCACCGACGATCAACTACGAGACGCCGGATCCCGAGTGCGATCTCGACTACGTACCGAACGAGGCTCGCGAAGCAGAGGTGATGTATTCCATGACCAACTCGTTTGGATTCGGCGGGCACAACGTATCCCTGATATTCGGTCCTGGCGCCTGATCCAGGTCCCCGGGTAACCCCGATTCTTCATGGATCGGGGTTTGTAGGGGTGAATGGACGGGGAGGTTCAAAGTCCTGTCAGGTGATTCTTGAGATCCGATGGCCCTGGATTGCCGGCGGGCGAGCTTCAGTCGACGTGGCCTGATGTGCGTGGGTGTGCCGGATCCATGAGGAACCAGGGTCAGCCGCTCTCCTCGGGTGGCGCTGGGAGTCCGGCCCCACGTTCCCGGTTCCGGCCTGTAACGATGGTGACCACGAGGCCGGTCATCGTGACGAGTAGCGACAGCCCGAGTAGGCCTGCGAGAAACCAGGGAATCCGGCCTAGCAGAGCACCGATCCCGAGGGTCAGGATGCCCAGCAGGAGGGACACGGCTCCACCCGCTACCAGGCTGACCAACCCGAGATCGGCCAGGGACTCTTTCGCGTCGGTTGCCCCGCCCACGCCGGTCAACCAAGTCCGGCCGGATCGTTGGTATCCCGAGCACCGTCTTCCGTCTCACCGCCGCTGCCTGCCCGCCACTCGTTCCATTCCCGCAGCGACCGGTCGGCCAGGACTACGACGATCCCTACTCCTGCAGCCGCCACCAGCCCCGTAAGCAGGCCGACGACCACATTCGCCACCTGGCTGCAGGAAGTCCCGTCACAGCCGAGGCGCGTCACTGTCCAGCCGATGAATCCACCTGTGACCCCGGCGAGGAGAACCGGTATCGCGAAGGTGTAGCGAAGCCGGGTCACGTTCACTCGTTCCTTCGAAGGGAACGACCGCGGCGGTCGTAGCCGGCCGCTTCCATAATGCCGGGTGGGGTCAGTTCAGGAGGTACGGGCACCGAAGCAACCCGGCGAGGAGCCGGTCGGCTCGCAGCCAGCCGGGCGTCGACGGTCCATGCCAGGAGGGTAAGAGCCGAGATGACGGCGAGCATACCGGCCGCGGCCGGAAGGGGGAGCCCGACTGCGGAGAGTGAACCCAGGATGGGCAACACCATGCGGATGGTCCAGAGCACTCCGGGTAGCGCCCTTGCATACGCCCAGCCGGCTACTACCCCGAACCCTGCCACCGTCCAGCCGGCTGCCGTCACGGCGGGGATTCCGAGCGCTCCCACGAAACCCGGTAGCCACAACAGACCCAGAGCGAGAATGGTTGCTCTGGCAGGAACGCGATCCGGCCTTGCCTGGTGGAACCACTCGTCCAGCGACCTTGACCAGGCAATGCCTACACCGCCGGCATAAGCCACGAAGGCTCCGATCCAGATTGGATCCACTTCCAGGGCGAGGGCTGCCACTGCCCAGGCTCCGGCCAGGCTAGCGATCGAATTACGGACCCACTTTCCGGGGGACAGAAGCATGGCCACCAGGTTGACCGCGTTCGACACGACCAGTGCCGCCGCGAGGAGAGAAGCCGCCTGCGGCTCCCAAGGTGCCGGGCCGAAGAGGAGCCGGACGGCCCACAGCAGGGCACCCAAGAGAATGAGTGATGCCGAGACCGATACCGTGCGAAACATCTCCCCATTGTGGCGCGTGTGCATCGTCTTGCGAAGCCACGGTTTACCCTTGCCGCGGTGACGTCCGACGGCAATGCCACATGGCCCGGTGAGGCTGTATTCTGTGCCGATTGCGGCGCCCGGCTCAAGCGGGCACTCCTGTACTCGAGGGAGCGCGGAGTTTGTCCGGACTGCGGCCGGATCGACTTCCGCTCTCCATCTGTTGCGGTTGCCGTCGTGCTACGTGACCCGGAGGGCCGCATCCTGATGGTGAAGAGGGGACCTGGTTCCTCGCGATCCGGTCTGTGGTCGATCCCTGCCGGCTACATGGACTATGGCGAGGACGTGCGGGAGGCCGGAGCTCGCGAGGTTCTGGAGGAGACCGGTCTCGTGGTCCAGGTGGGTGATCCGATCTTCGTCGCCACCAACTTCCACGATCCACTCAAAGTGAGCGTATGCATCTGGTTCTCGGGACGGGTCGTCGGTGGTCGTCTCGAGGCGGGGTCGGACGCGGTGGACACAGGGTGGTTCGCTCTCGATGATATGCCTGACCTTGCCTTCGATACCGACGCCGACCTGTTCCGGCAGATACGGTAGCCCTGGTTCTTCATGCGGGGGTTTGTGCTCGGCGAAAATAGCGTGGGCTATGAGCTTCTGACCAGGGGTTATGTCTGTTCGATAGTCCCGTCTCGATCCGGCGCGACCTTCGCGCGTCGTGTGACGCCGGGCCCGGTTGTGATGGTGTGGTCAAGATGGCATCCTGCCGAGGGTGGGTCTGGAAACACGAAGAATCGGGGCTAGGGGTGCTGGGGGAGGGTGGCGCCCCCTAATGGCTCCTGTCGGATATCCGGGACGATCCGACCGGTCTCCGACCAAGGCCGCCCGGGAGCCAGGCTTATTGCCTCGCAGTGGTGAGGTTTGGCCGAGTGCAAGTCACTCAGGGGTTGGCCGGTTAGCACCAGACGAGCGGCTTGGATGGGGTCCTGGTGCGAGACCGCCACTATCTCACCATCCGGACTTCTACTTGCCAACCCTGCAACCGTCAGCGCAATCCTATCTGCAAGGTCCTGCAACGACTCGGGGGCGAAATCCATCCGCGTCGGATCCTTGAGATACCTTTCGAGTTCGCCGGGCCGGTGGGTATCGAGATCGATCCACGGCAGGCCCTTCCAGCGGTTCATGAGTGTCCACTCTGTGAGCCTGTCAATAGGCTTCGGTTCGAGACCGTGGTAGCCGGCGATCACCGAGGCTGTTTCCATCGCCCGGTCGAGTGGAGACGAATACACGGCCTCGATCGGCCGGGATGCCAGGAAGTCTCCGGTCCAGGCCGCTTCCCGTTGTCCACGCCGGCTGAGGTGGAATCCTGGCAGATCGGCATATACGAGGTTCCGCGGATTCTCCACTTCGCCATGGCGCACCAGATGCACAAGTGAAGTCACACCGCCAGGCTAACCGCCGGCAACCGGGACACGGCCGACAGGCCCGCAGTTGGGCACCGGTAACTAGGCCCGGCTCTTCACGCCGGGGCTAGTACCGGGCGAACGGGGGTTGTATATGAGCGTCTGACCAGGGATCACGGCCGTTTCGATAGTGTTAGGCGTATGCCGGAGCACCGGATCACCGAACCGATACTCCATGTCGATATGGATGCCTTTTTCGTTGAGGTCGAGCGCCTCGACGACGAACGGTTGCGGGGCCGACCGGTGGTCGTCGGCGGAGTCGGGCGGCGCGGGGTGGTGGCGTCGGCTTCCTACGAGGCGAGGGCGGCGGGAGTCTACTCAGCAATGCCCATGGGTATTGCCAGGCGTCTATGCCCGGGCCTGACGGTAGTCCCGACGCGCCACGAACGCTACGGCGAGATCTCCGAGCAGGTGTTCGCTGTCTTCGAGGACTTCACGCCGCGGGTCGAAGGCCTTTCGATGGATGAGGCTTTCCTGGACATCGGTGGGCTCCGCAGGCACTACCGGGATGCCACAACAGTGGCTGAGGCAATCCGAGCCAGGATACGGAACCGGGTGGGACTTCCGGCTTCCGTTGGCGCCGCGACCACCCTCTACCTGGCCAAGATGGCGTCCGGTCGTGCAAAACCCGACGGTATCCATGTCATCGGGGAAGGTACCGAACAGGCCTTTCTCCAAAGGCTACCTGTGCACGAGTTGTGGGGTGTCGGGAAAGCCACGCGTAAGAGGCTTGCCGCAATCGGGATCGAGACGGTCGGGGAACTCGGCCAAGTCCCGCTGAACCTGCTCCGGTTTCACCTGGGAGAGGCAAGCGCTTCTCGAATCCACCGCTTGGCGCATGGGGTCGACGAGCGGGTTGTGACTCCGGACACCGGGGCGAAGTCGATCTCCGTCGAGCAGACATACGGGAACGACATCGAAGGCACCGAAGTCTTGAGAACCGAATTGCTCAGGCATTGCGACCGGGTGGCCTGGCGACTCCGCCGGGCCGGATTGGCGGGCCGGACCGTGTCGTTGAAGATCCGGCTTCCCGACTTCACTACCGTCACCCGTTCCGAGACCCTCCCGGCGAGCACTGACGTCGCGCGCGATATCTACCGGGTCTGTGGACGGCTCCTCGACCGGTCCGGACTGGGTGAGTTCCCGGTCCGGCTACTCGGCGTGGCGTTGAGCGGACTCCAGAGAGCGGATGCTCCGAGGCAACTCTCAGTCCAGGGAGGGGAGGGCTGGGACGATCTGTCGGACACGGTGGACAGTATCCGGTTGAAGTTCGGGCGGGGGGCAGTGGTGCCGGCCCGGCTTCGCACTCCCGGATCGGAGACACCGGATCGAGTCCCCGCTCCCGGGGACGGAGGGTTGTAGTCCCATCGAGGAGGGTGTCGACAAACGCGGTGCAAGGGGTTTGACCCCTATCCGGCAGGACTTGTGGCACGTAGCTTGCTTGGCAGCGAATCGTGCGATTCCCGATTCTCCGTGCGCTGGGTTTGTCCGAGCGAACGGGTGGCGGTTGGCAGACCATGACCACGGACGGCGCGGACTCGACAAACCGGCCGACTCGAGTGCGCTTCACCTGGCGGGTGCATGCGAGACAAGCTGCGAAAGCAGGCTTGAAGTGGCCTTCATGGGTGGTGCGTAGCGAAACGATGAAGAGTCAGGGCGAGATCGTTCTTGAGCACGCCGCCGAGGTGAGGACTCTCGCTAGCGTTTGCCTGAGAGGTACGTATAATCAGGTCGCGGTCGGAAGGGCGGGGCGGTTTCTATGCCTTTGAACGAGCGGGAGCGCCAGATACTCGAAGAGATCGAACGGCAGTTCCGGGTAGAGGATCCTGAGTTCGAGCGTAAGGCTTCCTCCCTCTACCAACCGGGTCCGCGTTTCCAACGTCTTCCGGTTGCAGGATTCGCGATCGGCCTGACTCTGCTCGGCACGTTCTGGCTGGAGGGGGTAGGGACCGTGCTGGCGTTGGCCGGCTTCGTCCTGATGGTTGTCTCGGTGACCGCGCTGGTCCAGTTACGGCAGGGATCGGGTAGCGAGCCAAGCCGTGCCTACAGGGATTTCCTATCGAGCGCGAGAAACTCCCGCTGGCGATTCCGCCGTTGACGGTTCAGTCCCATTAGGATTGACCGTGCCCGGACGGAGAGGGCTGGACCGGGAATACACTTCCCTCCGAGCGGGCCTGTACAATGCCTGCGGGCAAAACGGGAGGAGATCCGTAGCCAACTCGGGGTGTGCCGACGCACCCCTCTGAGTCGGAGGGGAGATGATCTTGCAGGAAGGCTTCACGACTGACCAGGCATCGAGGTTGACTGGATGCACCCCATCCCAACTACGCTATTGGGATAACGTTCGGCTGATCCAACCCTCGATCCAAGCAACAGGGGGACGACCAGGCGTGCGGCGCGTGTATTCCTTCAGGGATCTGGTCATCCTGCGGGCAATCAGGAGCCTCAAGGACAATGGGATGTCGTTGCAGAGGATCAGGCGAGCCTGGAACTACTTTCGTCGTAACGGTGTCGATCCGGGAGATGTGAAGCTGGTCACCGACGGCGCGTCGATTTTCACCATCACCGGCGACGACGACGACCAATTGCTGGACGCCCTGCGTGAGGGCCAACTCGCCTTCTTCGTGGAGTTGGACAAGATCACGCGCAACGTCGAGGAGGATCGCACCCTCTTCGAACTCGATCGGGACCGCTTTCTTGGCTTTGTGAAAGGAAGCCGGGAAGAAGTCAGCCGTAAGGTCCAAGCCGCTACCGGATAGAGGATGCGCGGATAGGCGGGACACGGCCGCCATCATCTGCAAGACCGTAGGCCGCCCCAACGTAGAGAGCCGCCGCTCGCAGCCACAAACTTGTCCGTCGCAGTCACTGGTTCTCGAGGTGAGCAGCTATCCGCGACATTTCTTGGCTGGAGCTTCCAAGGCGACGAGACCTGACTCTTCTTTTCTTGCGGATACACGCACCCATGAAGGGCCACGTCACAGCCTGTGTCTGCAGCTTCTCTCGAGTTCAACCTACCGATGAGGGTCGCGCTCGAGTTGACGGGCCAGTCGAGTCCGCCGTCCTCCCGGGTCAGGAGTCTGCCGGCAGCTGCGCGTTCGCTCGGACAACCCCGCGTATAGAGCGTCGGGGCTAGATCCGTCGCAGCCCGCGCCGCCAGCGCAGGAACTCCTCGATCTCTCTCGGTGAAGGTTGGCCGTCGGGGTTCTTGTAGGCGGTCTGCAAGCGCCAGTCCCGGTAGCGCGGCTCGGGGCTAGGAAGGAACGGGAACCTGAGAAACCACTTGGGAGCAGCAGTTGCCAGGGCCATACGGACCGCCTCCCCCGCCAAGGCGGGGTGACGGAGCGATACTCGCAGGAAAACGACCCCCAAACCCCACTTCTTGGACTTGTCAACCGGATGCGAGCGGCCGTGGGCCACCGCGATCAATAGGGTTCGTTGCCGGGCTCCCACTTGATAGAGCAGCCCATCGAGGGATACTGTTCGAGATGCACGGGTCGGTCCTCGAGTACCGCATCCAGGGCAGCCCGCAGATCCGTGCCCGTGACCGGCACTCCCGATCCGGGCCGCGAATCATCGAACCGTCCGCGATACGCGAGCTTGCGGTCCGGTCCGAACAGGAAGAAGTCCGGAGTGCATGCCGCGGTGTAGGCTTTGGCGACTTCTTGGGTCTCGTCGTAGAGCACCGGGAATCTGTATCCGCGGTCACGGGCCACTGCGGCCAGACGTTCGGGAGCATCGTCGGGATAGGTGACTGCATCGTTGGAACTTATGCTCACGATGGAGGTATCCGACTCCGCGTAGTCATTTGCGAAGGCGACCAAGCCCTCCTGGATATGCACCACGAAGGGGCAGTGATTACAGAGGAAGATGATGACCAGTGCCTTGCGGCTCGCCATGTCGCCGAGGCGGACGTTCTTGCCCGTCACCGTATCGATCAAGTCGAAGTCAGGGGCGGAAGTCCCCAGCGCAAGCATTGTGGACTTCTCAACAGCCATATTCGAAACTCCCGTGTTGCGGACAGGTGACGTGAAGGGTAGCGGCTAGCCCTGACTCCTCATGTTCCAGGCACACCCACCGCATCAACCGCAGCAGCGTCCTGCCACTCGTAACCGGCAAGTGGCCACAGACCGTCAAGCCGGTTCTGCCAGTAGGTAGGGGACCCATCGCGGGTCGCGCGACTTTCCCAGCGCCGCGTACAACCAACCCTGGTAGGTGGGTGTGACAGGAGTCCTGGTGAGCTTCAAGCCAGCCTGGTCCGGCAGCCGGCTTCCCTTCCGGACATTGCATCGGCGGCAACAAGCCACCACGTTCTCCCAAGTGTGTTGCCCTCCGCGGGCCTTCGGGACGACATGGTCCAGACTCTCGGCCGGGGCTCGGCAGTACTGGCACCGGTGGCTGTCGCGTGCGAATACCGCGGTCCGGGTGAGCGGTACCCGCCGGTGGTAGGGCACCTTGACGTAGTTACGCAGCCGAATCACCGATGGCACCTCGAAGGTACGTTCGGCGCTATGCCAGTTGTGGTCGGCCACTGCGACGATGTCTGCTTTAGCCCGCAGCACAAGGACAACGGCCCGCCGGGCAGTCACGATCGACAACGGCTCGTACGTTGCGTTGAGAACCAGTGCTCTGTCGGCCACGCCTCTCCAGCTTCGACATCAGTACGATACCAAGCTCGGCTCGACCGAAGGTCTTCTTGCCCTCGATGGTGATTGATACGTCTTGGGCGTTGTATAACGATTGTCTACACATGTCAGCGAGCTGATCCTTCATAGGTCCTGACGACCGCCCTGTGCAGGCCGTCTCAACCGCAATACTGCAAGGTGCGTCGGCCCGTCGGTTCAGCGAGCGATGCTCGCCTGGGTTTGGGGGTGGCTGCGACGGTTTGCGGCGCCCTGCATGCGACCGGCGGTTCCTGCGTTCGAACGGCGTCCGGTCTGCAGGTGGCGGAGGTCGTGCCCGCCTATCCGCTCACCCATTCAGGTCCAGGATGGGATATCGAAACGACCCGGTTACAGGTCAGGGGCCCAGGACTCCGACTATCGCCTCTCGCCCGAGGTCTTCATAAGGGGTTCGTGTGGGCCGGTGGAGTTCCCCGAAGATTACGAACAGGGCCTACAGCGACCGACGATCTCCAGTGAGTGCCCGGTGGCTACGAAGTGCCGAGCAACCGTGGCGGACGACACCATCTCTACAAGCGCAGTCTCGGACTCCTTCGACAGTTCGATGTCATCGATCGAGCCGCAGATCTCGCATCTTGTGTGGTGATGGTGCCCAACCAGCCACTCAGCCAGTTCGTAACGTACTATCCGGCCATTCCCGTGATGCGGTGCCAGTACGTCCGCTTCGGTCAATACCGAGAGGGACCGGTACAGCGAAGAGAGCGGGAGATCCCGGTCGAGGTCGCTGTGCAAGTCGGACGCTGATCTCGGTCCTTCGGCTTTCGCGAGGGCTTCGACCACCTGCCGTCTTCCTCTCGTGTACCGGATATCCGACTCGGCTAGTCGCGATTCGACTTGCTCATCGATCTTCGGATGCACCTTGGCTCTCCCATGCCGGTCGGAATGGGCATGGAGCCCGGCAAGGTTGACCTTCCCGTCCGCCGCACCGGCGGTGTCCCGTTCCGATTTCCCACTATAGCGATGCCGACTGGGAATCGTCTTCCACCTGATTCCTGGCCATCGAAGGCATCGGGTTCAGCCTCGAGGGCCTACTTGTTTGTGATAGTCAATCGTGTTCTACTGCTATCGGTAGGTGTGAACAACCACTTTCGATACGAGAATCATCGAAGGGAGACCGGTGCCTTGATCCGACCCCGGGGTAGGGATGAGCTACTATAGTGTCACGAAATGGAATGAAGTGGGCTAAAGTGGGTCATAGGATCAACATCTGATGCTGCGCTGGTTTCGGTACTTGGAAGTAGAGAGTTCCGGTGTTTCTCGGGCAATACCGCCATACGGTGGACAAGAAAGGACGGCTGGTTCTCCCGGCTCGTTTCCGGGAGAGGCTGTCACGCGGATGCGTCGTCACCAAGGGCCAGGAACGGTGTCTCTACGTATTTCCGATGGACCGGTGGGAAGAAGAGGCCGAGAAATACCGGCAGCTTCCGCGCACCGATGCGAGGGCCCGTCGACTCACGAGAGCCTTCTTTGCCGGAGCGATCGACCAGGAACTCGACGCAGCGGGCCGGATTCAGGTCCCGGTGCGCCTACGGGACTACGCAGGTCTCGACCGGGAGGTCGCGGTCATAGGTGTAGAAGAACGCGCCGAGATCTGGGACTCATCGGCTTGGGACCAGTACGACGCGGAGGCCGACAACTACTACTCGAACATCGAGGAGGCATTCTCTGATTTCGGCATCTGACAGGACATAGAAGTAAACGTTGTCAATGACCTGCTCATTGCCAGCCCCCCGGAGACCAAATGGATTGCCCCTACTCCGCCCGCTTTCTACTTGGTGGAACAACAACCGGGGGGCTGGCAATGAGTCAGGTTACGGGTGCTGAATATACCGCGAATCGGCGGCCCTTTCACATGCCTGTGATGCTGGAGGAGGTGGTCGACCTGTTTCGTTGCATCGCAGGCGGGGTTCTGGTTGACGCGACCTATGGAGGCGGCGGTCATTCTACTGCTCTACTGGAAACGTTACCCGGCGACGTACGAGTCGTGGGCATCGATCGGGATCCGGACGCAATCAGTAGGGCTGCCGGTCACGCCAGGCTTGATCTAGCAGTCGGCAACTTCACCGACCTGGAGGCGATCCTGAGGATGCGAGGAATCGGCGAGATCTCGGGTGTGCTGTTCGACCTTGGTGTATCCAGCCACCAGTTGGATGAGCCCCTACGGGGCTTCTCTTACCGTAACGATGGTCCGCTCGACATGCGTATGGGACCGGACGCGTCAGCCGCTGCGTCCGAGCTGGTCAACCGGGCAGGTGTCTCCGACCTCGCACGGGTCATCCGCACTCTCGGTGAGGAACGGTTCGCTCACCGTGTGTCGAAGGCGATAGAACGGGCCCGTCCGATTACCTCCACCGGCCACTTGTCCCGAGTAGTCAAGGAGGCGATTCCTGCGGCGACCCGACGATCGGGGGGCCATCCTGCGCGCCGGACCTTTCAGGCTCTGAGGATGGCGGTGAACGGTGAGATGGAAGCCCTGTCGTCGGGGTTGGATCAAGGGATACGGTTGCTGCGGCCGGGTGGCCGATGCGTGGTGATCTCATACCACTCTCTTGAGGACCGGCTGGTCAAGCATCGGTTCCGCCATGGTGAGGGCCGGTCACCCGGCCCTACCCTGCCGGTCCCGCCTCCGGTGGAACTCGTGGTCTTGACCCGGCGACCGATGCGTCCGCGGCCCGACGAAGTGGCCGGCAACCCGCGATCACGCAGCGCGCGCCTACGCGCAATGGAGAAGGCGGCATGACGGTTCGCCCGCTTCGAGATCCGGGCAGGGGTCCTGCCCAGCTTCGGGTGATCTCCGGACATGATCGCTTCCGGCCTCGTCGTGCCCTGGTATGGGCTCTGTACACCCTCGGCGCCGTCGCGGCGTTTCTCGCACTCATCTACCTGCGTACGGCGGTTGACGAGTCCTCCTATCGGATAAGGCACCTCGAGGAGCGGATCGAGATCGAAGAATCGCGCCAGAACCAACTACACCTCGAGAAGATCCGTCTCGAGTCCCCTGGTGAGATCGTTCCGATCGCCGAGCAGATGCTGGGAATGGTTCTCCCCGATGATGTGGTACCCATCACCAGCGATTCCGGCAGCGGCCTTGTGGAGGTGGTCCCACCTCGTACACCCGAGTTGGATCCGGAGGGATAGGTCGTGCAGAGCAGAGGAACGAAGCGGCCGGTCCGGCGTTCTGCGGATGTCCGCCTCCTCAGCATCGCCCTGCTCTTCATCGGCGCCTGGTTGACGATTGCCTACCAACTCTTTCAGATACAGGTGGTGGACTACCGGGAGTACACCGCGGCCGCGGAGAGACAGAGAATCCGGGTTGAGGAAACCGGCGCCGCACGTGGGACCATCTACGACCGCCAGGGTCGGGAGTTGGCCGTGAGCATCGAGGCTCGGTCGATCTATGCCAACCCCCGCCAGGTTGTCGATGCCGCTGCGGCCGCATTGGCGCTGAGTGATGCGCTCGGCCTGGATATCGACAGGTTGCGAGAGAAGCTTCTAGCCGATACGACCTTCGTGTTCCTGGCCCGCCAGGTAGAAGTGGCCGAGGCCGAGGCTGTGGAGGCGTTGAACCTCCCCGGTGTCCACTTCCTCAACGAGCCCAAGCGCGTCTACCCGTCCGGTTCTCTGGCAGCTCACGCGGTGGGCTTCGTCAATGTCGACTCCCAAGGAATCGAGGGTCTGGAGGCACAGTACAACGATCTTCTGACCGGTATTCCAGGCCACATCCTGGCTGAGCGCGCGGCAGGCGGGCAGGTGATTCCTCACGGCCGTTTCGAGGTCGAGCCGGCCGTTCCCGGTGCCGATCTAGTCATCTCGATCGATCGGGAGATCCAGTTCATGGCGCATCGGGCGTGTGTCGAGACTGTGGTGACGACGAACGCCAAGAGATGCACTGTGGTCGCGCTGGACCCCTTCACATTCGAGATTCTGGCCATGGTCGTGGTTCCGTCGTTCGATCCGTCGGACCGAACCGAGCAGGACATCGCGAACGGAACGCTCACCAACGCGGCAGTCCGTTCCCTCTACGAACCGGGCTCTACCCAGAAGGCGGTCACCATCTCGGCTGCCCTGGAGGAAGGGGTAGTGGACTGGGACACGCAGTATCTCGTCTACGACAGCATCGAGATAGTCAACGGGGCTTGCACAAACCAAGGAGAGGACGGCGAGAACGCAATATTCGGCTGCTATACCGATTTCAGTGCTCATCCGCCCGAGGTCATGACCGTGAGGGACTGTGTGCGGCTCTCCTCCAACGTGTGCACGGTGAAGATCGGTCAGGCTCTTGGCAGGGATCGGCTCAGGGAATACCTGGACGCCTTCGGATACGGCAGTTCGACCGGGGTCGACTTTCCGGGGGAGGCCTTGGGAACCGTAAACCTCCCCACCAGTTGTTCGACCTGTCCGGCCTCAGCGGCAATCGGTTATTCGATTTCCGTCTCTCCCCTTCAAATGGCTTCGGTATATGCGACGATCGCCAATGGGGGTTTGCGGATGGAGCCGAGGTTGGTGAGCGGCGTCGTCACGACTGACGGCGTGACCAGACAGCCCGCACCGACCTCCACCCGGGTGATCTCCGAGGATACGGCCCGCCGGGTTCGACTGATGCTCAAGTCGGTGGTCGATTCCGGTACCGGTGTGAAGGCGGCCGTTCCGGGATACACGGTCGGTGGCAAGACGGGTACAACCCGGATGTTCGATTTCGACCTCGGCAGGTATTCGGACGAATACGTCGCCAGTTTTGTCGGCATGGCTCCGGTCGACCATCCACGACTCGTGATGGCCGTGGTGGTCGACGCTCCCAATAGCGGCGAGCCGGTCGCGGCTCGTACAGGCGGGGTGGTCGCGGCGCCCTTGTTCTCGCGGGTGATGGAGGGATCCCTCCATCAGATGGGAGTCGGACCCGATGCCTGACAAGGTCGTACTGCTCTCCGACGTGGCCCGTCGGGTCACGGGATCTCTGAGGGGTGACGGGGCCCTCACGGTATGCGATGTCACTCATGACAGCCGGGAGGCTGGGCCGGGCTTTCTCTTCGTTGCCATCAGGGGGCGGAAGGTTGATGGTCACGCCTACATTCGGCGCGCAGTTGAGCGGGGGGCCCACGCGGCCCTGGTCGAGCGCTTCATCCCTTGTTCCCTCCCCCAGGTAAGAGTGGCCGATACGCGGCGGGCCCTGGGCCCGGCGGCAGCCCTGGTGCATGGAGACCCGACTCACCAGCTAGATGTCGTGGGTGTAACAGGAACTAACGGGAAGACCACGGTCACCGTGATGCTCGAGTCGATTGCCGGCGCGGCCGATCGGCAATTCGCCAGAGTGGGCACACTCGGAATCGGGATCGCCGGCCACCACGAGCCGCTAACCCTTACGACTCCGGAGGCTTCCGACCTACAAAGGATGTTCGCAACCATGGTGCTACGAGGGGTGTCGCTGGTAGCCGCGGAGGTGTCGTCGCATGCGCTGGCGTTGAACCGGGTAGACGGCACGTCGTTCGCAGTCGCGGCGTTCACCAATCTCTCGCAAGACCATCTTGACTTCCATGGCGATATGGAGGATTACTTTGCCGCCAAGCAGAAGTTGTTCGATGGGCGCGCCTCGCTACATGTGATCGATGTGACAACCGAAGCAGGACAGCGGCTCGCGGCAGCGGCCCGCGGCCGGGTGATCAGGGTGGGCTATGGAAGCGACTGCGAAGTGAGCATCATCGATGCGGAGCCGGGCTTGTCCAGCTCCAGTTCCGTCCTGCTGATCGGCGGTGTCGAGGTAGCGGTCACGGTGAGGCCGGGTGGGCTTCACAACCTCAGGAATGCTGCCCTGGCGGCTGGCTGCGCTCGGGCGGTGGGCATCGAAGTGGACAGCATCGTGGAGGGTCTGCAAGCGGTCCGGAGGATACCCGGACGCCTTGATCCCGTAGATGCCGGGCAACCGTTCGATGTCCTGGTTGACTACGCCCACACACCTGCGGCGGTGGAAACAGTCGTGGGTACTGCGCTCGATCGTTGCGGCGGATCGACGATCGTTGTCGTGGGAGCGGCAGGGGAGCGGGATGCTGCGAAGCGTCCGCTCCTGGGCCTTGCCGCTGCACGGGCTGATCTGGCAGTCATTACGTCCGACAACCCTCGCTCGGAGGATCCTGCCGCTTTGGTGGACGAGGTAGCCGCGGGAACGGTTGGCGGCAGGGCCGAAGTGGTGCGGGAGGTGGATAGGAGCAGGGCCATCTTGTTGGCTCTGGAGCGGGCCGAGCCCGGCGACACGGTACTGATCCTCGGGAAGGGTCACGAGCAGCACCAAGACCTGGGTACCGACGTAATTCCCTTTGACGACCGGGCGGTGGCGGCTACGTACCTTCGGGAACGATGGGCGCGGTCGGAGTCGTGCAGCCGGACGATGATGGAGGCACGGTCATGATTTCCATGCTCACCGCGGCGACTGTTGCCTTCGGGGTGGCGATACTCGGTACTGCCTACGCGATCCGCCTGTTCCGCGCTTGGAATGTCGGCCAATTCATCCAGGAAGAGCTGGAAGGCCACATGCACAAGCGGGGCACCCCCACAATGGGAGGGATCGCGATAATCCTGGCCGTGCTCGCCGGGTATTTCGTTTCCCACGTTCGTGTCCGGCTCGAGGGCAGCAGCTTGGTCTGGACGTCGACCGAGATCGAGACAGCCGGGCTGCTGGTAATAGGGGCGGTCGTCGGGATGGGGATCGTCGGGTTCATCGACGACTACCAGAAGATATCCCGGTTCCGCAACCAGGGTCTGGGTATTGCGGCCAAGTTCGTGGGTCAACTGGCTGTCGCGGGGTTCTTCGCATGGGGTGCGGTGGCTTCGGGTGCTTCGACTGCGATCGGTTTCGTCCGACCGACTCCGCTGGATCTCGGCGCCGGCCTCTTCGCGGTGTGGGTGCTCCTTATGCTCACGGGATTCGCGAACGCGGTGAACTTCACCGATGGGCTCGACGGCCTTGCCTCCGGGTCTGCCGCGCTGGTAGCAGGGGCCTACATGATCATCGCGTTCTGGATGTTCCGGCACCCGGCCATCTACGGTGTCGAGGGAGGTCTCGGTCTCGCCGCGGTGGCGTCTGCGATGCTTGGCGCCTCGCTCGGTTTCCTATGGTGGAACGCGGCTCCGGCTCGGATCATCATGGGCGATGTCGGTTCCCAGGCGCTGGGCGGAGGGATGGCCGCCCTCGCGTTACTGACCAATACCCATCTGTTGCTGGCGATCATCGGGGGCCTTTACGTCATCGAGACGCTATCGGTGATCATCCAAGTCGCCGGGTTCAGATGGTTCGGGGGTCGGAGGGTGTTCCGGATGGCGCCCATCCATCATCACTTCGAGATGAAGGAGTGGCCCGAGACCACGATCATCACACGGTTCTGGATACTGGCTGCGATCGGCGTCGCGCTCGGTCTCGGGTTCTTCTACCGTGATTTCCTCAATGTCGGGGGAGTGGACGGCCTGGTGGGGGGATCCGGATGAAGGTGCTCGTCCTCGGCGCGGGGGTCTCCGGAAGGGCGGCCGCGCGCCTGCTCGCACGTTTGGGGATGCAGTACGAAGTGTACGACCGGAGTCCGGACAGCTTGGCGCGCCTGGATGCGCCGGACGTCCGGTTGGTGGCAGGGGATTGGCATCCGGAACTCCTTGAGGGCATTGATCTGGTGATCACGAGTCCTGGCTTCGCTCCCGACTCCGCACCGATGATGGCGGCGCAACTGGAGGGGATTCCGGTATGGAGCGAGGTGGAGTTCGCCGCGCGCCGGTTGGAATGTCCTGTGATAGCGGTTACCGGAACGAACGGTAAGACGACTGTTGTCGAGCAGGCCACAGAGATGCTCCAGGAGTCGGGCCTGAGAGCTGTGGCCGCTGGAAACATCGGACGAGCGGTGAGCGATATCGTTCTGGAGGATTGGGATGTAGTTGTCCTGGAGGTGTCGAGTTTCCAGCTGACCTATACGTACTCCCTCCATCCCGAGGTCGCCGTGATTGTGAATGTGGCAGCGGACCATCTCGATTGGCATGGATCGGAAGGTGCCTATCGGGCTGCCAAGGCGAGGATCTTCATGCACTTCGAAGACCAGAACCTGCTGGTGTTCGATGCTGACGATCCAGGTGCAGCGCAACTTGCCGTTGCAGCCCGCGGTCGTCGGGCGCCCGTCGTCGGCGACGGCAGGCTTCGGCCCGGTACCTTCGGGATGGTTCGGGACGGTCTGGTCCTACCCTCGGGAACGGTTGCCCTCGCCGGGGCGCCACCGAGCGACCCGGCCTACCGGGTCAACCTGGCTCTGGCGGCCGTGGCCGCTACGGAGATGGGAGCAGGTCCCGGAGCCGTGGGACGAGTGGTGGGTCGATTCCGTCACGGTGATCATCGGCGCAAGGTAGTCGCCGAATGGGATGGGATCACATGGGTGAACGACTCCAAGGCCACCAATCCTCACGCGGCGGTGGCTGCGGTCGATTCCTACCCGTCGGTGGTACTGATCGCCGGTGGGCGTAACAAGGGTCTCGATCTGGCCCCACTTGTCGCCCGCCCGAACATCCGGGCATTGATCGCAATCGGAGAATCCGGGCCGGAATTGTTGCGGAAGGCGTCAGGATGTCCATCCTCTCTGGCGGGATCGTTGGAACAGGCGGTTGCCATGGCAGGTCGACGGGCCAATGCCGGAGACACGGTTCTGCTGTCGCCCGGATGTGCGAGCTTCGATATGTTCCGCTCCTACGAGGAAAGGGGCGTGGTGTTCTGCCGGCTGGTGTGGGACCACATCGATAGGGCCCGTGCCGGCGGCGGGGGAGCGGTCCGCTCATGAGTGCCCGGGTCACCTCCATTACCGATATCAGGACCAGGGCCCGTCGCGGGGAAATGGTCGAACTTACCAGTTCCCGTCTGGCGATCTTCGTCGTGGTGGTGGTTGCCCTGCTGCTCGTTGTCGGGCTCGGGGCGATCCTGTCGGCCTCGTCGGCGGGCGGCATACTCGGCGAGTCCGACCGGTTGGAGACGTTCAGAAGGCAGGTCAGGTGGGTGGTGGTCGGGCTAGCCGCCATGGTCGTGACCGCTGTCACTCCCTACACGTGGTACAAGAGGGCGGCGGTCTGGATTCTCGGTGCTTCCACCCTCGGTCTGATCCTTGTCCCGGTTCTCGGCTCCACGCGTGGCGGGGCGGAGCGTTGGATACAGGTCGGATCGATCACCGTGCAGCCGTCGGAGTTCTCGAAGCTGGCCGTCATCGTCTTCCTCGCCTCGGTACTAGCCGACAGGAGAGATCGTCTCGATGACCTGCAGCAGTTTATCGGTCCCGTCCTGTTGTCCGCGGGCGCCACATGTGCTCTCGTCGTACTTCAGCCGGACCTCGGTACGGCTCTGATCATCGCGGGCGCCGCAGGCGGCGTCGTACTGGCGTCCGGCATCCCGATGAGATACATCTTGGGGGGAGGGGTGGTGATTGTCGCTCTGGCCGGAGTGTCCACGGTTGCCTATCCGTACCGGCGCGAACGCTTCGCATGCTTCCTCGATCCCCTTGCCGACCCGCTTGGGAGCTGCTACCAGTTGGCGCAGAGCCTGATGGCAGTGGGGAGCGGCCATCTCATGGGTGTCGGGCTCGGTGCTTCAAGAGCTCGCTGGGCCTTCCTTCCGAACGCGAATACCGACTTCATCTTCACCATCATCGCCGAGGAGACGGGGTTCTTCGGGGCTATCGCCCTGTTGCTCACGCTTACCGTCCTTTCGCTCATCGGAATCTGGATTGCCTATCGCACCGGCGACACGTTCGCACGCCTTCTCGCCAGCGGAATAACCGCGTGGATCAGCGTGCAGTCAATCGTCAACGTCGGAGGTGTCGTAGGGGTGATTCCCGTTACTGGTCTGGCCCTTCCGTTCGTTTCGGTCGGTGGCAGCGCGATGGTGGCCGCGCTGGCGGGAGCGGGGATCCTCATCAACATCACAAGAACGGCGCCCCAGAATTCCGAGGTCCGAAAGTAGAGCCCGACGCATTGAGTTACGCGATCGCAGCAGCCGGTACCGGAGGGCACGTCTACCCCGGTCTGGCGGTGGCCGAACAACTGGTGGAGGCAGGCGTTGCCAAACGGCACATCCTCTTCCTGGGCGGCGACCGTATGGAAGCAGACATCGTTCCCCAGGAGGGATACGCATACTTCCGCCTGGAGCTCCAAGGGTTGGTAAGGAGCCTCTCTCCTCGAAACCTGCGCTTACCCGGGATCGTGTGGCGCGCGGCGCGCGCTGCATCTGGAGAATTGGTGGCGCGGAGGACTCGTACCGTTTTGTGCATGGGTGGGTACGTAACAGTTCCCGTGGCCGTGGCAGCCAAGCGGCTGGGGATCCGCCTCTACGTGCACGAGCAGAACGTCGAAGCCGGACTTGCCAACCGCCTGGTCGGACGGTGGGCGGATTCTTGCTTTGTCTCGTACCCGGAAACTCGGGGGCTGGATGGAACAGCGATCGGTTACCCGTTGAGGGCAGATCTCGCCCATCTCGACAAGCGGTCCACGCGGCCTGGCGCGATTCGATGGTACGGCCTTGAGGAGGGAGCGCCGATCGTCGGGATCGTTGGCGGTAGCCAGGGATCGGTGGCGATCAACGAAGCCGTAGGCCGGATGGCGGCCGGCTGGCAGGGACCACCGTTGCAGATCGTCCACCTCGCAGGTCCGGGTCGCCGCCAGGACGTGTCCGTAGCCGAAGACGCTCCATCGGTAGCACGGGTGGTGCTCGGGTTCGAGAACCGGATGGAACTCTTCTATTCCGCATGTGATGTGGTGATCGGCCGAGCCGGTGGCGGTTTGATGGAGGCTGCGGTAACCGGCACCCCCAGCATCCTGGTTCCCGGTTCGTTCGGCGGACGGCACCAGTTGGCAAACGCGGAAGCTATGGCGGGTGCTGGTGGGGCGGTTCTTCTTGACGAATCGGGACTCGATTCGTTGGGAGAGCTAGTGAGGGCGTTGCTTGAAGACGAGCCACGGCGGGTACGCATGAGTCAGGCGGCCATGACCATCGCCCGCCCCGGTGCTGCAGCCTCGTTGGCGGACGTGATGTTGGGCAGAGCCCATGCAGAGCTTGGATGATCTCACCAGGATCCATTGTGTCGGTGCCGGGGGGGCCGGTATGGGTCCGCTCGCCAAGCTCCTGGCCGCCATGGACCATGCGGTCTCGGGCTCGGATCTCAATCCTGGTCCTGTACTCGGTGACCTGAGTGCTCATGGTGTCGACACCTGGGGAGGAAGCCGTCCGGAACGCATGGCGGCTTGCGATCTGGTGGTTGCCTCCTCCGCCGTTCCCGACACTGATCCTGAACTGGTGGCTGCAACCGCGGCCGGAGTGACGATCTGGCGGCGCCCGCGGTTGTTGCAGGCGATAACCGAGCGGATACCCACCATCGGAGCCACCGGTACCCACGGTAAGACTACGTCTACCGCGTTGGCGATAACCGCGACCCGTTCCATGGGATTGGATCCCTCGTTCGTGGTAGGCGGGGACCCGGTGGACCCTCCGGCGAATGCCCATCTGGGTTCCGATGACCTCCTCGTACTTGAGGCGGACGAGGCCTTCGGGACATTCACACACCTGAAGTTCCGAGCCTTGATGGTCACGAATGTGGACTCGGACCATCTGGATCATTACGGCACGGCTGACGCCCTCGAGCAGGCCTTCAGCGATGTAGTAGACCGGGTTGACGGACCCGTGGTGATCGGTGTGGACGATGCGGGCGGTCGGAGGCTCGCGGCTCGGACAGGTCGGCCCGGTTACGGTACGTCGGCGGATGCCGACTGGAGAATCGTCGATGTGGCTGCCGGACCCTCCGAGGTCTCCTTCCGGCTGGCAGGCCGGTTTGCTCCAGCTCGGGTGACAGTGGGACGGCCCGGATTGCACACGGCCCGCAATGCGTGCGGTGTCCTAGCACTGCTCGGCGAGCTCGGGTACGAACCGGACGATGCGATCAAGGGTCTCGCGCGGTTCAGGGGAGTGAGGCGGCGTCTCGAGAAGCGAGGGACTGTCGCCGGTGTGACCATCATCGACAGCTACGCCCACCACCCGGCTGAGGTGACCGCCGACATCGAGGCCCTCCTGCCGGTGGACAGGAACAGGCTATGGGTGGTGTTCCAGCCTCATCTCTACTCCCGGACCAGTTCCCTGGCCACCGAGTTCGGTGGCTCGCTGGCCCGAGCTGACCGCGTGGTCGTCACCGACATCTACGGGGCGAGGGAGGAACCAGTCCCGGGTGTTACGGGCTCCCTGGTAGTAGACGCGGCGCGCCATGCCGGTGCAGAAGCCGACTACGTGCCTCGTTTGGACGAGGCGGCGGCCTTCGTCGCGGATCGGGTTCTGTCCGGTGACCTGGTGCTAACACTGGGAGCAGGGGACATCACCTCCTTGCCGGACAGCCTGACCAGGCGGCTAAGCGGCCGTAAATGAGTACCTGGGGGACCTTGCGAGCCGGTGGCCGGATCCGGGAAGGCATCCGGATCGGGAATATGACCACCTACAAGTTGGGAGGGCCTGCCCGGTGGTTCTGCGAACCCACTTCCGTCGAGTTCTTGAGGGACGTGGTACGGGTAGCCATCCGGAGCCGGATACAGATCCTGGTCCTGGGCAGAGGGAGCAATCTGGTTGTAGCCGACCGCGGCTTCGACGGACTGGTGCTCCGACTCGGAGGAGAGTTCCGCAACCTGGCGCTCGATCGCAGGACCGGTAGCGTAACCGCCGGAGCGGCCGTGGCGCTTCCCCGTCTGGCCCGCCGTACGGCCCGGGAGGGTCTGAGAGGCTTGGAGTTCTATGTTGGCATTCCCGGTTCGGTCGGTGGGGCGGTGACCATGAACGCCGGGTTCTTCGGCGCCGAGACCGCCGATGTCCTCGTCTCTGCATCAGTCATGGACATGGCTTCGGCATCAGTGGCCGATCGAACGGCCGCAGAGCTCGAGTTGGATTATCGATCAAGCAATGTCAGCGGATCGGAGTTGGTGCTCGGGGCCCGGTTTGCAGTCACGCCGGGTTCGTCCGACAAGGCCGCGGCTCTGATGCGAGAGGCGATCAGGTGGCGGCGTTCGCACCAGCCGGGGGGCACTCTCAACGCCGGGAGTGTGTTTCGCAACCCTCCCGGCGACGCGGCCGGGAGGATCATCGACTCTCTCGGAATGAAGGGCATGAGCAGAGGTGGCGCACGTGTTTCCTTCCGGCATGCCAACTTCTTCGTAGCGTCTCGGGGCACGACTTCCCAGGATGTCTATGACCTGGTCCACTATGTGAGACGCCTGGTGCTCGAGAAGACGGGAATCGTTCTGGAACCGGAGATCCGCTTCGCGGGACGGTTCCACCCGCACGGCCGGAGACTCGAATGAGGATCGATCCGCGCATCCTCCGGAGACGGCTCGAGGTAGCAGAGGATGAGGCGCTCGCGAGAGTACGGCGTTCCCTGATGGTTCTGCTGGCGATGGGTGGGATCGGCATCGTGGCGTGGTTCGTCGTCTCTCCCTACATGAGCGTCGCCACATTGGAGGTGCAAGGCGCAGTGAACGGGGATGTGGGAGGCATCCTGGCCCGAGAGAAGCTCGCCGTGGGTAGACCACTGGTGGCTGTTCGGGTTGACCAGATCGAGGAGTCTCTGCTAGCGGACCCGTGGATAAAGTCCGCGTCCGTGAAGCTTGTGTTCCCGACGCGGGTGGAGGTGAACCTTAGCGAGCGAGAAGGAGTGGCGTGGTTGTGGCTGGGAGGACGTTGGGGATTGTTGGCGGACGACGGAGTTCTGTTGGAGTATTCGGATGCACCGGAACCGGTCCGCTCTATCATCGCTATTCCTGTCGACGAGCTAAGCATCGGCTCGCCGGTTACCGATGAAGCCGTACTAGGGGCGTTGGAGTTTGCCCGAGCGTTACCGCAAGATGTGGACCAGGAGATACTGGTTCAACTGAAGGATGACGAACTATGGGGTCTGGTGGGGGATCGCCCGGTTCGCCTCGGCCTGCCGGTCCATATGGCCGCGAAGGCGGTTTCGCTCGCGGCGGTTATTGCCGCGGCTCCCGAAGGTTTGATCGACATGACCGCGCCAGAGCGGCCGGCGCTCCGGACTTCGGAACCGGTCAAGGGCACACCTGATCCCGTGGTTAACCTTAATGCTTAAGCTCAGCTAGAAACAGTCAAGTTGAACATGAACTACAGTTGTGGCTTAATCTATAGTTACATCTGTTCCGACATCCACCCGGTAAAGGGTGGACAGAACGATCCGGGACGCTTAGATAGCGGAATGAGAGGAAGAGTGGGGTATGGCCGTTACCAACGTCAGCGGGCTGCATAGCTACGTAGCGGTTATCAAAGTGGTGGGGGTCGGCGGTGGAGGCATGAATGCCGTCAACCGGATGGTCGAGTCTGGAATCATGGGCGTCGAGTTCATCGCGGTGAATACCGATGCCCAAGCTCTTCTCATGTCGGATGCGGACATCAAACTCGATATAGGGCGCGAGGTCACGCGGGGTCTGGGAGCAGGAGCCAACCCTGAGGTCGGCAAGGCAGCAGCGGAGGCCCACAGGGAAGAACTCGAGGATGTCCTGACCGGCTCCGACCTGGTCTTCGTGACCGCGGGTGAAGGCGGAGGTACGGGCTCGGGCGGTGCCCCCGTGGTCGCGGAGGTGGCACGCAATCTCGGAGCGTTGACGGTCGGGGTCGTAACGCGGCCTTTCGGATTCGAGGGCCAGCGCCGTTCGATGCAAGCCGAACAGGGGATATCCGAGCTCCGGCAGGCGGTCGACGCTTTGATCGTGATACCCAATGACAACCTGATGGCCGTCGCCGATCGTTCCATGTCCATGGTCGACGCTTTCTCGCTGGCCGATGAGGTTCTCAAGGACGGTGTCACCGGGATCTCCGAGATCATCACCACTCCGGGGCTCATCAATGTTGACTTCGCCGATGTCAAGACCGTGCTCGGGGATGCGGGTACGGCGGTCATGGGTATCGGAAGGGCCTCGGGCGACAACCGAGCCGTGCAGGCAGCCGAGCGGGCCATGGCGAGTCCTCTGCTGGAGACCTCGATGGAGGGCGCCACCGGGGTCCTGATGTCGATAACCGGACCACCCGACTTGACTCTGTACGAGGTGAACGAGGCGGCCTCCAACGTACAGTCGCACTGCGAGCCCGACGCGCAGATCATCTTCGGTGCGACGCCCGACGAAAGCACGGGCGAGGAGTTCCGGGTTACGGTAATCGCAGCCGGGGTCGACCGTTCCCGGCGGTCCCTCCGGGCTTCGGCTCCACCGGCCAGATCCCGGAGCGGGTCATCGTCGCGACGTGTCCTCTCCATACCCGAAGACGATCCCTTCGATATTCCCGGGTTCGTCGAGGGGTGATGGAGTCGCACCGGTCCGAGGCATGATCGTCCGCCCGTCCGGGTTCCGAGGGGCCGCGTTCACGACCGCAAGAGCCGGAGACATGGCCCGTGGAGACCGTTTCACGGTGTCCACCCAACTGGGGATCAAGCCCGAGTGGGCCACCGCCCGGCAGATCCATGGCGCCAAGCTGCTGGAGGTGAAGGAACCAGGACGGGCCGGTGAGGGTGACGCTCTGTTCACCGTGAGTCGGGCTCTCCCGCTGGCTGTGTTTACGGCGGACTGCGCTGCCATCGTCTTGGAGAGTGCCGGAGCCGTAGCGGTGGTGCATGCCGGATGGCGAGGCGCCGCGGCCGGTGTGGTATCCGATGCCGCCGGCTATCTGGAGGAGCGAGCCTCCCGCCACGAACCGGTATTGAGAGCTGCCATGGGACCGCTGATCGGACCTTGCTGCTTCGAGGTAGGGGACGAGGTGGCCGCGGTGTTTCCCGGCTGGGAAAGTACAACCACCTGGCGAACGACCTCAGTCGATCTCGGCGGCGCCATCCGAGCCCAAGTACCCGGGGCTAAGTGGTGGTCTCTGGATGCCTGCACCCGTTGCGGGGACGGATGGTTCTCGCATCGCGCCAACGCTACCCGTTTCCGCCAAGCGGCAATAGGATGGATACCATGAGCGTAGGGGTGTCTCTGGGAGACGTGCGACAGCGGATGGCGTCGGCAGCGGGACGGGTTGGCCGCAACGTCGAGGATGTCGAGTTGGTCGTTATCGGCAAGGGCCAACCGGTGTCAGTCCTCCAGCAGGCATTCGACGCCGGCCAGCGGATCTTCGGGGAGAACCGAGGACAAGAGCTTGCTTCCAAGGTCGGTCGGCTTCCGGGGGAGGTTCGATGGCACTTCGTAGGTCCTCTCCAGACAAACAAGGTCCGTCTGGTGCGGCCACGGGTGGAATTGCTCCAGTCCTTCGACCGCGACCGGTTGATCAAGCCGTGGTTGAGGGGTGACGACAGGGCGCCTCCCGCTCTGCTACAGGTCAACATCGGGATGGAGGCGCAGAAGCACGGGGTTCCACCGGATTTGGTGCTCCAGACCTTCGACAGATGGGAATCCGCCGGGATCAGACTGAACGGGATCATGGCGATCCCACCCCTCGGCAGGACTCCCGAGGCCAGCCGACCCTATTTCGCCCGGATGAGGGACATCGCTGACCGGTTGTCCGTCCGGCTGGGTCGTGACCTGGCTCTCAGCATGGGTATGACCGACGACTTCGAGGTTGCTATCGAGGAAGGATCTACCATGGTACGGGTGGGACGGGCTATCTTTGGGCGGCGACCTACAGTGGGGTGGACGTGAGCTCTGTGAACAGATTCATGGAATGGCTGGGGCTCGTTGATGAGAACGAGCCTTCGTACGACGCGAAGCGCGATGCGCGATTGGCCGGCGGGGCAACGCGGCGTCCCGGCCGGCGGCCGGAGGTACGCCCGGCAGGCGCCGGTGAGACCGTGGTCCCGCCGAGTGAGCGGAGAGTTGCCGAAGTGGCGCCGACCTACCAGCGCCCACCCTCGGCCTCGGCGCCGGACCTGAGCGTGGTCGTACGCCCCGGAGACCAGGCAGGATCCATGGTTGGCTACACCGAGACCATCGACGCGAGCGGATTCGACGACGCCAAGAAGATTGCCGACCTCATGCGCGAGCGGATCCCGGTTCTCATCAACCTGCGGGGAACCGACCCGGCCATGGTCCGCCGGCTGGTCGACTTCTCGAGTGGCCTGGTCTACGCGCTTGACGGATCGATGCGCAAGGTCGCCGAGGGTGTCCTGCTGGTGAGCCCGCCACGCGTCAAGATCCTCGAACGAGAACTGAGGCGACTCGCCGAGCTCGGCCTCTACGACCTGGACTCCTGACCTAAGTGCTCGTTCTTGTCTGTGCCCTTCTCAGGGTCTTCGTCTATCTGATCATTGCCCGGGTCATCCTTAGTTGGGTGCGTGTACCCCGTGACCATCCGGTGGGCCGCTTGGTGGAGGCGTTGTCCAGAGTCGTGGATCCACCGCTGAGGTCCATCGGGAGGGCCCTGCCTGCGATCCCCGTGGGCACCGCGAGGTTGGATCTCTCACCGCTGGTCCTTCTGGTCGTCATCGGTCTCGTGACCCGGATCATCTGCAGGTAGCCCGGTGCGCGTGAGTTCGAGCGATATCCAAGCGGTCAGGTTTCCGGTCGCCCTGCGCGGTTACGCGGAGGACGAGGTGGACGCTCTCCTCGCTCTGGTCATCGAGACCCTGCTCGAGTACGAGCAGAAGGATGCCGTCGCTCGTGCGGAGATTGATCGGCTCCGGTCGGCACTCGACGGCTGTCGGGAAGCGCTCGTAACAGAGAATCAAGGCGCTCTGCGTGACCTGTACCGTGAGACCGAAAGCCGGATGCGCGAGATGCTAGACGAGGCTGTGAACCGGGCTGAGCGGATTGTCGGAGATGCCCTGGCTGCCGGACAGGAGATCCTTCGCGACTCACCGGCCAGGGTCTCGGGAGAAGTGCCGGACCCGGGCGGGGACTCAAGTGCGCCGACCGAACCAGATCCGGAGGTCCTGGTCGAGCGTTGACACATGCCGGTGAGGAGGGACCGGTAGTCGGCCTCTGGTACTCACCGGTCAGTCTGCTGCCTTCGCGACCGTGAAGGAAATCCGGGCATTGCCGATCGGCAGCGGATCTCCTTGGGCGACCGGGTCCGCCGTTATGGAGAGAGCGAGGACCTCCCCGGCGATGAGGGTGATGTGGCTTTCGATGGAGGACCGGAGGACTTCGTCGGCGGTGTGGTATCCGACATGTATCCGGTCGGATACTTCCAGGCCCACTTCCCGCCGAGCCCGCTGGATTCTCGATATGACTTCTCGTGCCTGGCCTTCCGCTCGCAGTTCGTCCGAGAGATCCACATCGAGAGCCACCGACAGGGCGCCCTCCGATGCGACTGCGGTGCCCGGGCGGGGGTAACGGGTGATAACGACGTCGTCGACCGCGATCAGGTGGTCACCGATCACTGTGTGTCCACGCTCGACGAGGGCGGTAACTTCTGCTGGAGACAGAGCGGCGAGCCGCGCGGCTACACCTCTGACCTCGGCTCCCAACCGGGGACCGAGTCGCTTGAAGTTCGCCTTGGCACGTAACTCGACGACCGAATGTTCGTCAGCCGACGTCTCTACGACCTTCACGTTGAGTTCCTCTGAGATGATCCGGAGGTGACGTGCCACCGCGCCGGCCACAGCTTGATCGCGGCTCACCACCGTGAGCTGCGACAGTGGCTGGCGGACACCGATTCCCTGCTCCGCGCGCAGGTGTCGCCCTAGGGTCACCACTTGGCGCGCAATCGTCATCGAGTTCTCGAGGTCCTTGTCGATCATCTCTTCGGCGACCGCGGGGTAATCGGCGTGGTGGACGCTGGTCGCTTCTGGAACCAACCCGGTGTGGATCTCCTCGGTCACGAATGGAAGGACGGGCGCCAGGAGCCGGCAGAATGTGACCAGAACCTCGTACAGCGTGGCGAAAGCAGCCCGCTTGTCCAGTTCGTTGCCCTCGCGGCTTCTCCAGAAGCGCCGACGCGACCTCCGGACGTACCAGTTGGTGAGGTCGTTGACGAACCCGAGTACCGGACTGACGACCGCATACAGGTAATAGCCCTCCATGAGCCGGTTGGTCTGGCCGATCAGCGACTGGAGAACGCTGAGAATCCAGCGGTCTATCTCGGGTCTTCCGTCCGGCGGCGGCGCCCCCCTGAGGTCATCGAACCTGATCCCGTCTGCTTCCGCGTAGGTGGTGAAGAACGAGTAGGCGTTCCAGAAGGGCAGGAGGACGGTGCGTACCACATCCCGCACGCCCGCTTCGGAGAAGCGGAGTGGTTCGGCTCGCAGCACCGGGGAATCGATCAGGTAGGCACGTACGGCGTCTCCACCGTACCTGTCCAGAACCGCCGACGGTTCCGGGTAGTTCTTGAGCCGCTTGGACATCTTGCGTCCGTCCTCGGCCAGGATCATCCCGTTCACGACGCAGTTCTGGAAGGCTACGTTGTCGAACAGAGCGGTCGCCAGGACGTGCAGTGTGTAGAACCAGCCACGGGTCTGATCTAGTCCCTCGGCGATGAAGTCGGCGGGGAACTTGGCGGGGAACCGGTCCTCGTTGTCGAACGGGTAATGGATCTGGGCATATGGCATGGAGCCCGACTCGAACCAGCAGTCCAGAACTTCGGGAACCCGTACCATGAGACCGCTTTGGTCGGCTGCCGCGCACGAGCGGCAAGGGAAAGTGACCTCGTCCACAATGTGCTTGTGCAGGTCCTCTAACCAGATTCCGGATCGGCTCTCCAATTCGCGGCGGCTTCCGATGCACTCCTGGTGCCCGCAGGTCTCGCATTCCCACACGGGGATGCAGCTCCCCCAGAACCGGTTACGGGAGACGGCCCAGTCCCGTGCATCCTGCAGCCAATTGCCGAAACGGTTGGCGCCCACGCGTTCGGGCACCCAATGTATCCGACGGTTCAGCTCTACTAGCCGGTCACGGACCTCCTCGACCTTCACGAACCATGTGGGGATAGCCTTGTAGATGAGAGGCTGATCGGTCCGGTAGCAGAAGGGATAAGAGTGGAGGATACGCTCGTTCTTCATCAGGACGCCGGCGCGGTCGAGCAACTCGATGATCCTCTGCTCGGCCTCGTGGACATGCAAGCCCGACAACTCTGGGATGGCGTCGGTGAACCGTGCTTCGAGGTTCACCGGGTCCACGAGCAGGTCGAGCCCTTGGGCCTGCAACGCGTACAAGTCGTCCTCGCCGTAGGCCGGCGCCATATGGACCAAGCCGGTACCTTCGTCGGTGTTCACCGCCGGGCTGGGAATCACCTGGAACGCCCCGCGATCCCGGAGTGCGTTGAAGTGACCGAAGGAGGGGCGGTAGGAGACGCCGAGCAAATCTCGGCCGGTGGATGTCACGACCGGCTCTAGCGGCTCTCCAAAGACGGCTTCGATTCTCGGCGTTGCTACCCAGTATCGATTCCCGCCCAGCTCGACCGCACCGTACTCCAAGTCCTCTCCGACCGCCACCACCAGGTTTCCCGGGAGGGTCCACGGTGTGGTGGTCCAGATCGTCAGGTAGTCGCCTGGCCTGGCCGGCCCGTTGCCGGGTGCATCCAGAACCTCGAGGCGCACTGTCACGGCCGGATCTTCCACTTCCTGGTATCCACCAAGGGTCGCCTCGAAGTTGGACAGTGTGGTGCCGGCTGCCCACGAATAGGGAAGAACCTTGAACGCGCGGTAGACGAGACCCTTGTCCCACAGCGTTCTGAAAACCCACCAGACGCTTTCCATGAATCCGGGGTCCATGGTCTTGTAATCGTTCTTGAAGTCGACCCAGCGGCCGATCTTCCGCGTGATGTCCTCCCACTCCGCAGTCGTGACTTCGACCATGCTCCGGCAGGCCTCGTTGAATTCTGCGACTCCGAGTCGTTCCACTTCGCGGGGACCCGAGATCCCAAGGCGTTTCTCGACCTCCATCTCGACAGGTAGTCCGTGGGTGTCCCATCCGAACCGACGTTCTACCCGGTGGCCTCGCATCGTCCAGTAACGCGGCACGATGTCCTTGATGATGCCGGCGAGGATGTGTCCGTAGTGGGGGCTACCCGATGCGAAGGGGGGTCCGTCGTAGAATGTGTACTCTCGGTCTAGCGGACGCATCTCGATCGAGATGCGAAAGGTGTCCTCCCGGTCCCACTTCTCTAGAACGCGGGCATCGAGGGCAGGGAGGTCAAGTCCCGGGGGGACCCGCTGGAAGTCGGTCGGCTGTCCTGCCGGACGTGTTCCGCTCATTGCTCCTCACGCTGGAAAGCTAGGAGGGTGCTGAACAATGACGATTGCTCGGGCCTGCCGCCCGCCAGCCCAGGCATTTTGCCGGCGGTTGGCAGGCCGCTGGTGGATTGCTCAGCACCCTCCTAGATCGTTGCCGCCATCGGGTGGTGTCCGGGATCGTACTAGCCCTGACTCTCCATGTTTTCCAGACACACCCACGGCAGCATGCCACAACACCCACATCATTCGCGACCGGGTAGGTCTTCACCCACCGCGTGAACGTCGCGCCGTTCCGAGACGGGAAGGCTAGTACGGGCCGGGCAAGCCATTTCCACCGATCCTCGCCGCTCGTGGAGAATTCCCCGGACTCGACCGTAGGTGGTTTGCCGGCCTGCCGACCGTTACGATTACTCGGGGCGCGACTCGGGTCATCGTTCAGATCGACCGGAGAGCAACTCTCGATTGACGGATTCCAGGATGGAGGTGCCTCTTGCCCGATCACGACAGATCGTCGCTGGATTACTTGATCCGGGACCATCCGTGCGGAGTGACCCTCAAAGTGCTGGTGACCCCGGGTGCTTCGCGGAACGAAGTCGTCGGTCAGCACGGAACGTGCATTCGCGTTCGGGTGACCGCACGCCCGGAGGGAGGTCGTGCCAACCGGGCGGTAGCGGGACTCTTGTCGAGACTCTTCGGGTGCCGTGTAGACCTGCCGGCGGGAGCGAGCAGCCGTTTCAAGCGCATGCTGCTGAGGGACGCGAACCCCGATGATGTGGGCCGGACTATCTCCCTTCTCGGTCACCGATGACCTTTCCGGCACGCATGCTCTCCCGACGTGCTACCTTCGCGGCTTCCGTAACGACGCACGGAGGTGGCTGAGATGGCGACTCGTAAGCTGGCCGAGTCGACAATGAACCGGTTCAAGAAGCTCCTCGAGGAGAAGGAACGACAGCTGAGAGCAGTAATAGCCGAACACGAAGCCGAGCGCTCCGAGGTGCGCAACGCAGAGACGGCAGCCGAACGCAGGCCGGATCCGGACTCTGCAGAGGGTGGTTCGATGGCGTTCGAGTTCGAGAAGGAGCTGTCTGTGGACCGCAACACGCGCGACATACTCTCTCAGGTCATCCAGGCGAGGCAGGCCGTGGAGGATGGCACCTACGGGACATGTCGGGTGTGTGGCCGACCTATCCCCGTGGCGCGCCTGAGGGTACTCCCACATACGAGTCTGTGCGTGACGTGCGCCTCTCGGCGGCGCTGACCCCCCGAAGGATCAGAGCCGGCCTGATCGCCGGTGTTGTAGTTGTCGCCGACCAGTTGACCAAAGCCTGGGCACGTTCGGAGCTTGCCAGCCGGGACATCCAAGTGATGCCGGGTTTCCTGCGCTTCCACCTGGCGGAGAACTCCGGATCGGCTTTCTCGTTGTTCCAGGGCTTCGGGCCGTGGCTCGGAGCGGCCGCCATCCTGGCCTGTGTCGCTATCTTCGTCTTGGTTGAACGAACGGGGAGCAGGCTGGAACTTGCAGGGTTCTCCCTGGTGCTCGGTGGCGCCACGGGCAACTTGGCGGACCGGATCGTTAACGGTCCCGGACTGAGCGGAGCGGTTACCGACTTCATAGACTTCAGCTTCTGGCCCAACTTCAATGTGGCTGATTCGGCCATAACGATCGGTGTGGTGATGCTCCTTTGGGCAGCCAGACAAGACAGCTGACGGTCCCGGCGGAGATGGACGGAGCGAGGCTGGACTACGCCCTGGCTCGACTGGGGGACCTGAGCCGTAGCCGAGCAAGGAGGTTGATCGAGACCGGCCAAGCCGGGAGATCTTCGGAGACCGGAGGGCCACGCGTACTACCTAGGACCCGGGTTGCAGCCGGGGACGGGGTCTGGTTCATTCCGGACCGTCCTCGAGTGGTCCGACCCGAACCCATTCCGCTCGACGTCCTGTTTGAGGATTCCCACCTGGCAGTCGTGAACAAGCCTGCCGGGATGGTGACCCATCCGGGCCCCGGGCACCGCCGCGGCACGCTGGTGTCTGCGATCCTCGACCGCTGGCCTGAGGTAGAAGGTGTAGGGGACTACCCACGCTGGGGTATTGTCCACCGCCTCGACAAGGACACTTCCGGGGTGATGACTGTTGCCCTGCATCCGGATGCCCACCGGGCTCTGGGTAGTGCCCTGGCCGCTCGGGCGGTAAGGAGGGAGTACCTGACCCTCGTGCATGGCTCGTTCCATGTCGTGGCAGGAACCATCGAAGCGCCCATCGACCGGCGCAGGGCGCGGCGCTTCGTGGGTCCGGCAGGCAAGCCGGCGGTGACCCACTACCGGAGGCTGGCGAACTGGTCCCGACCATCGCTGAGCCTTCTCGAAGTGCGCCTGGAAACGGGGAGGACCCACCAGATAAGGGTCCATATGGAATCCATCGGGCGGCACCTTGTGGGCGATCCCGTCTACGGAAGACCGGCAGGTTCCGGTGTGGATCCCGGCAGGGTCTGGCTCCATGCCCGGCGGCTGAGGTTCTCCCATCCAGTCACTGGAGCGGTCCTCGATGTTACCGCGGCCCTTCCTCCTGACCTTCGATCAAGCCTTGCCGCGCTCGGCAGGCCGGTCCTCGGAAGCCTTCCTGGTCACGACCGAGCGGTAAAGGGTGCTGACGAATGACGATTTGCTCGGGCCCGCCGCCCGCCGACCCGGGAGGTATGCTGGCGATTGGCAGGCCGCTGGTGGACTGCTCGGCACCTCCTGGAGGGTTGTCCATCCGTCCGCTCATCACGGGTCTTGTCATCGAGCGTCGGGACAGCAAGGGGCTCCAGCAGTTTCCTCGGAATGGACAGGACCCTCCCGAGCACAAGCCGTCCTCGGGTGACGCTAAGGTCATTCCCTACCGGGTGCCCCTGACCGGCCACTACCAGTTGGCATAGGGCGAGGTTAGGCAGGATGCCGGGCGGCGACTTCGTACATCTCCACGTTCATAGCGAGTACTCGATGCTCGACGGCGCCACACGCATCCAGGATGCCGTGGAGGCGGTCGTCAGGGATGGCCAGACAGGGATCGGGTTGACCGATCACGGGGTGTTGTACGGCGCGGTCGATTTCTACAAGGCGGTCACAGGCGCCGGCCTGAAGCCCGTCCTTGGTGTCGAAGCGTACGTGACCCCCGGATCCCGCTTCGACCGACCCTCCAGGGCGGACAACGTCCGGTACCACATGACCCTGCTCGCGGAAACCCAGACCGGCTACGACAACCTCGTGAAGTTGGTGAGCCGGGCCTACCTCGAGGGCTACTACTACAAGCCCCGCATGGATCTGGAACTGCTGGCCCAGTATTCCAGCGGCATCATCGCCACGTCCGGCTGTCTCGGGGGACATGTTCCCCAACTCCTGGACCCGGACGCTTCCAGGGAGGAGGGGAACGCCGGAGGAGCGCGCGATGTCGACGCGGCGGTGAAGGCTGCCGGTACCTACCAGGACATATTCGGAAAGGACCGCTTCTTCATAGAACTGCACGATCATGGTATGGAGAGCCAGCGAAGGATCCTGCCGGACCTCCTCGACATCTCCCGTCGCATCGAGGCGCCGCTTCTCGCCACCAACGACACCCACTACGTCCGGCGCGAACAAGCCGAGGCCCATGATGTCCTGCTGTGCATCCAGACCGGATCGCTGATTGAGGAGTCCGGTCGGCTGAAGTTCCAGGGGTCCGAGTACTACCTCAAGACGGCTCGGGAGATGCGTGCCCTTTTCCCTTCCGACGAGTTTCCGGGTGCCTGCGACAACACGTTGTGGGTTGCCGAACGTGCTGAGGTCCGGCTCGACTTCAACCAGTTGTTGTTGCCGCACTTCAAGGTCCCCGATGGGCACACGTCCGTGTCCTACCTGCGGGAACTCGTGCTGGAGGGTGCGCGTGAACGATACGGGGGTGATTTGGGGGGAACGGTGGGGGCACGGATCGAGCACGAGCTCAAGATCATCGAGGAAATGGGATTCCCCGATTACTTCCTCATCGTTTGGGATCTGATCCGTTACGCGAAGGAACGCCGCATACGGACCGGGCCAGGACGGGGATCAGCGGCCGGTTCGATCGTTTCCTATTCGCTGGGGATCACCGACCTCGATCCCTTGAAGTACGGCCTGATCTTCGAACGCTTCCTCAATCCGGGCCGTCGGGAGATGCCCGATATAGACATGGACTTCGACGAACGCTACCGGGGGGAAGTGATCAAGTACGCGGCGGAGAAGTACGGATCTGACCATGTCGCCCAGATCGTCACGTTCTCGACCATCAAGGGCAAGCAGGCCATCCGGGATTCGGCCCGGGTCCGTGGTCTTCCCTATGCCCTCGGCGATCGGCTCGCCAAGCTGATGCCTCCTGCTGTCCTGGGTAGGGAAGCGTCGTTGGAGATCTGCTTCGAGCCTCCGGATGACGATGCTCAGCAGGTGGTGAAGGACTGGCACACCAATGCCGCCGGGCTCAGGGAGGCGTACCGTAACGACGAAGACGTTCGTCCGGTGCTGGACACGGCACGGAAGCTTGAGGGACTCAGACGCCAGGACTCGATCCACGCCGCCGCGGTGGTCATTTCTCCCAAGCCGCTCAACGAACTGGTGCCCCTGCAACAGAAGGGGCAGGACGCCGAGGTGGTCACCCAGTTCGAGATGCATGCCATCGAGGAGTTGGGCCTCCTCAAGATGGACATCCTCGGGTTACGGACCCTCTCGACCATAGACCGGGCCCTCGATCTGATCGAGAGAGGAACCGGAAGTCGCCCGGACATCGACCGGGTGGATCTCGCGGATCCCGAGACGTACGCCATGCTCTGCCGCGGAGACACCATCGGTGTGTTCCAGCTCGAGGGGACGGCGATGCGGGCCTTGATCCGCAGCCTGAAACCAGACCGGTTCGAGGACATGGTCGCCTTGGTAGCCCTCTACCGGCCCGGTCCCATGTCCAACGACTGGCACAACGCTTACGCGGATCGCAAGAACCAGCGCAAGAAGGTCGAGTACCCGCATCCGGCGACGGAAGGGGTGCTCCGGGAGACCTACGGGCTGATGATCTACCAGGAGCAGGTCATGCAGATCGCCCGCGACATAGCGGGTTACTCGATGGCCGATGCCGACGCCCTTCGGAAAGCGATGGGGAAGAAGATCCCGGAGATCATGCGCAAGGAGCGCGACAAGTTCGTCTCCGGCGTGGTGACCAACGGCAACGAGGCTCGATTCGGAACGGAACTCTTCGAATCCATCGAAGGGTTCGCAGGGTACGGGTTCAACAAGTCCCACAGTGCCGCATACGGGCTTATCGCCTACCAGACCGCCTACCTGAAGGTCCACCATCCGGCGGAGTACATGGCAGCCCTCCTCACCTCGGTGCGGCGGGACAAGGACAAGACCGCCCTCTACCTCAACGAGTGCCGGACGATGGGGATCGACGTGACTACTCCCTCGGTCAACGCTGCGGAGAGTGACTTCACCGTCCGGGAAGGAAGGATCGTGTTCGGACTGTCCGCGGTGCGCAACGTGGGCTCGGGAGTTGTCGAGAGGATCGTCGAAGCCCGCAATGAGGGCGGCCCGTTCTCCGACTTCCAGGACTTCGCCGATCGGGTGGACACCCAGGTGCTGAACAAGCGAGTGGTGGGTTCCCTCATCAAGGCGGGGGGCTTCGACGGCCTCGGCCATCCGCGCAAGGGCCTATTCCTCGCATTCGAGTTGGCTCTGGAGGAGACCCTGGGTCGGCGGCGGCAGGAGGACAGGGGCCAGTTCAGCCTCTTCGATGGCTCCACCGGGGCACCTGAACTCGATCCGGTACAGATCCCGGATCAGGAGTGGGACAAGAAGACCCTGCTCGGGTTCGAGAAGGAGATGCTGGGTCTGTACGTGTCGGGCCATCCTCTGCTGGGCCTTAGCTCTGTTATCCAGCGCTTCACCACCTCCACGATCTCCGGCCTCAGGGATCAGGCGGACGGAGCCATGGTTACGGTCGGTGGGATCGTAAGCGGGATAACGCGCAGGTTCACCAGGGGAGGAGAGCCGATGGCCTTCTTCAACCTCGAGGACCTGGAGACCACGATCGAGGTCGTGACCTTCCCCAGGACGATGGAGCAGGCCGGTGCACTCATCAGGGACGATGCGATCCTCGTTGTGGAGGGCAGGCTGAACAGTTCCGGCGATGGCCTGAAGGTTCGGGCATCCCGCATAACGGAACCGGATCTGGAAGCCGACCAGGACCTGCGCCTAAGCCTCTCCGCCGAGGTGTTATCGCCCCTCACTGTCGGCAGACTCAAGGACATTCTCATCAACCACCCGGGTTCGGCCCCGGTATTCATCCATATGGACTCGAACGGGTACGGCAGGTTGCTCCGTCTCGACGATGAGTTTCGCGTGGAGCTGACATCATCTCTCTACGCCGAGATACGCAACCTTCTGGGTGCCGGAGTGGTCGCCTGATCCGTCACTCCGACTGCTGACATGAGCCGCCTTCGTGCGACTTCCGCCGCTGTCAGGCCCGGCAGACGGCCGCGACTGTGTCCCACCAGGGTGCGCGAGCATCGATGAGGTCCTCGTGTCCGGCCGCATCTATCTCGACCAGGCGGACTCGGTCGCCGGCCATCAGGGCTTCCTCCGTGAACCGGCGGCTCTGTACTGGACTCACGGCGTTGTCGCTCCCGCCATGCACCACCACGATGGGTAGATCTAGCGGGAGGGCTCCGATCGGGTCTATCTGGTCGAGACAGGTTCCTAGGTCGTTCCCCAAGAACCCGGACAGCAGGTCGTCGAAGCCGGATCCGAGTCCGCGCAGGTCGAGCATCCCGGCCAGCGACACGAACCTCGCAGGCCCGAAGGTCGCGCGCCGGGCTGCGAAGTAGCCGAGTTGGCTCCCGGCCGAATGTCCTACCACTGTCACGTTGTCGAGGTCGAGGGGGTACCGGTCAGCGAACGTGCTGAGGCTGTCGAGGCCTGCCACCACATCCGCCATGGTGTCGCGCCATCCGCCGACAGGCGGGATGCGTCGGTACTCGATGTTCCAGGTGGCGAGACCGGTCCCGGCAAGACCGACAGCCATGCCGTCCATCGTGTCACGGGTAAAGGGCCCGGTCCATCCTCCTCCATGGACCAGGACAGCGACGGGGTGTGGCCCGGGTCGATCGGGAAGGCGCAGGTCTCCCACCTGGTCGTCGTGCGTCCCGTAGGGGAGTGTTGTAGGAGGCTGGGCAGCCCGGTAGTGGAGATGGGAGATCGCCGCCAGGTAACCGGACACACCCCTGCCGAATATCTGGTACACGCAAGCGGGTTCGGTTCTCGAGATGCGTCGCCAAGGTTCTCGCTCGCGGACGTTGGAGATGTGTATCTCGATCGCAGGAACCCCCACCGCTTCGATGGCGTCGTGGAGCGCGTAGCTGGTGTGGGTGTACGCACCGGGATTGAATACGATGGCGTCGTGTGAGTGGCGAGCACCCTGGATCGCGTCGATGAGGTCTCCCTCGTGGTTGGACTGGTAGGCGTCCAAGCGGTGTCCGTACTCCTCCGCTCGGGATCGGCACAACTCCTCTACCTCCCTCAGGGTCGTTGCCCCGTACACCTCGGGCGCGCGGGTTCCGAGCAAATTGAGGTTGGGGCCGTTGAGGAGCAGGATCCGCATGATCGGCCAGCGTAGTCGGTGGGTTCTGGTTGTTCTTTGCCAGTTGTTAGTTTATGTCATCATATGTTAACTAGCCATCAACAACTAACCCAACTAGTCCAAGCCGTACCACTCCGAGGCTTCAAGTGTCAGGAAGTCACGTATCCCGTTGACGATCCACTGCTGTCCGGTGTCCAGAAAGGCGAACACGCCGTCCACGCCATCGCCGATCGGCGCGCCGCGCGCGAACACCGTCAGTATCAAGAAGTCGGTGCCGTCCTTGGAGCGGGCGGTTTCGAGCCGACCGTAGAGCCGACCGACGCGCCGGCCGTCATCGTCCGGGATCACGTACTGGGTGATGGTCCGCATCGCCTCGAGTCCCGGGAGGTAGTTGCCGGATCGCCCGGAGAACATTTGGGCTACACGGTGCAACTCGTCCGGATGGTCCCACAGACCTCCTCCCTGAAGTTGGAGGCGGTAGCTGATCTCGCATTGGAGCGGCTTGAATCCTCCTAGGTTGGTGTCCTCTACGAAGTCAATGAAGTTGCCCAGGGACTCCGCGAAGTCGGCGCGCAGCGCCGGGTACCCCGGGTATAGGGGGATCGCCCCGTTTCCGGAGTCCTGGACCGTCACACGCCAGTTGCGAGCGAACCAGTTGCGTTGGACCTGGATCAGCCGGCTTCCGTCCTCGCTACCGAACCAGCGGCGGATGTTGGTGATGGGGCTGGCGGATGGCAATGCAACCAGACCTCCGTCGGGCTCCTCGATGAACGGCTTGTGCGGGGCCTTCTCCTCGTCGTTGGGAAACCGGTCGGAGTACCTCGAATGCAGATCGTCGAGTTCGTAACGCATGAGTCGGTGGAACTCTTCAAAGCCCACGCTGAGGGCCACTTCGACCAGCGCAGCGGTGGACGAGTCCTTTAGGTCTACGGGCACGCGAACCCCCACGGCATCGCTACAGGATCCCGAAGAGACTACCAGCCATTTCCACCGCCATTGGTTACTGACCGCTGACCAGCGACCACCGGTCAGGCTGGTGGCGTCTCCGGGGACTTCCTAGGGTTCAGCATGCCCAGCCCTGCAAGGAGGCTGCCGGAAGACCCGGTGCGAAGGGGATAGGCAACAACCTCGAGCGGAGTTGCACAAGGTGGTCTGCCCGGCAGTAAACCCCGCTAGATTGTCCTGAGCGATCCACCAGCGGCCTGCCAATCGCCATCCATGACTCAGGGTCGGCCGGCGGCAGGCCCGACCAATCGTCATTGTTCAGTACCCTCCTAGGACCGGTCATGAGGTCACAGGAAGGGCAAGGAGGTCGACCATGGGAGTGTCAGGCCGCGTAGCAGTGGTCACGGGGGCTGCGTCGGGGCAAGGCCGCGCTACTGCCCTGCGCCTGGCCGGAGAGGGCGCGCTGGTGGGGGCCTTGGATGTCGACCTCGCCGGTTTGGACGACTTGGTCGAGGAGATCTCCGTGGCGGGAGGCCGTTGTCTCGGTCTCCCTGTCGACGTTTCAGACGCCGGGGCGGTCGGATCGGCGCTCGACCGGATCGAGGTCGAGTTTGGGCCGGTGTACGTACTGGCTGCAGCGGCGGCGATCTACCCGCAGGCATCACTGTCACACCTCCGCGATCCTGCCGAGACTGCCAGGATCTTCGACGTGAACCTGATGGGGGTGATCCATTGCGCGAGTGCTGCGACCAGGCAGATGATCGAGGAAGGCGCCGGAGGGCGGATCATCCTATGGTCGTCGATCGGAGCATCCGCCGCCATCGCCGGCCATGCCGCGTACTCTGCCGGCAAGGCAGCCATCGAAGGACTGGGCCGGGCGTTGGCAGCCGAGCTCGGTCCGTACGCGATCACCGTCAACACCATCGCTCCGGGGGCCATTGACACGCCGATGATCTCAGACGTACCGCCCGATCCGACATATTTCGAAATCCTGCCGGTCGGTAGGGTGGGTAGGCCGGACGAAGTGGCCCACCTGGTGAGTTACCTGTGTTCGGACTCGTCCGGGTTCATGACAGGTGCAGTCCTCGCGCTCGACGGAGGCCTGAGCGGGATCAACGGGGCCGTGCGACCGGAACCCTGATCTCTACGGCTGGACAGGATTACGCACGGATATCCTTTTGGGATATGGAGAGGAACAAAATGAAGAACGCGGTTTCGGTTACCGGCCTCGTCCCTGCCGACCAGATCGGTAGAACGCTTCCCCACGAGCACTTGTTCGCGACCATGACCTATGCCTATCCGGCGGCCAACGAGGAGGCCTACCGGCCGATAGCCATCGACACGTTGGGCGAGATCCGCTCCGATCTGATGACCAATGCCAACAACATCCACCTAGACAGCAGCTGCGGTCAGGCGTTGGAACTGAAGAAGGCCGCCGATGCCGGTATCGACACGCTGGTCGAGTTGACCACCGAGCCCATCGGGAGAAACCCCGAGCGGATGGTCGAGGTATCCGAATACACGGGCGTGAACGTGATCTCGGGAACCGGCCAGTACCTGGCCCACCATCAGCGTCCTTGGGCTCTCGAGGCGTCCCGGGAAGAACTGGCCGAGTTGATGATCCGTGAGCTGACGGAAGGCATCGGCGACACCGGGATCCGGACCGGGGTGATCGGGGAGATCGGGCTCTTCGAGCCGGTCCGGCCCGCAGAACTGAAGGTGCTGGAAGCAGCCGTCCTGGCTCAGCGCGCTACGGGAGCCCCTCTCTGGGTACATCTAATGAATGTTCCGGTCGTGGACGATGCGCTGGCCGTGTTCGACGAGTACGAGCCGATCTGGGAGAAGACGGCCTTCTGTCACATGGACTTCGATATCCGGGATCTGAGCTGGCACGAGCGGGCGATGGAGCGGGGCATCTCGGTGGAATTCGACTTCTTTGGATCCGTATGGCTTCCCATCGACCACTACATCCACTGCCCGACCGACCCGCAACGCCTGGCTGTGCTAGCCGACTGGTCGGAGCGGGGCAACGCAGATCGGTTGCTCATCAGCCACGATGTGTGCAGCAGGGTTCAGTTCACCTCCCACGGAGGTTACGGGTACGCCTATATCCCGACGATCGTTCCCAAGCTCATGGATCAGATGGGCATAGACAGGGACCTACTGGACATCTGGATGATCGACACCCCGCGCCGCCTGCTGGCCTGGGCGGACGGTTAGTGGTTACGTTGGTAGAGGATGACGGAATCGCGGGACGGTGGCTATTAACTTAAACTTTAAGCAGAAGTCTAGGATTAGACGGCAATCGGCCTGACTGGTCGATGGTTAGGGGGGGGTTTGTGTGGGTCGTGATTAACGCCGGGTCAAGGCGCGGTCAGCACCAATCGAGAAGAACCCCGATCATGTCGCGTTCACCGGCAGCAAGGTCGGCGAACGCGACGTCTATATCCGTGGCGGGATAGGTGTCGGTGTGCATGGCTTCCAGGGGGAGCCTTCCCCTCAGGTGGAGCTCGAGGAGGTAGGACACGTTGTCGGCGCAGGTGAATCGGGAGAGCCGTTTGGCAGGATCCTCATAGGGAGCATTGCTGGTGCCGAGGATGGAAGCCTGCTTGTTGTAGAAGTCGGACGAGAGGAGAGGTCCCACATCCTCGGGGTGCAGGGCGATTGCCACCATGCGGCCTTGGTCGTCGAGGATGCGCATGCCGAGGTCGAGCGGGGCCGGACCGACTGCCGCCTCGACCACCACGTCGATCCCGAACGGCTGGAAATGCGCCATCAGAGCGTCCTCGAAGCCGTCCGCCGTGGGGTCGAGTATCAGCGCTCCCGGTAGTGCCTCCGCCGCACGCCGACGCCGGACCGGGTTGATCTCGAAACACGCCAGGTAGGCGCCGATGGCGTCGGCCACCAGCGCGGCCCCGAAGCCGATCAGACCGAGGCCGATCACCGCCGCGTTGAGACCCGGGGTGAAGCCGCCCCGGCGGAGGGCATGCAACCCCAGGGTCGGTAGGTAACCGAAAGCGGCGGCTTCGGTCGCAACGCCCTCCGGTACTCTGACGGCCTGCCATTCCCGGATGTCGAACATCGGTTGGTGCCTGGCCAGGGCGAAGACCCTGTCGCCCTCGGCCAGCGAACGCACTCCCGCGCCGACCTCGACCACCTCGCCGATTAGGTTGTATCCGCAGTTGACCGGGTACTTGGCGCCCGAGGGTTGGTTGCGGCCGGTGATGCGGTATTCAGGTATCACTCCCATACCCTCGGTGGTGACAGCATCGATGTCTGCAAAGCAGTCCCACACCTCATCGACCATCGGATCACCGCGGTAGAGGCGTAGCTCCGTCCCCGGGCTGATCAGGCTGACCAGGGTACGGATCCGGACCTTCCCGGGCTCCACGGCGTCGGGGATCGTGACCGGAGCCCAGTCGAAGCTGCGGGGCGCCACGATGAGTGGCCGGTCGACCTTCATCTCCCTACCCCTCCACTACCACGGGGTCTTCGGGGAAGTAGCAATGCACCTCGTGGCCCACAACCGGGATGTCGGCGGGAGGGAACTCGCCCGCGCAGACCTCTTCGGTCTTCCAGCAGCGGGTCCGGAAGGGACATCCGCTCGGAGGGTTCCGGGGGTTCGGAAGGGTGCCTTCCAGGATGATCCGCTCGCTGGTCTTGGTGATCATCGGGCTGGCCGAGAGCAGAGCTCTCGTGTACGGATGGAGCCGGTGGTCCCTCACCTCGGCGACCGGGCCTTCTTCAACCTTGCGGCCCAGGTACATCACCGCCACGCGGTCGACCAGCCAGGATACTGCCTGGATGTTGTGGCTGATCAGGATCACGGAGAGGTTGAGGGCATCGCGGAGTTCCGCCAACAGATTGAGGATCTGGTTCTGGACGCTGACATCGAGGGCTGAAGTCGGCTCGTCGGCCACCAGCAGCGAAGGGTTCAGCGAGAGGGCCCGGGCGATCGCCACCCGCTGGCGCTGGCCTCCCGACAGCTCGGAGGGGAGCTTGTCCGCCGCGTCCCGGGGGAGGTGCACCATGTCGAGCAGCTCCTGCACGCGGGCGTTTCGTGCCGGCTTGTCGCCGACTCCGTGGATGATCAGCGGGTCGGCCAGGGTGTCCCTTACCTTCAGACGAGGGTTGAGGCTTGAGGTGGGGTCCTGGAACACGATTGCAACCTGCCGGGCGAAGTTGCGGCGGCGCCACCGGGCCGGCTGGGCCCAGACATCGGTCCCGTCGTAGATGATCCTCCCTCCGGTGGGTCGTATCAGCCCGACCACGCAGCGGGCCACTGTGGACTTGCCGCAACCCGACTCGCCTACCAGGCCCAGGGCCTCACCAGGTGCCAACGTCAAAGAGAGATCCTCCACCGCGTGGACCTTCTGCCGTCTCGGAGCCCTGTAGTGATGGACAAGATTCTCCAACCGGAGCAGGACCTCAGGACTCGTGGTTGCCCTCTCCTGGCCGGAAGGGGCGGCGACAGCGGGGGCGGGCCCGGATGTCATCCGACGGCTCCGGCGGTTGCAGCGGTTCCTCCGACCGGGAAGTAGCAGGCCAGGTCGCGGCGATCGCCAACGGACTCCAGGGGTGGGGGAGTCTCGGCACATGGGTCGCCGGCGTTGGCGCAGCGCCCGACGAACCGGCACCCGGGAGAGAACTCGAGGGGACTCGGAACGACCCCGTCGATCGATCGGGCGGGTCGCTCCTTCGCTTCCAGGCTGACGATCGAGCCCAGCAACCCCGCCGCGTACGGGTGGCGGGGGTCGCGGACCAGCTCCTCGGTACGCGCAAGCTCCACCAGCTGCCCGGCGTACATGACCATGGTGCGCTCGCACAGCTCCTTCACCAGGGCCAAGTTGTGGGTGATGAGGATGGTCGTGAAGGACAGTTCTGCCTGCAATGAGCGCAACAGCTCGACAATCTGGGCCTGGACGGTTTCGTCGAGGGCGGTGGTGGGCTCGTCACCGATCAGGATGGAGGGCCGCCGGGCGAGCGCCATGGCGATCAGCACCCGCTGGCGCTGCCCGCCCGACAGCTGGAACGGGTAGGCGGCTGCGATGGCCCTGGGATTGGGTAGGTGGACCAACTCCAGCAACTCGTAGAGGCGCCCGCCCCTGTGGTCGCCGTCGAGCCGGAGTGCCTGCCGCAGCTGGGCTTCGACCGTCATCCCCGGGTTAAGGCTCAGCAGCGGGTCCTGGTACACCATGCCGATCTCCCGGCCCATCAGATTGCGGCGTTCGGCAGGGGACAACTCGAGTACATCCTGGCCCTTCCACCGGATGGAACCCGTAGCCTCCACCAGACGCGGCAGCAGGCCGATGACGGACAACCCCGTCAGCGTCTTGCCGCATCCCGACTCGCCGACGATTCCCAGGTTCTCACCCTCCATCACCGAGAACGACACGCCGGACACCACGGGTGTGTTTCCGTAGGCATGGCGGATGTGGATGCTGAGGTTCTCGACCTCCAGGATAGGGTTACCGGCCGGTGCGTTCATCATTGCCCCAGCAGGTGCCGTCTACCGCCGAGGCGGTCTGCCATGCTCTCCGCCACCGTATTCAGCGACAGCACCGTGAGGAAGATGGCAAGACCGGGGAAAGTCGTGTACCACCAGGTGCCCGCTATCAGGTACTGGGAGCCGCCGTAGACGAGGTTTCCCCAGGTGGGAGCGGGGGGAGGAAGACCGGCGCCAAGGAAACTGATGGAGGCTTCGAGAATGACCGCGTCCGCCGCCACCAGCGTGAAGAACACCAGCAGCGGCGTGGCGATGTTCAAGGACACGTGGCGCAGCAGGATGCGGAGTTGGGAACTCCCCATGGCCCTGAGGGCTGATACGTAGTCCTCGCCCAGTTGGTCGAGGACCGCGGCGCGGATGTAGCGGGCCATGATCGGCGTGTAAACGACGGTCAGGACTAGCAGCAGGGTCCGGAATGACTGGCCGAATGCCGACGACACCACTACGGCCAGCACCACTGCCGGGAACGCGAACTGGATGTCCACCAGGCGCATCAGCACGTCGTTGATCCACCTGAGCCTTCGATTCCGGGATGTGGAGGCGGCCACCATTCCGATCGTTCCTCCCAGGATCAGGGCCAGCACCGGGGTCATGACGGCCACGAGAGCCGACATCCTCGATCCGTGAATAACCCGGGACAGGATGTCCCGAGCAATCTCGTCTGACCCGAAGATGTGCTCCGGCCAGTCGGGCCCCGTGTTGGGAGAGGTCAGCCCCACCGTGTAGGGATCGTACGGCGACAGCCAGTGGGCGAAGATGGCCACGAGTATGACGACCACGACCCATGCCAACCCGAGCTTGGCCCGGAATGGCAGCGTTCCCATCTTCACCGGACCGGCGGGAGCGGCCTTCATTGCAGCTTCCACCGACTTGGGGCCGAACCTGATCCGCGGTCGGCGTCTGGTGCTGGGCTCGCGTGCTTCGCTCACGTTACGAATTCTCGCGGGCGCTCGGTTTGAAGATCAGGAACGCCACGTCGGCGGCCAGGTTGGAGAGGACGAACATCAACGCGCCGACCATCGCGATCCCGGTGACGATGTTGAAGTCGCCGGTTGTGGCGGAATCGATCATCTTCCAGCCCAGGCCGCGGAGGTTGAAGACCCTCTCGACCAGCACCACGCCTCCGAGGATATAGCCGGCCTGCAATCCGAGCACGGTCAACGGTGCCACCAGGGCGTTGCGGAGCACGTTCTTGCGGACGATCACCCGTTCCCGCAGTCCGATCCCGCGCGCCGTACGTACGTAATCCTTCTCCAACTCGTCCAGCACCGAAGAACGCACCACGCGGGTCAGGAATCCGCCTACGGGAAGGGCTATCGACAATGAGGGGAGGGTAATCGACCTCAGCCATCCGATCTTGTCCTCGCCGAAGGGTACCCAACTTCCGGCGGGGAACCACGTGAACCCTATGGGGTTCGCTAGGGAGAAGGTCAGGATCAGTAGCAGAGCCAGCCAGAAGATCGGCATCGAGAGTACCCCCAACGTTACCGCCCTGATCGAGGAGTCCCACCAACTGCCCGCGAAATACGCGGAGCTCACCCCCAGCACGAAAGCGATCAGAGTCGCGAGGAACAGCGATATCCCCGCAACCGATAGCGAGATCCCGATGCCCTCCCCGAGGATGGCCAAGACGGGCCGGTCGCCATAGACGCTCAACCCGAAGTCGCCGCTGGCAAGGTCTCCCAGGTACCGCCCGTAGCGGATAAGGACCGGATCGTTGAGCCCGAACTCCTCGGCGAGTTGCTCTCGCGCCTCGTCGCTGGCGTACAGCCCTAAACCCGCGTAGCGGGCGTCGACCGGAGAGAACTCAAGCATCACGAACACATAGAACGTGATGCCGATGATGACCGGTAGGGATTGGAGGAGACGTTGCAGGACCAGCCTGCCCACCGCTCCCATCAGGCCCTACCGGCCCCTACCGGTACCAACCAGATATTGGCTCGGTTGCTTCTTGATCTGCCGATCCGGCCGGCTACATGCCGGACGGATGTACGCCGAACAGCGTCATGCCCAGCGTCTGTGGCATCTGGTAACCGGCCACGGACTTGTGCCAGGCGTGGGCTATCGGCTGGAACAGGATCGGCACAGCACCGGCCTCGGTGACGAGTATCTCGTTGGCCTCGGCGTACAGATCGTTCTGCTTGTCGAAGTCCGGTTCCTCCAGCGCCTGGTCGAGCAGTTGGTTGAGCTTCGACGGCACGTTTTCTGTGGCGAAGCTGGCGTTCTCGGCCCAGCCGCCCCACCAGCCACGGAAGAGGTTGTCCGGGTCGTAGGTGAACACCTCGAAACCGATGGTGGCCACCCAGGCGTCATACCGCGCTGGACCACCGTCCTCGGGCCGCATGATGTCGGACACCCAGCGGGCGTCGATCGAGTCGACAAGCAGCAACGGGTCGAAACCGCCCGTCTGCATCGTCTGGGCCAGCAGGGGCGCCTGCGGGTAGACGTATGCCCACTCCACAACGCCGAGCTGGAACTGCAACGGCTCGTTGTCCGGGTCGTAACCGGCTTCCCTCAGCAGTTCCTTCGACTTCTCGGGGTCGAAGTTGTACTGCATCTGCGGCTCCCTGAACCGGTCGCTCTCCGGAGGGAGCGGCGAGCGGGCGATCCGACCTTCGCCGGCCAAGCCGATCTCGATCAACTGTGGAGCGTCGATGGAGTACATGACTGCTTGGCGCACCAGTTGGTTGTCGAAGGGAGGCTTGGTGGTGTTGAAGAAGATCATCTCGAGGAACGTCGTCTCGCGAGCAACACCCAACTCGAGGTTCGGCGAGTCCTGGATAGCCCGGTAGAGCTGCGGTGACACGCCGTCCAGGATCTGGACTTGGCCGGCCTCGGCCTGGGCGATCCGGCCCGACAGTTCCGGGATAACCAGATAGGTGATGTCCTTGGCCGCCAAAGGCATGGGACCCTCGTATCCGTCGTACCGCTTGAACGTATTGATCTCGGTGTCGAAGGGGCCCACAACCATCATCGAGCCCGACGAAGGAATCGGCTGGAACGAGTAGTCCATGCCACCCATCGCCTCCACTACCGCCTCCGGATAGGCATTGATGCCGGAGATCCGCTGGAACAGCACGTCCTCGGGCATCGGCTGGGTGAGGTTGATCCTGAGCTCGTCGTCGGCCACGACCTCAATCGATTCGATGAAGGAGATGTAGGACGTGAAGGGGGATCCCAACTCCCTCTCCGGCGCCAGACGGTCGAACCCGTACGCGATATCGGAGGCCTTGATCGGAGAGCCGTCGGTGAATGTCCGGTCCGTCCGCACCTTCACGCTGTAGGTAGTGGCATCGACCTGCTGGGGCATCTCGGCCGCCAGGCCGGGAATCAGTGACCGATCAGGCAGCTTGATCAACAGACCCTCGAAGGTGTGCTGGCCCGAGGCGAGGGCGCCGCCGGTGGTCCGGTTGTTGTCGAGCGATATCCAACCTCCCACCTGGGAGAGTGTGATGCTCTCGAACTCTGCCGGAGCCTCTTCCATCATGGCGGTGGTTGTGGTCTCCTCCATCGCCGCCGTGGTCTCTGTCGCTGCCGCGGCAGTGGTCGCGGGAGCTGCGGTGGTCGCGGGTGCTGCGGTGGTCGCGGGGGGCTCGTCGTCTCCGCAAGCAGCCAGCACGGTCGGCGCAACTGCGCCTACCCCGATAATGAGTCCACTTCGTTTGAGGAACTTTCTCCGGTCCATCAGTTCGGTCACGGCCAAATCCTCCTCTTGAGTCGGCACATACACGAGTGGCCGCCAAAGTACGGTCGAGCAGCCTAGCCAGTATCTTATGCACCAGAGACCGAGGGGGCAAGTGAATCTCAGGTTTAAGTAGAGCCCGGAACCCGGAACCGAGGTTGCGGGCTCTCGCATCGTTTGACGAACTTGCGTATGCTGGCGCCCGCCGAACGTTTTCTCCTTGAGGAATTGGATGGTCGCATCGACTGACAACGCATTGCGGGTAGGTGTCGATATCGGAGGGACTTTTACCGATCTGATGATGATCGGTCAGTCGGGTCGTGTAGAGATCGGCAAGGTACTAACGACGGCCGACCCGTCGCAGGCCGTCGAGGAGGTCTTGAGACAGACCCTTGATCGTTCCGGTCTCGGCGCCTCCTCCGTCCGCCACCTCGTCCATGGAACCACGCTCGTCACCAACGCCATCATCGAGCGCAAAGGGGCCCGTACGGCATTGATCACCACCTCAGGATTCCGGGATTCCATAGAGATCGGCCGCGAGCATCGCTACGAGCTCTACGACCTGAACCTGGAGCATCCGAGACCCCTGGCGCCCCGGCATCTTCGCTTCGCGGTCCCGGAGAGAACGCTGGCTGACGGGACCGTGGCCATCGAGCTCGACGAGGAACACCTGACACGCCTCGCGCGGGAGTTGGCTGGCGCCGGTGTGGAGGCGGTGGCTGTCTGCTTCCTGCACTCTTTCACCAATCCCGACTCCGAAGCACTAGCCCGCTCGGTTGTCGAAACCGTGGCGCCCGAGCTCAGGGTTTCGCTCTCGTCCGAAGTGGTCCCTGAGATCGGGGAGTTCGAGAGGGCGTCCACGACCGTCGCCAACGTATACGTGCAGCCGCTGGTCGAACGCTACCTCCTCGGGCTCCGGCAACGGTTGCAGAGCATGGGTTTTGAGGGACAACTGTTCATCATGCTCTCCAGCGGGGGACTGGCGACGCTCGACACCTGTGTCCAGTTCCCGATCCGTCTGCTCGAGTCAGGCCCGGCCGCCGGTGCTCTGGCTGCGGCCTCCGTCGGCAATGCCATGGACCGGGACTCGCTGCTTTCATTCGACATGGGTGGCACCACCGCCAAACTCAGCGTGGTCGACGGGGGGGAGCCACTGGTCACCCATGACTTCGAAGTGGACCGCCGCTACCGCTTCAAGAAGGGGTCCGGCCTTCCGGTGAGGGTGCCGGTAATCGAGATGATCGAGATCGGTGCCGGCGGCGGTTCCATCGCGAGGGTCGACTCCCTCGGACTCCTCAAGGTCGGGCCGGACTCGGCCGGGGCTGATCCGGGACCGGTCTGCTACGCGGCGGGCGGACGGTCCCCGACCGTCACCGACGCCGACCTGGTCCTCGGGTATCTGGATCCCGAGTACTTCCTGGGCGGAGCGATGAAGCTGGATGTGGCCGCATCAGAGGCTGCCCTCGCCGCGAGCATCGGGGACCGGTTGGGGATGTCGGTTCCGGAGGCGGCCTGGGGGGTTCACCAGGTTGTCAACGAGGCGATGGCCAACGCCGCCCGGGTGCATGTCGTCGAGCGGGGGAAGAATCCGAGAGCCCTCCCGGTGGTCGCTTTCGGAGGGGCCGGCCCGGTCCACGGCTACGGCGTCGCCGAGTTGTTGGGCAGCACCGAGTTGGTCCTGCCCTACGGCGCCGGCGTCACCAGTGCCATGGGGCTCCTCGTGGCACCGCTGGCGTTCGACTTCGTCCGTTCCCATTACGGGCGGCTAGACGACCTGGACTGGAGTGAGGTCAACGGCATATTCCAAGAGATGGAGCGGCTCGGAACCGGACTCCTGGTCGATTCGGGCGCCGGTCCCGAGGAGATCGAGCACACCAGGAGTGCCGACATCCGCTACATCGGGCAAGGCCATGAGATCCGGGTCCCGGTACCGGACGGGACCCTGACCTCGGAGCAGCGCCGGACGATATTCGCGGACTTCGATCGGGTCTACCAGAGCCTCTACGGCCGGGAAGGACCTCCGGTCGGTCTCGAAGCCCTCACGTGGAGGGTGGTGAGCCGGGGACCCCGGCCGTCGGTGGTCCGCACCGGGACGGGGGACGTAGAGGGTGATGCGGCAGCTGCCCGGAAGGGTGAGCGTCCGGCCTACTTCGCTTCGGCGGGGGGTTTCGTTTCGACGCCCGTGTTCGACCGGTACCGGTTGGGTCCCGGCTCGACGATGGCGGGACCGGCGATCATAGAGGAGCGGGAGTCGACAGCGATCATCGGGCCCGGCGGTCGCGTTCATGTCGACGAGGGGCTCAACATCGTCGTTGAGCTTGGCGGGGGAGCATGACCATCGGAGCGAGGCTGGATCCGGTTCTGATCGAGGTGCTCTGGAGTCGCGTGCTCTCGGTTGTCAACGAGCAGCAGGTGGCCCTGCAGCGAACGGCCTTCAGCACCATCGTGCGCGAGACGCAGGATCTGGCATGCGGGGTCTTCGATACCAACGGCTGGATGATGGCGCAATCGGTAACAGGAACCCCGGGCCACATCAACGCCATGGCCACCGGGGTCCGCCACTTCCTCGAGGAGTACCCACCCGGCACGCTCCGGCCCGGTGACGTCCTCATAACCAACGACCCCTGGATGACGGCTGGCCAGATAAACGACATAACGGTGCTGACGCCTGTGTTCAAGAACGGTGCCGAGGTGGCCTACTTCGCCAACACCTGCCACGCGGCCGACATCGGGGGACGGATCCTCTCCGCCGAGGCCCGGGAGGTGTACGAGGAGGGTCTGCGCATCCCGATCATGAAGCTGTACGACCGGGGGGTCATCAACAGGGACCTGATCTCGATCGTCAGGGCCAACGTGCGGACCCCTGACGAGACGGTGGGTGATCTCTACGCCCAGACCTCCTGCAATGACGTGGGAGCTCGGGCCTTGCTCGGCTTCATGGACGAGTTCGATCTTGACAGCATCGATCCTCTGTCGTACGAGATCATCACTCGATCCGAGGAGGCGCTGCGAAGTGCCATCCGCGAGATTCCCAACGGTGTCCACCAGCATGAGACGTGGAGCGACGGTTTCGACGAGACCCCGATACTCATCAGGGCGACGGTGACCATTGACGACGAGGACATCTTCATCGACTTCGCCGGCTCCTCACCCGAGAGTGTCCGGGGTATCAACGTCGTCTTCAACTACACCCACGCCTACGCATCGTTCGCCATGAAGGCTGCGATCAGTCCCGACGTTCCCCACAACGACGGAGCCTTCCGTCCCGTTCATGTGTCGGCGCCTCCAGGGTCGATACTCAACTGCCTCGAGCCGGCCGCGGTGGCATCCCGGCACCTCATCGGCCACTTCCTACCCGGTGTCGTGTTCGGGGCGCTGGCCGACGCGCTGCCCGAGCAATTGATGGCGCCCGGCTCCGACCCGATCTGGATCTCGATCTGGAGGGGTAGGCCTCGGCAGGCGACCGACCGCTTCACGTTCAGCCTCTTCCAATGCGGTGGCGCCGGTGCCCGGGCATCCAAGGACGGCCTCAATACCACCGGATTCCCGAGCGGGGTGGCCGGGGTCCCGGCCGAGTCGGTGGAGACCCTCACGTCGATGGTCCAGCTCCGCCGGGAACTCCGCACCGATTCCGGCGGAGCAGGCAGGTTCAGGGGAGGCCTGGGCCAGTGGACGGAGATGAGCTGTCGCACGGACGAGGCGTGGACCGTCTCGGCGATGGTCGACCGCATCTCCTACCCGCCCGAAGGGTTGCTGGGCGGCGAGTCCGGAGCGGCAGGCGAGTTCAGGATCGACGGCGCCCGGGAGGGGGAGCCGAAGCGGTTGCTGGTTCTCGATCCCGACACCCGCGTGCAACTTAACCTCCCTGGCGGGGGAGGCTACGGCGACCCGTTCACCCGTGATCCCGAGGCCGTCCTATGGGACGTGGTCGAGGGATACGTATCCATCGAGGGTGCCCGGCGGGACTACGGGGTGGTGGTCGAGTACTTGGGCAGCGACGATCAACTGGTGCGTCTCCCGGAGGACTACCGCCTTGACCTCGAAGCCACCGAACTCCTACGCCTATCGTCGCATGGCAGCGCAGACTGGTCTATGCAGTCGTGATGTCGGTCATCGTATCGGCGACGGCCTGCGCGATCCGTAGGGCGATTTCGCTGGGCTTGAATCGCCCGATGCGGCCGTCGGGAAGCTGAGCGATCCACTGATCGACGTTGGGTAGTTGCAGTGTTAGTTCTACTACTCCGGGCGAATTCGACTGAGCCTGGATCCAGGGGCGATAGCCGGTGGGATGCGGGATGGACCAGAAGATCGAGGGTCCGGGGCCGATATCCTGCCATTGTTTCATCTGGTAGCTGCGGTATCCGGTCCATGCGAGCCAGCGTCGATCGCCGAGGACGGGGACCTGCACGCCTATGCGATAGAGCCAGGAGTTGCCCGCCGGGTCATCTCTGACCAGCGCTGCGTAATCGTCCAACAACAACTCATCGTCGTAGCGGCGTGTCGTAACCTCGCCGACTCCGGCGAATAGGCTGTCGAGGTCATCGTCTACCAGCCGGAACAGCAGGCGTACGGCGTCATTCCATATCGCAACTTGCCGCTCTTGGGCCTTGAGTAACTTGGCTCTGGCCATGTCGAAGCCCTCATGCGTGGTTGCGCTGCTCATCAAATCCCGCAATGCGTCCTCGGCTCGGTCGAGAATCAACTCCGAAATGGGTCCGAGGTCACCCCCGAGATCGGACTCGGCCAGCGCCTCGTAGTACCTGGGACGGTCCTTGCGCCGGATGATGATGCTAGGAAGTCCGGCCCTGATGAGTTCCAGGTTCATGACTGCTCGAGAAGTACGGCCGTTGCCGTCAGAGAACGGGTGGATGTGGGTCAGCCAGGTTTTCAACACGATGGCTCGAAGAAGAGCCTGACCGCCATCGTTGGATCGCGACCAGCCCTCCCAGTCCTCCATAGCGGACATGACCTCGTTCCAGGATGCGGGGGGGCGGTGTTGCGATCCGGCGATGCGGACGGGCTGCGACCTGAACAGGCCTGCTCCCGGCCCATCCCCGAGAATCAGGGAATGCAACTCCCTAACCTGATCCAGATTGGTCGGCGAACCGTTCTGGCCGAGTTCGACCATGCGTTCCAAGGCTCTCGAAAGGTTGATGGCGTCCTTTGAGTAGGCAGGGTCGTGCCCTGTGATGGTGATGCCCCTAGACACGGCCAGTTCGGTCTCGCCAATGCTCAAGGTACTGCCCTCGATCGCATTGGACTCTGCAATCTGCCTGAATCGAGTATCCCCGAAATAGGCGCGTAGCGTCTGCTCTGAGAGCTGTCCTCGGTCCCTCAGAAGGTCCACCTGTTCTTGGAGTTTGTCGGCCTTGTGGAAGACCCACCGACCGGTGTCTTCAAGGTTGTATGGACTGCCATCCAGAGTGACTGTCATGTCGACGCTCCCATTCGGATAGAGCCCGCCGGATACTACCTACATACCGCCGAGCATCTTCAGGCCGAAGTGGGTGTTTGCAGAACCCCGGTTCGCGGCGTAGGTGGAAGCCGATTCACGCTTCACGTAGCGATATAGACGTTCTTGAGTTCCGTGTAGTAGTCGAGGGCGTCGGGGCCGAGGGCCCTGCCAATGCCGGATTGCTTGAATCCTCCGTAAGGCGTGGCGATCCGCACCGACCAGTTGGAGTTCACCGACAACGTGCCCGCCTCCAGGGCCCTGGCGACCCGCAGCGCCTTCGAGCCGTTCTCCGTCCAGATAGAACCCGACAGGCCGTAGATCGTGTCGTTGGCGATCGAGATCGCCTCATCCTCGTCCTCGAACGGCATCACGCAGGCGATCGGCCCGAAGATCTCGTCGGTGACCGCGCGGGCATCGGGTGAGTCCGGGGTCACGACTGTGGGTGCGAACCAGAACCCCGGCCCGTCCGGGGCGCTGCCACGGGCCACCACCGTCGTTTCGTCATCGAGGAAGGAGGCCACCTTGGCCCTGTGCTCGGCGGTGATCAGGGGTCCCATCTCGGTGCTCTCGTCCATGGGGTCGCCCACCCGCATCGCGGCCACGTTGGAGGACAGGAGTTCGAGGAAGCGGTCCATCGCGGTCCGTTCCACCAGGATCCGGGAGCGGGCGCAGCAATCCTGGCCGGCGTTGCCGAAGACTGCGCCGGGCGCGGCTGCGGCCGCCTGCTCGAGATCGGCGTCGGCGAAGACAACGTTGGCAGATTTGCCGCCCAGCTCGAGGGTCACGCGCTTGATGGTCCCGGAAGCGCGGGCACTGATCCGCTTGCCCACGCCGGTCGAGCCGGTGAAGCCGATCTTGGCCACATCCGGGTGGTCGACGAGGCGCTCGCCGACCGTGCTGCCCGGTCCGGCCAGCACTTGGAACACCCCTTCCGGCAGGCCCGCTTCCAGAGCGATGCGCTCGAGTTCGATGGCGGTGAGCGGAGTGAGTTGCGCCGGCTTGAGCACCACCGTGTTGCCGGCGGCAAGGGCAGGCGCCACCCCCCAGGAAGCGATGGCCAGGGGGAAGTTCCAGGGCGTGATCAAACCGACCACGCCCATCGGTTCTTTGAAGGTCATGTTGACGCCGCCCGGGACCGGTATGGTCTTTCCGGTCAGGCGTTCGGGGGAGCCCGCGTAGTAGGCGAAGGTGGCCGCCACCATGCCGATCTCGCCCAAGGCATCGCTGATCGGCTTTCCTACATTGCGGGACTCCAGGCGCGCCAGCGACACAGCCGTCTCCTCGACGGCTGAGCCGATGCGCCGAAGCACCGTGGCGCGGTCACCCGCCGTGACATTTCGCCATGTCACGAAGGCTTCCTTGGCCCTGGCGACGGCCCGGTCGGTCTCCTCAAGACCCGCGACGGGAATCGTGGTTATGACCTGCTCGGTCGCCGGTTCGACTACGTCGATGGAGTCTCCGACTGTTTCATCCCATTCTCCATTCGTTCCCGGTTGATGGCCCTCCGGCATCAACTACAAGACAAGCGACTCTTCCACACCGGGTCGGCCTCAGGCGGACCGTCGTCCGGTTGGCGATCCGGTCCGGTAGCCGATGGAAAACTACCTGTTCAGCGAATGCGGGGCCAACCGCTAGCATCCTTTCTCGGCACCTTCGCGGGTTGCAACCGAGCCCGAGGGTGCTAAACACCTGCGACCGGCTAGCGAGTGGAGGTTCAAGTGCAGTTGAAGGCACCCCTGGTCGAACCCGGCTCCAGTTCGGTACTCCAGTTGGAGGTGACCAAGCCGTACCGTGTGATCGCGTCGGGCGAAGGGGCCTGGGTTGAGGACTCCACCGGAAAGCGTTACCTCGACGCGATGAGCGGAGGTTCGATGGCCGCCACGTTGGGCCACGGCCGACGCGACCTGATCGAACTCGCCTGGGAGCAGTCCCGGCAAGTGGGCTACCTTGACAACAACCGTCTCACCAACCCATGGCAGGAAGCCCTGGCGGCCGAGTTGGTGGAACTGGCGCCGTCCGGGTTCTCCCGGGCACGCTTCGTCACCGGCGGTTCCGAAGCGAACGAGTCGGTCATCCGCGCTGCTCGCATGTACCACGTGGCGCGAGGCGAGCCGCAGCGCTGGCAGATCGTCTCACCTGCCCAGGCCTACCACGGTCCCACCATGCAGACCCTTGCCCTCACCGGTCGTCCCGGACTCCACGGCGCTTTCGATCCCTACCTGAGCCGCCATCGCCACATCCCACCCTCGACCCGACGCTTCGATCCGACCGGCCAGGAGGCGCTCGATGCCTTGGACGAGGTGCTGGAGCAGGTGGGCGCCGAGAACGTCTCGGCCTTTTTCTGCGAGCCGATCAGTGCCGCCTCGCTTCCCGCCTACTCACCTCCCGTGCGCTTCTGGGAAGGACTGGCGGAGCGGCGGGACCGGCACGGGTTCCTCATCTGCTTTGACGAAGTGGTCACCGGCATAGGCAGGACCGGCAATTGGTTCGCGGCCAACGATCTGGCGATCGTTCCCGACATCATCGCCACCGCCAAGGGACTCGGGGCCGGATACACGGCGATCGGCGCGGTGCTGTATGCCGCGAACGTCTACGAGGCCATCGCCGGAGGGGTCACCTCCTTCACGCTCGGTCACACGTGGGACGGTTCGCCCTTGCCCTGCGCGGTGGGTCTGGCGGTTCTCGAAATCCTGAAGTCGGAAGGTTGGGTGGAGCATGTGGCGGCCCGAGGCCCGGTGCTGCGTGATGAGTTGGCGGATGCCCTGGAGGGGATAGATCTGGTGGGCGAGGTACGGGGTCGTGGTTACCTTCTTGGAATCGATTACGTGGATCCCCGGGACGGTCGCTCCTTCCTGCCGCCGGAACTGGGAGTGGCAGGGAGGATCGAACGGGCCGCGGCGCGCAACGGTCTGCTCGTACTCGGAACAATGCCCACGAGGGACGGTTTCGCCGGAGACCAGCACCTGTTCGCGCCGTCCTTCCCCACGCCGGACGCGGAATTGGCGGAGATGGTGGAACGGATGGCGACCGCCGTGTCCGAAGTGGCAGCCGAGGTGGCGGACGAACTGGGCTCGACTCTGTCTCTTTCCGGCGGTCGGTCGGCCGGACTGAGCGTCCTGATCGTCCAGCATGAGGAGCCCACCCCGGCGGGGTTCGTCCACGAATGGTTGGAGGGACAGGGAGCGGATGTGGAGATCTACCGCATCGACCTCGAAGACCGCCGCGTCGACCCCACCCGTTACGACCTGATCGTCTCGCTCGGCTCGGAGTTCGCCGCGTTCGACGACTCGATTCCGTGGATCGACCGGGAGAAGGACCTGCTGATCGAAGCCTACGGCTCCGATGTTCCCATCCTGGGCCTCTGTTTCGGCGGTCAGTTGCTGGCCAGGGTTCTGGGCGGCGACTCGTACCGCGGGGAGATCTCCGAAGTCGGCTGGCTACCGGTACGCAGCGTCGACGAGGGCCTGGTGCCCCCTGGCCCCTGGTTCCAGTGGCACTTCGACATCTTCTCGGTGCCGCCCGGAGGTGAATTGATCGCCGACAGCGAGGCCGGTCCCCAGGCGTTCGTGGTCGGGCGCAGCCTCGGGGTTCAGTTCCACCCGGAGGTGAACAACGACATCATGGAAGACTGGGTTGAGGTCTACCGTCACGAACTAGACGACGAGGGCGTTGACCCCGATGCCTTGATGGAGGAGACGAGGAAACTGGAGCCCAGGTCGAAAGCTGTCGCGACGCAATTGCTGGAGCGCTTCGCCCAGGACATAGCCGGCCTGGCCCTGCCCAGACGGGGGCGGGAGTGAAGATGGCCGCATCGAACGGAAGTAGTAGCAACGTGACCATCGACGCCGCATCCACCAGTGTTTTCCCCAAGTTTCTCGATCGGTCCTACCCCAGCGTCGATCATGGCCGCGGCGTGTGGCTGAAGTCGACGGGAGGACGCCGGATCCTCGACGCCTGCTCAGGCGGAGCGATGGCGGCCGGCCTCGGACACGGAGTCGACGAGATCGTCGATGGTGCCGCGGCGCACCTGGGCGACATCGTCTACTACTACGCCCATCACTTCACGAACGTCCCCCAGGAGAAGTTGGCGGCCCGTCTCGTCGGGCTGGCTCCCGAAATGGCCAGGGTCCGTTTCCTGAGCGGCGGTTCGGAGGCAAACGAGACTGCGCTGCGCCTAGCCCGCCAATACCACGTGGACCGCGGCCAAGGCCGGCGCTGGAGGGTCATCTCGCCGGCCCAGGCCTACCACGGCGCCACGATGGCCACCCTATCACTGGTGGGCCGACCCGACCTGCAGGCACCGTTCGGGCCGTACCTATCCGAACATCCACACATCCCGCCGTGCACCGAGCGGTTCGATCCGACCGGCCGGGCTGCCCTCGACGCTCTGGACAAGGCGTTGGAGCAGGTAGGTCCGGAGAGCGTCTCCGCCTTTTTCTGCGAGCCGGTCAGCGGCGCTTCCCTGCCCGGCTACGGCCCTCCGGACGCCTTCTGGGAGGGTTTGGCGGATCGGAGGGACCACCACGGCTTCCTCGTGTGCTTCGACGAGGTGGTAACCGGGATGGGGCGTACGGGATCATGGTTCGCCTACCAGCACCTGCCGATCACACCCGACATAGTCACCATCGGCAAGCTACTCGGGGGCGGCTACTTCCCGCTTGCCGCCACCATGTGTCGCGAGCCGGTCTACGACGCCTTGGCGACCGGATCCAAGGACTTCGATCTCGGTCACACTTGGGACGGAGCCCCGCTGAGTTGTGCGGTGGGCCTGGCGGTGGTCGACTACATCGAGTCCCAGGGTCTGGTCGAGAGGGTGGCCGAGCGCGGGCCATCCTTGCTCGGCGAGTTGCGATCGGCGCTGGACGGTTGTTCGATTGTTGGTGAGGTCCGGGGTCGTGGATTCCTGCTGGGTATCGAATACGTCGATCCCAGGGACGGCACTTCCATCCCGCCCGAGTCCCTCGGAATTGCCGGGCGGATCGACACCAGCGCACTCGACAACGATCTAGTAGTGATGTCTACCCACCCCAACGCGGACGGATACGCCGGGGACCAGACAGTGTTCGCCCCCGCTCTCACCAGCACCGATGAGGAACTGGGCGAGATGATCGAGCGGCTTGCGCGGGTCGTCGGAGAGGTCGACCAGGCGGTTTGGGAAAGCTTGGCGAACGGAGGAACGACATGAATTGGGAGCCTTCCGACGGTGGTTTCGTGCTACTCGGAATGCCGGACGTGCACGGCTCGATCCGGGGCAAGGCGTTCCGGCCGGCGGCCTACCGGTCAGCCGTGGACGAGGGGACGGTGATGACCGATCTGTGGCTGGGATTGGACCCGGTCGACATGCCGATCGCCGACTACCAGGATTACGGGATCAACACCGGGGCTCCCGACCTCATGCTGCAGCCGGACCCCGACACCCTCCGCCCGCTGGCCTGGCGCCCGGGTTGGGGTATCTGCCTGGCCGATCCGAGTTGGCCGGACGGATCCAGATGCACCCTCGCCTCCCGCGAGCTACTGCGCGACATCCTAAGCGACCTCGCTGACATGGGGTACGAAGTGATGGCCGGCTTCGAGTACGAGGTACGGATCCGCGACGAGGAGGACCAGCCTCTGTCGTCGGGTATCAGCTACAGCCTGGGAGAGATCGGTCGTTTCGATCGCCTTCTCGAGGTACTGGTGCCGGCCCTGGAAGGTCTTGGAGTGAACCTCGAGGCCGTTCATACCGAGGCGGGTCCAGGCCTGCTGGAACTGAACATCGCGGCCCGGCGCGGGCTCCGGGCCGCCGATGACGCCGCCCTGCTCAAGTTCGCGGTCAAGGAGGTGGCCGCTTCGCTCGGCCTGACCGCCAGCTTCCTTGCCAAGACTATGCCCCTCGAGGAGGGATCCAGCGGGCATATCCACCTGTCGTTCTGGCAGGGCGACCAGAACGCCTTCGCTCCTGATGCCGACGGTGCCTTCCCTGCTACCTGCATGGCGGCTCTAGGAGGGATTCTCGAGCATCTTCCGGCCGCGTCGTTGCTGGTGAACCCCACTATCAACTCCTACAAGCGACTGGTTCCCGGTTACTTCGCTCCCGTCAATGTGAGTTGGGGCTACGAGAACCGCTCTGCGTCGGTGAGGGCTATCCGGGGCAACCGCCCTGCTCGTTCCCGGCTCGAGTGTCGCCGTCCCGGTGCCGACGCCAATCCCTACCTGGCTCTGGCGGCGCTGGTAGCTTCGGCGGTCATAGGAATCCGGGAGGGATCTGTCCCTCCGGCGCCCGAGGCCAAGGATGTCTCCGAGCGGGCCGACCTGCCCGCGCTACCCAACTCGTTGGAGAGTGCCCTAAGGGCCTTCCGCGACGACTCAGCCCTGCAGGAGGCATTGAGCAAGGAGTTCAGCGGCTACTACGCAATATCGAGGGCGTGGGAGTTACGGGCGTGGCAGGAGAGTGTCAGCGATTGGGAGCGGGAACGCTATACCAGGGCTGTCTAACCTCGAGTCGACCGAGGGAGGTCACCCATGACCGCTATGGCCAAGAGAACAGCCGGCGTTGCAAATGGTCGCATACGCCGCCCTGTACACGATCCAGGTCGTGTTCGGGATCCTGTACGCCGATGCCCTTCCGTCGTCCGACGTGTACCGGGTCTTCAACTACCTTACGGCGGCGGGAATACTCGTCTCGGTCGCCGTAGCTTGGTGCCGGAAGCGAGGGTGCGGCGTCGTCGGCGCGGATCCCGACCACCATCTGGATGTACCAGCAGGCTTCTACGTAACCCTGGGGCTGGCCATCTGGTTCTTCACCCTATGGTTCCGCCGCCTAGCGCTCGCGGACGGTGAACCCGTCCCGGATCCCGACACCGTCATCTGGTTCTTCGTCTCAGCCCTGATCCCGATGGTGCTCGGAGCCAACGGTGCCTTGCTCTGGAGGTCAGCCCGGCCCTGAAGCGAAGATGCCAGAGGGAGAAGGCTGCGGATGGTCCATCCGGTCGCCCCGTTGTCCCCCACTTGGCGTGAACTGCGCGGGGGAGGGGTTATGAGTTCCGGTCAACGTAACTACTGTAATTGACGTAATTACTGTAATTACTGCCGCTATCATGTAGGATCGAAGGCGGATGATCGGGTGCTCAAAGTGAGGGTGCGGGAAGTGAAACTGATCCGGATCGGCAACTCGAGGGGGATACGGATACCGAAGGCCCTAATCGATCGCTATGGCTGGGAGGACTCGCTGGTCTTGGAGGAGGCGGAGGAAAGTGTTGTCCTGCGGGGCAACGCGACCGGAAAGCTGTCCTGGGAGCAAACCTACCGTGCTATGGCCGCCGAGCGGGAGGACTGGAGCGACTTCGATGCAGCCGCCGCCGACGGATTGGACTGATGGCGGACTTCCCCGAGAGGTACGCGGTCTACTTCGCCGATCTCAACCCCACAATCGGGAGTGAAGTCAACAAGGTCCGTCCTGTCGTGATAGTAAGCCGCAACGAGATGAACAGGTTGGTAAGCACTGTCGTTGTCTGCCCGCTCACCTCTGCCCTGCATCCACGCTGGCGTGGCCGGCTCCAGATCCAGTGTGCGGGCATGGACGCCGAGATTGCCGTGGATCGGATCCGAGCCATCGACAAGCAGCGCCTCCGGAGGAGGATCGACCGGCTGTCCGCAGATGACGCGCGCCTCCTTCGCCGTACGATCACCGAGATGTACGGGCAGTAGCAGCGCCATGCTCTCCCTTTACGGAACTGGAAGTTGCGGTGGCCGTTACTCGTGTTCCTCGTGCGTCCTGGGTGGATGGAGCCGGGCGCGACCTGGATGATCGAAGGCCGCTCTTCTTGACTCACGAGTAGGGGGTTGTGCTCGTTCCGGGAGACTTGACGAGTTGGCCGGCCTTCCAGACCATTGTGACCTGAGAAGACTTTCCGAGGACGGCAATGTCGTCCAGCGGGTTGGAGGCTATCGCGATGACGTCGGCATCGTAGCCCGCGGCCAGCAATCCGGCCTTGGGCGCCCGGGGACCGAGTGTCGCCGGACCGTTGGCCGTGGCCGCTTCGATGGCCTGGAGGGGGGTCATCCCGGCCTTGACGAGCGCGGCGAGTTCTAGGCCGTTGGTGCCCCAGGGGCCGCCACTGACCATGATGTCGGCCCCCACGGCGATGGGGATCCCGGATGCTATGGCGAGTCGCATCGCGGCGGTGTGGCTCCGCTCCACCTTGGCCTGCGCCTGCCAGGCCCAGTCTGGGATCTGACCTTTGAGCGACACCAGATACTCGACGGCATGGCGGGTCGGCACTGCCATGGTTCCCATCTCCAGCATCAACTCGGCCGTCTCCTGGTCGAGAGTGCTGCAATGCTCGATGGTCTTGACGCCCGCCCGGGTGGCCGCCGCCACGCCCGCCAGTCCGTGGCAGTGGGCTCCCACCGCCATCTCCGCCATGGCTGCCTCCTCTACGATGGCTCGTAGCTCCTTGTCGTTGAACTGCCGATGGTCCGGATGGTCGAAGTGGCTCATGGTGCCGCCCGTGGCGTTGATCTTGATCACCTTGGCCCCCACCCGGATCTGTCGCCTGACGGTTTTGATGCATTCCTCCACCCCGTCACATACGGCCACCCAGCCCACTCCAGAAGCCGCGAGATCGTCCCTCCAGGACTCCGGCATCCAATGGATGTCGCTGTGCCCCGCGGTGGGACCGAGCGCCGACCCCGCCGCATAGATGTTCGGCCCGACCAGTGTTCCCTCGTCGACCAGCCGGCCGAGGTGAACACCGATGCCCCCCATCTCGCGCGTACTTGTGAAACCTGCCATCAGGAGCGTGTGAGCATCACGAGCCGCCCGCACCGCCAGCATCGGCAGCGGGGTGGTGGCCAGCTGCGTGAGGTCGGCTGCCTCCGTCCCGAAGAAATGCGAGTGGCAGTCCCACATCCCCGGCATGACGACCGGCACATGATGAGTCTTGCTCCCCGGCGTCTCGGGTGCGCCCGAACGCTTCCCCACGTAGGTAATGGTGTCTCCGCTTATGACCACGCATCCGTCGGGCACCGGATCGCCCCTTCCCGGAATGAGCAGCTTGGCCTCAATGCGCGTCGAATCGGTCTCCACATCGTCCTCCCCATCAGGCACGATAGGCTAGGAGGATGCTGAGCAATCCACCAGCGGCCTTGCCAATCGCCGGCATTACTCCTGGGTCGGTGGGCGGCAGGCCGGAGCAATCGTAATTGTTCAGTACCCTCCTGGGCGGGCTGGGGTTTGCGACTAGCCCTGATTCATCTTCATGTTTCCAGATACACGGGCGGCAGCATGCCACATCAACCACGTCATCGCGACCGGGCGCGGCCGAGGCGCGAAAATCGAACCGGCTGTAATACCTGGTCAGAGCTCATATTCCACACCCCGTACGCCCTGTACAAACCGCCGCAGGAAGAATCAGGGGTAGAGGTCAAGGTTGCGAGTCACTAGGAAGGTCTTCATCAACCGCAGCGCGGACATCGTCTTCGGCTACCTTGCGTCCCCTGCGAGCGAGCCGGTGTGGCGTTCAAGCATCCTCCGCTCGACTCCTGACCAGCCGGGTGTGCTCGGGATCGGAGCCACCGGCCGGAGCCTGATCAGTTTCATGGGCCGGGATGTACAGGTGGGCTGGGAGATTGTGGAGTTCGAGCACGGTGCCCGCCTGTGTAGGGATTACGAGCCCGGCGTCCGGGGCGGCCGGGACCGCTACATGGTGCAACCGTTCGGCATCGGAGCTACCGTGCTCGAGGTTGAAGTAGAGGTTGAGGTCAGTGGGCTGATCGGTCTGCTCGCCAGCAGCCGGCGTGCCGCGATGGAGACCGAACTCCGCATTGACCTGCAACGCCTCAAGGCGATCCTCGAGTCCACCTGACGACCGTTCCATCAGTGGTCACATGCGTTTGTGGATAGGTGCCCACCCGGGGAAGCACCGGTAATGCCGGATGCTGGAACCCCTTGACGACCAGGGGTGTTTGACCGGTAACCGCTGGGTGCGAGAGGTTGTGATGTGTTCTCCCAGGTCAAGAGGGTTTATACGATAGGGGTCGAAGGCCCGGTATCACTTTCGGTAGCACTAGCTTACGTCGACTGTTTCAGCGGTTCGGGGTCGTTTCCGCCACCGGGCGAGTCGAGACCGCAACACGTCCGGGCTCAAACCCATTGCCTCCGCGAGCTCCCGAGGGTTCCAGTACAACCGTAGACAGCGGTCAGCCTGCCGACATGTCTGATCCCGGAGTACGGCCACGCGTTTGTCTGCTTCAGTCAACGCGTGGGCGAGATCAGCGGCCTGTCGCAGGTCACGTTCCCGATGGAACTTGCCGGATCGGACCGCCCCAAGTTGGTTACCCATCGACCATCAGTCCAGAGATCGCCAACGCCCGGTCGGTGTCCATACCGCCCTGAACCAGCTTCCCGAACGCCTGGGCTCGGCCCGCCAGGTCGTGCGAGTAGGATCCGGTGAAGTCGAACCGGACGCCGGGCGTTTCCAACTTGTGGGAGAGTTCGTCGGCTACGAGTTCGCCGAGTCGTTCGAGGCCGGTGGTCAGGAACCGGCGGAAGCTCTCCCGCTGTGATGTTCCGTCGGCGTCGGTGCGAGGGACACGGGTACTCCGCACGCGTTGCGCACCGCCGCCGAACACGTCAGTCCGCAACGTTGACAGCACAGCAGGCGGGTTGGCTCCGATCCGTCTCGGTTGCCAGCTGGCTTGGGCGGCGGCCATCTTCCCCTCACACCACCCGCCGCGATGGTCTCGCTGAGCACCGTTCCGCCCGCCGCGTTGCGTATGTCAGCCTTCAAGTCTCGGAGCGGATCATCGTCGGTGCCGTCGCCGCCGTCCTGGGGGATCGGCAGTACATGCGCGACGGCCGGGTCAGGTGGGCAATGGCACACTTGATCGGTGTCCCCAGCATACTCTGGGTTCCTACGCGGGGAAGGGCTCGTGTCGGTAAGATGCGGAGATGAGGTGAGGAGATGAATGGGAAGTTGGTCTACACGTGTGTCGATAAACGTGGCGGCCCGTCGGCGTAACATAAGCCGACTTTGCCACTTCACCAGCATTGAGCACCTGCCGGGTATTCTTTCCGATCGGTATATCTGGTCGGTAGCGAGAGCTAAACAACATGGTTCACCTATAGCGCGTAATGATATGAGGCGGTTCGACGGCTGTCTTGACCATGTGAGCGTTTCGGTTCAGTACCCCAACCTGCTCCTCCTGGACAGCTACAGACGGAGGGGAGAGGCAGGCTGGGTGATCGTTTTTCTGGATCCTCGTCTGTTGTCTAGATCCAACACACTATTCTGTCCTGTGAATGCTGCCACCAAGAAGGGAAGTCTTGTAAGTGCTGACCTAAGCGGATTCAGAAGTATGTTCAAACCGATGATTGGCCAATGTGGTGTTCATCGACCCTGTGAGAGATCGCTTAGTCACCTTCACAGTTGCCCAACGTGTCTTCAGGCAGAAGTACTAATTGAAGGTTCTATACCTACTAATCACTTCGAGTCAATCGCTACTATAGACCAGCTAGATAGTCATCGTGTACAGCAAATTATAGGGGAGTCTAATCATCCTCCTATCAGAGTCAAAGTAGTACCACAGCTCTTCAATAGAGAACAGGTTATACGTTGCATCAGTCAAGGAAAGGAAGTCTAGTGGCTAGGCGACCTATTTTCGTCCCTCTTGATCGTGTAAGGGATCGACTAGTTGATAGGCTTCCCGTGGAATTTGATTGGTATCCCGGATTTAGCCTAAGCCAAAAAAGGGCTTGCATAGCCTCGTTACATGCGGCAGCTAGTAAGAAGTACCCAGATATCCGTTACATTCTGGAGGTCTCTACCAAGTCAGACAAATCTCTCGGGTTTCGACTTAGTGCTTTCAATCTCAAGGTATGTCATCCCCTTGATGATTCTAGATGGGTGGATTTGGAATCCGTGTTTCAAGGATCCAAGGTATTTGAGGATGAGGGACCGTACCATAGACTATATGACCTCCCTGCCCGGGATGCTAAGCGGTTTATGAAGGTAAGAGGGCTAGGAAGTAGGCGAGTAACAAGTTTCCAGTGTGGGGAAGAGAGCTGGCCTACTGAACCGAAGACAGCCTTTTATGATTGGCTATATGTTAAGGCCGTCGAAAATCCAGGATTTGATGGTCAAGATCTGGGCTCGGAACTTCTGGCCTCGAACTACGATGCCTTTACTGACATCGAGTTCAATCCAAGGCGATCCTGGAACTGTCAAGCACACTCCTGTGCCCTCTACTTGGCACTAAGTAAGAGGAACCAACTACGAGATGCCCTCCATAGTAAGCAGTCCTTCGTCGATCTCCTCGGAGGCTATGGTCATTCAACCACTGATGGAGAAGCTACCAAGGTGAACACACCACGCCTACAGCCATACGAGAATGGCGAAGGGGAAGGCTAGAACCTAATGGAAGGAATGAGACCTCGCCAACCGGGTTTGTTCTAATTGTGGATGTGGCCTCAACCTCAAGGGGACCACACGCAGCGGAGGTAGATTCTGAGGATCGCGTCGTAGGATGTTTCTTTGACGATGATCGTGTCCACGATCTCGCGATATTCGGGGGATCTGGACGATGGCATAGAGATCGGAGAACCGTCCCAACGCCGTGTTGGTTCCGTTGAGGTCGTCGGTTCCGTAGATCCGGCAGCGGCTCTTGGAGCGTCCCTAGCGGTACGGAAACGGGGATGAGCGTCGAACGGCCGATTCAAGTGCTCCTTGTGGGCGTCACTGAAATGATCCTCCAGGCGCAGCAGCGTGAAGCGGGCTCGGAGCACGTCCGGCTCGTACGTTGGGGGCCGCCGATCGGGGTCGCAGCGTTGTATCTCCAGCCGCACCAGGGTGAGACCTTCGGCGAATTGTGGGGCCCCGAACCGGCGCGAGAACCCTCGCTGAGATCGGCGACCCGCACCGTTACGCTAATCCAGGCCGGCCAGCCGCCTACACCGGGCTAGCCCCCGTGGATCGGCGATCAGGACGCAGCCACACCACCGGACGATCACGAGGCAGCAACCACCGACTCCACAACGCCATGTTCATCGCCGCGTTCGTCGCTGCCGAACAGGACCCCGACGCCCGCGCCTACTACCTACGCGAACGAGCCCAACGCAAAGCCCACAACGCAGCCGTCGTCTGCGTCGCCCGCCGGCGCTGCAACATCATCCTGGCCATGCTCAAGACCCAGATCCGAGTTTGGCGGGTTGTGGGGGTTTGGTGGGAGTGGTTAGTTCTCTGACCCTGGGGAGTTTCGGTGATCGACTCCGGGGATTTTCGGTGATCGTCAACATGTGAGGGGGAACCTACACCAACCTCGACCGGGGAAACACGATCACGGGTCTATCCCCGCGTGTGCGGGGGAACCCCGCCTGGCGGCCCTCTCGACGATCTGAGTGAGGGTCTATCCCCGCGTGTGCGGGGGAACCATGAGGCCTGCGGCTATCCAGCGGGAGAAGTGGGGTCTATCCCCGCGTGTGCGGGGGAACCACATTCCAGGGTCTCGGCGAGCTCATGGACAAGGGTCTATCCCCGCGTGTGCGGGGGAACCATTCGTCCTCGGGGCAGGTATCTCCGAGGCAGGGGTCTATCCCCGCGTGTGCGGGGGAACCCTCCGACCGTGCATTAGTGGCCTTGGTCTCCAGGGTCTATCCCCGCGTGTGCGGGGGAACCGCTCTCTTTGAGCAGGCCGAACGCTTCGGCGACGGTCTATCCCCGCGTGTGCGGGGGAACCGCTTCGCCTCCACCACCAGAGCCACCCCGGAGGGGTCTATCCCCGCGTGTGCGGGGGAACCCGGATCGACAACGGATCGACAACGGATCGACAAGGTCTATCCCCGCGTGTGCGGGGGAACCTCTATCGCCTCGGCCACCCACCGGTCACCGTGCGGTCTATCCCCGCGTGTGCGGGGGAACCTCAGACACGCCGAGCATCGACTCCCAGAACGCCGGTCTATCCCCGCGTGTGCGGGGGAACCGTCACGTCGGCGGACCGTGTGAGGGTCCCAGCGGGTCTATCCCCGCGTGTGCGGGGGAACCGCGTGGAGATGGACGACGAAGGTGCGGGCGTCGGGTCTATCCCCGCGTGTGCGGGGGAACCCCGCCTGGCGGCCCTCTCGACGATCTGAGTGAGGGTCTATCCCCGCGTGTGCGGGGGAACCTCGCTCATCTGGCCCGTCTATTCCGGGAGGTCGGGTCTATCCCCGCGTGTGCGGGGGAACCACCTGGAACCTATCTGATCCGGTCCTCGGGCCGGGTCTATCCCCGCGTGTGCGGGGGAACCCTTCCTCCACGATCTGCTCGACCAGTGCCCTAAGGTCTATCCCCGCGTGTGCGGGGGAACCGTGCCCAACTCCGGACCGTGGGCCACCATCCGTGGTCTATCCCCGCGTGTGCGGGGGAACCCCGATGCCGAACCAAACCAGATTGTTCATGTCGGGTCTATCCCCGCGTGTGCGGGGGAACCACCATCGAGTCGCCCGACCTGACCCCGCGCATGGGTCTATCCCCGCGTGTGCGGGGGAACCGTCTGCTTCGGCGGAACCTCCGAAGCCCTGCTGGGTCTATCCCCGCGTGTGCGGGGGAACCACGGGTAAGGCGATCCGCCAGAGTAACTCGTGCGGTCTATCCCCGCGTGTGCGGGGGAACCGGGGTTACCCGGGACTACATGCTCCTACGTCAAGGTCTATCCCCGCGTGTGCGGGGGAACCGAACAGGCCGCACTCGACAAGCTGCTCCTCGACGGTCTATCCCCGCGTGTGCGGGGGAACCACCAAGATCGACAAGGGCGCCAAGATGGGCCAGGGTCTATCCCCGCGTGTGCGGGGGAACCTTCTGAGCCTCGGCCTGAGCCGCATTCAGAGCCGGTCTATCCCCGCGTGTGCGGGGGAACCTTCGGCCCGCGTGTACTCGGTGACCTCGGGAAGGGTCTATCCCCGCGTGTGCGGGGGAACCCCACTGCCTGGTCGAACTCGGCCATCCTGTCGCGGTCTATCCCCGCGTGTGCGGGGGAACCACTACCCGACCTTGGCGGAGTATCTGATCGGACGGTCTATCCCCGCGTGTGCGGGGGAACCGCGCGACCGGCGAGCGATGCTAGCCAACCGAAAGGTCTATCCCCGCGTGTGCGGGGGAACCTACAGCTGTCCACTCGCCGGGTCCGGTGTTCACGGTCTATCCCCGCGTGTGCGGGGGAACCACACACGCATCCTTCCCTATCCCTCCCTATCCCGGTCTATCCCCGCGTGTGCGGGGGAACCGCCCTCGTGAAGGGATTCATCATCTCCGGCCCGGGTCTATCCCCGCGTGTGCGGGGGAACCGAAGTGAAAGCGCTCTTGCAATCCCGCGCAGCCGGTCTATCCCCGCGTGTGCGGGGGAACCGATTACAGCTACCAAGACCGCAGCCGCTAGTAGGGTCTATCCCCGCGTGTGCGGGGGAACCGGTGATCCGGCCTTCCTTGGTAGTCATATGCCCGGTCTATCCCCGCGTGTGCGGGGGAACCGCGCAGGGTCCCTATGGGCTGACCGCCGACGAGGGTCTATCCCCGCGTGTGCGGGGGAACCGACCTGTCAGCACCGCAGGACCACATCGGGAAGGGTCTATCCCCGCGTGTGCGGGGGAACCGCGAGGTCGCCGGACTCGATGACCTCGAACCAGGGTCTATCCCCGCGTGTGCGGGGGAACCGGTTCCCTTAAGGGTGAAGATGCCCGTGGATGGGGTCTATCCCCGCGTGTGCGGGGGAACCTCCTCGGCGCTGCATCGGCCTTCCCGTGCTTTGGGTCTATCCCCGCGTGTGCGGGGGAACCTTAAAGTCAATCAACTGGGGGATGAGGTAGTAAGGTCTATCCCCGCGTGTGCGGGGGAACCTCTCCGACCTGGATCACCTTGTCGATGGGTCCCGGTCTATCCCCGCGTGTGCGGGGGAACCATCCCCATTTCCCGCTTGACCCGTTTGGTGTCCGGTCTATCCCCGCGTGTGCGGGGGAACCGGGTGCTTCCGTCATTGCCCTGCCTCTCTCAAGGGTCTATCCCCGCGTGTGCGGGGGAACCTGCTGATGGCGCAATAGCTTGCCATAGGTAAGCGGTCTATCCCCGCGTGTGCGGGGGAACCGTCACAGGAGTCGACAGCTGGGACCTCCCGGAGGGTCTATCCCCGCGTGTGCGGGGGAACCGCGGGGGTCCGCTGGCGTCGTCGTCGTCTCTAGGGTCTATCCCCGCGTGTGCGGGGGAACCGCGGGAAGGTGTATCCACTCGAGACCCGCTCTCGGTCTATCCCCGCGTGTGCGGGGGAACCAATGCTCGGAAGTGGGGCGAGTTCCCGGACAACGGTCTATCCCCGCGTGTGCGGGGGAACCCCCAAAATGGTCGTCCACACCGACCCGGAGGCGGGTCTATCCCCGCGTGTGCGGGGGAACCCGTGTGTGCAAGCGCCTGTGGCCTGATGTCTACGGTCTATCCCCGCGTGTGCGGGGGAACCCTGTTTCCGTCTCGACAGCGTCGGGGCAGTTCGGGTCTATCCCCGCGTGTGCGGGGGAACCCCCTTGTGGGATTTTCTCATGTCCGGTCGTGGAGATCAAGGTGAATTGGGGGCTGTGCCTAGCTGTTTGGCGTGTCTTCGAGTTGTGGTGTTTTCCCGGCCGTGTCTGTGTTGTGTTGGTGTCGCACGAGGTGTACGCCGTCAGCATCGACGATGTTTTTGGGGGGCGCAC
>MKWU01000458.1_pt1 | contig 78036 bp, 82 predicted proteins | sample 809101 | NCBI WGS metagenome assembly MKWU01 (sample SAMN05860141, study PRJNA318959) | sponge metagenome | host: Aplysina aerophoba | place: Slovenia: Piran, Adriatic Sea, Gulf of Piran | collected 2013-05-07 | reverse complement strand
CTCTTGCTGGCACACAAGTATCTGACTTTGTACTCATTAGAGACACTGACACCACCTTCAGTACCGGCGCAACGGTACTACCTGCAACCAGTTATGTGAACAAGATTGTTACCTTCTCTCATGTTGCCATTGATGATGCGGAGTACCTTACGGTTGGTACAGTCACCTCTGTGACAGATCCATCAACCACCCTTTCCGCCTCAATATTTGATACATCCGATAATGTGGTTGACGATCCGTTAGTTCACTTTAGTTCACCTGCTCGGAGTGGCAACACGATGACGACCGCTGGAACATTTGGTACTCTCTCTGAGAAAATTATGGTGCAAAATGGCACCACCGTGTCGGCATGGAATCTGACACTTGCAGCTGAAAACACTCAGGCGCTTTGGAGGAAAGATGCCTCTCATTTATTTGACTTTAATGACGGATCATCAGACGGATCTGACAATGATTCTGTTGCGGGTACTCTGATAATTGACCCTTCATCTGCTGTCATATCTGCTAGCTCTGGCTGTGATAGTGATGGGCTTATTCGAGGGTCAAGCGCATCATTTGTTGAGGGCAGTGTTGATGCAATTACACTAATCTCGGCCAATTCTTCCGCTGATACGGGTTGTTCTTGGAGTATCACTGGTATTGATCTCTCTCAAGAAATTCCTGCTGGTCAGCAAGACGGATCATACTCAATAAATATGGTGTTAACTGTCACCGCACAGTAGTCATACTATTGCTATTGCACAATTCTTGCGATGGTAACCCATTGTTTGTATGGACGGACTGTTTTCCACAGGAAATAATTTTTATAGGCAAAATATTGCTATCCTGTATTTAGTGGCTTTTTATCATACTGTTTCGGGGCTGTTTATTTTATTATTTTTTCTTTTTTACCTATGATCATTTCAAAATCAATACACTCATATCTTATTATTATCTTTCTGCTTATTTTTTTATTTGGTTCTGCCGTTGTCTATGCGGCGAGTACCACCACTTTCACAATTGTCATTAATAGTACTTCGCTTGCTGTTTCTATTGTTGACGGTAGCGGTACTGATGTTATATCTCCAGCAGTTACTTTTTCCTCGACCGATCGAAATGACACCTGCACGACGGTGACCGGGAAACTTGGTACCGCTACTCAAAAAATACAGGTTAATAATCCAGGTGCAGCTGATGGTGGATGGGTGCTTAGCATAGCAGCGGCTGCCACAACGGATACATGGACATCATCCACTGATTCCAATAAAAAGTTTGATTTTAATGACCCTGGCGGTAGTGGGTGTACCGACGGCAGTGATACGGACGGGTTTGGTGGTCAGTTGAGTATTGATGCTAGTGGTTCTACACTCACAGGACTTGACTCCGTAGTGACAACTGGAATCTCCAAAGGATCTAGTGGTTCATTCAGTGAAGGGTCAACTGACTCCATCGCCCTCCTCACTGCCGCTAGCAGTTCTGCTGATTTTGGTAAGTGGGATTTGACTGATGTTTCGTTATCACAGGAAATTCCAGCGAGTCAAGCCGCCGCAAATGATTACTCTTTGAGCATGGTACTAACTGTTACAGCGCAGTAAGAGGTGCTTTATCACTTCGTGTCTATTTTTATGTATGAGTAAGTTGCTATACACCGTTCGATTGATTGCGATGCTCCTGCTTACTTTTTGTGTTGCTGTTTTTGTGCCAAGTGTCTCTGCCATTGAGTATGGCGGTATTGGCGGTCAGCCGGCGTATCCGCGGGCCGGTGTGCCGCAGTCAACAAGTAAGTTTTTGCACACCCTTAAGTCGGGAGAAGTTGCTCAAGAGGGAGTTATGGTGTTGAATACCGCGGATGTTTCTAAAACGATTGTGGTGAGGGGTGTTGGGGTTGTGGGCTCAAGTGATGGCGGACTTGCCTGTGCACAGGCAGGTGATATTATTACTGGCGTGGGGACATGGATTACCTTAGAGGAGAGTGAGGTATATCTTGCAGTCGGAAGCAGTGAGATCGTCCCTTTTACCATTACTGTTCCTGCAGGAATGAAGCCGGGTGAATATAACGGTTGTGTTGTCATAGAAGAGAAGAAAGAGGGGGATGGAGAGAAAAATACTGGCTTCTCTCTCAGCACGAGAATTGGTATTCGTGTGCAGATAACTGTTCCGGGTGATTTTGCTCGAGAGATTACTGATCCACTGGTTGCTATGGCGGTTAGGGAGGATGGTGGTTTTCAGTTTAAGGTGTCTGCGCGGAATGATGGAAATGTGTCTATTGATACGAATATTGTTTTGACTATGCGTTCATTAATGGCTGGTTTTTTACATGCGAAGCGAGGCGGTGTATACCCCATCTATCCTAGTCGATGGAGTGAACTCAATTTTACTATTGCGGAACCGTTCTGGGGTGGCCCCTATTTGACGAGAATAGGTTTTTCATATGACCGTGATGGTGATGGTGTGCGTGAGACAACTTTACGCGCACCGAGCATCTTTACCCTTGTTATGCCACACCCCCTTGCATTGAGCATTGAACTTGGTGTGCTTGTTGGTTTGATTGTGTTTTTTGTAACCACACGAAGGAGGCGCAGAAAGAAAGGTGTGCATCGCAAGCAAGGACCGGTGAAACGAGTGCGGCGGCGTGGTAAAGATTTCGTTTCGCATTCTAAAAGGCGTACACAGGTTCACCCTCGCACTGTTGCACCGGTAAAGCGTAAAAAGCGTGCTGTTCACGCACGCACGAAGCGACCTGATACTGGAGGAGTAAAAGAGTGAGGGTGAGGGAATTTCGCTGATCGGCACCCATAAAGGGGTGTTATGAGAGGGCATCTTCCATCAGAAATATTTGTTTATGTTTTTTATTAAGAATATAGTTTCTTTCAATTTTTTTTGTAGAGTAGGATGTTTACTGCTTTTTTTCTTTTTATTACTCTTTATACCCACCGCTTTCGCTGTGCAAACGGATTTTTCTCTGACAATACGAGAATCTACTTCTCCTCCCCCTCCTCCTGATTCATCCTCTCCTACCACTGAAACACCACAGCGGCAGACGAAGTGGCGTGGTGGGCATCTTTTCCCTGAAAAAAGGACTTTCTCTCCGATTCCTCCCTTCCCCTCGGAAACTGGCGATGATCCTCCTCCCCCTGATTCCTTCCCCCTCACCTTTGAATCACCTTCCCCTGTTGGACAAAGTTCTTTGGAGGAGGATCAGGTGCAACCTACCACTGTTCATCGCCCAACAGACCAAGAAAGTGTCGATGGCTCTGATGCTGATCAGGAGGTCTCTGCTGTAACAGATGTTCTTGCCCCAAAATCTCAGTCGGATGATTCTGATCCGGATGCTCCGACGATTCTTCTGCAAAGCACCCCACTGATACCGACTGTAGCACCTGGTCCAGATAATCCGATGGATATTGCTCTTACCTTTTTGTCAGACCGCACCTCTATGCGTACGATGATCTCTCTACCGAATCTTGTTTTACCGTCTGTTAGTGCGCCCATGTCTTTCTTGTCGTCATTTTTTTCTTTTCTTTCTGTCGCTTTTTTACTGTTTCAATGATAGGTGTAAATCAAGATTTTCGGCTGAAATGCAAAAAGGGTTGCGCGCCCTTGTTCCTGTAAAAATACCAGTGTTTTTAATTGGCGGAGGGGGAGGGATTCGAACCCTCGATACGAGTGTATACTCGTATACCGGTTTTCGAAACCGGCGCTTTCAACCACTCAGCCACCCCTCCTTTGCATACTTGCATGATACCGTATTCAGCTATTCTTTGCCTTCTACTGCGATTTTTTCCAATGATTGCACCACTGCTTCGTTGGTGAGCAGTGAGGTGATGTAGGTGTGAATTTGTTCGTCGGTCATATCGGTCTGCTTTTTCTTGAAACGAGCCACCTCTTTTTCAATTTCGTCTATGTCGGCTCGAATGTTTTCCTGAGTGCTGACGGTGTTCATAATGAGTTGTATTTTTGCTCGTTTTCGTGCGTCTTCTCGTAATTGCTCCCACAATTTCCCTTCTGACATGTTCTGTGCTTTCAGATACTCTTCTATGGTGGTTTTAAAGTGTTCTGCGTGTCCTTTCATTTCCTCATACGCCCGCTTACTCTCTTCCTCAATCATTATCTCTGGTATGGTGACGGCGGTATTTTCTGCGATGGTATCCAGTATTTTTTGCCGAAACAGTGCACGCGCTTGTAACGCCTTCTCTTGTGTTATGGATTCTTGTATTCCCTTCTTGAAATTCTCTACATCCTTGTGCTGTTGCGACACCTCCTGTACATAGGTGTCAGTGAGTTCCGGCAAATCGCCTTCATCCTTTGGGACATCTTTTTCTGGGTGTGCCTTTTTGTACAACCCTTTCCGCACATCCAGTAATACCCGCTGCACCTCCTCGTCAGTTGCACCCTTTGGCTCTTCTGGCTTTTCTAATTTCTGCAAGAGTACTTTGTAGTCCGGCAGTGTTACCTTTGGCAACATGTAGAACTGAATCTGAAACGATACATCATTCTTGTCGGCAATGTTGGTTATTTGGAGTTGTGGCTGTCCCAGTGGCACCACCTCTTCCCCTGCCACTATTTCAGCGAAATGTTTTGTTATTACCTCCTGTGCGCTCTGCCTCCATATTTCTAGTGATCCCACTTCCCGTTCCACAATTTCTGATGGTGCATTCCCCTCCCGGAATCCATCTATCTTTTTGTTCTCTCCGATTTTTTGTATCACCCCATTCCGCACCGCACCTATCATGTCTTTTGGCACTACTCCTTCAATTTTAGCGTGTGCCCTCTTGCCATCTTTATGTATTTGTATTGAAAATTGTTCCCGTGTTGTCATAGCGTTTTATTCTTCTGTTTTTTCTGTTAAAATTTCTGTTTTGAGTTTTTCCAATTCTTCTTGGTTTTTTTCTCCTGATTGTAGGAGAGTTTTTATTATTTGTGTTGCTTCTTCGTCGGTTAAGTTTTCGTAGAGTATGGTGCCCTGTGGTTTGCTATATTCTCCTCCAGGCAGACCCTCCACGACAATACTTTTTTGTGCTTGCTCTTCTTGCATTTCTTTCCGATCACTGAGAATCTTTTTTATTGCATTATATGCCATTCCTATAACGATTAATACAATGAGGATCATTGCAAAAATTGCACCGTAGGTTGAGTTATTTTTTTGTGTGTCCTCCATATTCGCACGATACACTGTTCTGTTGTTTTGTGCAACTGCACGCTCTATCTATCGACCATCCTGTGTTACCGAATTTATTTTGATGTAGAGCAGTGCAATTTCTTTCCTTAACGCATATGATTGTCCTTGTATCTCATTCAGATCACCAACGACACTGCTCTTGTTGATGTGGTGCAGCAGCCATTCGGTGAACGAGGTGTAGAGGTTGTACTTCTCAACAACTGCGTAACTTAGCGTTGCGTCATTTTCTATGTATGGAAAAATTGCTATTTTCAACCGCTCCGCTTCAACTTCGTGATGATTTATCTCTTCTTGATAGCCGCTCTTTAGTTTTTCAGGAAAGTGTTCAATGAGTGCGTGCAGTATCTTTGTCAACTCGTTGTTTTCTTTAACTCCTTGTGCGATACGCGCCCGATATTCGTCAATGTCTCGGATATAGTTGTGTGCTCCCTCCGGCACCCGCTTCCTGACTTTCCCGAAGAGTGAGGAGAGGAGTACGCTGTAATCCTTATTGGCTATGGATATCACCAATTGATTGTCTGTTATGCGCGTTTCTGCGGCAACATTCCAGAGTGGAAATGATACTGCCACAACGAGCAGGAGTATCGTTACTAATAGCACAAGCGCATCAGATATGATGCCCCCTTTTTTTGTTTCAGTGTGTTCGTCAGTGGTTATATTGTGCGGCACGAAATACATATAGTGCTACTTATTGAATTTCTCTTTATACATTTTGCGCGATCGTTCAAATGCCTCTTTCGCTTCTTCCGCTGTGCCGACACCTTGTATCTCTATCACCTTGTCTTGAATTCTTTTGTAGGTTTCAAGGAAGTGCTGTATCTCCTTGATGGTGTGCTTGTTCACATCTGCAATATCCCGCACCTCATCAAAGCGCGGGTCGTCTGCTGGAACGCTGATAATCTTGTCGTCACGCTCGCCATCATCTATCATTTTAAAAATACCGACCGGGCGCACCGGGACAAGAATGCCGGGGTAGAGCGGGTAGGTGGTAATGACAGCGACATCCAATGCGTCATCGTCGTCCCACAAGGTCTGCGGGACAAATCCGTAGTCAACAGGGTAATCTTGAGCGGTATGCATTGCTCGGTCAAGCGCAATAACCCCCGTCTCTTTATCTATTTCGTATTTATTCTTTGATCCACGCGGTATCTCTATGATGGTATGCATCACATCGGCAGTACCGGGGTCAACATCGTGTAATAAATTCATACACACATCTGTTTACCTCTTTATTGTACCTTAAAAAAAAGATTGTGCAAGCGATTTATTCCCCAGATTTTTCAGTATCTTTTTCCGTATCGTCCTTGACCTTCTTTTCTTCTGTGGCTTCGTTTTCTGGCGCTGGCTGTGGTGCCTGTTCCTGATTAATCACACCCTCCTCTTTTTCAGCGCTCTTACCCTCTTCCGCCACCCCTTCCTTTTCAGGTGCCTCATTATTCTCCGCTGTCTTTTTACTCTCACCACCCCTTTTCTCCTGTTCCTGATTATCTCGTTTAAATATCGTTATATCTCCCTCTGGAGTTGATTGCGCTATTTCAGTGTCGCCCGGATCGGTGATGACAACTTCCCAATTGGTCAATTTTGCTGCGAGTTTTAAGTTTTGCCCGCCGCGTCCAATGGCGACTGGTATTTGATCGTCGCTTGTTTTCACTAGCGCCCGCTTGGTTTCCTCGTTGATTTCCACCCCCATCACCTCTGCCGGCAACAGTGCTTCACCAATAAACTCTGCTATATCGCTTGGCCAGTTGATAATATCAATTTGCTCACCGTTTAACTCACTCTTTACCGTCATCACGCGTACCCCCCGTTGCCCGACAAATGCTCCCACAGGGTCTACTGACGGACTTTTACTCTCTACTGCGACTTTGGTACGGACACCAGGGTCGCGTGCGATTGCCTTTATCTCAAGCACGCCCTCGGTGAGCTCTGGCACTTCTGTTTCAAATAGTCGCACCACGAACCGCTCGTCAGCTCGGGACAGTCGCACAAAGCCACCACTTCGTCGCTCAGTGTTGATTGACTGCACAAATGCACGAATAGTGTCTCCTTGGTTGAATCGCTCGCCGCGAATTTGTTCCGAGAACGGCAGTATCGCCACCGTCCTACCAAGGTCGACAAAGACATTCCCCCGCTCAATGCGTTGCACCTGTCCGTGTACCAACTTTCCCTCCTTTCCTTGAAATTCTGTTACTGCTGCATCTCGCTCTGCCTCATGTATCTTTTGTGTGATTGCTTGCCGCGCTGACTGTGCTGCAATCCTGCCAAAATCAGTTTTTGCTTCTAATGGAAAGAGTATTTCCTCGCCCTGCGTTACTCCCTGTCGCACTAACTGTGCATCATCCACCATCATGTGTCGTTCGGGATTAAATCGTACACGCTCTTCACCCTCTTCTTTTGGTGTTTCGTCTTCCGGCAGGATGTGCGCTTTGTCTAATACTTGTTTCACTTGGGAAAAATTTGATTCTCCTGTTTCTCTGTTGATTCTACATCGAATGATTTGGTCATTCTTGCCGTATTCCCGCTTGTATGCCGTTGCAAATGCAATTTCAAGGGCCTCCCACAGGGCATCTTCCGGCAGGTGTCGTGCTTCGGCTATTTGTTGTACTACTGCTTTTATTTCTTTGATGTCAAACATATTATTTCTTTGCTTACTATATTTTTGACTTGTAATAAAAAATCCCGCCCAAGGCGGAATACTTACATCAGATGGTTAGAGTATATCCCTTTTTATTCCTTGTGTCAACCAATCTTTCCACTATATACACCTCCATTTGCACGATATTCTTTTCTGTGCGATGTTATACTGCACCTGTAGCGAGGCGTGTGCCATAACTGAGGTGTATGTCCGCTCATTCGCACTTTATACAAAAATATATTTTTGTATATGCATCTATTGCGCGAGTATAGTTTAGTGGTAGAACGCGGCCTTGCCATGGCTGAGACGGGAGTTCGATTCTCCCTACTCGCACTCTAAGTTCAGTACTAGCATGAAACACGAAGAACATCAGCAATCAGGGAGAAATTATGTGCCACTTATTGTTGTTATTACCCTCATCGGCATTGCATCAGGTATCAGTAGTGGCGGCGATGTGAACATGTTCATGCTGTATGGCATGATAGGGTTCTTTCTCGTCTTCGGCGGTTTTAAACTCATTGACTTGAAAGGATTTGCCGACGGATACGCGACATATGATTTGTTGGCAATGCGATGGCGAGGATACGGTTATGTGTATCCGTTTCTTGAAATTGCGCTTGGCTTCGCTATGCTTGCGGGACTTCACCCCAATTGGTTGCTATGGACAGGGGCAGCACTGATGATTTTCAGCGGTGTCGGTGTCCTTATCGCTATGAGAAAACAAACAGATATTCAATGCGCATGTCTCGGCACCGTTCTTAAGGTTCCCTTGACATCTGTTTCCCTCATAGAAAATTTTGGTATGGCAGGGCTTGCGATAGCACTGATTTTGTAGTAGGGAGTTCGATTCTCCCTTCTTGTAGTGTTCAGTGCCACTCAGGAGATGACGCTCAAAATACCGCAAGAAACCTGAAGTGGTATTTTGAGCGTCATCTCCTGACCCGAGTGATGTACACTGTTTTTGGCGTGTTCATTTTTATACAGCACATTTAATCTCTGTCTAAGGAGGCATTATCTGATGAAGTATTTTCTGCCGTTCATGGGAATGATTGTCGTAGTGGTGGTGTCTATAGTGTTGATTTGTATCTCACCGATGGTGCGAATGATATTTGTGGTGGGAGTTTTTATCCTGTCAACCGTATTTGCAATTCATGAAAGTTTCACCATCTATAGAAAGCATAGGGGCGGGTGATTGATATGTATCATTTTGCGCCGATGGAGTTATATGTTCTATTTGGAGTCGGAGTTGCCTGTTATGCTATCTCGTCCTCAAGATCAGCGTCAAGGCATCCGCCCTCCAAGATTAGTCGTCTCGTTGAGTGGATGGTTCCTCTTCTTTTTTATGCATCTTGGGTTCCGTTGCTATTGCATTATATAGTAATACTTTTCTGGTTACCGCCTACCATATTTATTAACCTGAGCGGTGTACTGAGTGATCCGAATGGCCTTCATGAAGTTGGTCAGTACATTGCTTACTATGTTCACATAGGAGCGGTTGCCCTATTCTTTCTCTGGATACTTTTCTTATTGCGGGTAAGGCGTGATGATCAAGACGGTTCGTCCGATGGGGATTGAAATCTCCTCCCATATGAGGTTTTTGTGCAGAGACAGCCGTTGGCTGTCTCTGTTATGTTTTAGCGTAGGGAGTATTGAACTCCTTACCTGTAATGAGAAATAAAAAATATTTTTACAGAAATTCAATGTTTGGTGAAACATTGGTATACTTGAGGTATACGGGTGGTCTTGTATGTATCCCAACTTTTTTGCAACAGGTAATGAGGATAAGATTCGTGAGGTTCGCGCTATTCTTGGATATGCTGTGCAGCAGGTGTCTATTGATCTTTTTGAGCCGCAAGGTATCAAGGTGGAAGAGGTCGTGCGCAAAAAAGCTGAGGACGCCTTTCAACAGATTGGCAAACCTGTGCTGGTTGAGGATACTGGCTTGGAGTTTGCTGCGTGGAATGGGCTCCCCGGTGCGCTTATGAAGTGGTTTCTTGATACTGTTGGTAATGAGGGGATTCTTAAGATGCTATCTGGTGAGGCAGATCGCGTGGCAGTTGCTAAAACGGTGGTTGGATTTTTTGATGGCGATGCTGTTCATTTTTTTGTTGGAAAGGTTCATGGGACTATTTCAGAAACAGTTCGAGGTGTCGGTGGCTTTGGTTGGGATCCCTTATTTGTTCCTGACGGTTATGATAAAAGTTTTGCCGAAATGACTCAATCTGAGAAGAACGCTGTTTCAATGCGCAGAATCGCGCTTGAGCAGATGAAGTCCTGTTTTTCTTGTGGTGGCAAGGATTAGTGTGTCTGTCGGGAGGTGGTACACTTTCTTTATCTTGTATGATTACTCTTATATCCCGTGTGCAGAGGTGGTTGGATGGTATTACCATGTATCGTGTCGTGACGGGTGGACTTTTTCACTCTTTTACGAGCCACAAAGTGGCTTGTGCAGTTGAGGAAAAAAGCATTGCTTTTGGTTCGTGTGGAGGGTATTTATTACGCTCATTGTATTTCTTTACCATTCCTGGCGATTCTAAAATGCTCCGCAATTGAGATTCTGGGTAACGAGACCCGAATTCGGTTAAAAATTGAGTGAGGGATTCGTGGTTGTTGCAGTCGTCCTCAATGCTAATAGCGGAAAGGTCATCGGCGTCATCTGGTTTGACTGGTCTTGCATTTTCATCGTTTTTTGTTATTACCAACTTTGAGTACCCCATTTCTTTAATTTCCGCAATCTTTTCTGAAAGATATCTCTTTTCTTTCTGAGATATCTCATTTATTTTTTCCTGTTTTTTTGGTGGTTTTTGCTCTTTGCTATTAAACTTTTCTGGCTTCATGCTTGTATTATAACATCCTAATTTTGCCACACTTCAATCGGTACTCCATGATATGTGTGGAAAACATGGAAAGATCAATGGACAAGCGGTATTTCTGTCTGTTGTGTGGCTGTTATTCTTTTCGGCTGTCAAATGGTACACTTTCTTTATCTTGTATGATTACTCTTATATCCCGTGTGCAGAGGTGGTTGGATGGTATTACCATGTATCGTGTCGTGACGGGTGGACTTTGTTTTTTGGTGGTGGTGAGTTTTTTGTTGGGGTCTGTAGGATTGGTGTCGTACAGTTTTTCTGATCAGGTTACTTCGTTAGTTGTTGCGCTTGGTGTTGCTGTAGTGAGTAATGTGGTGTTTGCGCGACTGTTTCGGGTTTCTGCTCAGCATGAGTCGGCAGTTATTACGGCGTTGATTATTTTCTTTCTTGTTATTCCCGCGACTTCGTTTTCCGGACAGTGGGTTGTTGCTGTCGTTGCTTTTGCTGCTGTCGCTTCAAAGTTCCTTTTTGTGTGGAGGCAGCAGCACATTGTTAATCCTGCTGCGTTTGGCGTGCTTGTACTCAGCGCACCCGGTTTGGTTGAAGCAGCGTGGTGGATTGGGAGCTTTTGGTTGTTTGTACCACTTGTTATCGTCGGATTTCTCGTTGTGATGAAAATACGGCGATGGCCACTTGTGTTGTGGTGCATCGGCACTGCGTTTATTGTGTATGTGTTTGAGGCGTGGCGACTCGATCTTTCTATCTCTTCTTCTGTACCCACCTTTTTCTTGTCGTGGCCTATATTGTTCCTTGCGTTTTTTATGCTCACCGAACCGTTCACTACCCCACCAACAAAAAAAATGCAGATGTATTACGGCGCGCTGGTCGGCGGTCTTTCAAGTGCTGTTTTTTTCGCACCATATATTGCGATGTCTCCTGAACTTGCGCTGATCATTGGTAATCTTACCTTCTTCTCCTTTTCTTTGCGTAGAAAATTGCACCTCACTCTTATTAGAGCAAAGGAGGTTGCTAAAAATACCCGAGAGTTTGTTTTCACAAAACCGGAAGATGTGCGGTTTCGCGCTGGGCAGTATCTCGAATGGATGTTGCCGCACAGGAAGCCAGACAACCGAGGGGTGCGACGATATTTTACTATTGCTTCCGCGCCGCACGAGGATGTGTTGCGGATTGCGGTTCGATTTTCTGAGGGTGGGAGCACCTATAAGCAGGCATTGCGGCAACTTGCACCTGGTGATTGTATTATTGCCAGTCAACGAGCTGGAGATTTTTTGCTACCGGATGACCCGACAAAAAAACTTGGATTTGTTGCCGGCGGGATTGGTGTTACCCCGTTCTTGAGTCACTTCGGAGACATCGCACGGCAGGGTGTGCCGCGGGATATTGCTCTGTTCTACTGTAATAACACAAGTGAGGAGATTGCGTATAGGGACATGCTTGATGCGCTTACTGATTCCGGTCAGTGTACTGTGGTGCATATCTTGGCGGAGGAGAAAGTGGTGGGGTGTGAGTATGGCTTGTTGACTGAAGATGGTATTAAAAAGTACACGCCTGATTATCAGGATCGGCTTTGGTATCTCTCTGGTCCTCCGGGGATGGTGTATGCCTACACCACGCTATTGCAAGGCGTGGGTGTGCCAAACCGCAATATTGTTCGTGACTTCTTTCCCGGATTAGCGTGAGTTTTTACCTTGCTCTCGTGGTATAGTGATATTTATATGCCTCTCATTCCCATTGTTCTTATTATTGGTGTCGTTGTGATTGCGGGTTTTGTTTTTTTTATGCTCCCGAGCAGGCAGTCGCCGGAGCCACCAGCACCATCCGCGGCAACGACGGTTACTGATGTTGCTCTCCCCCTTACCCCATCATTGGAGCGTCGCATAGAGGATGTTGTGTTGTTGCAAACGAACACCTATCGCAACGGCACTTATACCACTCATGCATCGTACTACACACCGAAGCGGCAAAAGCATGTTATTTCTGTTACCCTTTCGTTGCAGGACGATGTGATTACTGCCGCTGATGTGCAGTATGACAGTGCTGCGGCAAAAACACCGAGCCACACACGGTTTGACGGTGCGTACGAGTCGCTCGTTCTTGGTGTGGAGATGGATGACCTTGATCTTTCGCGGGTCGGCGGCGCATCTCTTACCACGACCGCCTTTAATGAAACACTGGCGGACATTGCCTCAGATGCATCTTTATAATGGTACAGATTAAGGAAATCCCCGCACTCGGTACCCACTGGTGGTTTGACTTGTTTGCCGTGCCAGCGTCACGAGAAAAAGAGATTGCTGATCGGCTTGTCAGTCGCCTCAACACCTTTGAGCAACAGTATTCGCGCTTTTTAGATACTTCTTGTGTGGGTGTGTTGAACAAAACTGGCATACTTAAAAACCCGTCTGATGAATGCATCTCTCTGCTGCAGTTCGGGCAAAAACTGTACCGAGATACCGGCGGGATGTTTAACTTTCTCTCCGCTCATACGCAAGTTGCGCGTGGCTACGGCTCTCCTGATAGTGTGCGTGCTGGTGACAGTATGGCGCCCGCGAATCCCACACTTGATCTCGTTATTGATAAGCAGTGCGTTACGCTCCGTCGTGGTGCCGTTGACCTTGGTGGCTTTGGGAAGGGGTGGCTTATTGATGACTTGGCTGCTCTGTTGCGAACTTCTTTTGGCGTGCAGTATTTTCTTATAAACGGGGGTGGTGATATCTATGCGAGTACCCTCCCCGACAACTCGCCTGTTGTTATTTTTGTTGAGCATCCAACTGATCAAAAGCGTATTATCGCAAAAGTGCCGCTTGCCAATCAAGGGTTTGCTGGCTCTGGCACTTACAAGCGTCGGTGGCGACACGCTGATACAATGCACCACCACATCATAGCTGATCATACCGCTGCTATGACGGCTCACATCATCGCTGACACCGCGCTTACTGCTGATGTCTTCGCGACCCTCGCATGTGCGGTTGCTCCCGCAAGAGTGCCGAAGCTACTCTACGATAACAATCTTGAACACCTCCTTATTCAGCGCGATCGTGTTATCTGTTCTGAATATTTTTCGCGGTTCCTCTTTTCATCAGTGGATAAATAACGGCGAATCGGCTGTCGCGTATATGCGACAGCCGATTGTGTTGTGAGATGTCTGTTGGCAAATTTACTGTGTGCTTTCAGTGTCGGATTCGGCTGTGTCGGTTTCTACCATATCCATTTCAGTGGTTGTATCTGTTCGTGTCTTTTTGTCTGCACCCATTCTGTGGTTGCCCATGCGCTTGTAATCTTTACCCTGATGTCCCCCGCATGCACCGTGCCCGTGCCAATTAAAGCCACGGTCATCCGTTGAAGCAATTTTAGTGGCGCGTGTGTTGAACTCTTCTTGTGTCATGTCGTCGTAACGGCTCTTGTATTCGTCACCGAGCAGTGTTTTCAATTCCTGCACCTTTCCAGTGAATGCCGTAAAATCTTTATCCTCTGCCGCCTGTTTGATTGCCTGTTTGATGGCGATCATCTGCGCTTTCTTTGTGAAAGCACTTTCTGAGAGCTGGTGCATACTTCCTTCGGTCAGAGTTTTGTATGCCTCGTAATCGTTTGCGGAGAATGTGTCGCTGATTTGTTTTTTCTTCGCAATTTTTTTCGCCTGTTCTGCAAATTCATCTTGTGTCAAAACAGTTTCCTCGTGTTTTTGATCCATCGCGGCAGTGTATGCATTGTAGTCCGCGCTTTCAAATGCTTTGTGTATCGCACTCTTGGTCTCTTCAGATACGCCACCGTGTCCGTGATGCCCTCTTTCAGCGAATACGCTTACTGCATAGATGCTCACAAGCACTGCAATCAATAGGGCAGTTAGCATTACCATGCTTTTTGTGTTGTATATTTTTTTCATATCGGTTTTTTTATTTTTTAGCAATACATACGATGTGTTTTCGTATGTATTTGTAGTGTAGCATGCGATATGTTTTCTTTGTTGCGTTTTAGGTAGGTATTCTTCTACCATTCAAATGCATTCTTTAGGTGATGGAGCATGCTTCGCGTGTCGGTGAATGCATCTTCTGATTTGAGTATGACGGTTATGATGTGCCCCTTTTGTGAAGGCGTTTTAGCGACGATGGTGAGATTGTTTTTTGCCCTCGGCGTTGTGCCGGTCTTGCCACCTAATACCTGTAACACGATTTCCTTGTCGGTGAGTAAATCGTTGGTTGTTGCTATCGGTATTGTTCGCTTCGTGGTTATTTCTGTTATGGTGTGATTGGTTTTTTGGAGGATGGCAAAAACATCTTTCTTGTTTTCAAAAATGTGTTTTAACAGTAGCGTGATGTCTGATGCGGTTGTGTAGTTTATGTTTTCACTTCCCTCTTTTGGATCAAGTCCGGTTGTGTTGAAGAAATGTGTGTTGAACATTTTTAATTGGTGGGCGCGGTCGTTCATTTTTTGTATGAATTTTTCTCTGCCGACTGTTTCTGCGATTGCAATTGCTATTTCGTTGTTTGATTCAATGAGGATTGCATGGAGTGCGTCATTGAGCAATATAGATTCTCCTGTGATAAACCTTCCTGACACACCCTTGCCGTTTAGTGCGCTTTGATTGATGCTAATACTCCTGTCCGACCGCAGTGTTTCAGACGCAACCAGTGCGGTCATCAATTTTGTTATACTTGCCATCGGTAGTTTTTTTTCTTTATTCTTTTGGAATAGCGTTTGATCTCCTCCGTTTGTGCTTGTGATTACTGCTACAGCACTGTTTGCAGATAGGATGGGTTCTTCACTACTAGTACTCTTCGGATTAGGATACCGTGTTGTTCTTTGTTGTGCCATTGGTGTTACTAGCTGCGCCTGCCAAACATCATTTCGCCAACGCCATTCAGCATCCATACCACCAAAAATCCACACCCTGTCTTTGAATACCGCTGAAAAGAAATCCTCCCTACCCTTCCACTGTGGATCAGTTACTGTTTTTTTCCACCTTATCCCATCTTCTGAATACCATACATTATTCGGTCCTTTGTTTTTTTTGTCGTTAAACCTTCCGATGAGCCACATCTTTCCTTTATACACCTCCATTGCGTGACCTTGTCGTTGCCCCCATGGCGGGCTGTTGGTTACTAGTCGCCAGTGCAATCCGTTTTCTGTTACCCACACATCGTTAAAAATCCCTCCGGTTAAATTCATACCGCCTGTCAGGTACATTTTTCCTTTGAATACTGCCGTTGCATGATCCCACCGTGATTCCCATGGCATATTCTCTGCCTCCACCCAAGTTATCCCGTCTTCGGAATACCAAACATCGTTTTTTGTCTCTCGATTGTCATAATTCACACCACCGATGAGCCAAATTTTATCTTGGAAAATTTCTACCATCTGCCCTTCCCGCGCAGGCCATTCTGCCTGTTTGGTTGCCTGTGTCCAGTGTATCCCATCAGTGGATGACCAAATATCATTTGTGTAACCGGTCACCGGACTCCACCCTCCGAACATCCACAACTTGTCTTTGAAAAGTACCACCGACATAGACCGTCTCGGTGGCCACTCTGCCGCTGCTACTGCCTGATGCCACCCCATACCATCTTCGGAATACCATATGTCGTTGAAGTGTGGTGCTTTCCAGTAGTCAATGGTGTCGTCCCCTCTGATAGTGCTATTGCCGTTGATTCCACCCATCATCCAGAGTTTGTTTTGGAATAGAAATGCTTCACCAGAATCTCGCGTTTCCCATGGCGCCGCTGCAGTCACCTCTGTCCAGCGCATGTCATGCCGTCTTACTATCGGTGTCTTTTTTGTGGTGTCGGTTGCTGCTGTATTTTTTTTCTCACCATCTTTTTCGCCTACTCCCGCCAATGGGTCAAACATGGTATACATACCAAAAATAAAGAGGGCGAACATACTTGCGAGAATGACAAATTCTAACCACTTCATTTCTGTAGTGTAGCATTATATACTAATGAGTGTGTTTAGAGAAAGTGTACTTACTGTTGTTTCTCGCATCCCAAAAGGGTCGGTCATGTCATACGGCGAGGTTGCAAGGCGGGCAGGGTCGCCAGGTGCCTCCCGGGCAGTTGGTCGCATCATGGCAAGCAATGTTGATCCGTTAATTCCTTGTCATAGGGTTGTCCGTTCTGATGGAGGTCTTGGGGGCTACAACCGAGGCGGCATTTCTCAAAAAAAGAAACTTTTACAGTCCGAAGGGGTTTTGATGCATGGTGGGCGTCTTGCTGTTTCTATGTGAAACACTTATGAAAACCCCTTTCCTTTTCCTTGTGTTTCTATGTGAAACATGTTTCACGTGAAACGATTTTTAGTTTTTTTGCCAGAATTGTTTCATGTGAAACACTTTTTTTGTAAAATTTTATAAAAAACCCTTATTTTGTGTTGAGTGTTTCACACTGTAACATGTTTCACGTGAAACGCTTTTTTTAAAAAACCCTTATTTTTCCTCAAACTGTTTCTATGTGAAACATGTTTCACGTGAAACGATTTTTAGTTTTTTTGCCAGAATTGTTTCATGTGAAACACTTTTTTTGTAAAATTTTATAAAAAACCCTTATTTTGTGTTGAGTGTTTCACACTGTAACATGTTTCACGTGAAACGCTTTTTTTTAAAAAACCCTTATTTTTCCTCAAACTGTTTCTATGTGAAACATGTTTCACGTGAAACGATTTTTAGTTTTTTTGCCAGAATTGTTTCATGTGAAACACTTTTTTTGTAAAAGTTTATAAAAAACCCTTATTTTGTGTTGAGTGTTTCACACTGTAACATGTTTCACATGAAACTTTTTTGATCTTTTTTCAGGATTGTTTCACGTGAAACACTTTTCCGTGAAACGCGTGAAACACTTTTTATAAAATTTCATGATTTGACTTTTTGTCAAGTTATTTTATTATTTAATCATTGTTTGACTTTTTGTCAAATTATGATTTTACTATATTCTGTTTATCATGTTGTATAGTGCGTATAATTATGTCTACATTGAGTAAATTTTTTGGAAATATTGGGGAGAAGTATGCTGAAAAATATCTAACATCTCGTGGGTACTCCATTATAGCAACGCAATGCAACGCAAAATTTGTGGAGATTGATATTCTAGCTCGGCAGGAGAAAACATTGTATTTGTTTGAGGTGAAAAGTGTTTCACATAGAAACATTGATTCTTCAGCATTTCACCCTGTGCATCGCGTCAATCATCGTAAAATCAAAAAAATGGATGCCTTCGCCACCTTCTATTTGAATGATCACCCTGAATACACTGGTGCCGCAATGGGAATTATTACCGTTTCTCTTGCTGAGGAGTTGCAGTATCCAGATATTCAGATTGTTTGGATTTGAGTGAGTAGGGTGAGCGTTTCATTTTGTGTTACAATTTTGGTTGTGATAGTTTCGTTTACGGGGAATGGTGTAACGGCTAACATGCCCGCTTTGGGAGCGGGTGATTCCGGGTTCGAATCCCGGTTCCCCGACTGATTGTTTGAGTGATCATTGAGCATTTTTTGACTTATGGGCGTTTGCTGGTTGGGTTTGGTTGTATGGTGTTGGTGTGGGCGGAGAGTGGTGTAACGGTAACATACACGATTCGGGTTCGTGTGACTCCGGGTTCGAATCCCGGCTCTCCGATGCCTGGCAAGGTTCAGATTCATACCATATGTTGTTGTTTGTATCGTTCCGCTGTATACCCTTTTGTTTTTGTGATTTTTTATATAATTTATTTATATTTTTGTCAAGTTTTTTCACCCCTTGCACTATTGAGGAAAATTGGTGTACTATATAGGTGTCGCCTGTAGGCGACTGATTATCAACTAAACGAAACATTTTATGTTTACTATCATGAACCAGGCACCTGGTGGAGACGACAGCGAAGACAACAACAAGATGCCAAGTGACAACAGCTAGTTTAATTCGACCTACAGAATAGTTTATTCACAAAAGCGGAGCGCAATGCTCCGCTTTTGTGTTTTAAGTATTCTCTGTATACGCTATACTGCTTATGTTCAGTTATGTTCAGCGGGCGTAGTTTAGTGGTAGAACATCCGCCTTCCAAGCGGAAAACGAGAGTTCGATTCTCTCCGCCCGCACATCAGAAAATATCTTGCGGTATGCTCCTTTGCTTGTGCAGACCTCTTTGTCTGCAACGCGATTTATCATGTACCCCTCCCTTGACTGTGTGGGTTTGAGGCACTTTGAAACTTTTGTTGACAGTGGCGGTGTTTGGCGGGTATACTGGCACATACATGCGTGTGGTTACAAAACAATTACAACCAGAAAGTCCAGAAGTGATTGTCTATTCGTTTCATGAGAACAATTTTTTGAGTGGATTGAAGATGCTTAATGCGTCCCTGGCAGTAGTCGCAGAGCGGAAAGGGCTGCAGGGAGAGGTCGGTGATGTTGTTATCGGCATGAATTCTGATAATGTTTATATCTATTGTGTTGTTGCTGGCTCTGGTGGCGCGAAAACAAGGAGTGCTGGTGGCTCTTGCGCTGCGTGGGCAATGGAGGAGCGGATAAAAACAGTGGAAATGGTGGAAGGAGTGCCTGAGGATTTTGTGGAAGGATTTATGTTGCGTAACTATGTGTTTTCTGAGTATAAAACAGTCGCTAAGACAAAGAAGGTGCCGGTGCGAGTGGTTTTGACAGCGCAGTCGTTTCCACAGGGGCGGGTATATGGCGTGCAAGCTAATCACATCGCACGCGACCTCATGAATGAACCACCTAATACTCTACATCCCCCTCGGTACGCCGAAAGAATACAGACACTTTTTGCTGATACAGCGGTTTCTGTTGAGGTGCTCGGAGAAGAAACCTTGAGGCAGATTGGCATGTGTGCACTACTTGCGGTTGGGCAAGGGTCATCGCAAGAGAGTAAGGTTGTCATTATGCGCTGGAACGGTGGGCAGGACACTCGTACTGTTGATCTCGCGCTCGTTGGGAAGGGGATTACCTTTGATACGGGGGGCATATCTCTCAAGCCGAGTGATAGGATGGATGAGATGCGGTGGGATATGGGTGGATCGGCGGCGGTTGTCAGTGCCTTGCATGCTGCGGCGAAGAGTGGGATGCAGCAAAACATTGTTGGGGTGGTTGGCTTGGTTGAGAACATGCCGGATGGAAACTCCTATAGGCCTGGGGATATTGTTACCAGTATGTCAGGGAAAACAATAGAAATTATTAATACGGATGCTGAGGGACGGATGGTGCTTGCTGATGCGCTTTGGTATGTGCAGGAACAATTCTCACCTCGTGAAATTATTGATTTTGCCACGCTCACCGGTGCGGTCGTTGTTGCACTTGGTACCGAGTATGGTGGGCTTTTTTCAAACAATTCTGCGTTTGCGGAGCGATTGGTGCGTGCTGGTGAAAAATCTGGTGAGTTGGTGTGGCAGATGCCGATTCACGACAATTATCTGGAGCGCATGCAATCACGCACTGCTGATTTGCGTAATACGAGCATCTTGCGAGGTGACTCGGGTGCCGGGACTGCGGCGGCGTTTCTCCGTGCATTTGTGAAAAAGGAATCTGTATGGGCGCACATTGATATTGCTGGCTGTGCACTTCCTTCTAAGCATAACAAGCTCGCAGGAGGAGATCCGAGTGGTTTTGGCGCTCGTTTTGTTCACGCCTACCTCACTGGGTAGTGGTGTGCTGCCGCGCTTCTGCTACTTCGGCTCAATGAGAAGGTGTAGTGTTGTTTCTTTTGGGAGTGCCCAGAGGAAAGTGCTGAGGCGAGGACCGCTGTTTTGGGTAATGAGGAGTTGGTAGAGGTGTTTAAAAAAGGATCGTTGCGCTTTTTTGAGTTCCTTTTCGTCGGTGTGTTCTTTTTTTGGTAGGGAATAGAGGTGTTCTTCCAGATTGTGTACTGTTGCCTTTGGATTTTCTTGTAGGTAGGTATAGAGGTTTTTTATGTGCCCCCTGTTTTCGTTATCCACTGCTTTCCAATGCGTGGTGTTTGGTTCTTTGCGGACGGTGATAACTGCCTCTCTGTTGTATTCGGTCAACCACGCCCTTGCTTTTGGAAGGCGGGACTGTATTGATTGCGTATCAAAAAAGAGCTGTGATGCTTTGAGTATCATCTGCAGCTTACTCTTGTCCCACTGCGCTATCTGCGCCAGTCCAGTAAGGTTGCGAAAGGATATAGGGTTTTTGTAGGCGCTGCGTGCGCATATGTCTTTGACCGCCTTGACAATTTGTTCTTCTGTGTTATTTTCTTTTGTGTTTCTCTGAAATAATTTTATAAAGAAGTTTTTTTGCTGCTTTGTAAACACGCTGTCCATCTCGTCATACTGGCGGTATACCTCGGTGTCAAAGGCGAGTGAGAAGGTTTGAGAGGGAAGTCGGCGAAGATACATCCAGAGGAGCAGTGCTGGCTCGTAGATAGCAAGAAGAGTGTTGGGGGTAATTGCTACACCCTTTGAGCCGGACATTTTGGTTGAGCCGCCTTGTATGCCGACAAAGCCGTATTCGGTAAATACCGGCGGCTCAATATTAAATATCTTCTTTGCGATTGTTGCGGACACATCGTAGCTGCCGCCTGGTGCTGCGTGGTCGCTACCACCTGGCTCAAAACAGACCTCTTCATATTTCCAGCGCATTGCCCAATCTACCTTCCAGTTGAGCTTTGCGATTCGTGTTTCTGCAAGATTTACTGCCTCCTCTTTTTTGGTTATTTTGCAGCGGTAACGAACTGTTTGTTTGCCATCGTAACTGAGTATCTCAGTTGCGTCTTTGCTGGTGAAGCGGGAATAGAGTGAGATAGGGAAGTACGATTCTCGGTACTCGCTATCCACAATACCCTTGTTCTTCTTTCCCTTTTCGGTCATAAAAGAAAGTAGTATATCAGCTATCTCTTTTCTTTTGCGGAGTGCATCAAAGAGGTGTTCGTCGTAAGTTCCTTCCTGATACAACTTTGTTTGATATTTATAGATTGGTTTGATGTTGAATGCCTCTAACCCTTTTTCAAACTCCTGCTGATAATATTCGGCGTATGATTTATTTTTTTCGTGTGGTGAGGGTATGTTTGAAAGTGCTTTGCCGATGTGTTCTTCGTATACAGGATCAATGTCTGCCGGCACCTTTCTGAAACGATCAAAGTCATCCCACGAATAGATGAATTCCGCCCGCTTTCCCTTGTTTTGCAGTGCTTTTACTACTGCAAAGGTGGTAATAACCTCACGAAAGTTGCCGAAGTGAATTGGTCCGGATGGACTGATACCAGAGGCGCAGACGAATTTCTTCCTGTTTGGGTATTTTTTTATTAGATAGTCAGCAATACCGTCTGCCCAATACGCTGCTTTTCCGTATTCTTCTCCACTTATTCTGGTGCCATGCTTCATATAGGTAGTGTATCACGGTGGATTTGTTTGTGCATACAAAAAGATTGCCCCGAGCAGATGCTCGGGGCGTAGTTAGGTTAGCGACGGCGCTTGGTCCGTCGCGTTGTCCGCTCCTCCACCCGTTCGGTGGCGGTGGAGCGGGAGCGGACAGTGCGACGATCTGGGGCTTGCCGCACCGTTCGGCTCACCCGCTTCCGGCGGGTGATTTCGGACGACCAACCATTGGTCGTCTGCACCCGCCGCGGGGCGGCGGGTGCATATTGGGTGTGGTGGTGGTTGGAGGAATAATTCCTCTCCACCACCACTGTCCGATAGTACGAACGATGGTGGTGGTAACCACAGCCGTAGCTGTGGCAGTGGCCACACCACACCTCGGCGGTGTGGTGATGACGGTACGGGCTCTCCCGTATTACCACCGTACATCCCGATAGTAGCGGCAGCATAACTACCGCCACTGCGGTTAGGAAAAATCTTACTTTCATGATTTTTCCTCCTTTTTTTTTTAGATTTTGGTGCAAGAGCACCTATTCTAAATTATACAATATAACTATAATTTTGTCAATGCACGCCCGGTAGGACTTGAACCCACAACCTCCCGGTCCGAAGCCGGACGCTCTATCCAATTGAGCTACGGGCGCTTGGTAGAATTGTAGCACGGAGATAGGTTGCTACTGACTACTGATCGTTTCAGTGGCGGAATTGGCTGTGCCCAGAAGAGGGCTTGAACCTCCACGAGATTGCTCTCATACGCTCCTGAAGCGTACGCGTCTACCCGTGCCGGCAATCTCTGATTGACGCTGACTATCAGACGCCACGGTGGCGGAATTGGCTGTGCCCAGAAGAGGACTTGAACCTCCACGAGATTACTCTCATACGCTCCTGAAGCGTACGCGTCTACCAATTCCGCCACCTGGGCTACACAGGAAGTATACCGTATTGGCACTTTTGCCTTATCTTTTGACGACAGCGGGGTATATACTGTTGGTAAGTATGGCTGAAAAAAATACGCTTTCTTTGTCGGTGCCCGAATTCGCTGTGGAAGTTGCACAAACTCTGCACAGTGCCGGGTTTGAAGTGTACCTTGTTGGTGGCTGTGTTCGCGGGTTGATTATGGGGCGAGAAGTTGCTGATTGGGATTTTACGACGAATGCCACACCGGGGCAGATACAAGGTCTTTTTGAACACACCGTATATGAAAACGATTTTGGTACGGTTGGGGTTGTATTGGATGGTGTGCCTGATGGCGACAGCGAGCATACAGTCGTTGAGGTTACTCCGTATCGCAAGGAAAAAGGGTATAGCGATAATCGGCGTCCGGATGCAGTGGTATTTTGTGACTCTCTTGATGAGGATCTGTCACGACGAGATTTCACCATTAATGCGCTGGCGTACAATCCGGTAACAGAGGAGTTGGTTGACCGGTACGGTGGCATTGCTGATCTCCACCTCGGTGTCATACGGACTGTCGGTGATCCCGCAGAGCGGTTTGAGGAGGATGCGTTGCGACTGATGCGCGCAGTGCGAATTGCTACACAGCTGCATGGCAGTGTTGAGGAGAGAACCCTACAGGTTATACAGGAGAAATCTGACGCCCTTACCTCTGTCGCACCTGAACGAATACGGGATGAGTTTCTGAAGCTTATTATGGCTGATGTGCCTGATACTGGTATACGATTGCTCCTACAGACCGGACTGTTGACACATATCATTCCTGAACTTCTACAAGGGGATGGCGTCGAGCAAAGCCAGGCGCACCGGTATGATGTGTTAGAGCACAACATTCGGACACTTGCGCACAGTGGAGTGAAGCAATTTCGTCTTGAGGTTCGACTTGCTGCACTGCTGCATGACATCGGCAAGCCAAAGACCCGGGAATGGCATGAAGAACGAGGGGATTGGTCATTTCATGCGCACGAGGTCGTTGGCGCACGGATGGTGAAGAAGATATTGCAGCGACTGAAATTCTCAAAAGAAGTTGTTGACACCGTTACACTGTTTGTCCGGTGGCACATGTTTTTCTCTGACCCTGACAAGGTTTCCCTCTCTGGAGTGCGGCGGATGGTTGCGCGAGTTGGCGAGCAGCATATTTGGGATTTGATTGATTTGCGGATGTGTGACCGTATTGGTACTGGCAGGCCAAAGGAGCAACCATATCGTTTGCGAAAGTATGTTTCGTTGGTGGAGGAAGTGTTGCGGGAGCCCGTTACCCCCGGCACACTTGTTATAAATGGTACGATGTTGATGCAAGGGATTGGTCTGAAACCCGGACCAAAGATTGGGCATGTTCTCCACATCCTGCTTGCAGAAGTGCTGGATGACCCTGAGAAAAATGTTGTGGATATATTGCTTGCGCGTGCAAAAGAGTTGTTGCAACTGTCTGAAAAAGATCTCGCCATACTTGGCAAGAAGGGGAAGGTGCGTCGGTTTGAGGAGGAGGAAGGGCAGGTGGCAGAGATACGAAGGAAATATAGAGTTGACTGACTTTTGTTTTATGTGGGGTGGTGCGGGTGTGTTGTATACTGCCCTTGATGGAGGAAACTATTTTTCAGAAAATTATTTCAGGAGAAGTGCCAGCTGATACGGTGTATGAGACGGATCGGGTGTTGGCGTTTTTGGATATTAAGCCGGTGCACAAAGGCCACACTTTGGTGATACCGAAAACGGCGGTGCAGGATATTTTTACACTCGGTGATGAAGATGCGGGTTACCTTATGCGGGCAATTGTGGTGGTAGCGAATGCGGTCAAGCAGGTGACTGCTGCGCAAGGAATAAATGTTATTGCCAACAATGGTTCAGCGGCGGGGCAAGAGGTCTTTCATTTGCATTTTCATATCATTCCACGCTTTGCAAGAGGGGAGTTTCACCCATTACCACACACGGCGTATGCAAGTGACGACGAGCGAGTTGAGTTTGCACAAAAAATTGCATCGGTGATGTAGTAACCCTCATATCGTTACTGCGCCTTGTCGCAGTATTTTTATCGTATCCCCGCGAGCATCAACCACCGTGCTTGCCGGTCCGTGTAACACCCCACCATCAATCGCCAGTGCGATACCGTTCGATAGTTGTTGCAGGATGTCACTGATTGTGTTCGGATCTTTTTCTCCACTGATGTTTGCGCTTGTTGCGGTGATTGGTCCGTATGTGGTGGCTAGTGTTCGGCAAAACTCGTTGTCCGGTATGCGTACGCCAATTGTTTCTCCTGTGTTTTTTTTGCTTTCCAAAATAATAGTGAGTTTACCCGGTAGATATTTCACTAATGATTTGGCAACATCTGTTATCTTGGCATGGTGGCTCACTTGCTCAAGGTCGGAAAAAATATATGCTATCTTTTTTTCTTGTGACCGCTGCTTCAATGTGAATAATTTTTCTATCGCTTTCGACTGCTGTGGATCAGCGCCGAGTGCGTAGAGGGTGTCAGTTGGGTATACGATTACCTTACCCGCAGCAAGTGTTTCGCATATTTCCTCAATTGGTGCCTCTTGCTCAGTATAGATAATTGGTTCGCTCATACTTTGTGCTATGCGTTGCTGTCGGCAATTCCTGCGATTGGCTTCCGTGGTGTTCGCTCTTCTGTTTTACCCGCCTCTTGTGTTGGCTTGCCAACAGCTATGGCAGCAAAAATCTCATACTCCTTTCTATCTATACTCAACTCATCGTATGCGCGCCCTTCATCAAAGCCACCCATCGCATGTGCGCTGAGTCCAACGAGGTGTGCTTGTAGAGCGAGTGCCATCCACGCCGCACCTGTGTCAAATGCATAGTGTCGGTTTTGTTCTCCTGTTTCACTGAGTGTTCGTTTTGCCGCTATAAAAAACAGTGTCCCGGTGTTTTTTGCCCATTCTTGGTTGCCATCAAAAAGTAGGTTAAGAAATTTCTTTCGCTGATTGTCGGTTTTCGGGTAGAAAAACTTCCACGGCTGCTCGTTATAGCTGGACGGTGTCCAGCGGGCTGCCTCAAGGAGGATGTTTATTTGCTCCTGCGTGAGGAGGGTGCCGTCGTACTCTCGACTGCTCCACCTGTCAACGAACTGTGGTGCAACCCCTTCTGTTTCAGTTTTTCTCATTGCTTGTAGTATAGCAATGGTATTTGTTTCTGTGAAACAGGTGCATTGAAAACCTTGAAAGATGGCGTGGACTACCTCCGTGAAACGCGTGAAACAGTGTTTCACGCGTTTCACGGAGTATTCCACAAACGCACCTTTGGTGGATTCAATAGGGGGTGCTTCTTACCTGCTATAGTGTTATTAGGATGTGGTGTGTTTTTTATCGTTTTTTTATGCTTTTGGGAGGGTTTTTACATGTATGTACTCATCAAATCAGAGGAGGGCTCTGAAGGGAGATTTGGGTTTTTCTTTTCCTCGAAGCCAAGTGGGCTGTTTCGGCGCGCTATGTATGAAATAAGGTTTCTTCTTTCCCGCTTTAGGTTTAGATATTACTGTGTACAGAAGGAAATTTATGCATCGATGCGATCTCCGAGATTTCCAGTCCTGGTGTTGGAACGACCTATCCAAAAAAAAATCGGGGAAATGCTTCAAGGTTTTCATCAAGGGTGTGAAGCAGTTGTCGGGAGGTGGGACGATGAGTACTTTGTTATGTGCTCCAATGACAGCTCGCCGTGGAACCCTGGTGATATGGTCTCTGTGGAAAACTTGTAGTTGGTGAGCCGTGGATTTTTATATCTGCGGCTCTTTTTCATTGCGCAACAGGAACTGATTTTGGTCGTTTTATTTTTTTCTTAAACGCTTCAATCACCGGTAGCGTCCCCTCCGCAAGATAGGTGAGTAGCGATCCGCCACCAGTTGAGATAAACCTCCAGTCATCTAGAAGATCATGTTGTTCTAGTAGTGCAACTGTTTCACCACCTCCAACAAATGAATATGCCTGTGTGTTGGCAACTAATCCTGATATCTCGGTTGTTTGTGTACAAAATCCTTTTTCACACCAACCAAGTGGCCCGTTCAATAGGATTGTTTTTGCATTTTCAAAATGGTGTTGCATCGCCTTGAGTGTTTTGCTTCCAACATCAACGATTATTTCATCAGGTTGCATTTCTTGTAATGGTATCATTCTCGTTTCTGAAAAATCTTTTTTAGTAGCGATGACATCGTGCGGTGTTATGACATTTCTGCTGTTCAAAATGTTTTCTGCGATGGGTGTACCATCCACCTTTGACGCACCGATCTGAAATCCTCGTTGTTTGAGGATGGCGTTCGCTATGACGCCGCCGACAAACACTGTTTCATACGATTCCAACAGTTGTTCGATGAGCGGTATTTTTGTTTCACACTTTGCGCCACTGATAATCGCAACAGCAGGTTTTTCTAATCGCTCTGTGAGGCGAAGAACTGCAGTCACCTCTTCGTAGAAGAGTATGCCTGCGTATGATGGTAGCTCGTTGATGAGTCCTACCGTTGACGCGTGCTCTCTGTGTGCTGCGGAGAAATCATCAAAAACAAATATATCAGTTTGTGCTGCCACCTCTTCCACAAATAAATCATCGTTTTCTGTTTCTCTTGGGTCTGTCCTGGTGTTCTCGAGGAGTAGTGCTTCGCCGGGTTCTATATTTTTTCTTGCCTTGTATGCCATTTCTCCAACTAGCGCTGGGATGAAGGTGAGTGGTGTGATTTGACTCAGCGCACGGTGTACTGGTGCAAGTGACTCTCCTTTTCTGCCAAGGTGCCCGATTACGGTGATCCGTGCGCCTTTTTCTTTGAGGAGTTTAATTGTTCGTGCAGTTTGCTGTAGACGGAATGCGCCCGTAACCTCTCCACCTTGCACTGGCACGTTGAGTGATGCGCGAAGCAGAACTCGTGCACCGTGTGGAATCTGTGCTTGCTGTATTGATGGGAATAGCATATTACAAAGAGTGAAGGATGGCGTTGGCAGTGTCTGCGTTTGTGCTTGCTCTGCCGAGTAGGAAGCCGTTTACACCTGCGATCTCTAGTATGCCTTCCGCGTTTTCTGGGTTTACTGCGCCACCATACAGTATTGGGGTGTTTGGCATGGCGTGCTGGGAAAGTGTTGTGCGAATATGCTCTGTTACTTGTTTTATTTTTTCTGGTGCGAGCGCGTCTCGTGCGCCGATGTGTTGTGTTGGCTCATACGCTATGATGCAATGCTGTCTACTACCGTTTTTCTGTAATCCTTCCTTGTTTTGCTGTATAATTTCTTCTAATTGTTGTGCGACCTCTTCGCCATCTCCTTGTTCGTTTTCATCTTGTTCGCTCAGACATACTATTGGTATCAGATCAGACATTAGTGCGTGACTCACCTTGTCAGCGACCATTGCGTTCGTCACGCCGGCAGCGCGGGTTTCCGCATGCCCAACGATGACATGAGACACACCTGCCTCGTGTAGCTGTGCTCCTGCTATGTTTCCGGTTCTTGGGTTTTCAGCAGAGGTTGATATATCTTGCGCACCGAGTGCGATTTTTTTCCTGCGGACACTTTCTGCAATGGTGAGTGTGTGGAGTGCGGAAGGGCATACTACCACCTCCGCAGTGTCAGTTTCACTGAGTGCATCGGCAAGTGCCACTGCGTCACCAGCACTGATAATGTAGGTCTTCCAGTTATGGATAAGAAAAGGTTTCATATATATAATTGTACACCGAATATGCTCTGTTTTTCAGTTTGCTTATAATTAGATTTTGCGGTACAGTGTAGGTAATGGCTAAAAAATGTCCAATTACGCAAAAAACAAGTTCCGTCGGTGGCGGGTATAGTAACCGTACTCGAGCAACAAAGTATAACCCAACTGGCAAGGTGCGAAAACAGACAAATATTCATACAAAAAAGGTGTTTGTGCCGTCGCTTGGTAAGACCATTAAAGTTGCGCTTACCACAAAAGGGCTTCGTGTTTTGAAAAAGAAAGGAGTTGAGAAGACATTGCGCAATGCGGGAGTTGTCTCATAATGCACAGCGTTACTACCATACGATTGGCTTTTTGTTGTGTTGCTTGAGGTATTCGTTCGCCTGACTGAAGTGCTTGCAGCCAAAAAAACCACTTGTAGCTGAATACGGGGAAGGGTGTGGCGCAGTGAGGATGCGATGTTTGCTTTCATCTATGAGTGCCTGTTTTTGCTTTGCAAAATTGCCCCAGAGCATAAAGATGAGGTTCTCTTGTCTGTCTGAAAGCAGTTTGATGACATCATCAGTAAACTGCTCCCAACCGATATTGCGGTGCGATGCGGGTTTGCGAGCTTCTACTGTGAGGATTGCGTTGAGGAGGAACACCCCCTGTGTTGCCCAACGCGTGAGATCGCCGTCTGATGGTGGCGGTGTGCCGATGTCATCCTGTATTTCTTTGAAGATGTTCTGCAAGGACGGCGGGGAATGCACCCCTTCCGGGACCGAGAAGCAGAGTCCGTGTGCTTGCCCAGTGCCATGATAGGGGTCTTGCCCAAGTATGACGATCGCCACTTTATTAAATGGGCAGGAGTCAAAAGCGTTGAAGAGATTTTTTGGTTCCGGGTAAATTGTTTTGCTCAGGTTTTGATAGTGTTGTCGCACGGTATTCCGCAGATCTTGCACATACGGTTTGGTTAGTATCGGTGTTAGGTTTTCCTTCCACGACTGTTCAATTTTTATGTCTAATTTCTCGGTCATTGTACATTTTTGGCAACATTGATTTTGGGTCCCACTGTCGCACCATTTCTTCAAGGTTCTCGGTGGTTTGGTATTTACTGCCTTGTTGTATATAATTATCCAGTTTTATTTCCCCCGTGTCAAAAAATACAATTTGGGCGATGCGTCTTCCTACAATGATGGGGATGCGATGGTGCCTTGAGTTGTTTGTTACTTCCATTGTCCATCGGTTGGTATAGCCAACATCACCCCAGCCGGCGCACTTGCATACTTCAATAAAGTTTCTTCCCCATGATGAGCGAGCTTTCATCATGGTGGTGATGTGGATTCTCCCCCCAACAAACTCTTCGGTGTGTGCCAGCACGGTCTCTCCCGGCTCTAAGACGATTACTTTATCATCTTCGGCAATGCCGGTGAACTCAAATGGCTCATTCTTAAACGCTTCTTTTGCCGGTTTTGCCTGTTGCGGTTCGGTACCCCATACTTGTTCCACATCTTTTTGATTGCATGGATTGTATATGTCGTGTGTGTTGTTTTTTTCGGAAAAATAGTACTCCCCAAGCGTTACATCGTAGCTTGCGGTTGAGAGGTTTTCCTCCTTGAATGGAGTGATAACGATATGCCCTTTTTCCATCTCGTCAAGAATTCTCTTGTCTGATAATGCCATACTGTAGTATACAATATGTTCAGTGCCGGTGAAAAATATATGGCTATCTGTGTTGCCAAAGAAACGCACCGACACTCTACTTGCCACCTGTAGCTCAATTGGTAGAGCACTCGTCTTATACACGGGCGGTTCCTGGTTCGAGTCCAGGCGGGTGGACTGAAGAGGTTGATGAGGTCATCTTTTCCGTAAAGGGATATTGTGTTTGTGAGGCATGCTATACTTTGCATATGATTACTCGTTATCCCTGTCTTGCAACTTACTTTTTCCTCACCCTGTGCATTGCTTTCAGTTTGTTTGTTGGGCAGGTGTTTGCATGTGAGGTTTCGTCTCATTATCTTCCACCAGAAGGCGACCTGCAACCCTCTGATGAAGTGCCGAGGGTGCTCCCTCGAGCGCCTTTCGGCGAGGGCGCACGGACAGAAAATGAGGTTGTTGAAGGGAAGAAGAGGTTTTTCACCTATCGGATTACCTATGATGCGTTTGACAATGTTGTTGCGATGGAGGCGGATCTGCCGTTTGGATATACCCTTTCGGAACGGTTTGTATATCATGACAACCAGCACCCGTTTTATCATACGCCCACTGAAGAATGGCGCTGGTTTTCTAACGAGCGAGAGTCCAGTGTTTCCTTGGTAGATAAAAATGGGAAGGAGATTGCTTCTGAGCGCAGGGTGTGTGGTACTGACGGTGCATTGATTGAGAAGACACACGGTGGCTCACGAATAGCGGCATATACTATACTTGTTATGCTCTCTGGCATCATTGGCATTGACCCACCTGAACGAAGTGAGGTTGTTGATTCATAGGGTTGTCGCGAAGGTAACTGCAAGTGGGGGGTGTTCCTGCCAATTGGGTTAAAAAGTTGTGATGGCGAGGGAAAACTCCTGTGATTTGCCTGTATACCTTATTTTCAATGTTTTTACTGGTGAATTCCCTATAACCTTGCCAAGTTAAGAAATTTGACAACTAAAGTAAAATTAGTACACTATACTTATATGTATGATAACAGCACACATAGAGGAAGCGAGGAGCGTCAACAGGGGTGTGAGATATTTTTTCTACAGGTAGGGGAAAATGATTCAGAGAGTAGTCAGAGTGGGGATGCTATTGTTCTGACAATGGGCAATCGTTTCAGTAATAATAGGGATGATTATAAAATCATTGTGATTGATGGTGCGTTTACTCATGATGCGCAAACCGTTAAGAAGCACTTAAATCTTTTGGATGCAAAAAATGAAAATGACAAGTTACAGATTGATTTAATGGTTTCTACACATTCTGATCAGGATCACATAAGTGGTTTGATTAAGTTGGTGGAAGACGATGATGTTGAGATTAAAAAATTGTGGGTTCATGACTGTAATAAAATTACAGGCAATATTACATGCAGCGTTGATCAGGTAAAAAATTTAATTTGGATTGCAGGAAAGAGGGGCATACCTATGGAAGAGCCATTTGCTGGTCTGTCATACAATCCTGATGATATAGATGCTTGTATAGAGGTATTAGGACCAACAGGAGAATACTATGAGGAATTAATGTGTTCTGTAGATAAGGTATATGTAAAAGGTAAGAGAAAGAACGCTTTTAGTGTTTTAGGAAGAGCTTGTGACGCATTGCGCAATAGTGTTGGCTCAATGCTTGAGCATGTATTTGATACAGAATTACTGAAAGACCCTGATGAAAATGCAACATCTAATAGTAATAATTCTTCAGCAATTTTATTATTAAAATTTTTCAAAAATGATCAAGTGAGTGATCTTGCATTATTCACTGCTGATGCCGGTGTTCCAGCATTGGAGAAGGTTTTTCCGGCGCTTGAGGAGCATGGTTGGTCTGAATACAGTGTTAAAAGGTTTTTACAAATTCCACACCACGGGAGCAGAAGGAATGTTGGTCCAACACTTTTAGATGAGTTACTCGGCGAAAAGGAATTTAATTGTAGAAGAGGCTCCTGCTTTGTTTCTGCGCACGAGAAGGATGAGAGCCATCCGAAAGTGCAGGTACTCAATGCGTTTACAAGAAGAGGTTATAGAGATATTGAAGATATATATCCTGCTAAACGACATCATATGGGTGATACCCCATCAATTAATGGATGGGAGACTGCTGAGAAGATTGATTTACTGTTAGGAGAGGAGGAGGAAGAACACGATTAATTATGAAAAGATTAATACAAATAATGACAACTTATAATTTATTAAATTATCTATTGCCGGGCATCTTGTTTGTCATTTTTGCAAATCATTTTACCTCGTATTCCTTTTTACAAGAGAATTTGATAATAGGGGGTTTTTTGTACTATTTTATAGGTATGGTAATTAGTCGAATAGGGTCGTTATTTATTGAGCCATTCTTAAAAAAAATTCGTTTTTTAAATTTTGCTAATTACAAAGATTTTATTTATGCTGGCAATAAGGATGAAAAAATAGGAGTTCTTTCTGAACAAAATAATCAATATAGAACCATTGTGGCATTTCTAGTATCAATTGGTTTACTGAAAGTGTGGGAATTATTTTCTGATTATTTGAACTTAAGCCAATTTGCGGAAGCGGTGATTATTTATGTGGTTCTTTTGATAATATTTTTAGTTTCGTATAGGAAACAAACAAATTATATAAGGTCAAGGGTTGAGGCAAACAAAAAAGAGGGCGGGTCATAAAATAAACATTACAGCCCACCTTGCTAAATTAAGAAAATCCACATATTTTGATATAATTCAATATTTTTACCTTATACTATTAGTGTATGTGGTGTGCTATGTGCCGTTTTCTTTCTTCAGGTTTCTTTACTTGCTATGGTTGAGAAAAGTTACAAGATTGGCGAAGTGGCAGAGATGTTGGGGGTGCATGAGGACACCTTGCGAAATTGGGACGCGCATGGGTTGGTGGTGGCAGACAGAGTAGGGACGAGGAAAGATAGGAGGTATACAGTGGAACACATAAAGCAGATAAAGGAGAAAGGGCTTGTGTCTGATCTTGCGAGGCGGCAGCCGAGCGGTCGGGATTATTCGGATTATTCAAAGGAACAGTTGATTAAGGAGTTGCAAATATTGAAAGAACAGAGAAAGTACGGACTTGTGTGGGAAGATAAGCCGGAAGAGGTTGTTGAGATGTGTAAGACACAGGCACCCATCTTAAAATCAGTTCCAAAAATGAATGTTGCTGGAAGAAAAGGTGAGCAACGAAATATTATGATAGAGGGAGATAACTACCATGCTTTGCAAGTTTTAAACTATACGCACAAAGGAAAGATTGATGTGATATATATTGATCCACCGTATAACACGGGAGCGAAAGATTGGAAATATAACAATGATTATGTTGAGAAAGAAGATGCCTTTCGGCACAGTAAGTGGATTTCAATGCTGTACAAAAGAATGTTATTGGCAAAGTCTTTATTAAAAAGTGATGGCGTAATGATAGTTACGATTGACGACCACGAATTATTTAGTCTTCTTGGGATTATTGAAGATCTTGATGCTACAACATTGGGTAGAGTTACCGTGTCAATTAAGCCAGAAGGCAGGCAACAAAGTAGATATGTGATGGAGTCCCATGAATATATTATATTTATGTCTTGGGGTGTACCTAAAATTAGAGGTCTAAATATAAATTTCGGCTCAGATTTTACTGAGGAAGATGAAATTTCTAAATTTAAGTGGGAAGGGTTTATGCGTAGGGATGCTGGTCGTGAGGATAGAAGTTCAAATACTTGGTATCCAATTTATGTAGATCAGCAAGGCAATGTTAGTCTTAAGGAAAAACCAAACACGATTAAAGTGTTGCCTATAAATACAAAAGGCATTGAACGAGTCTGGCTTTGGTCAGAAGAAAGAGCACAAAAAGATATAAGTGAATTAAAAGCAGTGATCAGAAATAATCGAGCTACTGTTTACTACAAAAGGAGAGAGCAAGAGCGAGTTAAACCAACCTCAATATGGTTTGGTAGTAAATATAATGCAAATGCATACGGCACAAGACTCTTATCAAGAATCTTGCCGGAGAACAATTTCGATTACCCAAAAAGCCTTTATTCTGTGCTGGATGCAATAGATTTATTTTTACCAAAAGATGGGTTGGTATTGGATTTCTTCGCTGGATCAGGAACAGCAGGACACGCAGTGATGGAATTAAACAAGGAAGATAGCGGAAGTAGGCGATTTATCCTCTGCACAAATAACGAAAACAACAATGGTAACGGACATGGTGGGATTGCTGAGAGCGTGTGTCAGCCGAGGATTAAAAAGGTGATGAAGGGATATAAGAAAAATGGGAATGGAGAGAGGGTTGAGGGGCTTGGCGGCAGTTTGGAATACTTTAAAACAGAGTTTATTGATGTGGAGAATGTGAGTGATGTTCCAGACAAGAAAAGGTTGCGATTTACCCATGAAGCCGGACATGTGGTCGCTTTGAAAGAAAACGCGTTTACTGAGTTGGAGAAAAATAATTGGTATCAGATATTTACTGATGGATTAGATAAATATGTGGGTCTTTATTTTAGAGAAAACATTGAAAAATTAGAGGATTTGGAACAAAAGATTTTAAACAGGGGAGAGGTAAAATTATATATATTTTCACATGGCGGCAGTGATGACTGGAAAAATGACTATACAGAGCATGAAAATGTGATAGTTGAAGATATACCAGAGCCGATATTAAAGGTGTATAAAATTTTAAATAGTTAGTATGAAAAAAATAACATTAAAACCATTTCAGATTAATATAATCAAAAGATTGGAAAATTTTTCTTTTCGGAAGTTTGTTGATCTTGATAATTTTTTCAATGTAAAAAATATCGTTTTATTATTTGTATTTATCTGGCTTATTGTTGCTTTTTTGTTTATGCATAAAATCGAGATGGAATTATTATCACCTTTGATCAGGATTCTTAGTATTATTGGTTGGGGAACCATCGGATACTTTGTTATTTGTCATACTGCTGGCTATGGCCTGTATAAGAAAATAATTCCTTGGGGAGAACGAGGAGCGGTAATAAAAATTATTGGCGTGTGTGTTGGATTATCCATCGGTTGGGTTTTTACATTTTTTGTAAGATGGATGCATGCGCTGCTCTTGAGTGAGGTGCTCGTCATTAGTATTGCTACGGTATTTGCGATGTTATTTTCTTACCTCGTATTTAGATTTTTCAGATACAGTAATCAAAATATCAAGGGAGGTGTTGCTTACATAGATGGCAATAATTTGCATAAGGGGAGTAGGCAATTGGGTTGGGTGTTGGATTATCAAAGATTCAGGCAGTGGTTGAAGGATAAGTATGATATAGAACGGGCAGTAATTTTTATTGGGTATTTGAAAAAAAATGAGAAATTGTATTCGGATTTGAGAAGTCAAGGTTACGAGCTTTGCTTTAAAGAAGTTTCTTATGGCAGAAGAGGAGAAATCAAGGGAAATGTAGATTCAGATTTGGTGCAGAAAGTAATGGAAGATTACTCGGAGGAAAAGTTAGGAGAAAATAGTGTTGTTATAGTTTCTGGTGATGGTGATTATGCACCGAATATACGATTTTTAAAAAAGAAAGGATTATTTAGAGCGTTGCTTGCTCCATGTAATGAAAGTCAAATGAATAATGGTAAAAGATCTGGAGTTTCTGTGTTGCTAAAAAAATTAAATATACGAATTGATTACATTGGTAACCATAAAAATGTATTAGAGAAAAAGAAAAGGCGCCCAGCGAAGACGATACATCGCAAGGCCCCAATTCATCGTGATAATAAAATTGTATCTAATAATGAGAAAAATGTCAATATTTCATAAAGGAGAATAATATGAAAAAAATAACACTAAAACCATTTCAAGTTAATGCGATTGAAGGCCTGAAGAAGGAGGTGTTGCATCGATGGAGGAGAGATACACGGCAGGATATAAAGTTTCAGTCGCCGACAGGATCGGGTAAGACGGTGATGATGGCTCAATTTGTGCGTGACTTGGTGAATGCGCCGGAATTATCAAATGCAGATTTTGCCTTTTTATGGGTGAGTATTGGCGGATCAAGTGATGGGGATCTGGCATATCAGAGCAGGAATAAGTTTGATGAGTACTATGGTGGCGCGTCTGAAGTTGCTGTTACCGGACTGGACAGCTTGAGTAGAGAGAAAAAAATGGAGCAAAACGAAATACTGTTTTTTAACTGGTCAAAGATTAAAACGAGAAATAAGGATGGCAGGAAACTGAGAAGGGAAAACGAACAGGAGATAACGTGGGACGGCATGATACAGAGAACGCACGCAGAAGAGCGAGATATTATCCTCATCATTGACGAGGCGCACAACAGCAGCTCAACACTTCTTGCTGAGGAAGAGATAAGGTTGATCAATCCAAAGATGGTGATACACATCACCGCAACGCACCGGGATCAAAGTAATATAGATGTGCATGTCACTCCTCAGGAAGTAGTACAAGCTGGGCTTATAAAAGAGTTAATCAAATCACAAACACAGCAGGATTTTAAGGATAAGCGAGTGAAAGATTTAGACAAACATGTTCTCAAACTATCTCTCAAAAAGAGAAAAGAGATTGCATCTTTGTATAAAAAAGAAAAAGTGGATGTAAATCCGCTACTTATGATTCAGTTGCCAAATGATGATCGGGCAAATCAGGAAGAAGAAACAAAAAAAGAATCTGTGCTGCGATGGCTGAAAGAAGAAGGTGTTGATGAAAACACTGTTGCGATATGGCTTGATAAAGAGAAAACACGATTAGAGAACATAACGATGCATAATAACGGTATCGATATTCTGCTATTCAAGCAGGCACCGGCTACTGGCTGGGATTGTCCAAGGGCACAGGTATTGTTGATGTATCGTGAAACAAAGGATCCCGTCTTTCAAGTGCAGGTGTTGGGGAGGATTTTGCGCATGCCGGAAGGAAAGCATTACACAAAATCAAAATTAAACAGTTCGTACCTCTACACCACCTACACAAAAAATGAGATTATTGACAATTACGGTAATTACCAAGGAGAAAATCAATTAGCAATCTTTCGTGCATCTATTAAAAAAGCTATTGAGCAAATTAAACTCAAAACATTTGTTTCTCAAAGAACCAGTTACAACGACCTTGGAAAAACATTTCAGTTCACCTTTATCAAAACTGCCAACAAAGCATTTGATAAAAAGAAATCCTTTCAGTCCTGCTTTACCTTCGGCGAAGAGGTTGAGTTAGATTTGATAGTTGATCAGGATATACGAGATTACGATGGCTTTATACAAGCAATTAAAGAGGCGGACAGTTTGGGGCAAAAAATGTCTCGCAATGATATAGAGAAGTTGTATAAGAAATTGTGTATTGAGATTTTACATAAACAGGAAGAAGAAACAAAATTTAAAAACATCGCCAGGTCATACGGAAAATTAAAATCTGCTATTAATGTGTGGTTTGAAAAATATGTTGGTATTAGAGATAAAAATGAATACTACCCTTGTGTTGTGAATGACCTTAACAGAGGGGCAAACAGCATCCTGCTCCCAGTGATAAATAAGGCATTGGAACAATATGTTTCTGTAAGAAGTAAGGAGGAGGAGGAGCGAGACAAAAAAAAGGTTGATACCAAGGAAATTCTAATACCCCTAAGTGATTTCTCTTATACAAGCAACTATGAAGAAATATCAAGTACCAAATGCGCCATGTCGCCGTGTTATGTAAACAAGAATAATGAAAACGAGAGAAAGTTCATAGAATATCTTGAGAATAATGCATCTGTTGAGTGGTGGTATAAAAATGGGGAAAACGGATCAGAACATTTCTCTATAAGAAGGGATAGTGGTAATTTATTTTTTCCCGACTGGTTTATTAAAACAAAAAAAGACATTTGGGTGGTAGACACGAAAGGAGGGTTCACTGCTGAAGGAGAAAGTGCTGTTTCTCGGGCAAAAGCATTAGACATATGGTTGAAAGAAAACAAAAACTTTAAGGGAGGTCTTGTAAAGGAAGTTTCTGGTCTTTGGAAGATTGCAAAAGATACAAAGTTGGAAAAGTGGGTTGATTGGAATTTTGAATAAAAGTTATTTTTCCCATGTGATAATCATGTTCTTGTTCCCTGTCTGGATACCCCTCTTTTTTATAAAATTTATAAAACTGTTAAGTGAGTAGATGGCGGGAAACATTTTAAAAGGGGCGGTCAATGACCGCCCCTTTATTGTTTTTATGTATTCTAGTCCGCTCTTGGGAAGTTGTACTTGAAATGAAGGAGTGTTTTGAAAGTAACTTGCACGATATGTACAATCCTTTGCTTACTAAGTATATACTGTTGGTGTATGCGTTTTTCTCGGTTGTTTTTGCTTCTTGTGGTGATATTTGGTGTTGTGTTGTATGTGTATTTTCCACTCCATGAATCGGCGGTTGATACTGCCGCTCGTGATGTTTCTGTTGTGACCTCAGATATCGGTTCGGATGTCGCCGGGTATGAGGTTGTGGCGGACAATTTTGTGATTCCGTGGGACATTGCATTTCTTCCTGATGGTGGCTTGCTCGTAACTGAACGGGGCGGCGCGCTCATTCGTGTGCGAGAGAATGGTGTTCGGCACCGCATCATGTTTGATGACACATATCATGTTGGGGAGGGAGGGTTGCTCGGTGTTGCGCTGCACCCCCTGTTTAAAGAAAATGGATTTGTTTATCTCTACAGCACACAGCATTCCAGTGGTGGCACGGTCAATCGGGTGGAGCGGTTTGTGTTTCGGGATGCGAATTCTTCTACTCCAGAGATCACTGACCGAACTGTTATTATTGATGCTATTCCAGGTGCTGTGTATCACGATGGCGGACGAATTGCATTTGGTCCTGATGGTTATCTTTATATCACTACAGGTGACGCAACAGATCCTGACCTGGCACAGGATAAAACTTCTTTGGCGGGGAAAATTTTGCGGGTAACTGATGATGGTGGTATTCCGCCGGACAATCCGTTCGGCACGGCGGTGTATTCCCTTGGACATCGCAATCCACAAGGGATTGCGTGGGATGAGCGTGGTGCGCTTTGGAGTACTGAGCATGGTCGCTCTGGTGTCCGCTCCGGATTGGATGAGATAAACAAGATTGAACGGGGTGGTAACTATGGTTGGCCGCTCCTGCAGGGAGATGACAAGCGAGACGGATTTGTGGCGCCGGCATTGCATTCTGGGCAAAATACTTGGGCGCCTGCGAGCGCGGTTTTTGTTGGGAGTACACTTTTCTTCGGTGGCTTGCGAGGTGAGACATTGTATGCGTATGAGCCGGACACTGGCATACTTCGCTCTTTTTACACCAGCGCCTTTGGTAGGATTCGCACTGTCCGTTACCGATCGCAGGAAAACGCGCTCTACATAACAACGAGTAATCGTGACGGTCGTGGTACACCACACCTTGGTGATGACAAAATCATCCGCATTCTCGTTGAGGATTTGAGGATGTAGCGGTCTGTGTATATACAGAAGGGTTGTGTGGGCAATAGTTGGATACTCTCCTTATCTTTGCTGTGTATTTTTTATTGAGAAAACATTTACACTGGATGCTGCGTTGGTTGCGCTGTGTATTATTTTTTATTGGTATAGTGTGTTTGTATGTATGTTAGGAAAAATATAGGGGAAATAGTGAAGGTCAGTACGGTCCCGGCGCTTATTGCATCACTGTGCTGTTTTTCTCCGATACTGCTTGTTTCGCTTGGGGTTATTTCAGTTAGTGTTGCTGGTGATCTTGCTCACATGCTGTATGGTGAGCTCAAATGGCTGTTTCGCTTGGCTGGGTTTATTGCGCTTGTTGTTTTTCTTGTTTCTTATCTCAGAAGAAAGAAAGGTATCTGCACCTTGAATGATGTGAAGAAACGGAGAAATGAGATTATCAATATCGCTGCGCTGGTGCTTATTGCTGGTGCTGTGTTGTATGTAATCTTTTTGTACGGCGTTGCTGAGGTGATTGGGAAGGCACTGGGTATCTGGTAGGTTTTTGTAGCACTCTTATGGTATTTCTGATTTTTGTGTTTCTCTACTGTGCAATCTGTTGGAGTGTTGCTTCTATGTCATCTACTGTTTTGAGACAGAAGCGGTAGACATCTGCAAAGAGTGCTTCGTCTTGTGTTAGTGTTTCTATCTTGATACTCTCACTGCCGGTTATTTTTGTAATACACTCCTTTATTTGCGTTATGTCGGTTGCTGGCTCGTAGGTATGGTTTATCTTTTTTGGCTGTGCTATCATTATTGTCGCCACGACTATTATGCCAACACCCGCAATCACTATCCCTATCATTTTGTTCTTCTTTACCTCTTTGCTCATTATTATTAATTATACAGCAGGGTTCTTGCGTTGTGTGTATTCTTTAGTGTTACGGTGTATAATTGAAATTATGGTGCCTATGGTGTAATGGTTAGCACTTGGGCTTGTGGAGCCCACAGAGAGGGTTCGAATCCCTCTAGGCACCCCTTCTCTCTGTTTTAGTGTTTTTTGTACCTATTCTTATTTTTTTTGACAAAATTGTTATTATATCGTATGGTTTTTGTCAAGATTGCAAGGATTGGCGACTGTAGGTATACTATCCAAGATGGTGTGTGGTTTGTAAGTAGATTATTACCAATAATTAACTTACAACTATAGCATGATTACAATACAAAAAAACAGGCGACTGGCAATACTGAGTGTCATCTGTGCCTTTGCTTTTGTGACTTTTTTGGGGGTTACTACTGATGTAACCGCTGATGGTGTTGTTCAGTCATTGACAAATGCGTTTGTCGGTGCTTCTGTAACCACCTCTCCTCATCAGTCATATGGGCAAGGTGTGGCATTGATACCACATCAGGTACACCCACTGCACCGCGATCGTAACCTGCACATAACGCAGGTAGACGAGGTGTTTACGGATTCTGCTGTGGCTGGTTCAGTGGCACCTACCTCTGTTGACTCGGCGGATCAGCGGTCAGATTTGACCACCGTTGAGACACAATATGTCGGGCAAGGGGTTGCACTGATACCGGATCACAATTACTCTTCTGTGCGTCGCAATCGATCTTGGAAGATATCACATCTTTAATCACTTAGATGTCTGAAAAATAAAACCACCCGTGCGTGAATAAACGCATGGGTGGTTTTGTTTTTTGCATGATGGTCTGTTTTGCGTGATATACTTTTGGTAGGTATGCGTTTTCTTTCCCGCAGGAATGTTAGTATTGTGTTAGCTATAATTGTGGTGGTGGTGGGTGCATATCTTTTTGTGATACAACCTATGTCAGAACAGAAAAATCGTACGCAAGTTATGCTCGCCCGACACCAGGATTTCGTGATTGCGACTGGTCGTGTTGAGGCGCGGGATGATGTTACCCTCTCGTTTGAAGGTGGGGGATCTGTTTCTCGTGTTGTGTACCAGGCAGGTGATACCGTCTCTGATGGATCTGTCATCGCTTCGTTGGATGCAGACACCCTGCAGGCAGATGTGGAGGCACAGCGGTTGCGAGTGCAGCAGGCGTCTACTCGTTTGGGTGGGCTTGTTGACGGACCTGAGGATGCTGAGCGGATGCGGGTTGAGGCGGATGTTGCTGTTGCCGAAAAAATGATGGATCAGGAAGTGCATCTTGCTTTGGTCTCAGCACAGAAAATTGCTGGTGGCGTTGAGCATGTGGTACGCACAGAATTTGATACACTCTTTGGTCGATCAGGGGAAGATTTTCGCTTCAAGATGAATATCCCCTCTACTGATAAACAGCGTATCGGGGCGATTCGTGAAGGTTTTGAAGAAGTGTTTGATCGTTGGCGCATCTGGCTGAATAACAGCGAATTTACCTACCACCAGTCCATTATTATTTCAAAACAATTAGAGAGTGATTTACGGTTACTGCACGGTGGTCTTGTTGAGATATATGACTTTGTGCTGCCGTTTCGTACTTCTCAGGCGGAAGGGGAGAATGTGTTCTTGCTTTCCTCAAAGTTGCGTGAAACATTTGTTTCAGCGATTGTTGATGTGGTGCGACATATTAATACTGTTGAGGTTTCCCGAGCAAGGTACCAACTGGCTGTTGCTCAATCAAAGGAGGTCTTTGCTGGTGGCACAAAATCGGATCAAGAGGCGCAGGAGGCGCAAATTGATATTGAACGAAAGAATCTGCGACGGCTTGAGTTGCAGTTGGCGAAAACGGAAATTAAAGCACCCTTTGACGGCGTGGTTGGTGAAATTTTTGTTACTGAGGGTGAGGTTATCTCCGCAGGAGCTGATGCGGTTCGGTTTATCTCTCAAAAGGGATTCAGTTTGTCGGTTGATGTGACGGAAGTTGAGATACAAGATGTTGTTCTTAATCAGGAAATGCAGGCGTATGTTGAGGTGACTGGCGATGAGATAGCGGTGCGGGTACGAACTATTGACGCAACTGAAAAGCGGGTGAATGATGTGCCGGTGTATACCGTTGTATTAGATGTCAGTGAGGAGCACCCTTCACTTCGTCCCGGCATGACGGTGGATGTGTACATCCCTTCTGGTGAGGCAACCGATGTGTTTTCTGTGCCGCGGACAGCTATCACTAAAAGGGATGGGAAAGATTTTGTACTGATTGAACGAGGTGGCGACTCTATGTTAATACCGGTTGTGGTAGGTGCATCTCTTGATGATGGTTTCGTTGCAGTAACTGGAGAATTGTTTAAGGACGATGTCGTCGTATTTAAGGATCATGGCAATACAAAGAAATGATTTTTCTGTTGGCTCTTTTTTGACGCTGCGGTACATTCGCGGTGCTAATCGGTGGACAACTGCGCTTATTGTGTTCGTGATGGTGCTCACATTTTTGAATTTGACCGTTATTGGTGGGCTATTGGAAGGCATTGTGGTCGGTTCGTTTGTTGGGTTGCGAGACCGTGCGATTGGGGATGTGTTTATTTCTGCAAAGGAAGGTGAATCTTCGGTTGGTAGAACGCAATATATACTGCGTGACCTGCGAGGTGATGCGCGTATTGTGTCATTTTCACCACGGTATAGTACGCGGGTTGAGGTGATTACTGAGGACGATGTGTACATGGTTACCAATGCAAATGAGCAACGGAAGTCGGTGACTGCGACCGCTCTTGGTATTGATCCTGAGGCGGAACAGCGAACGACAAATTTGCCCGCCAGCTTGCTTGAAGGGAGTTATTTCAGTCCATCTGGATCGCGTCGGGAAATTTTGATTGGTAGCGCACTGTTGGAGCGATACTCACCGTTCGGCGCTGATGTGCTTTCCGGTGTGCACCCAGGAGATTTTGTTTTTCTTCGTATGGGTGGTGTAGGTGGTAGTGGTTTTGGCTATGACACAGACGATGATCGATTGAGTAACAATGCTTTGTCTGGAGGTCGTAGTGCTGTTTCTGAAACGACTTTGCAGAAATATCGAGTGCGCGGTGTCTACCGCACAAAAGCAGGTGAGCTTGATCTGGCAATCATCATGCACGATGATGAGGTCCGTGCTAATAATCCTATTCCTGGCAATAATGCTAACAGTATTGCAATTCGCCTCTCTGATCCTGACAGTGCTGTTCTGGTACGAGATGATTTACTTAGTTCGTTTGGACGGTATGCGAAAATTGAAACTGTTGATGACGCAATTGGCCCTTTTCTCGGTGATATTCGGACCGTGTTTAAGATGCTTGGTTCTGTGGTCGGTGCTATTGGGTTAGCGGTTGCATCAGTAACTATTTTTATTATTATTTTTGTTACCGCAGTTTCTCGAAGTCGGTTCATTGGTATTCTAAAAGCAATTGGTATTACCCCACATGCGATCCGGATATCATATGTGTTGTATGCTCTTTCATTTGCGGTGGTTGGTTCGCTGGTTGGCGCATCAATTCTTTACTTTGTGTTAGTGCCATTTTTTGCGGCAAATCCCATACCATTCCCTTTCAGTGATGGCATTTTGTATATTACACCGACTGGTGTTGCATTACAGATCGCCCTTCTTTTTGTTGCAACCTTTGTCGCAGGGTTGATTCCGGCACACCGGGTGGTACGCCGACCGGCGATAGAGGCAATCAGAGGGTAGCGTGCGTTTTTGTTTCTGATGCGTGATCGACAAGATTTTTTTATACTATCAGTTTATATGCTTTACCCTGTTTGACGGTATGCGGTGGTACTATGTGAGTGTATGTGTGCAAGAAAGGCAGGTAGAAAAAAGGTTTCGAAAATGGTGGCAGTTCGGGTGAGTAATCTGGTGAAGTCGTTTGTTGATGGTGACCGGGAGATACAGGTTTTGCGAGGGATTGACTTTTCTATTGCTCAAGGTGATTTTGTTGCTATCACTGGTGCATCTGGTACAGGTAAGAGTACCTTAGTGTACCAGATGGGTCTGCTGGATGAGCCGACGAGTGGTTCGGTATTTGTCGGGAATAAAAATGCTGGAAAGATGACGGTTTTGGAGCGAACAGCGTATCGCCTCAACCATTTTGGCTTTGTGTTTCAGGATTACGCACTCATTCCTGAGTTACGAGCGTGGGAAAATGTCGCCTTGCCGGTATTAATGCGTGGTGCCAGCCGACAGAAGGCACGAAAACAGGCGTCTGTGGTGTTGGATCGGTTTGGTATGGCTGATCGGATCAACCATTTTCCGAATCAGTTATCCGGCGGGGAAGGGCAACGGGTTTCTATCGCTCGGGCGATTGTGCATCAGCCGAAAGTGTTGTTTGCTGATGAGCCGACTGCCAATCTTGATTCTGATCGGTCACGACAGATTATAGATATTTTTCACGAACTCCATCGTGACGGGCAGACCATTGTGATGGTAACGCATGAGATGGAGTACGCGAAAGAGGCAGTGCAGGTGGTGGTTATGCACGACGGAAGCATTGCCTGATTTTCTGTAGAATTATATTTCAGTCATAGGCGGTTTGTCTTGTTATACTATATCTGTATGGTGTACGGAGTTCTTATTATGTTTTTCATCATTGTGGTGATGGGTATTTTCTTTATTGTTGTCAGTGGTGGGGTGAGTGATATGTGGGATACCGTGAAGGATGTTTTCCAGTATAAGCAGACGAGTGCACTGCTGGGGGCTGGGATCTTGTTGACAATTCTTATTGTTGTCGGTGGTGGTGTTGCGCGGGAAGGGTTGACAATTATGGATATTCTGTTATGGCTGTAATACCTTTACTTTTTGGGCTATTTATGGTATTTTGTCAGTAGTTTCTTGGAAAAAAATCTTTAGGAGGTATTGAAATGTTTAAGGTATTGACAGGTGTATTTTTTTGTTGCGTTGTTTTTTTGGGATTCGCAGACGCTTCCACAGATCAGTTGCCGGTGGGTGAGGGGGTGTTGATCTCTCAACCAACACCTGTGGAACCTGAAGGTGTTGAGGAAGTTGAAGATGTAGGTGTTAGTGAAGATGAGGCACCTGAGGTGAGTGATGAGGAAGAAAGTCAGGAAGGTACCACCTCTGATCCAGTTGATGACGACCCCTCCTCGGCAGAACAACAGCTGTCAGAGCGGATTCAGCAAATCGCTGATGAGGTAAGGGCAGATGAGGTCGGGTCTGGTCTCACCTTCTCCAGCACGATTGGTTATGCCGATCAGGGGGTGGACGCAGTACTCCCCGAGCACTTCTTCCGCGGACACATCGTTTCCCAAGGCATCTCTGCCTTCCACCCGGCAGGGTTCCGCCTTGCTGTTGAAAACTTAACAAGTGTTTCGGGTGGTGCGTTCAGTGACTTGGGTGATAGGACGATATTGTCTGTTGAGGTGTGGAGAACCTTTGGTTCATTCTACGCCTCGCTCCAGCACCGGTGGGTGCATACGAATTGTGGTATGGAGTCAGATTTTTTCTATGCTGATCGGCATAGAACAAAATTGCAATCTGGGTTTTCACTCGGACCACTGCAACTGTATGCACATGTTTCGTCCGATGTGCCGGCATATACGCCAGTCCATGAGATGGTGGTTTATGGTGGTGGAGGAGTTGACTTGAACATACCCCTCAGTCCCTTGAACACCGAGCTGTGCTTCGGCGCTTCAATTGCTGGGACAGCGTTCTGGTACCACCAAAGTCCCAGAGCTCTGTGCCGGTTCCGCGCTGGCATTATCACCGATTTCGGTGGTTTTTCGGTCAACCCGGAAGCCACCCTCATAGTCGACCCCATCAGTGAGGAACATCTTCCCACTTTTTCTTTCAACATTGCTTTTTAGCTTTCACTATTAGACACTTTCCTTGTTTGAGGAGGTGTCTAATTTTTTTGTTTTATATTGGTGGCTATTTCACCTTAACCATATGGATTGCTACCAGTGACTCACATTTATTCCTTTGCCTCCTCGGTAGGATTCGAACCTACGGCCTACTCCTTAGAAGGGAGTTGCTCTATCCAACTGAGCTACGAGGAGGTTATGTATAGTATATACTTAGTGTGTATATGATCTTTTTCTTGGAGGTTTTGTATGGTCCGTGACTTTTCTTCTTTATTGAAAAAGCGGGAGGGCGAAGGGAAACACATCTGCGTTGGTCTTGAATCTGTCCTCAACTTAGATTCTGCAACCTTCCCACTTATTCGTGATGTTGCTGACTCTGTTTCTGATCTGGTTTGTGCGTTTAAGATTAACCCTGCTTTGTTTTTTGGGCGCGGTGACATTGGTTTTGAGTGGTTGTTATCACTTGTTTCTCACATCACCTCCTCCACTGATGTTCCGGTTATTTTGGATATAAAATGTGGCGATATTGATGTCATGAACGATGCGTGGAAAACATTTGCTTTTGACACCGTTGCTGCTGATGCGGTAACCGTGAATCCGTGGGGAGGATTTGATTCTCTGAATTGCTTTTTTCGTGACACCCCCTCAAAGGGTGTTTTTATTTGGTGTCGCTCGTCCGCCTCTGGACATGGCGGACCCCAGACATTTTCAACAAACATGATTCATTCGGTATATGAGAGAGTTCTCCACACCGCCTTTAAGCGGTGGGGGTCATATCCTGGTTTTGGTGTTGTTCTGGGTGCGAACGATGCTCGAGCACTCGCTTTATCTCGCCACATTGTTGGCGATAAAGTGCCCATTCTTGTTCCTGGTGTCGGACATCAGGGCGGCAAGATTTCAGAGGTGGTTCCCGCTATTGCGGGTGATGATGGTCGTTTTATCATCAATGTCGGCCGATCCATTATTGACCTCTCTCGCAGTCACAATCTTGCGGAGGTGGTTCGGCAGAATGTTGAAAACCTTAACCATGCGGTTGTGCATGCGCTCGCACATTGTTAGATTGTGTGGTGCCACTTTGCGGTGGCACTATTTTTATACGCAAGAACGCCTTCGGCTCTGCCGAAGGCGTTCTTGTTTGTGTCGGTTTTAGTGGAGGTGGCGGGAATTGAGCCCGCGTCCATGTCAACTGTCCTCTAAAGGTGTTTTACATAGCATCTGCACATGATAGGTTCTGTGCCGACCAATGTCTCTGCTTTTTTTGATGCTCCGGTTATAGCAGGGGATAGAGCCGAAGTCACTTTTTCTCGCTTTCTTACACCCGTACGGATTAGCGAGAATCATCCGTGGGATGGCTCATACCTTATTTGGATGAGCGAGGCATTTGCGTCGCCTAAGCGAACGCAGGTGCTGAGCTATTGATAAACTCAGTAAATGCCCGTGCAAATTTGTTTTTGTTTGCAACTTGTGGATGTTTTAGATGATCTCTCATCACTATGCACCTATGGGGGACTGTGTTAACTGTCAAGGCCTGACACCCCCAAAGGGGAGCACCTCGGGTGGGGCTGAGATGCCCCCCTTTCGGAGTGTCAGATGCTTTGGCGCATTAGCCGTCGTATGGATCGATCACTGTCTCGTTTTTTAATTTCCTCTCTTTTGTCTCTTTTTGTTTTCTTGTTTGCAACTCCAATATCCAACTTCAACTTCCGATTACAATTATATATCGTAAGCGGCACTAATGTCAACTGTTTCTCCTCACTGGATGTGTATAACCTCCTGATTTCGTTTTTGTTGAGTAGTAGCCGTCTTGGGCGATCCTCTTCGTACGCTATGATGATGTTCTTCGGTTGGTATGCTGGTATAGTCGCCCCTATTAAGAACGCTTCGTCGCCACGGATGAATATTTTTGCCCCGGCAAGTGACCCTTGCCCCGTCCTAATACTCTTGACTTCTGTGCCCAATAATGATAGTCCTGCCCGCAAGGTATCAAGGATTTCGTAATGTTGCCGTATGTTACGGTTGGTAATGTACGCCATATGTGTGTATAATACATCGTATATCTATGGTTCAAGTATGCGTGGTGTAAATCCTAAAAATGGGGATGGTGCTGAGGGTGAAAAAACAGATTCATCCCATACAAAACCTACAAAGCGTAGGTGGTTTTTGCGTGGAAAGAAAGATCGTGATGCCCAGCGCACTGGTGAGAGGCGTACTATTTTTAAAAAACTCTTTCAGAAAAAATCAACTACCAGTAAGAACAAGAAGGGGTCTCGTCGTCGTTGGGCGAACACTCTGTTTTGGATTTTACTCATTTACCTTGTCTTGTCGTTTGGTGTCGGAGGGTTAGGTAATCAGGAGGTGTTGAATCCAACAATCTCTGAGGTGGTTTCCTCAATTCAAGCGGAGAAGGTTGCAAGTATTGAAGTGAGCGGTAAAAGAGTTACTGTTACCTATGCGGATGATACTGTTGGTGAATTGCAGAAGGACTCTGTTGCTTCGTTTGATGAAACCTTGGCTAACCTCGGGGTGACTACTGGTGAGTTTGCCCGATTGAAGTATAGTGTTGTGAAGGAGGGCGGCTTTGGGTACTGGATGAAACAGATCTTGCCGTTTTTGTTTCCACTTCTTATTTTTGGTGTTTTTTTGTGGTTTATTATGCGGCAAAGTAAGGGGATGGGTGGGATGCAGGTGTTCCAGTTTGGGCGGTCGCGAGCCCGATTTGTTAACCCTGATGATGAGCATGGGAAGGTTTCATTTAAAGATGTTGCAGGATTGGTGGAGGCAAAGCAAGAGTTGCAGGAATTTGTTGAATTTCTCAAACAACCGGATCGGTTTTTAAGTATTGGTGCAAAGGTTCCGAAAGGAGTGATGCTTACTGGTGCCCCTGGAACCGGGAAAACTCTCCTTGCCCGGGCGGTCGCTGGTGAGGCGAGAGTGCCATTTTTCTCTATTTCTGGCTCTGAGTTTGTGGAGATGTTTGTTGGGGTTGGGGCATCCCGAGTGCGGGACCTGTTTTCTATGGCAAAGAAATCTGCGCCTTCTATTGTTTTCATTGATGAAATAGATGCGGTCGGGCGGGCGCGAGGTACTGGACTTGGTGGTGGTAATGATGAGCGGGAGCAGGCGTTGAATCAGATATTAGTTGAAATGGATGGTTTTGAGCAAACGGACAAGGTGATCGTGCTTGCCTCTACGAATCGGCCGGATATTTTGGACAATGCGTTGTTGCGTCCAGGGCGCTTTGATCGAAAAATTGTCATTGACCTTCCTGATATAAAGGAGCGTACGGAAATTTTACAAGTACACGCAAGAGGGAAGAAGATGGAAGAAGATGTTAGTTTTGAAACTATTGCTCGACGAACGCCTGGGCTATCTGGTGCTGACCTTGCATCTGTGGTAAATGAAGGGGCCATTTTTGCCGTTCGTGATTCCCGAAAGAGTCTTTGTCAGAAAGATTTACTTGCAGCTATTGAGAAGGTTATGCTTGGGCCTGAGCGGAAGGGACGCGTGATCACAAAACGGGAGAAACGAATGATCGCCTACCACGAAGCAGGGCATGCACTGTTGGCATCACTCCTTCCGTACGCTGATCCGGTGCAGAAGATTACTATTGTTTCTCGCGGACATGCCGGTGGTTATGTGCTTTCACTACCTGATTTTGAGCGACGGCTGAAAACACGAAAAGAGTTTGTTGATACGATTATTATGGCACTTGGTGGCTATTCCGCGGAACAGTTGGTGTTTGGCGATGTGTCTACTGGGCCTTCCAGCGATCTGGTTGAGGTTTCACGACTGGCACATGATATGGTTACCCGGTTTGGTATGAGTGATGTGGTTGGTCCTGTGGCGGTACGGCAGCCGAATTATTATGGTGTTGTAGGTGGTCGAGAAGGGCATTCGCAAGACCTTGAGAAACAAATTGATGCTGAGGTTGATAAAATTATCAAGCACTCGTATGATAGTGCCTTCTCGTTGCTGAAAAAAAATCGTGAGTCGCTGGATTCAATTGTTAAAAAACTACTGGAAGAGGAAACCTTAGAGCGAGAGGAATTTGAAGCACTCTTGCAGGAGCGAGGGGTTGAGGTGCAAAATGCGTTTAAAGATGATGAGGAGGAAAGGCGGGTGCAGGATCAGCAGGTGTCGGAAGCGAAAAAATAATCAACAGTCCTGCCATGGGTGTTACTGTTAGTTACACACACTGAACTGTGTTGGCGTTATGCAGAATGATACCGTGCCGTTTGCGGTGTAGTATTCGGTGAGGTTTTCTGTTGGGTTTTTCTCGGCGTACACCCTGACGCGGCTGAGGACTATGTCGTGCGGGTGCCCATACGGATTATCTTTTCCTGCGGAGTATACAATTGCATTTGGCTTGGTGTGCTGTAGAAAAGTTGCTGTCGTTGCGGTTTTTGATCCGTGATGTCCTGCTTTGAGTATCTCTATGTCATCCAGTTTTTCTGGAAAAGATTCTATGAGGAAATTTTCTATTTCGGTGGGCGCGTCACCGGTGAGTACTATTTCCGTATTGCCGTATGTTACCAGTAGTGCAACTGATGCGGCGTTTGTTTCGGTTACCTCCGTACTCAGTGGCCACAGAATATCAAATTGCACACCATCAAGGAGGAACGAGCGTGGTTGCTGTATGGTGTGTACCCCTGCTTTTTCCTTCTCTATCGCCTCCATGACTTGCTTATACACACTACTTTCTGACACTGCAAATGACTGCAGTATTGTTCCGACTGTGTATCGCTCCAATATTGGTATGAAACCGCCGATGTGATCCTCATCTGGGTGTGTCATTACCACAACATCAATGTTTCTGTTTCTTGTTGACACTATATCATCAAGCGCACTGAGTACCTGTATCCCCCTACCTGCATCAATTACTACTCGATGGCTATTTGGTGTCTCAAGTACTATGGCATCTCCTTGCCCGACATCGAGGAAGTGTACACGGAGTGGTTCTTCTTCTGTGAACAGCATGTGCCATACCAGCGCATACCACCAGTAACCAATTATGAGTATGGTGGCGGTGAGTACAGTGATTGCTGTTTTTTTGTTCATTTCAGTTGTACTATAGCACTGTGTGATGCTATACTATGGGAAATTATGCAGTTGCTTTTTTTAGTTGTCCTTGTGTTTGCGATTATTGTGCATGAAGTTGCGCATGGGTATGTGGCATTATTACTTGGTGATCCGACCGCGGAGCAAGAGGGGCGGCTGACCCTGAATCCCATTCCACACATTGACATACTTGGTACCCTCATTATTCCTGGCATATTACTCCTGAGTGGCTCAGGTATTTTGTTTGGCTGGGCAAAGCCAGTTCCGTATAATCCATATAACCTGAAAGGGCGGTACGGTGAGGCGATGGTTGCCGCTGCAGGACCAGGAATCAATATTGCCTTTGCGGTTGTGTTTGGTCTCCTATTTCGTTTTGGTGGCACCGTCCTCCCCGAGTCCCTACTCTATCTATGTTTGGCTGTGGTGCCAGTTAATCTTTTTCTTGCGTTCTTTAATTTGATACCCATTCCACCGCTTGATGGCTCAAAAATTCTGATGACTTTTTTACCAACACACCTTCGATTGCGATTTGAGCAATGGCTTGCGTCGTTCACTGGTCGGCAGAATATCATCGCGCTTCTTCTTCTGTTGCTGTTTTTGTCATGGTTTGCTCTTGATTATGTGGTGATGTTGGTTGTTTTCTTGACTGAACACCTTACTGGTTCGGCAATTTTTTGATGTTGCGTACTGCTTGGAAAATATGGTAGGATATAGGGTATATGCCGACAATGAATCAGTTGACCCGCAAGAAGCGGGCGAAACGCATAAAGAAAATCAAGACGGCTGCGTTGCGGCGTGGTTTTAATGCTGGTACAAACCGGACAACTTACTATTTGTCACCATTTAAGCGGGGTGTGTGTACCAAGGTTAGCACCTTGAATCCACGGAAACCAAACTCTGCAATGCGGAAGATTGCGCGGGTACGCCTTACAAATGGTATGGAGGTTACTGCGTATATCCCCGGTGAAGGGCACACTCTGCAAGAGCACTCAGTGGTTTTGGTTCGTGGTGGACGGGTAAAAGATATTGGTGTGAACTATACCGTTGTCCGTGGCAAATTAAATACTGAAGGAGTTGAAGGTCGGAAACGAGCGCGCAGTCGATATGGCACGAAAAAACCAAAGGAATAGTGTATGAGGAGGCCGTTAAAGAAAAAAAGGGTTATGGTGCCGGATGCGAAGTATGGTTCTGCAAAAGTCGGGCGACTTATTAATTATGTTATGGAGCGTGGGCAGAAGCAGGTTGCGCGGAAGATTGTGTATCAAGCATTTGATGAAATCCAGAAAGCGGAGAACAAGGATCCGCAACTCGTGTTTGAGGAGGCACTTCAAAATGTCGGACCGTTGACAGAACTGCGATCTCGCAGAGTTGGTGGGGCAAATTATCAAATACCGCAAGAGGTTTCTCCTGATCGACGGCTTGTGTTGGCACTGCGTTGGATATTGCAGGCAGCAAAGAGTCGGAAAGGTATCCCGATGTATAAAAAATTATCCCGAGAAATTATTGATGCGAGTAAAAATGAAGGGGCCGCGATAACTCGTAGGGAAAACACACAAAAGATGGCAGAAGCAAACCGAGCCTTCGCGCATTTAGCGTGGTAAACTATTATACATTCGTTACTTATATTTTATTGTATGTCTGACACGAGAGATTATCCGCTGGAAAAAGTAAGAAACTTTGGTATTATTGCGCATATTGATGCGGGTAAAACCACCACGACTGAGCGAGTGCTTTTTTATACTGGTGTGTCACATAAAATAGGAGAGGTGCACGACGGTGCGGCAGTTATGGACTGGATGGAGCAGGAGCGAGAACGCGGTATTACCATTACCTCTGCTGCAACGACTTGTTTTTGGGTGCCAACCCAGTTCGCAGGGAATAAGGAGCACAGTTATCGTTTTAATATCATTGACACCCCCGGACATGTGGACTTTACTGCGGAGGTTGAGCGATCACTCAAGGTGCTTGACGGTGGCGTGGTGGTATTTGATGGTGTTGCAGGGGTTGAGCCGCAGTCGGAAACTGTGTGGCGACAGGCGGATAAGTATGTTGTGCCGCGGATATGTTTTATCAATAAGCTGGATCGAACTGGTGCAAGTTTTGATCGGTCTTTTCAGAGTATTCTTGATCGTCTTTCGCCGAATGCGGTGCGTATGCAGCTGCCAATCGGTGAGGAGGATCAGATGGAGGGAGTAGTTGACCTGGTGGTCATGCGCGCATACTACTTTGAGGGTGAGATGGGGTCAGTTATCCGTGATGAGGAGGTGCCGGAATCTATGAAGCAGGCGGCGGAAGAGGCGCGGGAACAGATTGTTGAGAAGGCGGCAGATGTTGATGATACAATTGCAGAGAAATATCTTGGCGGTCAAGATATTAGTGTCGCAGAGTTGCAAAAAGCTCTGCGTGAAGGTGTTATTGCTAATAAGATTTTTCCTGTCTTTACTGGTTCAGCATTAAAGAATATGGGAGTGCAACTGGTGCTTGATGCAGTTGTTTCATACCTACCATCTCCGACAGATGTGCCACCAGTGCAGGGAACCCATCCAAAAGATGAAAGTGTGACGCTTGAGCGAAAAGCATCTGATGATGAGCCATTCGCCGCACTGATATTTAAACTGCAAACCGACCCATTTGTCGGACAATTAGCATTTTTCCGGGTATATTCTGGCACACTGCATGCAGGTTCATATATTTTGAACTCTCGAACAGGGGATAAGGAGCGGATTGGTCGAATTGTGCGATTGCATGCAGATGAGCGAGAAGAGGTGAAGACGGTGTATGCCGGAGAGATTGCCGCAGCTGTTGGCTTGAAAGATGCGATTACTTCTGACACTATCTGTGACGAGAAGGAGCCCATTGAGTTGGAAAAGATCGTGTTCCCGGAACCAGTGATCCAGTTGCGTATTGAGCCGAAAACCAAGGCGGATCAGGAAAAGATGGGGGTTGCGCTTTCTAAGCTTTCCGGTGAAGATCCGACTTTTCGTGCGTATACCGACGAAGAAACCGCTGAGACCATTATTGCTGGTATGGGGGAGTTGCACTTGGATATCATTGTTGATCGTATGAAGCGAGAGTTTAATGTTGAAGCGTCGGTTGGACAACCGCAAGTTGCGTATCGTGAAACTATACGCAAGGAGGCGGATGTTGAGGAGAAGTATATTCGTCAGACCGGTGGTCGCGGACAGTATGGACATGTGAAACTGAGGGTTGCGCCACTACCAGAGATGACCGATGAGGAAGTTGCGAATTTGCCGAAAAATGCGAAGCACACACCGTCGTTTATGTTTACAAACAATATCAAAGGAGGTGTTATTCCGCAGGAATACATACCAGCTATTGAAAAAGGGTTGAAGGAGGTGATGGATAAAGGAGTGTATGCCGGTTATCCGATGGTGAACATTTCCGTTGATCTGTATGACGGATCCTATCACGAAGTTGATTCGTCTGAAATTGCCTTTAAGATTGCGGCGTCAGCGGCATTTCAAACAGGGGTGAAACAGGCAAACCCCGCTCTCCTTGAGCCAGTGATGAGTTTGGAGGTAACAACGCCGGAGGATAGTGTTGGTGATGTCAACGGTGACCTCTCCTCCCGTCGTGGACATGTTGAAGAGATGGAGGATCGTGGGAATCTGAAAGTCATTAAAGCAAAAGCACCGCTCGCTGAACTGTTCGGCTACACCACCAACCTTCGCTCTATCACCAACGGTCGCGGTACTTCTACGATGGAATTTTCCCACTACGCGGAGGTACCACAAAATGTCGCTGAGGAAGTTGTTGCTAAACGAACTGGTAAGTAACTTAGATTCCTACACAGAACAGTAACTCGTTCTCTTAGTGGGGTGTTTGACCCCTCGTAGCTGAGCGAAGATTATTCTTCTGCTTGGTATACTCGCTGTCTTTCTGTTCTCGTGTGTGGTTGCGCTGTGTCTTGTGCGTTGTTGTGGCGTGGCAATGCTGTTTGCGGTCTCCGTCTTGGGTGGCGAGCTGGTGGTCGGGAAGGTGTTTCTTCGTCCCTACTGTTATCTGCTCGGCCTCTCCGATGGGGTTGCTGGAATGGTGGTGTGTCATCCTTGTCATCTGGCACATACCTTGGAACTCTTGGCGGGCGAGGTGGTGTGCTGTTTTGTGGTGATTCGGTCTTTCTTGGTGATGTCGGCATTTTAAAACTTTCTCTTTCTTTTGGTTTTTGTGCTTGCTTTGGTCTGGTGGCATGTTTGAGGGCGGAATACTGGATGATTTTTTCCTTAATTTCTTTTGAGCCACGAGGTGCAAAGCGAATTTTCATTGTGAAAGGAGAGAGTGGCTTACTGTTTGAGAGCATGCCGATAACGCAGTTAAGGTTTTCTGTTTCGGTGAGCTCTATTGCTGAAAATTGTGGCGTGAATTTCTTTTCCAGTATTTCCGCATCTTCTACACCAACTCGGAATGAAATGGTGGTGCCGACATTACCGAGTACCGCACCACGAATAGAGTCGGTGAGTTGCGCCATATATTGATGGGCAATGTTCAGGCTGAGTTTGTACTTTCGCGCCTCTGAAAGAATTTGTTCAATACTGTCGCTGGTGAAGTTCTGAAACTCATCAATGTAGAAGTAGAACGGACGACGGTCATCTTCGGCGACATCATCTCGCGAGAATGCTGCGAGTGCGAGTTTACCACTGATGATCATGCCGAGCAGTCGTGCGTTTATTTCACCAATTTTTCCTTTTGGGAGACGGACAAACAAGAGTTTACCGCTATCCATTACTTCTCGGAATGAGAATGAGGAACGAGGTTGGCTAATGATCGGGCGAACATAGTCGTTTGAGATGAAGTTACTGAATTTTGAGGTGATATATGGTGCGATATTTTCCAGCGCAGCATCCCCACCTGCTTTTTGTGCCTCTTCCTCCCAGAATTTTTTCACTGGTTCGTTGTGGCAATTTTTTAACATCTCTGCCCTGAAATTTTCATCGGTTAGTACTGTTGGCACTTCCATGAGTGTTGCCGGCTCATCTGTTTTACCTTCCATAAGGAGGAGGAGTGCGTTGCGCATATACTGCTCAAACACCGGCCCCATGGTTTCCGCATCAAATAAACTGTAAAAAATAGACAGGATTTCGTTTACAATAAAGGTTTTTTCTTGTGGGCGGGATCGGTCATACTCCAACATGTTGAGGGCGAGCGGGTATTCGATATTGCTTGGATCAAATACGATCACATCGTCTATTCGTTTCTCTGGCACCGTCGCAAGCATATCATCAACCAAATCACCATGCGGATCAATGATACATACCCCCCTTCCTTCTTGGATATCCTGATACGCCATTGATTTAATGATTGCTGTTTTACCGGTACCTGTTTGCCCAACGATGTAGAGGTGTCGCATTCGGTCTTTTTCCGGCATATACACCGGTGTTTCTTGTCCGTGGAAAACATTGTCGCCCAGCAAGAGCCCTTCTGACGCAATCTCAGTCGGAGCTGCCACACGCTTGGTCTTCATCCACTGCAGGTTTGCAACTTCCATGGATTGGTTGAGGAGGTGAAATATGCTGCTGATTTCTTGTGCGTTCATTGCCATTGCGCTTTTTTCGTCTGGTAGACGGAATGCGAGGTCAAGTGCTGCTTTTCTATCTTTCTTCTTGGTGAAAACGAAACTGTTGTGTCCTGCGGAGCCGAATTGGTCAAATCTTCCTTTCAAGTTATCAAGTAGGAGGTCTGCTTTTTCTTGTGTTTGTGCTGAAACCCCCACTCTAATATTAACCTGATATAACTGCTCCTGTGTTTTCTCCTCAACCTTTTCTGCCTCTGATGATGGTTCAGTGTTTTCATCTGTTTTTTCTGCAATCATCTTTTCTACAAATTGATCTACTTTTTCCGTTGTTTTTCTTGGCTTTAATTCTTTCAGTTTTTTTCCTTTTTTTAACCCTTTTAGTACACCCTTTATCTCATCGGTTTGTTTTTTTGTTGCTTTCTGTAGCACCAACTGCATTGCCATACCGGTTCGTTTTTCTTTTGCGTTCGCAAATGCGGTGAGGATTGGGGCGAATGAATCAGTTTCGGTTTTTCTGTACGACCGGATGGGGAGCGCGTGGAATTCCTTTAGTGTGAGTGTTGAAAGAATGCTCGGGTTTTGGGCATAGAAAATCGTGTAATCTGAAACTTCTTGCACTTGTGCACGCTCAAACACCCGTCGCACCTGTGTCTTGACAGTTTCCGCATACGCAGTAGGCGTGGCGATAAAAAACTGTATATCGGACCCTTCGTTTGTTATGGCAACCTCAAAGATTATTGGCTTTTTTTCTGGGATGATGGAGTGTAGCAGGTCTTCAAAGAGGCGAATCTGCTCCATCTCTGACATCTGTGTGTCTGTGTGTGGTGTTTGGGTGATTTGGAGTAAGATATATTCCGCCGACTCTTTCAAGGTTTTCTTTTTTTTCTTTTTGTTTATATAACGCGTAAAAAGCATTGTGATGACCCAAAGGGAGAGGATGACTGCGATCAGTATGATTACCTGTGCATTTCTGCCTGCAAGCATGCTCTGTATCTCTGGTGTTAGTATCATAGTAGTCCTTGGTCATGCATTTTTTGATGCAGTAGTTGCGCCAATGAGTCGTGAAATATGTCTATGAGGTATGGATCATTTTTTTTCTGCGCTTTTTTTACCGCTCCGACTATGCCGTTGTGTACTGCCCCTTGTACCAATTCAGTTACTGGCTCTCTGTATTTTTCCGGCACCTTTTCAAGGTAATTTTCCACTTTCGTGCCCTCAAGATTTGCCGGCTGTAGTGTTGCGGTGCTGTCAAACTCTTCCTCGTCTCCGTCATCATCGTCTCCGTCATCATCACTGCCACCTCCTCCACCGATGTCACCATATGATTCCTGTAATTCGGTGCGAATTTTTTCTAATTCTGCTTCCCGCTGTTGTTCAATGGCATTGCCTTCTTGCTGTTCTGCGGCATTTTCCCGCGCTTTCTCCCCCCGCACCTTTTCAGCGATAGTACTTACACTTTCTTCAAATGATTCTAATTTTGATTCTTCTGTTGGCATGTGTACAGTATACTCCAGTGAAATGTGTACAACTTTCCTGTGTGATAAAAGGTGGTATTCTATAGGTATATGGTAAACCCAAAGGAGATGTGGAGGCGCGTGCAAGAAGGCACGACGAAGCGAACAAAGAAGAATGAGGAGGTGCTGACCTCACAACCAGCGGATGCGGAAGTTCAAGAAGGCATCCCTCAAGAGACACAGGAGCAAGGTGGTCAAGAGGGTACGCGCGATACGACGCCCACTGAAACCGTACAGCCGGCAGTGGAATCTGACACACTATCGGATGAGCAGGAAGGGTCTGTTGCTGAACAGTATGTCCGTCTTGCGTATGATCTTGATCAAGTTGTTTTTGATTGGAGTGACAAGGTGGCTCACCCCATAAAAACGGCAAAGCAGGGTTTGCGTAAGGCGATAGATGAGGCGTTTGAAGATCCGAAAGGGCAGGTTTCTACTGACGAGTTGTGGGTTAAGATGTTTTTGTTGGGATTTGGTGTATTATCTAGCAATGTACGCCAGAGAGACATTGAGACGATTCAGCGTTATGTGGCAGCAAAAGAGAAGGTTGATGAGGAGGTGGAATCTCGTTTAGTCGCTCTGCAGGAAAAGATGGGTTCTGATACTGTTGACCCCGATGCTGTTGAGGGGGCGTTGGAGATGATTGCCCACTTTGAGCATCAACTGTTGCATGAAGAGGTTCGTTTGCGTGAGAGTATGAAAAATGACACTCGGTCGGTGGAGAAGGTGCTGGAGTGGTGGAAATGGTTGGGGGACAAAAATTTGGCATCGTGGTGGTTTTCAGAAGAGAAAGGGGGAAAGCCGAAAAATACTCTTGGTGGTAAGATTGGTTATGCCGCATTGCGCGCAGCGTCACTTCGAACACTACTACTGGGTTTTTTGGTGCCAGTTGCTGGGTTCGCCGCTGGCGGCACTGGTGTCGCCGCCGCGTTTACTTTGCGACGAGGGATATCAACGCTGACGGGTTCATCTGCCGGTGCACACGCAGGGCATGCGTTCACAAAAGCTTTCTTGGAAAAGAGTTTGAAAGGAAGGATTGATGCTGTGGTTTCTCAGAAAACCTTTGAGCAGGAGGATTATGAGCAGATTATAACACTGAAAAAAGAGTACGATGCATTTATTCAGCAATATCACCCCGATACCGCTGAGGAGATGCGAAGTGGAGCGGAATATGAGAACATACAGAATGCATACCTTGAAGCGATTAAGTTTTTTTGTGCAGACGCTAAAGATGTGGAAAATCTTCGTATGAAGCAGAATCTTGGTGAAGCGCGCGCGCGGAACACTGTTAGGAAGAATAAAATTTTACTGTTTGGTGCTGGTGCTGGTGGCGCTCTTGTCGGTGGGGCATTTTCTGCTTTTGCTATGCCGAAGCTCTTTGATTGGGGGCGCGATTTGGTTGGTAAGATATTCCCCGACTCACACCCGCTTGATTTAAAAAACATGTCGCAAAAACTGCGTAATCTATATGGAGGTGTGGCACCCTCATATGGCGCTGAATCTGTTCCACAGGATGCATTGGTAGATTCTCAGGACACTGTGAGTGGTGATGCGGAAGGCCCCACCTCAAAAGAAGATGTTGAGAAAAAACGCACTGAACCTGCAGGTAAGGACACACAGACAGTTGATTTGTCGGATATTACTTCAGAAGATGGTGAAAAGGTGGTGCCATCAGAAGTGGTGTTAGATGCAGGTGCCAAGGAGCGCAGTTTCAGCTTGCAAGACACCCCTGATGCGGCATCACCGGAGCGTGTGCAGCAGGATTCTTCTGCAAATGATGGTCCGGAATCAGCGAATACCACTGCCGATGTCGACTCGTCGGGAGTGGAGCAATCACCAGTAGAAGATTCTGCGGATTTTGTGGTGGAAAATGGCTTTTACACCGTGCGAGAAGGAGATTCGTTGTCAAAGATATGGCTGGAAAAAGTGCAGCGTGATGGTGGATCCATGACATCGGGGGAGTTAGCCGCTATGATGGAAGAGTTGGGGAATCTGGATGATGCGACGCTGCGAGATTTCGGCATTCGCAGCGGTACCATAGATCTCATTTATCCTGATGACAAAATTAATATTGATGCAATACAGACACACTTGGATTCGAGTGAGGTGCCTGCTGCTACTGAAAAAAGTGCCGACACTTCTTCAGATTGGAGGGACAGGCAATCAGAGCTTGATGAGCGTTTTTCAAAAAGATCTGTTCCAAGTCCGGATTCAGGTGTGCCTGACGCAGACACCGCTAATGCTTCTGCGGATGCCCTTGACAACGAGGTGGAAGCAGCGGAGGTACCGATCACCTTGACACCGGAAGCGAGGCAAGCAGTTCTGGAGAATCTTTCTAAAAACATTCCATCAGAAATAAATTTGAATGAAATGACGGTTGACGAAATGCTTGGTGCACACGCAGTGCCTGAGCATCTTGTTACTATTGCTGTTGCAGGTTCCGACTCCGAACCTTTGCCATACACTGTTTTGCAGAAGTACAACCCTGCTGTACTGGAAAAAACTTTTCCCCTTGGCTCTTCGGGCGATATTGAGGTTGCTATGGAAAAAGGTGTGGTGATGCATTTGGATGTGGGTGAGGTGAAAGACGGCTATACCACCTCCATTCGCAAAGATGACCTTGACACTGGTGACCTTGAGCGCCACCTCCAGAAACCGAGAAAAAATAAGGAGTACTTATTGCAAGAATTGCACACCCTTGTGCAGGCATGGTCAATAGACATGTTACCTGGCGACAATGCAGATGGTTTTCAGGCCGCAAAGGAGTTGCTGGTGAGTGATCTTGCAAAGAAAGATTTTGCAGGATTGAAACAACTGCTGTCAACATATGAAATGCTCTATGATGGGAATAGGGATTCCTTGCGGTTTGCGTATTCCCACGATGGTGATGTGACCTCCTTGTCTGTCGACGGAGTGTTCAGGGGTGACACTATTGCAGTTGCAGATGTTTCGTTTCGTGAGGTGCCTGCTACTACTGAAAAAAGTGCCGACACTTATTCAGATTGGAAGAACAGGCAGCCAGAACTTGATGAGCGTTTTTCAAAAAGATCTGTTCCAAGTCCGGATTCAGGCATGCGTGGCGATGATACGGTTGATGGTGAAAAATAATGGTATAGTAATAGTATGTTGAAAAAAGAGATTAAGAAAAAAAATTTAATTGAAATTTTAGAACTGGAGTCGCTTCCACCTGAAGCGCAGGTTGAAGTTGTTGACTCTGCGGTGGATGTGATAGAGATGCGGTGTCTGAATGAGGTGCTTGAATCGCTTGATACCCGAGGAAAAAAGCGATTTGTGAAGCTTATGGATGCCGGTGATGCGGAGGAGGTTGGTATTTTTTTGAAAGACAAATCTATAGATTTGATGCAGATTCTTGATGAGGAGGTGTTGCGTTTCAAAACAGAGGCGGCAACTGCGTTTAGTAGGTAATTTTTATGATGAATGAACGAGGACACAGACAAAACAGTCATTACAAACATGCAGAGCGGGCGTATAAAGATAAGGTGGCAAAGCGTGATGAAGTGTATGCTCAAGAGGTGGTGAGCAAGGTGCGAACACGGGAGGAGGGTGTTGTCGCCATACAGGAGGTTGAGCGATATACCGAAGGAGCCGATGCCAAGCGATTCTTTCGGGAGGTGGCGTACGCTGCGCTTGATAAACGGTTTCCCCACATCACCCCACTGGATGATGTTGGTGATGCCTCTCAGAAAAAAGCGGCGTAGGTTTTTTGTTGTTGTATACTATATAGTATATGTTTGAAGGGAAATCATGGTTACTTCCATTAGTGATTGTTCTTGTTCTTGTTGCGTTTTTAGGGAAACCGTCAGCACTTCTTTAATTTTCATTTTCTCTTTCTTCTTTTTTCCCTTGCGATTGTTGGTATCCGATGTATATGAGTGTTGCCGTTACTATGAGCGTTACAAACACCCCTATTTCTGGCAGTGGTAGCGTTGCGTGTGGCACCCTTGCCAATATTTCAGTTATGGCAGTTATTAATTTCAACGGCAGGTAAGCGATTGGAGACACTATGGTTGCTACCGGTGGTGCTATGGTCGCGATGAGTGTAGTTGCCGCACCGAAGAGCATTGCAACCGGTATGATCGGTAAAACGAGTATGTTCGCTGGTATTCCTACCACAGATATTTCTCCTATTGCGTATGCCAGGTAGGGGAATAGGAGTATGTGCGTTGCTAGTGTCGCTGCCACAATGCTACGCATTTCATATTTTTGAGGTATTTTTTTCATTTTTTTCTCGATACTTTCTGAAAAAAGCAAGAGTCCAAGTGTTGCGAGGAACGACAGGTGGAATGCTGTGCTGAACAGTACTTGTGCTGGGTTGTATACCATCATGGCGAGTGCCACAAATGTCAACGCACGGATACCGTCGTATTCACGGTGTGTTGCTCGGGCGACAAGTGCTATTACTGCCATGCTTCCCGCTCGTATCGCTGCCATTTGTGCCCCCGCAAACAGAACGAATAGTACTATCACTGCTAAAGATACTGTGAAGCTGACTGTGGTAGGTGTTTTCCTGAGTATTTTTCGTACCCCTTCTGCAATCAAGGTTATATTGTGTCCTGATAACACAATGATATGTATCAATCCAGTTGCCCTAAATGCCTCCATAAGATCTGCCGGCAGTGTCCCGCGTAGTCCGAGCAATAATCCTCCCAGCAGTGTTGCTTCTTTTGTTGGTAAAAATGTATGCATTGCTTTTACAAAGTGTGTACGCATCCTCTCAAAAATTGCATACTGTTTTCTCTGACCGACACACCCACTTTCTTGTATGTACGATATCGCAGATATGCCCATCTGTTGCAAGTACCGCTTGTATGCGAACACTCTCCCCGCATTAGTCATAAAATCTTCCGCTTCGCTTAATTTTGCCTCAAATGATACCTCCTCGCCACTCACACACCGGGATGGGTATGGTTCGTAGACCAGTATCTTCTTTTCTTCTACCACCTCGTTGTTGATTTTGTGTATTACTACGGTATACCTGCTCTTTGTGTTCTTATCCTCTATATCGCCCTTTATAACTCCCTCTATGTGTACCTGTTTTTTGTACTGCTCTGTTATAGATATGTCTTGGTTTTTCATTGGCAGTAGTACCCGCATTATCCCAAGTAGCACAATAATACCACACACGCAAACCAGCATTGCCTTTTCTCTCTTTTGTAATAGCAATACTGCCACCGCTAGTCCAACAACACTATACGCGATGTATGGTGCCGCATTCCATGTGATGTGTTGCGCTATGGTGCAACCGAGCGCGAACGCTGCTGTGATTGCGATGATAAAAAATCTTGGCATACCCCTTTTATGGTATACACCGTATTACTCTGATTTGTATTTTTCTTCGGTAGGTGTCCATTTCAACACACCCCACGACTGCGCGTAGCGTTTGACCTGGCTCTGCGTGCACCTCTTTATTTTCCTTAGCGAAAAAAGCGATGCCATCTAGATATCCCGTCCCGTCAGTGAGTGTGTACCGCACATGCTCTTTCTTTTTTCCAAACATTGATTTTTTGTGTATCGTGCATTGTGGTATGGCAATGCGAATCACCTCGTTTTGTACACCAAATGGCGCAAATTGCTCATAGAGTTTATAGACATCTGCCACCTCACTGATGGTGCATTCGTTATCTACCACCATCTCATGCGCCGACACCTCTTGCTCCTGCTTGCTTGCTGTTTGGTTGAGAGCATCTTCAAGAGACACCTCTGCTCCGTGTGCTAGTGTGAACCCTCCCGCCTGTTTGTGTCCCCCTGCCTCAGTGAACACCTCTGGTGTGTTTTTCATCAGTGAGAATACATTGTGTTCTTTTGACCTGCATGAACCCTTTATAACCGCTTTCTCTTCTGTCCCACCCTGTCCCCACACAAACACTGTTTTTCTATAGGTTTCTGCAATCTTCTGTGCCACCAACCCCACCAGTGATGGTTTCCACTCGCGATTTCCAAATACCCACACCGCTTTTTCTTTACCCTTGCTTTCTGCTTGTTTTTGTGCCGCTTTTGTCATTGTCGCGACCGCTGTTTTTCTTTTGTTGTTGAGTTCTGTCAAGGTTCTCGCAAGTTGTGCCGCTTCAGTGGTGCTACTAGTTGTCAGTAATTTGAACGCAGTTTCTGCTCCCCCCATCCTTGATGCCGCATTTATTCTTGGGATGATCAAAAATGAAAGGTCGTCTTGTGTGACTTTCTGTTGATCAAGGCGCAGTACATCGCAAAGTGCTTGTATACCAGGTCTCGGGCTTTTTCTCAACACCTGTAACCCGTAATGTGCCAACTGTCTGTTTATGCCGCGGAGTGGCACCATATCAGATAGTGTTGCCAACCCCACAATATCTAATTGCCATTTTTCCCACCCTATTGGCGGTTTTTGTATATTTTCCCTCCTTTGTGCTTCTCGTATTATCTCCTGTATGACTATGTAGGTTACTCCCGCGGCGCATGGGTGTGGCTGCTCAACCCCTTCTACTGTCGGATTTATCATTGCAAATGCGTTTGGCTCTGTTTCGTCGGCAAGGTGGTGGTCTATGATGATGGTGTGCATCCCTTTCTGCTCCATGTCTGCCACCTCTTCTGGACTCGCTGTGCCGCAGTCAAGCACACACACCACCGATGCATTGTTGGCGGCCATTTTTTTGATTCCTTTTTTATTGAGACCAAACCCTTCACTGTTTCTGTCTGGCACATAGTAGGTGATGCGACGGTGTCCGAGCGCATGTAGTGTCGTATACAGTGCTGCCGCTGCCGGTATGCCATCGCAGTCGTAGTCGCTGAATATACCAATCATTTCTTCCTTTTCTACGGCATCAAGTATCCTCCCCACTGCCTTTTTTATATTTTTGTACTGCTGTGTCTCAATCGCAATCCATTCTTTTTTGAAAAAGGCTTCCGCTTCTTCCTGTGTAGTTATGTTTCGCGCATACAGTAATCGTTGTGTTCGGATATCATATTTTTGTAGTGCGTTCTGTACTTCTTTCGGTGGATTTTTGCGAACTGTGTACATGGCACCATGCTACCACCACTATTCCCGTGCCACTCTTTTGTTATTTTTCTTTATCCACAAAAAACACACTCCTCACACCCTTGCTTTTTACTACTACAGTAGGGAATAATAAATGATATATGGAAATTACTCAGGAGGCAGACATTCAAACACTCTGGGATGACGCTTCTAAGGTTGTGAAAGAATATATATCAGCAAACAGTTTTAACACATGGCTCTCGGGAGTGTACCCACTTAAAATTGATGACGGTGGGAGGACTATTGTTCTTGGTGTGCCGAACGAGTTGACCCGAAGTTGGATACAAAAAAACTATCAAGGTATCCTTGCGTCTGAGTTTGTTAAAATTAATCCAAGTATACGCAATGTGAAACTCATTATTTCGCGCAGAGTTTCAAAAAAACCTCCAAGGTCAGTACCGTCACAAAAAACCGTTCCTCTTGATTTGAAAAGTTTTGATCGCGAAACCAACCTTAACCCTGATTTGGTATTTGAGAATTTTATTGTTGCGCCGTACAATCGGTTTGCACACACTGCTGCGCAGGCAATTATGGAAAAGTTTGGCACTTTGTATAATCCGTTTTATGTGTACGGTCCAACCGGTGTTGGGAAGACCCACCTACTTCAAGCGATTGGCAACAAGATTAAGCGGGTGAACCCGTCAATGAATGTGTTTTACACAACAACCGAAGCGTTTATGGAAAACTATATTAACGCTATTAAAAAAGATCGTATCAAGGAGTTTAGAAACACTTACCAGAATTACCAACTCTTTATTATTGATGATGTCCATTTCTTGCAGAAAAGTGAATCCACCCTTATTGAGGTGTTTCACTTGTTTAATGCCCTGGTAAACAAAAATGCGCAGATAGTGCTTTCTTCTGATCAACCACCTGCAGACCTTGAAAAAATGGAGGATAGGATACGAACCCGCCTCAATTCTGGTGTTGTCATAGATATTGAAAAACCGAAGTATGAGGATATGCGTATTGTGTGTACTGAAAAAGCAGGTAAAATGGGTATAGATATCACTCAAGATGCGATTGATTATGTTGTTGAGAATATATCGCAGAATATACGGGAGATTAATGGTGCGCTGAAGAGCATCCATCTGCACATTGTAAACCAAGGAAGCGGGAAAGTTGATATTGTTGATGTTAAAAAATATATCAAGAATCATGTTCGTGCGAAAACAACCATGTCACATGAGAAAATGATTCAGGTTGTATGTGACTTTTACCAAATAAAGCCCGAGTTGCTGGGAACAAAACTGAGAAAGAAAGAGGTGGTGCATGCGCGGCAAATTATTATGTATGTCTTTCGAGAGCATTTGAACTTGTCATACTCATTTATTGGCAAGCAGTTTGGTAACCGAGATCACACAACCGTTATGCACGCATGCACGAAGATAACAAAAGAGTTGCAGGACAATTCAACCATTCAAAGAGATTTTGAAGTTTTGGTGAAGCGTTTAGATATTGTATAGCGTAGTGGAAACCGTGTGGATATTGTGGTTATCTTTTCTTTGGTTTTGTGTGTATAACAAGTGTACTGTCGAAATGTTTCCACAGTGGAAATTTTTTGAGATGTGTTTTTCACAACTTTTTAAAAGTTGTACACACCTTTATACCAATTCATAATTGAAAAAATGTTTTGTATGTCCTGCGCATTTTTTGCTTATACACTTTTGCACATTATTAGTAGTACTAGTATACTTTATATATGAAATTAAAAATAAAAACAGATGTATTAAAAAATATAACGAGTACCCTTGCCAAGGTGACCGCGAAAGATGGACTCGGGTCTGTGTTCAATGGTGTGCATGTAGAAGTTGCGCAAGAAAAAGTTTTTTTGCAAGCACAGCAGATTGGTTTTGGTGTGCAGTATGTGTCCGAGGTTGAAGGTGCGGAGGGTGGTTCGATGTTTGTTCCAATACAGGTTCTTGATGGTGTGGTTGGCTCACTTGTTGATACGACCACCACTGCTGCTTTGCGTGAAAAAAAATTGACCGTCACCACGCATGCCAGCTCTTCTGATGTGTATATTCTTGAAGAAGGGGAGAAGCCGACGATTGGGAAGCCGAATGGATCCCCCTTGTTTTCAATACGGCGAGAAGTTTTGGTGCAAGGTTTTAAAGATGTGCAGCATGCTGCCGCTGAGAGTGTTGTTAAGCCGGAAATTGCCAGTGTGTATATGTACACAAAAGATAACTCTATTTACTTTGTCTCTACCGATGCTTTTCGATTAGCTGAATCTCGTTTTCTTTCTGATGATTCAGTCGATACTGACTTTGAGGTTATCATGCCTATTAAGAATGTTATGAAAGTGCTTCGTATTTTAGAGAGTGTTTCGGATACGATGGTTCACTTGTTTGTACAGGAAGGGGTGGTGCATTTTCAGACGGACAATGTTTTGATTCAGACAAATAGCGTAAAGGGTTCTTTTCCTGACTATAAGAATATTATGCCGACCGATTTTGATGTTACTATCACTGCTTTGCGTGGTGATGTTGCAAATTTTCTCAAGAAGGCACGCCTGTTTGCTGACAAGTTGAATAAACTATCGCTGTCTGTTGAGGATGAAAAAACCATAGCCCTTGAGTTTAGTAATGAGGCCGTTGGTGTTACAAAGAATACCATTCCTGTTGTTATGAAAGGGTCTGTTGATGCACTTCCTTCGTTTAATTACAAGTTTGTTACTGATGCGTTGTCAGTTATTACTGATGATCGTGTCGTTCTTAGTGCAGTTAATGATAAAACAAAGCCAATGATGATTCGTGGGGCAGAGGATACCTCGTTTACTGCTATACTTTCCCCGTTATTGGATAAGTGATTGTATTCCTTGGTGCTATACGGTATACTTGTGCTATGAAGATAAATAGGAAAAAAAGGGTTAGGAAGCACGGTTTTTTAGCGCGAAGCAGTACGCCATCAGGGCGGCGAGTGCTTGCGCGTCGGCGAGCAAAAGGGAGGAAGCGAGTTGCTGTTTCGCAATCTCGTTAAGTACGCAAATTGTCTGATGAAACTATCATTACGCCGTGAGGAGGTGCAACATATTCTCAAACATGGGAAGCGGTATACCTGCGATGGTTTTGTTGTCTGTGTGTTGCGATCTGATGCTAGTTCTGGGAGGTTCTCAATACTCATTCCTAAAAAAGTAGCGAAAGGTGCTGTTGCAAGGAATAGGGTGCGACGAGTGTTGCGTGATGTGATCTCATGTGTCGGCTATACTGGCAGCGATTTTGTGGTGTTGCATAATAAAAAGCAAGATTCCGAAGAGGTTTCTAAGGAACACTTGAGAACACTTCTGACAACCATTGCACATACAGTGTGATGCTGGTGTGGTATGCTGTATATGTTTTTTATGAACATCCTCTTTATCGTTTTTTATCAACCCATAGCAAACTTGCTGTTTTTTTTGATGGATGTGGTGCGTACTGACAGTATTGTTGTTGGTGTTCTTTTGCTCGTTGTTGTGGTGAAACTCATCTTACTACCGAGTTCAATAAAAAATTCAAAAATACAGCAGAAATTGAGTGAAATATCGGGTGACCTGAAGGATATAAAAGAGAACATTAAGGATAAAAAACAGCAAATGGAAAAAACGCTTGAGGTGTATAAGAGGGTTGGAGTGAATCCGTTTAGCCCAATCGTTTTTTTGTTGCTACAGATTCCTTTTTTTATCAGTATATTTTTTGTTACGAAAGATTTGGGTACTATGGGGAATGATTTTTTTGCTACCAAAAATGTGCTGTATGATTTTGTTGCACAACCGGCGCATATTGATTTTACCCTCAGTTTTGGCTCTTTTTTCCTTGATACTATGCAGAGTGGTGCAATCATTATTGCGGTATTGATAGGTGTTTCGCAATTTGTACTGATGCACCAGACGCAGAAGAAGGCCGTTACTACACAGAAAAATATGAAGGCATTGGTGTATGTTCTCCCTATTTTTATTGCTTTTCTGTCTCTCAGTATTGCGGCGACTATCGGAGTGTATTGGCTGTTCAATAATCTCATATCAATACTGCAGGAGGTTTTTATTAATCGATTCAGCAACGGTGGTGATGTTGCCCCCTCACTCACTCCAACTGATCAGGGTGGTACACTGTGATCGATGGATACTGTTGTGCGATCTCTTGGTGATACGCAAGCATTTGCTGATCGGGCGGTCACCTTTTTGCGTTCAGTTGAGTGGGCATCTGATCGGGCGGTAGTGGTGGGGTTGTCGGGCAATCTTGGGGCAGGGAAGACGGCATTTGTGCAGTGTGTTGCGAAATCGTTAGGAATTACTGATGCTGTGACCAGTCCAACTTTCGTATTGCGTGTTGATTACGCTACCACTGATATTGTTTTTAAGAAACTTATTCATATTGATGCGTATCGCATAGAGCGTGTTGATGAACTTACTACTATCGGTTGGGACGACATTCTTGCAGAACCAAATACCCTTGTTGTTGTTGAGTGGGCTGATGCGGTCTCTGATCGCATGCCCGCCGATGCATGCTCTGTCTCCGTCACGGTTCGTGGTGATGAACGGATTTTTACTACCAGCATGTTTGCTGATTAGTGTGCTATCATAAGAGGTAGTTTGTTTTGATACGCCGTCTTTCAATCTTTTAGAATAAGGGGGATGGGGAAATGAAGTGTGTTTATTCTTATACTTGTCACTCCTATTGCAGTGGGTATCGTTCTTCTTTTGAGTATCTTGATAAAGTTCCTCCTATCTTTTATGATCGTCATTTTTCTCACCGAATCATGATGTTGGAGAGGAAAAAGCGTTTTTATTTACTATCTACCTTGACGGGGCCACGAGGGTTTCTGAGAAAATGTGTGCGTCGTATTACGCGAGTGAATTCTTTGCAAGATTGGGAGGTGAAGATGTTCTTAATGCAGGAGTTTTACTATCAAACTGAGCGGGCAGTTAGTATTGGTTCTCAGTGGTCGTTTCGTTCGTTGGCAAAACCCATCATCAGAATACTCCAAGACATTTTCCCTTCTGATCATTTTGTTGGTGAAAGATACCTCTCGGAAGTTGAGTCAAGGATTGCTTTAATTGCAGATCGTATTCAGCGGATCAAAATTGATCGTATGGAATACGAAAAAGATGTGTGTCGCGCGGTGTTTCCGAGGTTGGCATTGCCTCCAAAAATATTACATGTCTGATTCGTATCACACCCTTGAAACGATTGTTTTGGGGGTGTGTTTTTTATGTCGGGTGGTATACTGAAGGTATTATGTGTGTCCTGCTTCCTTGTGTATGATATTGTATGTTGACACTCTTGCTCTGTTGTATCGTGCGTACTATGCGGTGCAAGGGTTGGTAGCGAAGGATGGGACACCGACAGGGGCGTTGTTTGGTTTGACGAATTCTCTGTTTCGGATTATTGCGGAGATGGAGCCGGAGCATGTTATTGCATGCTTTGATCGTCCAGAGGAGACCTTTCGGCAACAGTCGCACCAAGAGTATAAAGCGAATCGTGAGATCCCTGAGGAGGATATGATTACACAGATTGAGTTGTCTCGAGAGCTGTTGCAGGCGTACGGGGTACATATCGTTGAAGAGCCAGGGTATGAGGCGGATGATCTGTTGGGAACCCTTGCTGTTTCTGATGCGCAGGACGGGAAAGAGGTGGTGATTGTATCGTGTGATGGAGATTTGTTGCAGTTGACGGTGCATGCAGGAGTGCGTGTGTATTTTTTGCGGAAAGGGATGGCTGATTTTGTGCTCTATGACGAGAAGGAGGTTGAGAAAAAGAATGGCTATCCTGCTGCGCGTATTGTTGATTATAAGGGGTTGGCGGGGGATAGTTCTGATAATATTGCTGGGGTGCCAGGTATTGGCGATGTGTATGCGAAGCGATTACTTGCTATGTTTGCTGATCTTGATGGTGTGTATACAGCGCTTGATGCTGGTGAGGTTCAGGAAAAAGGATTTACGAAACGGGTGGTAACCCTTTTGACAGAAGGGCGGGAGAGTGCTTTTGTCTCCCGAGAATTGGCAACTATTCACACTGATGTTCCTATTACTGCCCCACACAAAGGGGCGGTGGTGTGGAGAGAGCGGGTTGTATATGCTGATGCGCGGGCTATGTTGGAGCGGTTTGATTTTTCCTCATTACTGTCGCGACTGGATACGATAGTGGGAGTGCAAGGGGGTGTTGATGGTTCTGCTGTTGAGGAGAAAGTGCTTCCCCCACCTGACCTTTCGGCAGTTCGAGCGGTTGCAGTTGCGCTGTGGGTACTTGATGCGACCCGGACAAATGCGAGTTTTGAGGATGTGTGTGCGTACACCGGCAAGCAATCTCTTGAGGAGTCGCTGATGTTTATAGAAAAAAAGTTGCAGGAGGAGAACCTGTTGTCGGTGTGGAGAGATATTGAGCAACCACTACTGCCGGTCATTGAGAATATGGAGCAGGTCGGTGTGTGCTTTGATGTTGCTGGTGCGAAGAAGTTGAGTGTGCGGTATACAAAAAAGGTTGTTACATTGACGAAAAAGATACATGCGCTTGCCGGGAAGGAGTTTAATATCAGCTCGCCAAAGCAGTTGGGAGAAGTGCTTTACAGCGATCTCGGACTGAAGCCGAAACGCGCATCCAAGACAGCGACTGGCGGGAAGACCACCAAAGAGGCCGTGCTGTTGCAAATGGTTACTGATCACCCTATTGTCCCTCTTGTTCTTGAGTATCGGCATTATGAGAAGTTGCGATCCACCTATGTTGATGCATTACCTGACTTTGTTGCTGCTGATGGGCGGATACACACAACCCTGCAGCAGAATGGGACGGTGACCGGACGGTTTTCTTCACGAGATCCGAATTTGCAGAATATACCGATTGGTGGTGAAGATGGTACTGCCATTCGTGAACTCTTCATCGCTGCTGATGGGTGGGATTTGGTGGCAATTGACTACTCACAAGTTGAGTTGCGGCTTGCAGCTCTTTTGTCGCAAGATAAAGCGTTGTTGGAAGTGTTTCGACAGGGGGTTGATGTTCATCAGGCGGTTGCATCACGGATGTTTTCTGTGGCACGGGATGTAGTTACGCCAGAACAGCGAAACAGTGCAAAAGCCATTAATTTTGGGGTGCTGTATGGTATGGGGTCGCAATCGTTGAGCCGCTCACTTAAGGTTTCATTGACAGAGGCAGATGCATTTCTTGCTGATTACAAAAAGGCATTTCCGGCACTGTTTGACTACCTCGCTGCCATCAAGAAAGAGGTGGCGGAGACCGGGTTTGTGACGACTGCGTTTGGACGAGTGCGCCCTATTGGTGGCATCTCATCCCCGCTTGCGTATGTGCGGGCACAAGCAGAGCGGACCGCCGCTAACACCGTGATACAGGGTACCGCCGCCGATATTATTAAGTTGGCGATGATTCGGGTTGCTGCTATGTTGCAAAAAGAGGGGTTAGAGAATGATGTTCGGATGTTGTTGCAAATTCACGACGAGCTGCTGTTTGAGGTTCGTCCGAAAGTCGCTGATGTGGCGATTCAAAAGATTGTGGAGGTGATGGAGTCAGTATACCCGGAGGATGGGGAGCCGATACGGTTACTGGCAAGTGTGGGGCGGGGCAAGAATTGGGGGTCGTTGAAAGGTTGAGGTTTTTCTGTGGCATTTTGCCATTTTTTATTTACTGCAGCGATTTAAAAGATTTGACTGTGGTTTGGGAGGTGTGCGTTTGGTATACTGTCGGCATGTTATATGTGTTTTGCGGGGATCGGTTTGGGGCGCGTGAGTTGAGCAAGGAGTTTGTTGCCGCCTGTCAAAAGAAGCGGGAAGGGGCGGAGTATATTTACTTGTCGCCCGCAGATGAGCACCATTCATTGGAAGAGTTGCTGTTGGGGCAAGGGTTGTTTGAGCGGAAGTACATCGTGTTTTGTGATGAGATGATTGCTGATTCTTCCGGGAGGCACCTGATTGATAACTTGTCCCGGTATGTTGCATCGCCACACATGTTTGTGGTGTTTGAGCCGTCGCTGGATGTGCGTGGTGAAAAGAAGTTTTCCGCTGTTGGTGCGGTGATTAATCGGTGCCAGGAACGGAAAGTGGTGTCGGAGGATACACGATCAGTATTTGCTTTTGTTGATGTGTTTTTGCGGGGAGATCGGGGGAAATCCTTTACCGCACTGCATTCGTTGCTGCTGCGTGGTGGTTTATCGTCTACGGTGCTGAATATGTTGTTGTGGCAATTGCGAGTGTTGGTGTTGGTGTCGCAATCTGACAGTGCTTCTGTCGCTGGTTTGAAACCGTTTGTGTACACAAAGGCGAAGAAGGCGCTTGTTACCATTGATGACCCCTTTGCTTTGTTTGTGCGAGCTGAGGAGGTAGTTCGTGTCGGGCGGTTGCGCGGATCTACTGATGCGGAGATTGCGGAATACCTTGTTTTGAGTTTATAGATTTGCCTTGGTGGTGTGGCATACTGGGTGTATGATTGGTGCACTTACAGGTACGGTTCGGGATGCAGGGAAGGATGTGGTTGTGGTGGAGACCGGCGGTGGGGTTGGCTATGCGGTGACGGTTTCGGCGACGACAAAAAATAGCATTCTTGCGAAGAAGTCCTGCACGCTTTACACGCACACCGCTGTGCGGAAGGATACCATTGATTTGTTTGGTTTTCTTGAGCAAGAGGAATACTCCGCCTTTTTACTCCTCATCTCTGTTTCTGGGGTTGGTCCGAAAAAGGCGTTTGCCGTCCTTGATGCGATGCCAGTGCAGACACTTTTGTCAGCAATCCAGAAAGAGGATGTTGCCACACTAACTTCGTTTGGGGTGGGGAAGAAGCAGGCGCAGCGCATGGTGCTTGATTTGCAGAAGAAGATAGAGGTTGACTCCGATGATTCTGGGCTATCTGGTGACCTCGTCGCCACTCTCGTTGCACTTGGGTATGAGAAGAGAGAGATTGCGGATGTTTTGCAAGGAGTTGCCTTGCAGGGGGGTGTTGAGGAGCAGGTGCAAGAATTTTTAAAACTCGTGCGAGAAGCAAAGGTTCGCACATAGCGTATGGCGGTTTTTCGTGTGCTGTTTTTACTTTTTCTCCTCCTCATTAGTTTTGTTGTATTTTCAGGTTTTCGACAAACCACTGTACCACTCGCTGTGGAGCAGGATGACTCGGCGTACCATGGGAAAGAACAGTTGGATACATATACCATGCTCTTAGCTGGTGATGTGATGTTGGATCGAGGTGTTGCGTTTTGGGTTGCACGATATGGTGAGAACGACTGGCGGTTTCCGTGGCAGTTTGTTGCAAAACGGCTTTCTGGTGCCGATGTGGTGTTTGTTAATCACGAAGGAGTGATGAGTGCTGTTGGTCAAGATGCTGGTGGTGTGTATTCGTTTAATTTCCCCCTTACTGCTCTTGATGGCTTACTGTTTGCTGGTGTTGATGTGGTAAGTTTGGCAAACAACCACAGTTTTGATTGGGGTGGCGCAGCATTGTGCGATACTAGGAAGCGGCTGGTTGTGGCTGGTGTTGGTGTTGTTGGGGCAGGGTGTGATTATGTTGAGGCGAATGCACCATATATTCACTCATTTCCCGATGGGAGTAGTGTTGGTTTTCTTGGCTTCACACCGTTTTACGAGTATGGTGCTGCGGGTGCTGATTATCCCGGTATCTCCGAGTACTCTTTGGTGTCTATGCGGGAGCAGATTGTTGCGTTACAAGCGAAAGTTTCCGTTGTTGCTGTATCTCTGCATTGGGGTGATGAATATGTGTCACAACCAAATGCAGAGCAGCAGCGTGTTGGCCGCGCACTTATTGATGCCGGAGCAGATATTATCATCGGCCACCACCCGCATGTTGTTCAGGAGGTTGAGGAGTATAACGGTGGGTGGATTTTATACAGTTTGGGTAATTTTATTTTTGATCAGTATTTTTCAGAGGAGACCATGGAGGGGTTGGTTGGTGTTGCTACTGTGCGTGGTGGAGCGGTTGTGTCTGTTGAGACCGAAAAAGTATCTCTCAACCAGTATTTTCAACCATCGTTTGTTGGTGGTGAGTAGTGTTGCACTATTCCTGTTCTCGTGTGGTATCTTGAGAGTGTATGAAAGATATGCAACTTGGTGTTCTTCTTCCGATTTTCCTCTTCTTTATGCTTTTTGTCGGAATTATTATCATCTACCGAGAAGAGATTGAAAAAATGGAGCTGTTTGGGAAGTTGCACACCACTCCGGTTCCTGCTACCTACATTGATGGGTCTCCAATCCCTTCTACCCCACCCATTCCCTCCACCCCGATTATTACCACGGCCGGCACTTCTTCCACACCAAATGTTCGTTTTGTTTCATTTGGGAGCGGGAGAGTTGTTGACTCCACTTTTCGCACCGTCCCACTTGTTGATTTGCGTAGCGGTGTTGGGCCACTTCACACCCTCATATCTGGACTTGGTGATTACTATGCTCAGGCCTTTGTTGAGGAGGCATCTGGTCAGTATCGTCCATCTCCTCACGCTGGCTCCGTTGTGTTTCTCGACCGATCGTCTGGTGTGCGGGATTCAAAGCCTGATCGTGAGTACTTTGTCCTCCTTGTCTCCAATGTTTCATCGACACCTCTTACTATTACCGGATGGAAGGTGCTTGATCGGCAGAAGAGTGTTTCGTATGAGATACCCTCCGCTGTTACAGTTTTTGGTTCGGATGATACCTCTTCGCCAGTCGTTGTGCGTTCTGGGGATAGGATTTTTATTTCCTCGGGACATTCCCCAGTTGACACCTCTTTCCAGGTGAATAAGTGTTCTGGATACCACGACCAATCTGAAGATTTTACCCCAACCATCAAAACATCCTGTTCAGATCCGTTGCAAGAATTTTCTGATTATGGGGATGTTCCTTTTTCGGATGCTGCGTGTTACTCAATCGTTTCCTCTCTCTCACCCTGCACCACAGTGCGTACTATCCCCCCGCAAGTTACCGAAAATTGCCAGAGCTTTTTACAGGATGTTTTAACTGAAGAAGGGTGTGTTTCCCGCCATCGTGACGACCCTGACTTTTTTACCGGAGAGTGGCGATTATTCCTCAACGCAGACCGTGAACTCTGGAGAAATCGTGACAATGTCTTGCATCTTTTAGATGAAAATGACCTTCTCGTTGCAACTTTGGTGTATTAGTACCTAAATTTTAGTGGTAGTGAAAATGAGAGTTGTAAAAAATCTTTATTTTAAGGGGTGTTTGAGCATTTTTCTTGCTTTTTTAAGGGTGTGGTTTATACCCCCCCCCACCGCCTACCTTGTGCGGAGAAGTTACTTGTAAACTGAAATTGACAAGTAATAGTGGTTACTTGTAAACTTCACTTGACAACAAAATATTGGGTCGTGAGATCAATTTAAAAACATTTTCTTTCTCAATGTTTAGTATGTTTTCTAAAGCACTACGAACCTACTACGAAATATATCCTTATTTATCAATGTATTTTTTGTTTTTGAGGAGTTTCATGCAGATATCACTACGAGATTTTTGTTGTTTTGCACCTTTCTATCTTGTTTTTTATCTCTTTTTTAGAATTTTTTTCCTTGAATGTTAGTTTTTAACCTATCTCACATGGTTTATATCTCCAGACCTTCCCATTATCAGAAACTGAAAATATGTTTAGTCTGTTTCGTATTGCAAATTGTTTTGGGATTCTTCTTTTGGCGATCTCCGCACCTTTTCTTGGTAGGGCAATGCCATAATTTACTCCTTTTGGTTTTCTTTTCATCCGTGTACATAATGGATTGCGTGGCACTGGAAAGACCACACTGCTTTCCCGTCTGTATAGCAAGGTATAGGTTGTTGCTGTTTGTTGATGAAATTATTAATCTTTTAGGTTTTCTACTTATTAAGATGTGAATTATATATATTATCTATTTCTTCCCACTCCTCCTGCGTCATCAATGCCTCTTTATTGCTGACCAAGGCAGGATAAAGCAACCAATCTGTATCTAGTCTTACCATATTTACTCTCACCTCTTGGGGGGTGTGAGGGTTTGCAGCAACTTCATATCTAACCCATCCGTTGTGATCACTGGCAAGATTTTTGAGTATTGAAATATCGTGTGTTCGGCGTGCAACATCCCCCCGCACACCCGGGTGTCTATGTTTCTTGTCTGTTTTGTCATCTCCTGTTACCTCAAAGAACTTCGTTGAATTCCCTGATGATAACCACTTATCCTCTTTGTCCCATTTTTTATCCCTACTTTTTTTAATTTTTTCAATATCCATACAGTTTTCAATTCTTATAAAATATATAGTAACACATACTCTATTGAAACAATAGTCTTTTCCACCCATATTATTTCATATACCGAAACATTGCACAGTTAAAAAATAGCCACATGATCAAAAGCGAGTGTGTACCTTCTTGTACTATTGGGTCCGCCCACCAGGGCTCGAACCTGGGACCACCGGCTTAAAAGGCCGTTGCTCTACCAACTGAGCTATGGGCGGAGTGAGCAGGTAATATACAAAGGATACCATAACATCCTTTTATATTTCTGCGAACGACAAGCTTATCAAACTTGCTTTGTTATGGGCGGAGTGAGCAGGTAATATACAAAGGATACCATAACATCCTTTTATATTTCTGCGAACGACAAGCTTATCAAACTTGCTTTGTTATGGGCGGAGTGAGCAGGTAATATACAAAGGATACCA